>Ga0209706_10001265_pt1 | contig 14383 bp, 15 predicted proteins | sample PPLLaktember2015_6_FD_187263 | JGI IMG/M metagenome (GOLD analysis project Ga0209706, IMG submission 187263) | Freshwater sediment microbial communities from Prairie Pothole Lake near Jamestown, North Dakota, USA - PPLs Lake P8 Core (1) Depth... | ecosystem: Environmental > Aquatic > Freshwater...
AAATCGCTCATCCGCTCGGGCGATCGCTCCGAGCGCATCCGCACCTACAACTTCCCGCAGGGCCGCGTCACCGACCACCGCATCAACCTCACGCTCTACAAGATCGACCGCATCATGGACGGCGAGTTGGACGAGCTGATCCAGGGCCTCGCCGCCGAGCACCAGGCCGAACAGCTGGCGCTGCTGGCCGAAGAGGTGGCTTGAAGGTCGCGCAGGCGCTCGGCGCGCTCGAGGCGCGCGAGGCGCGCCTGCTGCTCGCCGCCGCCACCGGTTTTTCCGAAGCGAGCGTGCTCGCCCACCCGGAGCGCGAGCTGCCCGCTGCAGCCGAGGCGCGCTTTCGCGAGCTGGCGGCTCGCCGCGTGCGCGGCGAGCCCATCGCGTACCTGCTCGGCGAGAAGGAGTTCTACGGCTTGACGCTGGCGGTGAACCCCGCGGTGCTGATCCCGCGCCCGGAGACGGAGCTGCTGGTCGAGCTGGCGCTGGCCCGCGGCCCCGCCTCGGTGCTCGACCTGGGCACCGGCTCGGGCGCGATCGCGCTGGCGATCAAGCGCCACCTGCCCGCGGCCCGCGTCGTCGCGGTGGAGCGCAGCGCCGCCGCGCTCGCGGTGGCGCGCCGCAACGCGCTCAAGCTCGGGCTGCAGGTCGATTTCCGGCACGGGCTGTGGTTCGAGCCGGTGGCCGGGGAGCGCTTCGATCTGGTGGTGTCCAATCCCCCTTACGTCGCCATGGGCGATGCGCATCTGTCGCAGGGCGACCTGCGCTTCGAGCCGCAAGCGGCGCTGGTGGCCGGCCCGGAGGGGCTCGACGCAATCCGCGAGATCGTGCGCGGCGCACCCTCCCATCTGAACCCGGGAGGGTGGCTGCTGGTCGAACACGGGCTGGGGCAGGACGCCGCGGTCAGAACGCTCCTTGCGCAGGCGGGGCTTGAAGGCATCGCCACCTGGCCCGACCTTGCAGGGATTGCCCGCGTCTCGGGCGGAGGACTAGAATCGTGACCATGGATACCCAACAGAGAATCAAGGAACAGGTCGCCGGCAACCCGGTGGTGCTCTACATGAAAGGCACGCCGCAGATGCCGCAGTGCGGCTTCTCGGCGATGACGGTGCAGGTGCTGCAGGCCTGCGGCGTTGTGAACTTCGCTGCGGTCAACGTGCTCGCCGACCCCGAGATCCGCGAGGGCATCAAGCAGTTCGCCAACTGGCCGACGATCCCGCAGCTCTACGTGAACGGCGAATTCGTGGGCGGCGCGGACATCGTGCGCGAGATGTACCAGTCGGGCGAGCTGCAAAAGCTGCTCGAGGGCGTCAAGCAGCAGGCTTAGATCGCGGCCGCCAGTTGCGCGCCGCGTCCGCGCAGAATTCGGCGAGGCTCGCCAGCACGCTGCGCACCGCCTGATTGGCGGCCACCACGCCGCCGTAGGGATCCTCGCTCGGCGCCGCCGCGACGGCTTCGAACTCGCGTGCCGCGACCACCTCGCGGGTGGCGGTGTCCAGGAGCGTCGCGCGCAGCGTGAAGCGCACGCGGCTGGGGTTTCCCAGGAATTCGTGCTGCAGCCGCCTGACTTCCGTATCCAGCCGCAGCTCGCCTGAAGCGATGCTCGGCGTCAGCACGACGGCGCCGAATGCGCCGCTGCGCGCCGTCGCCGCGACGATGAGCGGCGCCAGCATGCGCGCCGGCGTATCGACCCATTCGTTGTGCGCGAAGTACTCCAGCGTGTGCGCCTTGCGCACGTACAGGATGCGCTGGCTGTCGAAGCCCGCCGCTGCGCCCGGCGGGCTGACCACCAGCGTCGGCGCGGCGCCCGGTGCGGGGACGCGCGCAGCCTCGGCCGCGGCGCCCTCGAGCGAGTAGCGGTTGGGATGCGGCGCGCTGGTCGGCGTCAGCGCCGCGCAACCGCAGGCGAGGCTCGCCACCAGGCTTGCGGCCCAGCGCGCTGCGCGGTTCATTCGCCGGGTCCGGGCGGCACCGGCCGGCGGCCCCACAGCAGTCCGCCGGGGCTGCCTTCGATTTTCTCGCTCAGCCGGCGCAACGAGGCCGAGAGCACGTTCAATTCGCTCAGCAGGCGCTCCAGCTCCGGCAGCGTCTCCCCGGTGAAGCGCTTCATGTCGGCGCCCAGCGCATCGACGGTCTTGCCCGCGTTGGCGCTGGCGGTTGCCGTCTCGTTGCTCATGCGCTCGAACGCTTCGGCGCTGCGGCCCACCTGGGCCACGACCGGGCCGAGCTGGGCGCTCGCGCGGGCGCTGTTGTCGAAGGTGCGCGCGGCATTGGCGAGCGCGGCGTCGATCGCGCCCTGGTTCGCGGCGAGCGTCCCGGCAACGGCCGACAGGTCGGCCAGCGTGCTCTTGAACGACGAAAGGTTGTCGTCGCTGAGGATCTTGTTGATGGTCTCCGAGGTGGCGTCGAGCTTGGCCAGCACGGTGGTCAGCACGTTCTCCAGGCGCGCAGTCAGCGAAGCCTTGGTGCGAATCACCGGAAGCTCACCCGGCGCCGACGCGCGCAACGGCGGCGAGGCGAGGGTGCCGCCGTCCAGTTCGACGTAGGCGATGCCGGTGAGTCCCTGGGTCTTGAGCACCGCCTCGGTGTCTTCCTTGATCGGCGTGCCGCGGTCGATCGCGAACAGGAGGCGCACCTGCTCCGGATTTTCCGGATCGAGCCGGATGGCGCGCACCCTGCCCACGTCGACGCCGCGGTACTTGACCGGCGCATTGACATTGAGGCCCGACACCGATTCCCCGACCAGGGCGAGGTACAGGGTGGGCTTTTCCTGGAATCCGCCGCCGGCCGCAAGCCACAGGACGCCCGCGACCAGCGCGGCTCCCAGCGCGAGCACGAATGCGCCGACCAGCGCGGTGTTCACTTTGGTTTCCATGCCGCCGCCCTCCCGCGCGGGCCGTCGAAGTACTGGCGGATGTCGGGTTGCTCCCGCCGCGACAGTTCGGCCATCGAGCCGATGCCCTGCACCCTGCCTTGGCCGAGCACCGCGACGCGGTCGGCCACCTGCCACAGGAGGTCGAGGTCGTGGGTGATCATGACGACCGTCAGGCCGTACAGTTTGCGCAGCCTGAGTACCAGCTGGTCGACGCCGGCGGCGCTGACCGGGTCGAGCCCCGCCGTCGGCTCGTCCAGGAACAGCAGTTCGGGATCGAGCGCCAGCGCGCGCGCAAGCGACGCCCGCTTGAGCATGCCGCCGCTCAGTTCGGCCGGATACCGGTTTCCTGCCTCCGGCTCGAGGCCGGCAAGCGCGATCTTCCAGGCGGCGATCTCGTCGATCGACGCTTCCGGCAGCGCGGAATGCTCGCGCAGCGGCAGGCCGACGTTCTCGCGCACATCCAGCGAACCGAACAACCCGCCGTGCTGGAACATCACCCCGATGCGCAGCCGCAAGGCTTGCGTGCGCGCCGCGTCGAGCGACTGCAGGTCCGCGCCCAGCACTGCGATCGAGCCCGCATCCGGGCGATGCAGCAGGATCATCTCGCGCAGCAGCGTGGACTTGCCCGAGCCGCTGCCGCCGATGAGCGCGAAGATCTCGCCGCGGCGCACCTCCAGGTCCAGGCCCGCATGCACCACCTGCTCGCCGAAGCGGGTCGACAGGTTGCGCACTTCGATGACGGTGTCGGCGTGCGCCATGTCACAGGTCCAGCACGCTGAACAGGACGGAGAACAGCGCGTCGGCCACGATCACGAGGAAGATCGCCTGCACCACGCTGCGCGTGGTGTGGCGGCCGACGCTGTCGGCGCCGCCGCGGGTGCGAAAGCCCTGGAAACAGCCGACCAGCACGATGATCAGCGCGAACACCGGCGCCTTGCCGATGCCGATCGCGTACGCCGTGACGCTCACCGCCTTGGTGAAGCGATCCAGGAAATCCTCGAAGCCCACGCCCAGCTGGGCGCGCGCCATGACCATGCCGCCGAACACGCCCAGCACGTCGGCGAAGAACGTCAGGAGCGGCAGCACCACCAGCAGCGCGAGAACTTTCGGCAGCACCAGCACCTCGAGGGGAGCGATGCCGAGGGTGCGCATGGCGTCGATCTCCTCGGTGACCGACATGGTGCCGATCTGCGCGGCATAGGCCGAGCCCGAGCGCCCGGCGACGATGATGGCCGTCATCAGCGGGGCGAATTCGCGCAGCATCGACAGGCCCACCAGGTCGGCGACGAAGATGTTGGCGCCAAACTGCCGCAGCTGGTCGGCGGCCTGGTAGGCGATGACCACGCCCATCAGGAACGAGAGCAGGCCGATGATCGGGAGCGCGTCGACGCCGGCGCTGCGGATGTTGTGCAGGATCGGCCGCCAGCGGATGCGCGCCGGCCGGGCGAGGCTGGCGGCGAGCGCGGCCGCGGTTTCGCCGATGAAACTGAATAGCGCGAACGCCTCTTCGAATGCCGTCACGGCCGCGCGGCCGATGCGTTCCAGGGTGCCAGGGACGGGCGGCTGGGACGGTGCGGCGTCGGGGGGCCGCTCGAGCAGCTCGAGCAATCCGGCAAAGCGGGGATCCCAGCCCTGCAGGCTTACGGCGTGGCCCTGCGCGCGCAGGCGCCGCAGCAGCGCGTGCAGCAGCCAGACGCCCACCGTGTCCAGGCGCTCGACGCCGGCGCCGTCCACCACGATCCCGGCTCGCGCAGGTACCGCCAGCGCAGCGAACTGCCGCTCGATCGCGCCGGTTCCCAACACGGTCCAGCAACCGGACAGCGCGAGCTCCCCGGGCGCCGGCTGGGCGAGCGCAGCAGGTGCGACCGACGGAGAATTCATGGGCAGCCTGCAGGCTGGACCCATTCCCCGCGCCGGTATGTACGGGACCGTACGAAGAAGGTCGTAGGGTGGGCCATGGGCCCACCGTACGGTCAGACGCCCGAGAGCCGGGCGTTGGCCAGGGTCAGGCGCTCGACCAGGATCTCCATGAAGGCGCGGTCGAACTTGTGGCGGCAGGTGTCGGAGGCCTGCGCGAGCTTGGCGGTGGGCACCGAGATGATCTTGGATTCGTCCATCACCGTGACGTCCGCGCCGCGCAGCTGCTCGTCCTTGGACAGATAGGCCATTTCGCCGAAGCACTCGCCGGTGTGCAGGATGTTGAGCAGCTTGCCTTTGCGCGTCACGCGCACCTGGCCATCGGCCAGCAGGCAAAAGAAGTTTCCCGGCTCGCCTTCCTTCATCAGGAGCTCCCCCGCTTGCGCGGTGCGCCAGTTGGAGATGCGCGCCACCTCCCACAGCTCGGCGTCGGTGAAGTTGCCGAAGAAGGGCAGCTTCCTTAGCGACTCGAACTTGTCGGAGTCGGCGAAGGCCTCCTTTTTCCCGCCCAGGCCTTCGTTCCTGAACACTTCGGCGAGCGCCAGCGAGAAGTCCTCCCAGCGCGCGTAGCGCTGCGCGAGGTCCTTGGCCATGGCGCGCTTGACGATGGCGTCGAGCGCCGCGGGGATCTGCGGGCGGTAGGACGAGGGCGGTTGCGGCTCGACGTTGGCGATCTGGTAGATGAGGCTGAAATTGTTGGTGGCCTGGAACGGCAGGCGCCCCGCGAGCAGCTGGTACAGGACCACGCCCAGGGAGTAGATGTCGGTGCGGTGGTCGAGCGCATGCTCCTTCACCTGCTCGGGCGACATGTAGGCGGGCGAGCCGATGGCGGTCACCTGCGTCACGTCGTCGCTGGCGATGAGCGCGGCGCCGAAGTCCGAGATCTTCACGTCGGTGTCGCCGGCGACCAGCAGGTTCGCCGGCTTCAGGTCCCGGTGCGTGATGCCCATCTTGTGCGCGAACTCCAGCGCCCGCGTGCACTTGAAGATGATCTCCACCACGCGGTCGATCGGCAGCAGGTCCTGCGCGTCGCCGTGGCGTTCCAGCGTACCGCCGGCCACGTACTCCATGACGATGTACTGCTGGCGGTCATCGGCCACCGCGTCGAAGATCTGGCAGATGTGCGGGTGCTGCAGCTTGCCCGCGAGTGAGGCTTCGGTGATGAACAGCTTGCGGTACAGCCGTCCCTTGTCCTGGTTCTGGAACGCTTCCGGCATCACCAGCTTGACGGCGACGTTGCGGTCCTTGAACGGGTCGTTGCACAGGTACACCACGCTCGTCGCGCCCCGCCCGATCTCCTTGAGCACCGGGTACTTGCCGATGCGCTCGGGCGCGGGAAGGGCGGCGGTGTCGCTCACGGCCGGTTGCGGCGCGCGCGTGCGCGCGCCACGGCGGCCCTGACGCGCCTTGGGGCGGTGCCGCCGGGGTGGTCGCGCGCCGCCACCGAACCCTCCAGGCTGAGGCAGTCGTAGACGTCGTCGCCGATGGCCTTGGAGAAGCGCTTCAGGACCGCGAGGGGCAGCCCGGAGAGGTCGCAGCCCAGGCTTTCAGCCTCGCGCACCGCGCGCGCCACGATGCCGTGCGCGTCGCGGAACGCGACGCCCTTCCTCACCAGGTAGTCGGCGAGGTCGGTGGCGGTGGCGAAGCCCTCGAGCGCGGCGGCGCGCATCGCGTCGGGCACCGGCTCGATGCCCGGCACCATCTGGGCGAACACCGCGAGGGTGTCCTTCAAGGTATCGACTGCATCGAACAGCGGCTCCTTGTCTTCCTGGTTGTCCTTGTTGTAGGCAAGCGGCTGACCCTTCATCAACACCAGCAGGGAAACCAGCGATCCGATGACGCGCGCGCTCTTGCCGCGCGCGAGCTCGGGCACGTCGGGGTTCTTCTTCTGCGGCATGATCGAGCTGCCGGTGGTGAACCGATCGGGCAGCTGCACGAAGCCGAAGCGCGGGCTCATCCACAGCACCAGCTCCTCGGCAAAGCGCGACAGGTGCACCATGCAAAGCGCCGCGTGCGCGCAGAACTCGATGGCGAAGTCCCGATCCGACACCGCGTCGAGCGAATTGGCGCACACGCCCTCGAAGCCCAGTTCGTGCGCCACACGCGCGCGGTCGATGGGGAACGTGGTGCCGGCGAGCGCCGCCGCGCCCAGGGGCAGCAGGTTGACGCGCCCCCGGCAGCCGGCGAAGCGTTGCCGGTCGCGCTCCAGCATCTCGACGTAGGCCATCAGGTGGTGGCCGAAGGTCACCGGCTGCGCCACCTGCAGGTGCGTGAAGCCCGGCATCACCAACGCGGCGTGGCGCCCGGCCTGCGCGAGCAGCGCCTCCTGCAGCTTTGCGAGGAGCGCGTCCACCGCGTCGATCTCGTCGCGCAGCCACAGCCGCAGGTCGGTGGCCACCTGGTCGTTCCTCGAGCGCGCGGTGTGCAGGCGCTTGCCCGCCTCGCCCACCAGCGCGATCAGGCGCCGCTCGATGTTGAGGTGTACGTCCTCGGCCTCGAGCGACCAGGCGAACTCGCCCGCGTTGATCTGTTTCGCGATCCGCGCCAGGCCGCGCTCGATCGCGGTGCGGTGGGCGCGCGAGATCACGCCGCAGGCGGCGAGCATGCGCGCGTGGGCGAGCGACGCCCGGATGTCGTGCTGCGCCAGCCGCCGGTCGAAGCCGACCGAGGCGGTGTAGCGCTGCACCAGGTCGTCCACGGGTTCGGCGAAACGCGCCGACCAGGGCTTCGCGGGCTTGCCTGCGGCGCGCTTAGCGCGCGCGCTGCGTTTGGTGCGAGGAGGGGCCATGGGGCATACTGGAGATCGCGGCGCGCCGCGCTATGCCAATGAGTATAAAGCAAAACTTTACCGCGGATGCCTTGCCGGACTTCCGCAACCTGGGCGTCGTCGCGCGCATCCTGCTCGGCGTCAATGCGCTCGCGTTCGCCGCGGTGCTGGTCGCCGAGCCGGGGTGGAGCGCGGCGCTCGAGCGTTTCGTGCTGGTCGCGGCCAAGCTCGAGCCGTCGCTCGCCCTCGCCCTGGTCGTGCTGTACGCGCTGTCGCCGGCGCTGGCGCACCTGCGCTACTGGCAGGGCGGGGCCGCGGTGGTGGCGATCGCGCTGGCGGTGAGCGGCGCGCTGCACGCGGCGATCGCGGGACTCACGGGCGACGCGGCCGCCGGCCTGTTGCGCACGCTGGCGCTCGCCGCGATCGCCGCGCTGCTGCTGCTCGCCTACCTGCGGCTGCTGACGCGCGCCTATTCGCCGGCGCTCGCCGAAGCGCGCCTGCAGGCGCTGCAGTCGCGCATCCGGCCGCACTTCCTGTTCAACAGCCTGAACGCGGTGCTGTCGCTCATCCGCCGCGACCCGCGGCGCGCCGAGCGCGCGCTGGAGGACCTGGCGGAACTGTTCCGCGCGCTGATGCAGGACAACCGGCAGTTCGTGCCGCTCGCCGACGAGATCGCGCTGCTCGAGCGCTATGCGAGCCTCGAGCAGCTGCGCCTCGGGGACCGGCTCAAGGTGGACTGGACGCTGCAGGACGCGCCGCGCGACGCGCTGATGCCGCCGATGGTGCTGCAGCCGATCCTGGAGAACGCCGTGTACCACGGCGTCGAGCCGGGCACCGGCGAGGGCCGCATCGGCGTGACCATCGAGCGCCGCGGCGCGCGCGTGCTGGCGCGCATCGACAATCCGTACATCGAGGAGCATGCGCAGCGCGCGGGCAATCGCATGGCGCTGGAGAACATCCGCGAGCGGCTGCAATTGTTCTTCGACGCGGAGGCGCGCATCGAGCGGCGCGTGGTGGGCGATCGGCACGTGGTGGAGATCGAGATGCCCTATCGTACGTTGCGTACGTTGCGCACGGCGCGGAGCTGACGGCGTGCTGCGCGTGTTCATCGCCGATGACGAAGCCCCGGCGCGCGAGCGCCTGAAGGAGCTGCTCGCCGACCTTGCCACCGAGGTGCCCACCGAATTGGCGGGCGAGGCGGCGAACGGGCTCGAGACGATCGAGCGCCTGCCCGCGAGCGGCGCGCAAGTGCTGCTCTTGGACATCGAGATGCCCGGCATGCGCGGGCTGGAAGTGGCGCGGCACCTCGCGGGGCTGGAGTCGGCGCCCGGGGTGGTGTTCATCACCGCGCACGATCGCCACGCGGTGGAAGCCTTCGAGCTGAACGCGCTCGATTACCTGATGAAGCCGGTGCGCGCCGAGCGCCTCGCCGCGGCGCTGAAGAAGGCGGGCAGCGCAGGCCCGCCGGCGCCCGAGCGCCTGGCGCAGGCCGCCACGCAGGCGCGCGAGTACCTGTCGGTGATCGAGCGCCACCGCATCGTGCTGGTGCCGGTGCGCGACATCGTCTACCTGCGCGCCGAAATGAAATACGTGACCCTGCGCACGCGCGCGGGCGAGCACCTGATCGAGGAGCCGCTGGTGGCGCTGGAGCGCGAGTTCGCGCGGGTGTTCGTGCGCGTGCATCGCAATTGCCTGGTGGCGCGCGACGCGGTGCGCGGCTTCGAGCGCGCGCTCGGCGGCGAGGACGAGCCGCACTGGAACGTGGTGCTGGACGGGCTGGCGGAGCGCCTGCCGGTGAGCCGGCGGCAGTGGGCGGAAGTGCGCCTGCTGGCGAAGGACGCCTAGCGTGGCCGCGCGGCTCACCATCGCCACGCGGCGCAGCCGCCTCGCGCTGTGGCAGGCCGAGCACGTGAAGGCGCGCCTCGAAGCGCTGCACCCGGGGCTGGACGTGGCGCTGCTCGCGCTGTCCACGCGCGGCGACGAGCTGCTGGAGGAGCGCCTGGACAAGGTCGGCGGCAAGGGCCTGTTCGTGAAGGAACTGGAGCAGGCGATGGCCGAGGGGCGCGCCGACCTCGCGGTGCATTCCATGAAGGACGTGCCCGCCGCGCTGCCGGAGGGCTTTCGCCTGGCCGCCATCCTCGAGCGCGAGGATCCACGGGACGCGCTGTTGAGCAACGACTACGCGGGTCTTGCCGAGCTGCCGGCGGGCGCGCGCCTGGGCACCTCGAGCCTGCGCCGCGCCGCCCAGATCGCCGCGCGCCGGCCGGATCTCGCGATCCTCACGCTGCGCGGCAACGTCGAGACGCGCATCGCCAAGCTCGAGCGCGGCGCGTACGAGGCCATCGTGCTGGCGGCCGCGGGCTTGAAGCGCCTCGGGCTGGAGTCGCGCATCCGGGCCTACCTGTCGGTCGAGGAAAGCCTGCCCGCGCCGGGCCAGGCGGCGCTCGGCATCGAGTGCCTCGCCGCGCGCGAAGACGTCGTGGCGCGCGTCGCGCCGCTCGCGCACGCACCGAGCTCGGCCTGCGTGCGCGCCGAGCGCGCGGTGAGCTTCGCCCTCGGCGGCAGCTGCACGATTCCGCTGGGCGCCTATGCCGAGCAGGACGGCGAGCGCCTGCGCCTGCGCGCGCTGGTCGCGGCGCCGCAGGGCACGCGCACCGTGCGCGCCGACTGCTCGGGACTTGCTTCGTCGCCGGAGGCGCTGGGCGCCGAAGCCGCCGGGCGGCTGCGCGCGCAGGGCGCGGACCAGATCCTCGCCGCGCTCGCCTAGCGATGCGGCTCGCCGGCCGGCGCATCCTGGTGACCCGCCCGCGCGAACTCGCGCAGGGCCTCGCCGCGCTCATCGCCGGCGCGGGTGGCGAGCCCGTGCTGTATCCCGCGATCGAGATCCATGACCCGGACAACCCGGCCGCCGCGCGGGCGCTCCTCGCGCGGGCTGCACAATTCGATCTCGCGGTGTTCGTCAGCCCGAGCGCAGTGCGCAAGGCCTTCGCCCTGCACGCGGCGCCCTGGCCCGCGCGCATCGCCGCCGTCGGGGAGGGCACGCGCCGCGCGCTGGAGGCGCTCGGCGTGCGCGGCGTCATCGCGCCGGCCGAGCGCGCGGACAGCGAAGCACTGCTCGCGCTCGCCGAACTGCAGCAGGTCCGCGGCCAGCGCGTGCTCATCGTGCGCGGCGCGGGCGGACGGGAGTTCCTGGGGCAGGCGCTGGCCGAACGCGGCGCGCAGGTGGAGTACGCGGAATGTTATCGGCGCAGCCGCCCGCAGGCGGCGCCGCCCGCCGGCGAACTGCACGGCGCGTGCGTCACGTCGGGCGAAGCGCTGGAGAATCTGGTGGCGCTCGCCGGGCGCGAGCGCCTGCGCGCCCTGCCGGTGTTCGTGCCGCACGAGCGCATCGTGCGGCGCGCCCGCGAGCTCGGCCTCGAAGCGCCGGTGCTCGCGGGGCCGGGCGATGCCGAGATGCTCCGGGGCATGGTTGCATACTTCGGCGGCGCGAAGTAAAACAACCGGATGGAGACGAACGAGCCCGCAGCACCGGCCGAGGCCGCGCCCGCGCCGGAGAAACCCCGACGCGCCGCCGGCACCGGCACGCTGGTGCTGGCGCTCGTGCTGGTGGCGGTGGCGCTCGGCGCTTCGGGCTGGGTGTATTACGACTCGCGCGTGCGCCTCGCCGCCACGCAGGAAGAACTGGCGCGGCGCCTGCGCGCCATCGAGGAGGATGCGCGCGATGCGCGCGCGGCGGCGGGCGCGGCGCAGGAGACCGCGCGCGACGTGCAAACCAAGCTTGGCGTGCTGGAGGCGCGCGTGTCCGACGCGCAGAGCCAGCAGGTCGCGCTGGAAGCGCTGTACGACGAACTCTCGCGCAACCGCGACGAATGGCAGCTCGCCGAGATCGAGCAGGTGCTCGCCATCGCGCAACAGCAGCTGCAGCTCGCGGGCAACGTGCGCTCGGCGCTGCTCGCGCTGCAGCTCGCCGAGGGCCGGCTGTCGCGCGCCGACCGGCCGCAGTTTCAGCCGGTACGCCGGGCGCTCGCGCGCGACATCGAGCGCCTGAACGCGCTGCCCGCCGCCGACCTCACCGGCATGAGCCGGCGGCTCGATGCGATCCTCGCCGCGATCGACGACCTGCCGCTCGCGCTCGACGGCCGCCTGCAGCGCGCCGCACCCGAGACCGCGGCGCCGGCGGCGGACGCGGGGGCGCTGGCGCGCTTCGGCGCCGGCCTGTGGCGCGACCTGAAGGAGCTGGTGGTGGTGCGTCGCGTCGACGCGCCCGAGCCGCCGCTGCTGCAACCCGCGCAGGCCTACTTCCTGCGCGAGAACCTGCGCCTGCGTCTGCTCAACGCGCGCCTCGCACTGCTCTCGCGCAACCAGGCGGTGTTCCAGTCGGACCTGCGCGCCGCCGGCGCATGGCTGCAGCGCTACTTCGATCCGCGCGCGAAGCCGGTCGCGGATGCGGTGGCGGGCCTGAGCGAGCTGGAAGCCTCGCCGATCCGGTTCGAGCTGCCGTCGATCACGGACAGCCTGGACGCAGTGCGCAGCTTCAAGGCGCGCAGCGACCGCGCGCCGGGATGACGTCGCTATTCTGGCTGGTGGCGGTGTTCGCCGCGGCGGTGGCGCTCGCCGTGCTGGGACGCTTCGACCAGGGCTACGTGCAGTTCGCCTACGGCGCCTGGCGCGTCGAGCTGTCGCTGCTGCTGTTCGCGGTGCTCGCGCTGCTCGCCTTCATCGCCGCCTTCATCGTCCTGCGCATGCTGCAGCACACCCTCGCGTTGCCGGCGTATGTGCGCGCCTATCGCGCGCGGCGGCACCGCAATCGCGCCCAGGCGGCGCTCGCCTCCGCGCTGCAGGCCTGGCTGGAGGGCCGCTACTCGCGCGCGCAGAAGGATGCCGCGCGCGCCTTCGACGGCGGGGCCGCGCCCGGCCTGGCGGCGATCATCGCTGCGCGTTCGGCGCACGAACTGGGCGAGCCGGACCGGCGCGAGCTGTGGATGGGGCGCGCCCTGGAGGAAGGCCAGCGCACGGCGGCGATGCTCTCGCGCGCCGTGATGGCGATCGGCGAGCGCGATTACGGCGCGGCGCGCGATGCGCTGACGAGCCTGCAGGGGTCGCGTGCGCGCCACATCGCCACCCTGCGGCTGCTGTTGCGCGCCGAGCGCGGCCTGCGCCACTGGGACGAAGTGCTGCGCATTACCGCGCAGCTCACCAAACGCGATGCGCTGGCAGCGGGCCTCGCCGAGGAGTATCGCGTGCAGGCGCATGTCGAGCTGCTCGCGCAGGCCGCGAGCGATCGCGTCGCGTTCAAGGAGCGCTGGCGCAAGATGCCCGCGCGCGAGCAGGCCATCGCGCGCGTGGCCGGCAGCGCCGCGCGGCACGCGCTCGCGCTGGGGCTCGCGGAACTCGCGCGCGAGGCGCTGGAAAAGGCGCTGGCGGCGGAGTGGGCGCCGGCGCTCGCCGCGTTGTACGGCGAGCTGCCGGAAATGGAGCCCGCCGCGCGCATCGAGGAAGCGCGCCTGCGCATCGAGCGCGCCGAGCGCTGGCTGCTCGAGCGCCAGGACGAGCCGCAGCTGCTGGCGGCGCTGGGGCGGCTGTGCGCGCGTGCCGAGCTCTGGGGCAAGGCGCAGAGCTACCTGGAGGCGAGCCTCGCGTTCGAGGAGTCGCGTGCCACGCACCTGGAGCTGGCGCAATTGCTGGATCGGCTCGACAAGGGGAGCGAGGCGCAGGCGCACTACCGGCGCGCGGGGGAGCTGCCGTAGGGTGGGCCAACGGCCCACCACCTGGTGGGCCGTTGGCCCACCCTACGCCCAGTCGCGCGGCCTGAGAAATTCCTTGTAGAGCCGTTCTTCGGCGGAGCCAGCGTCCGGCTTCCAGTCGTAGCGCCACGCCACGCGCGGCGGCAGCGACATCAGGATCGCCTCGGTGCGCCCGCCCGATTGCAGGCCGAACAGCGTGCCGCGGTCGTACACCAGGTTGAATTCGACATAGCGCCCGCGGCGATACGCCTTGAACTCACGCTCGCGCTCGCCGTAAGACGCGTCGCGCCTTGCCTTGACGATCGGAACGTAGGCCGGAAGGAAGTGATCCCCGACCGAACGCAGGGTCGAGAAACAGGTGTCGAAGTCCGGTTCGTTCAGGTCGTCAAAGAAGATGCCGCCGATGCCGCGCGGTTCGTTGCGGTGCTTCACGAAGAAGTACTCGTCGCACCAGCGCTTGAACTTCGGATAGTGCTCGCCGACCGCCGCCTTGCACGTGGCGTGGAAATGCCGCGCATCCTGCTCGAAGCCGTAGTAGGGCGTCAAATCCATGCCGCCGCCGAACCACCACGCATCCCCCGCCGCGAAGCAGCGCACGTTCATATGCACCGTCGGGCAGTAGGGATTGCGCGGATGCAGCACGAGCGACACGCCCATCGCCTCGAACGCGCGTCCCGCGAGCTGCGGGCGCGACGCGCTGGCCGAGGGCGGCAGGCTCGCGCCCCGTACGCGCGAGAAGTTCACGCCCGCGCGCTCGAATAGCGCCCCTTCCTCGAGGACGCGCGCGCTGCCGCCACCGCCCTCGGGGCGGGTCCAGCGATCCTCACGGAACTTGCCGCCGTCGAGCGCCTCCAGCGCCGCGACGATCGACGCCTGCAGCCCGGTGAAGTAGTCGTTGACGGCGCCGGGGTTCACTTCTTCAGCGCGCGGTGGCCGATGTCTTTTCTGTACTGCATGCCGTCGAAGCGGATGCGCTCCACCGCCTCGTAGGCGCGGCTGCGCGCCGCGCGCAGGTTGTCGCCGAGCGCGGTGACGCACAACACGCGCCCGCCGCTGGTCAGCACGTCCTTGCCCTCGGCGCGCGTC
>Ga0209706_10001266_pt1 | contig 14371 bp, 9 predicted proteins | sample PPLLaktember2015_6_FD_187263 | JGI IMG/M metagenome (GOLD analysis project Ga0209706, IMG submission 187263) | Freshwater sediment microbial communities from Prairie Pothole Lake near Jamestown, North Dakota, USA - PPLs Lake P8 Core (1) Depth... | ecosystem: Environmental > Aquatic > Freshwater...
GACACGTTTCATCACCTGCATCATCAGGTGTACTCCTTTTCAGAGCCGAACGGTGTTGTCGAGTTTGTGAATCTGAGGGCTCGGGCAACGGGCAGGAACCCCGCCCTCACTTTGCCCAGAGAGGCCACACCGGGCAGGCCGGGCGCTCTGCAACCCAAAGGAAAAAGGAAAGTCTATTTTGAACAGGCCGGATGGCTGGAGATCCCCATCTTCGAGAGAGACGCCCTCGCCGTGGGGGCGAAGATCCCCGGCCCCTGCATCGTGGAGGAGCAGATTTCGACAACCCTGATTCCTGCAGGTTTTGCCGGAACCATCGATGAATACAGGAACATCATCCTAGAGAGCGTGGAGCATACGAAAGGGAGATGAAGAAAACTTTGCTCGCAGGTTGCTCAAGAACGCTCAGATACAAGGCGCCCGAAAACCCGAGGAGTGAGTCGTACAGTCCAGTACGTCGCAACGACGAGGAGTGAGGGCAACGCCGTAGATGGGCGTTTTTCAGCAACCTGCCATGAGAAAGGAATCCATGACTTACAAAGCCGATCCGGTCACCATGCAGGTGATTCGCTACGGACTTGAGGCCGTGGCCGATGACATGGGCTACAGCCTCATGCGCATGGGGCGAACGACCATCGTGAAGGAGATCATGGACATCAACTGCGCGGTCCTGGATGCACAAGGCGGCATTCTGGCCCAGGCCCATCTGTGCCCTCTCATGATGTTCAGCCTCCCCACCACGGCGGCAAACATGCTGAAGCGGGTCCCGGATCTCCACGAAGGGGATGTGATCATCTGCAATGATCCCTATTTGGGAGGACAGCATCTCCTGGACGTGCAGTTCTTCTCCCCCGTGTTTGTAGATGGTGAAGTGGTGGCCTTTGTGGCCGACATCGCCCATCAACTGGACATGGGCGGTTCTGTTCCCGGAGGAGTTGCCGGAGGCCTCACGGAAATCTACCAGGAAGGCCTGCGCATCCCCTTTGTCAAACTCTTTCGGAGAGGGAAAGAAGATCCTCAGATCTTCGACTTGATTGCCGCCAACATCCGCATCCCCGAAAAGACCATGGAGGACTTCAGGGCTCAGGCAGCCACCACCGTTGTTGGGGTGAAACGGGTACAGGCCCTTGTCAACAAGTACGGGGTCCGGGTCTTCCGCGAGTGCACCCGCATGCTTCTTGAGTACAGCGAGAGCCTGATGAGGCGCTTCATCTCCTCCCTTCCGGACGGTGATTATACCGGGATCGATCATCTCGACGATGACGGCATCGTGGACAGCCCGGTCAAGGTACAGGTGAACGTCCACATCCGGGGAGACCGGATGCTCGTGGACTTCGACGGAAGCAGCCCCCAGACCAAGGGAAACGTGAACAGCCCCTGGTCCTGCACCCAGGGAGGGGTTTTCTACACCATGGTGGGGATCGTCGATCCGCAGATGGCACTCAACTCAGGTGTCTTCCGTCCCATTGAGGTCACGAGTAAAACCGGCCTCCTCACCAACCCTCTGCCTCCTGCCGGTGTCACGGCGAGAAGCCAGACCATGACCAAGATCGTGGAGGCCATGCTCAAGGCCATGAGCCCGATCGTTCCCGATCGCGTGGTAGCCGGGAGCCACGGCCAGGCTTGCACCAACAGCTTCTCGGGGATTCATCCTGAAACAGGGAGGCGGTTCACTCACATCGAAATCCAGGGAGGGGGCGCAGGAGCGCGCCCCACAAAGGACGGACCGGACGGTCAGGACCTCCATCTCGGCCGGTTCATGAACACCCCTGTAGAAGCTGCGGAACTGGAGAACCCGGTGATGATCGAACGGTATGAATTCATACCCGACTCCGGAGGCGCCGGCAAATATCGCGGAGGCCTCTCACTGCGCCGGGATATCCGCTTTTTGACGGAGGTCACTTGGGCTCGTTACTCGGACAGGCAGAAGTTCCAACCCCAAGGGCTCTTCGGGGGCTTGCCGGGAACCAAGGGCAGTCTCCTTCTCAACCCGGGGACACCGGATGAAAAGAGATGCAAATCCAAAGGAGTCGACCAGCTAAAGGCGGGCGACCTCCTGAGCATTCGCCTTCCCGGAAGCGGAGGCTATGGTCCTCCCACGGAGAGAGACCCTGAGATCGTTCGCTGGGACGTGCTCAACGGCAAGGTAAGCTTGGAGTCGGCGAGAGCCCATTACGGCGTGGTGTTGAATTCCGATTTGACGATGAACCACGAAGAGACACTCCGAATGCGCCGTCATTCCCGCTAAGCTTGTCCCCGCGCAGGCGGGGAGCGTGAATCCAGGATAATTTGAATAGGTCCAGCCAAGGAGATCCCATGATCAAGTCCATGAATATTGCCTGGTGGGTGCAGCGGTGGAGTGAGCTTCACCCCCATAAACCAGCTATCCTCTTTGAAGGTGAGGACATCACGTATTTGCAACTTCATCAAAGAGCCAACCGCACCGGCTGCTGGCTTCAGTCTCTGGGGATTGAAAAGGGCGACAGGGTGGCGGTTATGCTCGAGAACTGCCCGGAGTTTATTGAGCTCTATCTGGCCTGCTCCCGCCTTGGAGCGATTTTTGTGCCCATCAACTTTCGCCTTGCCCCACCCGAACTGGACTACACCCTCAGAAACTGCCGGCCAAGGCTGTTTTTGTTCGGGAACCAATTTTCGGAAACCGTGTTTGCTTTGAATTTGAACCAGCGCAGACCCCTGATGGAACTGGCTTGTCTCGGGAAGCAGTCCTGCTCCTCCGATGTCTTCGACTATCACCAAGGCGTTGTGGAATTTGAGGGGCAAAGGCCTTTTCTCACCAAGTCCTTGGGACCCGCAGATCCCGAAGAGCCTCAGGTCATCATGTACACCTCCGGAACAACCGGCCAGCCCAAAGGAGCTGTGCTTTCTCATCGCAAGACCTTCTTCAACTGCTTGAACGCGGACATCTTCTTCAAGCTTCATTTCGACGACATCATGCTCATTGTCCTGCCTCTCTTTCATTCCGGAGGGCTCTTCATCCAGGCCTCGCCCATCATGTACAAAGGCGCCACCATGATTATTCATCCTAAATTCGATCCTTCCGAGACCTACAAGGATATTGAAAAATACCGGGTCACCAAGTTCCTGGGCGTGCCCACCGTCTACCGGACCCTTCTTAAGGTCGCCCCTTCGGAAAGAGGAAATCTCTCTTCGCTGCGGGTCTGCGCCATCGGTGGAGAAAAAACAACCCCTGAAATTCTTCTTCAGTGCAAAGAGGCCGGGTTTCCTCTCCGCCAGATCATGGGACAGACAGAGACGTCCATTCTTCTGTGGGCTTCGGAGGAGGAATCGCTGCGGAAGCCGGGCACCGTGGGCAGACCGGTGTTCCATGCGGAGGTGGGCATCATAAACCGCGAGGGCCGGCCGGCTAAGCCCGGCGAAGTCGGTGAAATCGTGGTCCGCGGGTCCATCATGATGAAGGAATACTGGCAAGATCCGGCGCGCACCGAGGAAACGATCCAGAACGGCTGGCTGAAAACCGGGGATCTTGCGCGCATGGATGAGGACGGGTATTTCTACCTGGTGGACCGGGCCAAGGACCTATACATTTCCGGCGGAGAAAACGTTTATCCCGCCGAAGTGGAGAAGGTCCTTCGGCAGCATCCTGCCATTGAGGACATTGCCATTATCGGTGTGCCTGACGACGTCTGGGGGGAAGTGGGACACGCCTTTGTGATCGTCAAAGAGGGCTTCCCTCTTCTGGCGGAAGAGGTGATTTCCTTCTGCGACGGGAAGCTGGCCCGCTACAAATGGCCCAAGCATGTCACCTTCTCCAGCGACTTCCCGCGCACCTCGCTCGGCAAAGTTCGCAAAGGAATGCTTAGGCAACCCTAGCATAACAACGGTAGCAGTTTAGCTTTTTGAAATAATCACAGAAAAAGGCCATGGGGGGTCTCTTGCCTTCTTCGGTGTTCTGTTTTTGGAGAGACTCCCATGGCCTCAGCCATCCATTTCAAAAAGCTAACCGGTTACGAAGAAAGCGTGATCGTGGATCCCACGCTGTTGAGGACGAACGCTTCAGGAAAATCTTGCTCGAACCGATGGACTGCCTTCCAGCCCGTGCAGTGCATGGGCACGAAAATTCTCGGATTCATCTTTTTCATCGATTGAATGGTCTCTTCGATAATCGGCTCAAACTGCGGGCCGGAGAGATGGAATCCCCCAAGCACGGCATAGAGTCGATCTACCCCTGTGATCTTCTTGGAGTAAAGAAGGGTGTTGATGATTCCCGAGTGGGCGCACCCTGAGATCACCACCAGCCCTTTACCCTTCAAATTAACGACCAGGGACTGATCGTCACTGATCGGATCTTTTACCAGCTTGCCCTCCTGCTCCGTATAGGCGTTGGGCAGACCCTTTTCAAATGCCGTCGTCCTCTCAATTTCACCGGTGACAAGAATCCTGCCTTCGGCAACAGAAACAGGCTTTCGAGACTCTACGATCTGCACTCCTGCCTGTTCCAAGTTTTTCCTGTTCAATGTGTCCGGAAACCGCAGCTTCTTTCCGTCAGGAAGGAGAAGATAACGGCAGGAAAGAAAAGCGTCCGGGTGAATCACCAAGGGAATAGGCCTTCCGAGTCGTTCGAGAATCGGCGACAAGGATCCTGTGTGGTCCATGTGCCGATGGCTCACGACGATGGTTTCAATTTGCCCCAGGTCCACCTCTAGGTGCGCTGCATTATGGAGAACGCCGATCCCGGTGTGCCCTGTGTCGAAAAGAACCGTGTGCTTCCGCTTCCCCTCATGAACCGTTATCAGGAGAGATAGGCCATGTTCCCCAACCAGGGTGTCCCTTGAGATCATCCCGTCCTTTGCCTTGGGAGGACGAGTGACAAGCTTGGTGCTCTCCAGCAGCAGGTCCACATAGTTGTCCATGAGCGTCAGAACTTCGATTCGATCGACTTCTTTGAGCATCATCGCATTCCCTTTCTTCAAACATTGTACAATCACACAATTAACTCTGGATGAAGTAGGCAGTCAACTGCCGGTCCTCTCCTTTACTGCATACTGCTTACTCCTTACTGCTTACTGATTTTTGGCACTTCTTTAATTCTTCCCACACTTTTTCCACCTGTCTTCTTGTCTCTTCCAGTGTTCCCTCATTGTGAATCACGAAATCCGCATACCCCAGTTTTTCATCAATCGGCAGCTGGGCTTTAAGGATGCTCTCTGCTGCCTCTCTCGTGATGCAATCCCTCTTCATCAGGCGCTCGATTTGCATTTCTCTTGGAACATAGACCAGGAGCACCTTGTGGAATTTGTACTGGAGGTTGATCTCGATCAGCAAAGGCACCGCCACTTGGATAATGGCATTCGGATTCTTTTCTGCGATCTCGTTGGCCCGCCTGGCCGCTTCCTCGATAATCCGGGGGTGCGTGAAACTCTCAAGCTTCTTTCTCTTTTCCATATCCCGGAATACGATGTTTGAAAGCTTTTTCCTGTCGATCTTCTTGCCTTCATCAAGCACTTGCTCCCCGAAATAGGCCACAATGTCCTTCCAAGACGGTTTCCCGGGCTCAACGAGTTCCCTGGCAAGGACATCATAATCGATGATCGGTGCGCCTAGGTCTTCAAGCATCTTTGAAACGCTGCTCTTGCCGCTGGCAATGCCGCCGGTCACGGCTACCAGCAAACGGCTGTCTTTTCCTCGGATGGCTTCCAATTGGTTCACCTCATCGTAGGCGCCGGGAAAGGCACCCGATAGATCCTGTTCAGCCCCTGCCAAACTAATGGGGTAACGAACTCCCCGGCGGTAGAGCGTTTCCATTCCCCGCAGCGCTTTCTCCATCATGAGAGCGGGCACCGCCATGACCAGCTCATCGTCCTGAGCGTGTCCGTAACGCCTTTCCCCGAAACAGGGGATTGTCAGGGAGGGCTTGCCGGTCAGATAGCACCTGGCAATCGCATCGGAGCAAGAGGACTCTCCGACACAGGTAAAGTTCATAACCTCGTACTTCTCGACCTGAAGAGAATTGATGAGGAGCATCATTTGAGCCGGATTCGCATAAATCAGAACGATGTCCGGATCAAAAGGATTGTAGACGAGCGGCGCAAGGGCTACCGCCCTGTACTTCCCCAGAGGCAGCCGCTGAATAGAGTTTTCATACCTTATCGCCTCTTCTTTTTTCTTGACCCAGACAATGCTTCTGAAGGTCCCGTCCTTATGATGCTCCGGCGTGTCGTTGAGGCCTATGATGGAACCGCACACCGGGGACAGAAGGTCGTTGGCGTCAGCGCCCACCGTCCAGTCGGAATTTCTGACCAGGTTGATCAACTGGCAAAGGGTCGCTTTCCCGTTCGGCCTTCTCATGAAAGGAATGCGGTTCAGGTCTTCTTTCTGCTCCAGCATCTTGAAGGCCACAGGAAAAGACTTGAGCCTCATCAGGAGTTCTAACCGTCTCACGATCTTCTCCCAGCTTAGCTCTTTGCTCATTTTAGGATCCCTCCCTGTCCCTAAAACACATCCTTTTCCTTTTTGAAAGCGACCGCCTCATACCGGCCGCACTTCAGCGCTTCGATCAACTCTTTTTCATTTGTGATTCTCGAGAAAAACCGGGTGGCATAAAAGCCGACCTCTGAGACCTTGTGAGCGTCACTCCCTCCTGTTCCCGGCAGGCCGATTCTTTGCGCCACTTCCGAAGCAAAGCGGTTTTCTTTTTCCGTGACTTTGCTGTTCAACACCTCAATGCCGTCCACCTTGTTGAACAGGGGCCGCTCCTTGGCTTTTTCAGGAGTCAGTCCCAGTTGGCCCGTCCCAAAAAGGAGAAAGCCTCTGAAAGGATGCGCGGCGATCATGAAGCCCCCCGCTTCTGAAATCAAAGTTCTCAGTTCATCCAGCTTGATAATGCCCTGTATGGGCGTTTCCAAACCAAAGACGAGCATGTCCCCCTGATCGGTAGTGATCTCGGTCCCTCTCAAAATCAGGAAAGCATGTTTCCGCCTCGCCTGATCCACCAAGGCTTTGTCCCACACGTAATTGTGGTCCGTGAGACAAATCCCGTCCAAGCCGATCCTCTTTGCTTCCACGATCACATCGTCAACGTTTGCCACGCTGCAGAGGGAAGCAGGATACGTATGCACATGAAGGTCAATGACGACCCCTCCCCTGTCTTTGGCCTGATCGACTCTGGGCTTCCCGGGGCTCTTCTCCGGATGTCTCTCTACTTCCTTCTGCACCTTCCCTCCGGGGCTTTTGCTCACTGCAGGGATCTTCTTCGCTTTCCCGCCTTGGATCAGGCTGGCCGCTCGCTCGGCCGCACTGCAGCATTCGACGAGAAGATTGGCAAAATGCCTGCAGCCCTTTCGCCCGATATTCTTTTGAACCTTCTGTGAAAAACCCTCTTCGAGCGCGCAAAACCCTACAGCCTGTTGAAGGACCGGGATGGCCTTGGGGCATTCAGGAGTCGTCCAGCGCTTGAACCTTCCCTCGATGGATCGGATCACCATGTCGCCGAGGCCTATGGAAACCTCGAGCTCAACCCCATAGATGTCGTCATCCAGCACGCCATAAGCCCAGAGCGTGTCCTTGTCCCTTCTTTCAATCCCTACGGTCTTGTTTCTCATGAACTTCAGCATGGTTCCATCCATTATTCCAGAGTTTCAGACTTGGGGCGGCTTCATCCCTTCGACCAGCGGGCTGTCCGGCGCAAAGGCAATGCAACTGTCATAAAGTCTCACATTCTCCTTGAGCAGTTGGGAATAAAACTCCTTTGCCTTCTCACGGTCCTCAGGCGCTTTTGCCAGGGTATCCTTGGTAAAAGAAAGGATGACCCCCTGGCAGCACTCGTCCAGCATGTTGAGCAGTTCCTCCATGTTTTCCCGGTCTCCAACAAGACCTTTCATGATTTTGACGAGCCCAGGACCAATGCGAATGCCTATCGCCCTGCGAAGACTCTCCATGGCATCAGGCGCAAAGGCCTTGTCACTCCGATAGAGTTCCCCCCGGACGTCCGTCAACGCAAGATCCGGCAATTGAACCTTGATTTCAACCAAGGCATCCATCAGGGAATCCTGCAGCCGGCAGCAAGCGCTCACTGAATTGCCGTCGATATGCTCCACGCTGGTTGATCGGTTTCTGGTAAAAAACAAGATATGGGGCATGACACGAACTCCTTTTCCATCTATTCCTTCTGCCTTCTCAACTCTTCAGAAGAAATCAGCCTGCTTTTTCAACCTGCACCAGGCACGTGTTGCAGGGGAAAGCGCCTGCCGGCGACTTTTCATCCCTGGTCAGCACGTTGACACAACCGCCTCGATCGATTCCTCGTTCATCCGGCCGATACCAGGCCCCTGCGTCGAAGCTCACCACCCCGGGCATCATTCGTTCCGTGACTTTCGCGGTCGCCATCATGCTGCCGCGGTCATTGTAAATCCTCACGGTTTCACCGTCCACGATGCCCCGCGCTTGTGCGTCTTCGCGGCTCAACCACGCCCTGTCGTCTGCAAGGGCCTTAAGGCTCGGGATGTTATCCAGTTGGGAGTTGACCCTTGTCCTGGCATGAGGGCTCACCAACTGGATAGGGCATTGGGCTCTCAACGGATCGTTTGGCCCTTCCCAGGACTCGATGTATTTTGGGATGGGAGGGAGGAGCGGGTTGTTCATCTCGGCGATTTTCTCGCTGTAGATTTCGATCTTCCCTGAGGGGGTCGGGAATGGGCGTTGGTTGTCAAGCTGAGCGCGGAATGCCACCCAGGGTTCCTTCATCTCAATCTGGTGAAAACCTTTCTTCTTGAAAGTCTCATAGTCAGGGAGATCGGTCGTGGCGTTCACGAACGATCTCAACCATTCTTCGTCAGACTTGTCATTGTACCCTTTGATCCCCAGGCGCTTTGCGAGTTCCGAGAAAATCTTCAGATCCGATTTGGTCTCCGGCAATGGGTCTATGGCTTTGTTGAGAAAGGTGAAATAGGGGCTGCCGGACCAGGGCTGTCCGATGTCTTCGCCTTCCATGGACGTCGTGACCGGCAAAACGAGGTCGGCAAATCGCGCCGTAGGCGTCATGAACCGTTCATGGATCACGATGAACTCCGGCCGCTTGAGCGCTTCGATTCCTTTGTTTACGTTGAGAAACTGATTCAGCAGATTGCAGCCCACGATGTAGAGCAACTTGATGTCGCATGGATAGCCCCCGGATTTTCCCTGAATCAGAGCCTTGTAGATGTCGCTGACGTGGATCTTGGGACTCAGGTCTCCGGGTACGGGCAGAACCTCCTTGAGAAAGCCCATGGGCACCCGGCCGACGCCGCCGGCGGCATATCCTCCGGTGATCCCGATATTGCCGCTCATGGCTGACAGAACACTCGCCGCACGCTGGTATTGTTCTCCATAGGCGCTCCGGCCCGGCGCCCAGCCCGCAAGGAGTGCCGCCGGTTTGACCGTCGCATAGTCCCGGGCCAGAGCTTCGATGACCTCGGCTCTCACGCCGGTGATCTTTTCCGCCCACTCAGGGGTCTTGGCCACACCGTCTTCTCTTCCAAGAACATAGTCTGCAAACTTCTCGAACCCATTCGTGTGGGTCTTGATAAATGTCTTATCATAAAGGTTCTCGGTGATCATGACATGAGCCATGGCGATCATCATGGCCGTGTCCGTGCCCGGCCTTATGGCAATCCACTGGTGCCCGAGAGTCTTTCCCGTCTCGTTTAATCGGGGATCCACACAAATGATCCTTGCTCCGGCCTTTCTTGCCTGCCCTAGATAATAAACCGTATCCGGACCGAACCTGGTAACCACTGGATCAAAACCCCAAAGGATGACCAGCTTGGAATGGATAAAATTGTCTCGTGTGGTGCCTGTGAAGGCGGTCCCGAAAGTGACCAGGGATGAAAAAAGTGCCGCCTCATAGGACGTGATCCCCCACCAGGTGGCACACCCCCCGAAAAAGGAGAAAAACCGCCGGCCCGCCTTCCCCATGCCTTGAAGCGGACTCGTGGACCCTGAGTAGTCCATGAGGAAGATCGCGCTGTTCCCGTAAGCCTTTTTCACCCTCTGGAGTTCCATGCTTACGGTCTCAAGCGCCTCGTCCCATGAAATAGGTTTAAACTTCCCTTCTCCCCTTTGCCCAACTCTTTTTAAAGGCGTGGTCAATCGATCCGGAGCGTAGACCACGTCCTTTTGCGCCAACCCGCGAACACAGGCTTTAAGGCTGGGCATGGGCCGATCATCCGTGCCGATGTTCACGATTCGACCCTCTTTAATGCGGACCTTCAAGATGCATCTTGCACCGCAGTCATAAGAGCAGCTCGTGAGAACCACTTCTTCGGTTGAATCGTTTGAAGCCATTGAATCACTTCCCTTTCATCGTCTTCACGACCAGATAGATCAGGAAGATGACGCCCACGACGACAAGGACCCACCAGATCTCTTCATAGTATCGGTTCAGCACTTCCTTCTGAGTGTAGAGGGAATACCCAAGGGCGGCGAGAATGATCGTCCATATCCCCGAACCGAGGGTCGTGTAGAAGAGGAAGGCTTTCATGTTCATTTTGGCAAGGCCTGCCGGCAGGGATATCAACTGCCTTATCGCAGGAACAAGGCGGCCGATAAAGGTGGAGCTATTGCCATACTTGAGGAAATACCTTTCCGCCTTCTCAACGGACTGGCGGTTGATGAGCATCAGGTGGGCGATCTTTGTGTCTGCAAGCGAATAGACCAGCTTGCGGCCGAGGATCAAGGCGAAATAGTAGTTGAATATCGCCCCCAGCAGGCTCCCCAGAATGCCGCAGAGAACCACGAGGTAGACATTCAGCTCGCCCTGGGCAGCCTTCCAGGCGGCAGGCGGGATGACCACCTCGGAGGGGAAGGGAATAAAGGAGCTCTCGATGGCCATCAACAGCGTGATAGTGAAGTAGTTGATGTTCGCCATGTACCAGTCGATGACGCTGTTGAAGTAACTGAAAATCATGGGACTTCCTTTTTCCAGGAGGTTCGCAACCTCCTTGATTCAGTGCGGTGGCCCAGACTTTACTTCAATTTCCCTCTCCCCTTCAAGGCTTAAACTTTCCCCAAACATTGACATCTTTTTTGTGATGTCCGATAGTCTTTGCTATGAGATTCATCGCAGACCTTCACATCCATTCTCACTTTTCCCGCGCCACATCCAAGAGCCTAGCTCCTGAAGAGCTGTTTGTCTGGGCACAGAAAAAGGGAATCACGGTGATCGGCACCGGTGATTTTACCCACGCCGGGTGGATCAGCGAGCTTCAGGAGAAACTGGAAGCGGCTGAAAACGGCCTTTACCAGCTGAAACCTGAACTGCAGAAAACCCTCGAGGACAGGGTTCCAGGGTCCTGCTCTTCGCTGGTTCGGTTTTTGCTCTCCGGAGAGATCAGCTGCATTTACAAGCGGGGAGGAAGAACCAGAAAGATCCACAACCTTATCCTCATGCCGGACTTTGAATCCGTAAAGGAACTGAACGACCGATTGGGCCGCATAGGAAACCTGAAATCCGATGGACGCCCGATCCTTGGTCTGGATTCGAGAGATCTTCTTGAGATTGTCCTGGAAACCACTGACCGCTCTTTCTTCATCCCCGCCCACATCTGGACTCCCTGGTTTTCCCTTTTTGGCTCAAACTCGGGCTTTGACACCATCGAGGAGTGTTTCGGGGACCTGAGTGGCCACATTCGCGCACTTGAAACCGGCCTCTCCTCCGATCCGGAAATGAACCGCCGGCTCTCCGCCCTAGACAAATACCTTCTTGTGTCCAATTCAGATGCTCACTCACCAGAAAAACTGGGAAGGGAAGCCAATCTTTTCGATATACCCCTTGATTACGACAGCCTTGTGAACGCGATGACCCGGCAAAAAGGATTCGAGGGCACGATTGAGTTCTTCCCTGAAGAAGGCAAGTATCATTACGATGGACACAGAAAATGCCGACTTAGCCTCCATCCTTCTGAAACCAGGCGTCACAACGGGCTCTGTCCCAAGTGCGGCAAACCGGTTACGGTTGGAGTGCTCCATCGGGTCTACGAGCTCGCCGACAGGGAAGCGCCTAAGCTCCCAAAGCCTTTCTACAGCATCGTCCCTTTGCCTGAAATCCTCTCCGAGCTCTTCGGATGTGGCCCTGCCGCAAAAAAGGTGACGGCCGCCTATGAAGAACTGCTCGCAGCCCTAGGCCCCGAACTCCACATTCTCATGGATGCGCCTTCTAAAGACATTGAAAGAGCAGGGGGCCGGCTTCTGGCTGAAGCGATTGACCGAATGCGCGAGTCCAAAGTCATCCGGGAAGAGGGCTATGACGGGGAGTACGGCGTGATTCGCCTTTTTGAGGAGTCTGAAAAAGCGACCCTCAGGGGACAGACGGCGCTCTTCGATGCGCCGGCTGAGACGGCCTCGGATGAACAGGAGACAAAGCCGGTTTTTTCCTCTCTCCCGGCCCGGGCAGTTCATGAAGAGCCGGAACCTTACCAAACCTTCCTATTTGACCCGATCCTTGATCCGCTCAATCCGGCGCAGAAGGAGGCGGTGCTCCACCAGGGAAGCCACTTGCTGATCGTCGCCGGGCCAGGCACCGGCAAAACCATGACGCTCACTCACAGGATCGCTTATCAGATTCGCAGCCGGCTCGCATCTTCCGAGGAGGTTCTCGCCCTGACTTTTACCAACAAGGCCGCAGGGGAAATGAGGAAAAGGCTGACCGCTCTTCTCCCTGACGAACCTGGCAATCAAATAACAGTGGCCACCTTCCATGCTTTCTGCCTCGATGTCTTAAGAGAAAGAGGATATGTTCTGGGTCTGCCTGCGGATTTCGGGCTTCTTTCCGAATCCGATGCGGTGGCTCTTGCCCGACAGGTCTTCTCGGAGTCGAAGAAGGGGCTTCGAAGTGTCTCCCAATTCCTCAAAGAGCTCCCGGGTTTGAAGCTCGCTTCACTGGAGGGGGGCAGAAAGAGTGACCCCCTCTTTGACCTTTATGAGAAGTATACGCTAAAGCTGAGGGCCCTTGGGATGCTTGATCTCCTCGACCTGGAAGTGGAAACGCTTCGGCTCTTCCGGAACCACCCTCAGGTTGCCGCCGAGATTGGAAAACGCTTTCCCAAAATCTTCGTGGACGAGTACCAGGACACCAACCGAACCCAGGTGGAAATGCTGAGGTCCATTGTTTCGTGCGGTATGCAGTTGCCGTGCTCATTGGACCGTGCGCCGTTTGTCGTTTATCTCTGCGCCATTGGTGATCCGGACCAGGCCATTTACCGTTTTCGGGGGGCGGACGTGGAGAACTTTCACCGCTTTGCCGGTGATTTCCACGGTGCCAAGACGGTGACTCTTCTTGTCAACTACCGATCCACCCAGCCCATTCTCGATGCCGCTTCCTCCCTCATGCAAAAGAAGCAGAAGCTTAAAGGCGTTCAGGGAATCGGCGAACTGGTGCAGATTTCGGACTGCAGAACAGAGGCCGAAGAAGCAGAGATGATCGTCGAGCAGATCGAGAAACTCATTGGCGGGACGTCCTATTTCTCGTTAGACAGCGGAAGGGCCTCTTCGCAAGACGAGCATGAGAACCTCGGCTTTGGAGATATTGCCGTGCTTTTCAGGCTCAACGCCCAGGGCGATTCCTTTGAGGAGTCTTTCTCGAGAGCGGGAATCCCTTTTGTCCGCTCAGGCGAGAAACCCCTGATCGAAGGTTTCCCCATTAACGTTATCTGGCGTTTCCTGCAAACCGTCTTGTATCCCGAGAACGCCTATTACCGGGAGGCATACCATCAGTGTCTAAAGGAAGATGCTCTAAGTTCTCCCCCTCTCCTAAGCCCCGCATCTGAACCGACACTCCTCGACCTGATTCACCAAGCTGTGACTCGGCATGGCCTGAGAACGCTGTCAGAGGAAGAGGGAAACCGTGTTCGCCGTCTGAATGACTTGGCCAAGAGCAGCCATGGCGGCCTAAAATCCTTCCTGGATGCCCTGTCCCTCGAACGCGGTATTGATCATGCCGGTCTGCTCGGAGACCGCGTGGCGCTTATGTCTTTGCATGCAGCGAAAGGTCTCGAGTGGCCGGTGGTGTTCATTACAGGCTGTGAGGATCAGCTGCTCCCCTGCACCCTTTTCGGAGATCAGGACGAAGCCGAAGAGAAGAGGCTCTTTTACGTCGGCATGACCCGGGCCCGGTCACGGCTCGTTCTATCTTATGCAGCACGCCGCACCCTGAACGGCCGGCCACTCGACATGAAACCGTCTCCCTTCACCCTCCTTATCCCTCAAAACCTGCGCCGCCCCCTGGAGCGAAAGCCCTGGAAGCCAAAAAAGAAACCCCCCAACCAACTCCAATTGTTTTAGCATCTGAGTCTGTAACTTCTTCGCAAGCTGCGTAGAAGTAAAAGGGCGAACCGCAGAATATCGAATAACGAATAACGAACGC
>Ga0209706_10001269_pt1 | contig 14356 bp, 11 predicted proteins | sample PPLLaktember2015_6_FD_187263 | JGI IMG/M metagenome (GOLD analysis project Ga0209706, IMG submission 187263) | Freshwater sediment microbial communities from Prairie Pothole Lake near Jamestown, North Dakota, USA - PPLs Lake P8 Core (1) Depth... | ecosystem: Environmental > Aquatic > Freshwater...
CTTAACAGACTATCGACACTGAACTCACGTGATTTGTACATTGCATAGAGAGGATCTGGCCCTGATGACTCAACCGGTTCTTTAATTAACCAACCGTAATTTTGAGTGCCAGATAAAAATTCTCCGACGTCTGAACTAACATCCCAGTTAACCCATGAATCTGGAGTCGTACCGGTGTGAGCATTTGAAGTAGATATCGGTGAAAATGAAGGTTGGTTTTGCCAACAGGCAGTACTTTCCGCCCAGGCAGAAGTCACCCGGTGCACATCCTGAATTCTGTCGTCACTCGCCGCTGTCAGACTTAAAGATAATGTAGCAGAATTTATTGTTACATCAGAAGGAATAGAGGAAAGGTCGAAATGGATCAGGATTCGACAATTCCTGCTCGAATCCCACGTTGCAACGAAGAAGTCAGGGTTAATGTCACCAGTTAAGTCTGGTGCTTGCTCATCGAGTTGATTATCCGCATCAGCGATAATTGTCACCGTTGTTAACCCAGTGGCCATTACGGTGATATAGTCGGTCTTGACCTCGGAATCGCTCCCGCCGGCATTCGTCACCGTGAGGTTCACGGTGTAGGTGCCGGCCGTCTCATAGATGTGGCTCGGGCTCGGCTCGGTGGAATCGACGGTGCCATCATTCGTGAAATCCCATGCCCATGACGTGGGGGTGCCGGTCGATGCGTCAGTGAAGGTGACGGTGAGGGGAGCATCCCCAGATGTTACATCAGCCGTAAAGGCGGCGACGGGGACCGCTGGTTCGAGTTGAATACTCTCAATCATGTTGACCATGTTGCCGCTGCTTAAGCCGGGACCCACGAACTTGAGGGGATACTGTGACACGGGAAGGTCAAGAGAATTTTTCTTGTTCGCAACAATGCGGCTTTCGTTCCGTGCGATATCTGCACTGTTGAAGACTCTGCTGAAACCATCGGAGGCAATTATCCTGACCTTGTACCCGGCAGTGGCTAAGGTATCATTGAACGTGGTGGAATCTCCGTCGTCAACGATGGAAATGAGTCTCCACAGGGCGGCGCCACTCCAGACATTGCTCGATGTATCGGTCCAGCTGACCGGGTAGGAAGCAGCCAGCGCTTCGAATTCGGTTTTGGGCAGGGTGTAGCTGGATGCACCGACAAGACTGAGGTCCCAGGCTGTAGCGTCGGAAACCGTGATGTAGTCCGTCTTTACCTCGCTATCACTGCCACCCGCATTCGTTACCGTCAGGTTCACCGTGTAGTTACCAGCAGTCGTAAAGATGTGTGTCGCGTTCTGCGTGGTGTAATCAACCGTGCCGTCGTTGTTGACATCCCATGCCCATGAGGTGGGTGTGCCGGTCGATGCATCGGTGAATGCAACGGAGAGTGGGGCGGTCCCGGAAACATGATCTGCGGAGAACACCGCAACCGGTGCCGGAGGCAGGGCGGTTTCGACGTAATTCGCGTACTGCGCCATCAGCGGATAGCTGTCGGACCAGTACGACCCGGAGGTGAAGGAGGTGTCTCCTACCCCGTTCCCGTCCGCATCGGTCCCGGCATAGGTACTGTAGAAGTTCCCAAGGTAACTGGTATAGGTGCCGCCGTTGTAGGTGTAGGTAATCGGGGCCGGGGAGTTCTCGGTGTTCGCGGTTCCAATATCAAGGGTGCCTCCAAGGACGTTGTTCAGCCAGATGACGTTGTCATGGGTTGCGTCCTTGATGCAGATGTCCTTGTCGGTATTGGCAGAGAAGGTGTTCCGGAAGGCGTAGTTGGCGAACGCATCGTTCCGCATCGAGAGGCCGCGTTTCGAGTTGTCGTGGCAGTTGTTATCAGAGACAGTGTTGTTCGTCGACGTGCCACCCAGGTGGATGCCGTTGTAGCCATTGGCGACATCGTTGTTTGTTATCGTGCCCGAGTCAGAGTCGGTGAAGTCGATACCGCCAATGTTGCTCCCGGTTGCGCCCCGGACGGAAAAACCGTCAATGGTGACGAAATCGGCAGCATTGACATCAAAGACCGGCACGGTGGAGGTCGCTGCCGTCACCGTGGTGGTTGCAGCGCCGTTCTCCGATCGGATGATGATGCTCTTGTCGATGACCACGTTCTCGGTATAGGAACCGTCGGAGACGAGGATGGTATTACCGGCAGTCGCGGCAGTTACCGCTGCCTGGATGGTCGCATACCGGATCCCGGTGTTGACATTCAGCACCGGAAGCGGTGGAGCTTCACTCACCACGATGTAATCAGTCTTGACCTCGCTGTCACTGCCACCCGCATTCCTCACCGTAAGATTCACGGTGAAGGTGCCGGTAGTATCATAGATATGGCTCGGGCTCTGTTCTATAGAATCCACCGAACCATCGTTCTCGAAGTCCCATGCCCACGATGTGGGTGTACCCGTTGATACATCAGTGAACTGGACGGTCAGGGGCGCATTACCGGACTGCGGGTCGGCAGAGAAGACTGCAACAGGTGCAACCGGTGCTGGATCATTGCTATAGATCCAGATCCGGTTGATATACTTGCCGGATAATCCTGTCGTGGTCGGGTAATTCTCCCCGCCTTGGATATAATAGTACCAGTATTCTTCGGCTGCTGCCTCGTGCCAGTCATAGTTCCCGAAGGCATGGATACCTGTTCCCCCTGGTCCTAGTGTATTGATCGAATCATCAGCAAACCAGACCATCCGCATACCATCGGAATAACCGGTGTCTGGATATAACCCATTCATGTACCAGGTTATACCAAGGGGGCCTTCACGACTAGAATATTGATATACGTTTTTATAGGCATAAGTATCAGACCATCCGTCAACCGCGAGGATCTTGACCTCTTCCCCGGGAGACATCCCTCCGACCAGGTTGCAGAGGTCTACGAGGTTCGTCCCCTTGACGGCACCCATGTCTTTTGTATCGACATTGGTATCTTCCGCGGGGTTCCACCGCAGCTCCTGCTCCAAGGTCTCGTTGGTATTGTCGACGAAGACCGGCCCCTGGTGGTAGTAATGGGTAACCCCATCACCCAGCACTGGCAGCGTGTCCCGCATCTGCTGCCACGTCAACGTTGTCTGGTTGAGGATGGTTGTTCCGTCGTTCGCATACTTCACTATCTGTACCTGTGTCGTCGCTGCCATCGCTGGTGCAACCAGCACGAGGAAAGCCAGACAAAACACAATTACTCGTGAAATGTCAATCCAATATTTTTCTGCCATAACAATTCACCTGATACCAAAAATCCCGGATGCCGATAATCGAAAACGAACTATCGTTCCAGCAGTGTATACTATCCAAAATCGTTGTTATAAACTGTTGCCATGCACATTAAATTAATTAAACTAAGTTAACATTTTTTAAATTCGAGTGGAAACTGACCTCTGCATGGCACCGGGCCGGATTTTATCTATTTCGCTCAAAAAATCCTGAATATTTTTTCAAATTGAATTATTGCCCATAATATATGCTCGATGCATTTCGAAATGACTTTTACACATATGAACAATTTAAAAAAGTTAATCTATTTTGAATCACTACGTTGGGAGCATTTTGGCCGCGATTTACCACCCGGCAGAACCAGCAGGGTGTTCACCAATCAAAAGATGATCTGACACGGATTTGGCGATAAAATGGTAAGCACGCAATTTCCTGACAATATTAAGAGCTACTTATTCATTGCAGGTACGTGCGCGTCTCTGACTATTCTTTCGGAAAATAAATTTACGATATCTCATGAGCTCCCGACAGGGTGAGTAAAAGAGTGGATAAGACAACAAAATTTAATCATCGGAAATGTAACGTGAAAAAATGCACGAGCTTTTTATTATAATCCGTATGTTCCAAACAACGATTCTATCCGTCGATCCTCCTTCCTTGATGGAATTGTGAACGATACAATGGTGGTTATGGTCAAAATACAAGGCCTAAGGTTAAAGGACAGAAGATCGCTATCCCGTCTTTCCCGTCTCTGTCCCAATCTCCCGCCAGAATCCTGCCTGTCAAACTACCCACATTGATTGAAATAACCAGGATAGTAAATTGGGGATCGAGTCCTGTTAATACCACCTCTACGTTGGGAGAAGAACCACGACCCTCTTGGTGTAGAACCACTTCCCGCACTGGTGGGTGCAGTGAGATGTATCAGAGAATCTCCGTTTTTGGATATATGAGGGAATTTTATATCGCTCCAGGTACTCCCATTACTGAATTTCCCGAGACACGAAGTCGGATTGTTCTTTGAAGCATCCGTGAACTGAACCATTAGGTTGCAAGAAAAATTGTAGAATGCCCGTCACATCCCCTCGAAGAGCCGGACAACGTCATTGAAGTCGATTCGCCCGTTACCGTTGAAGTCGAAGTACCCGAATCCGTCCTGGACGCTGATCCACTCCATATTGTTGAAGAAAACTACCACGTCGTTGAAGTCTGGCCGCCCGTTGCCGTTCAGGTCCTCGTACAGGCCATCGCCGTTCGGATCGGTGGGTGCCAGGTACCCGGGCAGCTGCGGGACCTGGATCGGTGGTGCCTCATTGCTATAGATATAAATCCGATTCACAACCTGGCCGGATAAACCTGTTGTGGTCGGGTAATATTCACCCCCTGAGATGTAATAATACCAATACTGCGGGTCGGCCGCTTCGTGCCAGTCCCAGTTTCCAAAGGCATGGAGACCGGTTCCACCCGGCCCGAGCTTGTTAACAGAGTCATCAGCAAACCAGACCATCCTCATACCATCGGTATAACCGCTATCGGGATACAGGCCATTTTTGTACCAGGTGATACCAATCGGACCTTCACGACTGGAATATTGATACACGTTTTTATAGGCGAACCATTTGTACCATCCATCAGAGGCCAGGATCTTCAATTCTTCCCCGGGAGACATCCCTCCCACGAGATTGCAGAGGTCTTTGAGATTAGTCCCCTTGACCGCGCCCATATCTTTTGTATCGATATTGATGCTTTCTTCAGGGTTCCAGCGAAGCGCTTGTTCAACAGCATTGTCAGGGTCATCCACAAAGACCGGTCCCTGGTGGTAGTAATGGGTTGTCCCGTCTCCGAGTACCGGAAGCGTATCCCGCATCTGCTGCCAGGTCAGGGTTTGTTCGGCAAGTATTGTCGTATTATCGTTCGCATACTTTACAACATGCACCTGTGTCGTCGCTGCAGATACCGGTGTGACCAGTATCCCGATAGCAAGGAGGAGCAGGGTGAAAACAAGAAGTTGTTTATTCAGACTGTTCATCAGAACTCTCCCTAGGGGTCATTTAACCGAATCCGGACATGGCTCGGTATTGGGAATGCTCGCTTCGAAAAACGATAAATATTTTCATTAAAATTTTTTAGAAGTACAATAAACTAAGTATACTTTATTAATTCAAAAATTGTTTCAGGCTCTATTTTCTTTATCAAAAGTAAAATCAAATGCATGTATTTTTTCTGTATTCCAGGGATTTCGCCGGAAGAAGACCCATAGATCTCCGCAAAGATGCCGGGTGCGGCAACCGTTCCTGGTACGCCTGTACCGCAATGTCATATTCCTGAATGTGCACACTGACAGTCATAATGGAAAACGGGGAGAACATATCTGGATGAATCCGGGTCTTCAGGGCAGGAAACCGGAAATCTCTGCTTCCTTTAAAAAGGTGGATCCTGTCAGGTTACGATAATGTCCCTGGCCGTCCCCACGGTGTCGCTCCCGTATTCATTGATCACCCTGAACGTCACGGTATACGTGCCTGCCTTCTGATAAACCTGCGCCATGTTCTGAATGGTGTCTGTCCCCCGGTCTCCGAAGTTCCAGAGCCAGCTGGTCGGGTTTCCCTCGGGCTGATGGGTGAACGTGATGCTGCCCCCCACATTGGCGGTTACCGGAGCAGCCATGAATTCGCAACCGGACGGGGCAGCACGGTGATCAGCATCGGTTTCTTCACCGTTGAACTCCCGGGATCGTTTGTGACGGTACGTGTCACCGTGCAGGTGCGCTTCTTCAGGCAGGCAGGGGAGGGACTTGGCTCGGCGGGGGTCGTGCGCGATCTCCGTAGTCCCGGCTCCAGCCCTGCTGACCGTACCAGGTGATCGGTGAGTGGACTTCAGGAGAAACTCAATCCTGATCTCATCCCGGAATGAGTGCTGAGCCGGGATCCGGATGAAAAAAAATTCAGGTTTTTCTTCTGACAAGGATGATGATGGCGAGAGCTGCAACCGCCCAAAGACAGGAACACGGTGATGCAGGTACGCCATCCACCGGGTCACCGGCGTCCGGTTCCGTAAAGACGAGAGTGATGTTCCTGACCCCATGCACCCGATTATCCAAAGACACGTTGTTACCGACAAGGGTCAGGGGCCAGTTTTCGTCACCGGGGGTAAACGTGGTCCCGTCAACCGCGTTTGCCAGGATATACCCGTGGCTCTTGATGAGTTCACGGGCAGACAACGCCGCAGACCCTCCCGCCTCTCCCTCCACGACAAGGGTGTAGGCATTTTCCCGTGCACGGGTCAAGTTGTATGCCTTGTTGTCGACGAGATTTTCATCGTGCTGGCAGTCATCATCGACCCAGCCGGCAAGCATGTAGAGGGGCATCCCTGTCCAGACATGCCCGTTCGTATCGGTATAGGAGACGACGTGGCCGTGGGCTCGTTCACCACAGCTCAGGCCCTGTTCGAATTCCTTCCTGCTGATGGTCGAAGAGAGAGGGCCTTCCAGGACAATCTCCCATTCAGGGAATTGACGGGGATATATCTCCAGGACATCAACATTTCTGATGGCAAGGCCTGCCGCAGAGGGATACTCCGTCCCCTGGCACCAGTAAAAACGCCAGTATCCCTCATCAGTGCATTCCTTCATGTCCTGGTTGCCGAAGGTCCGGTCGTCTGCCAGGAAGAAAAGGGCCGGACCGCCGGAATAGGAGGGGGTATAGCCCTGCTTTTCTGTCCACCATGCGAGAATGGCCGATCCCTGTGCGGGGTTGTGGGCGTAGATATTTTCGTACATCAGTTCGACGACATACCCATCGGTCGCGGTCATGCGCAGTTCGTCACCCTCCTGCATCCCGCCGTCAAGGTTGCAGAGGTCACGAAGCGCCGTTCCGCGCACGACTTCCTCAACCTTGGCGAGGTTCATGTTCTCGGCGGGATTCCAGAGATCGCCGGTGTCGAAGGTTGGCCCCTGGAACCGGTAGGGGGCCTCCGTATCTCCGTAGACCGGGAGGTGCTCCTCCATCCAGGAGCAGGTGACCGTGGAAGCGTTTTGGATGCGTCCGCCATCGCTCTCGCGTCGGAGGATGGTGACAGAGCAGGAGAATCCGGATGGAATACCGGTGATTCCCGGCCCCGTCAGGGTGATGTCCATGATATTGCCGATCTCCCTGTCTGCAGACACGTCAGGCCCGATGAGAAGAAGCGGAGCTATCTTGATGTCACCCTGATGTGCCGGGAGTGGTGCTCCATTGCAGGTACTTGCTACCAGAAAACCGTTCGTGGTGATCTCTTTGCTGGAAAAGAGCCGGTCATGCCAGTCGGTCGCTCTCACGGTGACCGAATACCCCGCCGCTGCCCGGGTGGTATTATAGGACGGGTCTGCACCGTCATCGACAAGACCGATGAGGCAGGTGAGAGGGAGGCCGCGGTAGATATTTCCCTCACCGTCTGTATACAAGACACCGGATGTCTCCTCTGCCCGGGCAAATTCTTCCGAAGACAAGGAGAGGGTCCGGTTCCCGATGAGGGTCAGCACCCATGGCGGTTCCTCTGCGGACACCTTGGCGGCGCAGACAGGGTGGATAATGAGAAGAACGATGATGCAGCACAGTCCGGAGTATACAATTTTCTGGTTCACCACATCACCATGTCACCATAACCAGTACGATTTCCTTGAGATGAGTGCCACAACCATCGTAAGCAGTATCGCTTCGATTACCCCAAACTCTGTTGCTACCAGGGCGGGATGGGACAGGTCTGAGAGTTCCGGCACTGCGGTACTCATAAAAGCCAGGATAGTAATGACGAAGACTACACTCCCCATGAGCCGGAACACCGTCATGCACGAATCGTATCGGATCCTGGTTGTCATAATTCAGTCACTCCCTCCCATTTTCCTCAAATTTTAAGGTTCAACCGTAAAACCGATCAGTTCAGTGACGCTGGCCAACCCTTTCCTCCGGTCTTTGCCATCCGGACCACAAGATCCACAAACGCCTGTGCAAGCTCCCGGTTGGGTGCATTGTTCGGGATGGTAATTGCATAGACTATCGGTTGGCCGGTCCTGTCCTGGCCAATCGCGCTGAACCTCTGGAAGCCGAGGATCACCCTGACCTTTCCGTACTCATCTGCATAATCTGGTGAGCTTAAATCAATCTCCGGCGGGAGACTGATCCACCGGAGATTATGCCCTTCTGCCACGTTCCGGTATTCGAATGCGTAATCAATGCCCCCGGCCTCAAGATGGGACAGGAGAAAGATGCTCCCGTCACGGATCACGAGTTTCTCATTCGAGGGACGGAGCACTTCCGGCAGCGTGACCGTTGCAATCCCTTCAGTGATCTCCACTTCCAGGGGAGGCGTGAAATGACTGCCGATGATCACCGGATAGATCGTGGCATTCTGGTAGTACTGGTCAGCGAGGACGGTGACCATGATCGAGCGGTACCCGGCTGCATCGAGCATCGGGTTGGAGAATCCCACCCGCACATCGGGGCGTGAGAGGACCTGGTACCAGTTCTCCTGACTGATCTCATCTGCGTATTTGCTGGTATTCGTGAATGCGATGACCATTGCATTTGTCGCAAACGGTGTATAGGAATCGGTAAAGTTTTTACCGGATGTTGAATCCGCCCGGAACATGAGATCCGGTATCAGAGACGCATCCGCAACGGCAACCACATCAATCTGACGGTGGAGGTCGGTTACCTGCCGGATTGCCTGGATGCTCCCATGCCCCTCGACCTGCACATCCACGTCCGGGTGTTGTGCCTCAAAGGTCTTTTCCACCTCTTCAAACGGCTGGAGAAGACTTCCTGCAGGTACAACTTTGAGTACCGTTTTTGGCTGTTGCTCCGCAGAGCTGCACCCGGCGGTGCTGGAAAGTAGTGCAATCAGGATGAAGATGGTAAATACCGGGAATATCTGTGAGGAGTTCATTTCTTCTTGATCTCGATTGTATCCACCCATTTGACCCACGCACTGCCTTCTGTCACCACGCCTTTTTCATCAGAGATGATGGAAACCCGCAGCGGCCCACCGTCATTATAGGAGAGCTTTTTCCCGTCCTGTTCGTACATAAGAAGGATCCTCAATGGAGGTGAGGCAATCTCCTTGAGACTTTCATTAAACGTGATGAACCCGTTTCCCTGCACCTGGTCATAATCATAGACCCAGAGGTATCCGTCAGGTGCCGAGATCCAGACCTGGTCTCCCGGCGCTATTCCGCCCGAAGGTTTGAGAAGCTCGGTGAGCAGAATCCCTTTGCAGATATACGGGCCGTATTTGATCCCTACGGTGGAAACGGCAAAACCGTGGCCGGTTGTGCTCGGAAGTGCCCGGATCTGTTCAAGAGAATAGACCTGCCGGGTCGTACCGTTCACGGTCAGGTTCCAGGAACTGAAATCATCAACCGGACTTGTTGCCGGTTGTATTGAAGCAGCCGGTGCTGTTCCGGTGCATCCAGCACAACAACAGAACAGGACCAGCATTGCGCAAATCCCTGCTATAGCACGGATCATGACGAATGCCTCCTCATGATCAGGACTATGAGAACCATCCCGCCAATGCAGGTGAATGGCAGAAGAGGGCTCTTCCGGGTCGTCGTTGCCGGTGTCGCTACCTTATCTTCCAGGGATTTTGCGAGGACTCCCTTCGTGCCATGGTAGCCCCCGGTGTATACCTTGACCTCATCGATCCACTTGACGGTATAGCCGCTGGTTGACGGGTACAGGTCATCGAACAGGTGGATCGTCTCCCGTGGCATCACGGTTCGCATGTCGTTATTGCCAAAGACATGTTTCCCATCACGGTTTACCGAGGTGTCAGCAAAGAAAACAAGTCGCATACCGGTAAAATACGCCGGAGGGTAACCTACTCCCTGTCGCTCCCCGACACTCGTCTCCTCCCCGTTATACCAGCAGACCACAATCGGACCCTGCCTGGGCAGCGGGTTGTAGACGTTCTCATACCCGAACTCAATATGGTACCCATCCGGTGCTTTGATCATCACCTCATCACCGGCATTCATACCCCCGACCAGGTTGCAGAGATCTTTGACATCCGTCCCTTTGACAGACCCTTCGTCTTTGAAATTGGTCGTTTCGTTAACATCCCACTGCCCTTCCTTGTCATCGACAAAGACCGGTCCCTGGTGGTAGTAATGGGTTTTCCCATCGCCCTGAACCGGCAGGTTTGCCTCCATCCACTGGTACGTTATGGTCGTTTCGTTGAGGACCGTTGTACCGCCGGCGGCATATTTCACCACATGGACTGCTGTGGTAGGTGCAGCAGACGCGGCGTACACCAGTCCGGAGAGAAGGATCATGGCGATCATGAACGGGAGCAGTCGTATTCCAGGCATCGGTTGTCTTTGAAAATCACGTAGGTGATAAAATCCAGAGTTCATGGTCATCCCTTCTTCTGTAGATTATATCCAAGGAATCCGCAGGCTGCCAATGAGCCTGCGATCGCAACGGGTGAAATCCCTGCCTGCTTCGGTGTTGTACCTGGTGCAGACGTGGTCGTCTGGGCTGGCTCTCCCTGGGTTATGCTGCCGGAATAGATCAGGATATCAGAAATGTACTGGATCGAGAGACCGGTCGTGGTCGGATACTTCTCGTCCCCCTGCCGGTAATAATACCAGTATTCACGTACAGCGGACTGTCTCCAGTCATTATTCCCGAAGGCTTGGATACCCCATGGATTGGTGGAATTGTCAGCAAAAAATACAAGGCGCATGCCGGTGCGGTAATCTGGGACATACCCGTCCACGTCATGATACCAGGTAATCACCATCGGACCCTGTCGTGCCGGGGGCGTGTATACGTTTTCGTAAGCAAAGGTTTTGGTAAATCCATCAGCAGCCTGGATCTTTACTGTATCCCCATGAGACATACCTCCGACAAGATTGCAGAGGTCTTTGAGATCCGTGCCTTTGACAGCTCCCATGTCCTTTTCCTGGACATTTTTATCCTCCGCGGCATTCCAGCGCAGCTCTTCTTCTCGTACAGGATCAGCATCGTCAACAAAGACCGGCCCCTGGTGATAGTAATGAGTTATCCCATCTCCCATTACCGGCAGGTTCGCTTCCATCCATTGGTACGTCACTGTCGTTTCATCGATTACTGTCACATTATCGGCTGCATATTTTGTAATGTGTATCTCTGTCGTTGCGGCAGTCACTGCTGTAATGAATGCGACCATCGCGCAACAGAGGATAAGTGATAAAAATATCATTCTTGAAAAACGTAGCACCATCCACCTCTCCTGAAATACGCTGAATCCAGCTGGTGAGAGTTGGTGAGAATATGTTATAAATATAGTATTTTTGCATTGAGTAAATTATTTATAATTAACAAAAGAGTTGCCATACCTATACGCCCGGTTTGTGAAATAATCTGGGGAGTCTCCCCATCCTTTGAAAATAGCAACTCTAAATCGCTCATTCCGGTATTCAGAACAATACGGCCTTGTTGCGGTAATGAAATTGTGGGAAAGATGGGTAAAAAAAATTACTATTCGAGACTTGGTTTTACCGTTGTCAGTCCCGTTTGACTGCTGTCAGTATGCCGTCGCGATCCTCGACAAACAGGATCACCCTGCCATTAACCGGGCATGGTTTGGGGGATTTGTTTTCCTCGTTCATCACAATCCCCGATGTAATTGTCCGCCCGTCAAGGGTGCACACTTCATCAATACCTGCGGCAAGGAGTTGTTGTACGCTGCATGGACCGAGCACATCCCGTATCTTCCCCCGCTGTATGAACCGGCCATCATTCAGTTCGACTGCAAGACCAAGGCCGGCCATTGCACCGATTACACCATCTTCAGTTCCACCGAGGCCTTTTAGCCGGATATTGAGGTTTTTTGCCAGCTCGCGTGCCTTTTCCTGCGTAAGGATCGTACATTTTGCATCTTTTCCAAATGCGATAAGGGAAGGTGCAACCTGGTCTGTGGATGCAACTGCCATGCCAGGATCGCTGCCCTCAATAAAATCGTCGAGCATCACGTGTTGCACAGTGGCATAGATCGTATCAACAGCAGCAGTCCAGTTTGTTTCAACGTGGATAACTGCACAACTGTTGTGTGATGTGTAAGGAATATCAGGATGAACATAGAGCTGGTGACGAGTGACTCCATAAATGGGATAATCTGCTGCAAGGGTATCGGCAATTGAACGGGCAAGACGGCCTGTTCCCCGGGAGTTGAGGGTGTCTGTATCATCGAGGCTGACGAGGATAGTCATGAATGTGTCCGGGTACTGTATGTGAAAAAAGGATATATTTCTGTTTAAACAGAGCTCACAGGTAATGATATTCCCCTTCCTGAAAATAGCATAATGCTATCCTGAGGAGGGAATGGTGCAATAAAAATCCCTCTAAATCTTTCCCGTTTCCAAAAATATCCATTTTAAACCCCACTTCCTGGCAAACTCATTTTTCGGGCAACAGCGGGCACCGGGCAGCGTTTCTCCCTGAGGATTGCCTGTAAATTGTCCCACGTACTTGGGTGAAAGAAAACCCGCTAAATGGCACGATTTTTTCCTGATTAAAACAGTTTTTCCTGAAAAATAATGATTATTATGAAGAATTCTGTCCCGGGTTGGCACCGCTTCTTCTGGAGATTTTCCCTTACGTTTTCGAGATCCCAAATCGTCGTCTGTTTGCCAATCCGGGCATTTTACGAGGACTCGATTGCTCAGGTATGATGTATTACGATGTAGCACGCCTGAACGTAGGCCTCACCGTGCATGGGGATTCGTGTACCCGTCCGGTCCCACTATTCAAGCTCACCGACCTCATCTCCAGATAATTGATGAGGCAGTCAAAAAGGATAATAAGTCCATTTTGACGATGATCGCTACCTTTTACGTTGATGTTTTCATAACTTTCAATAGTCTTGGTGGGATATCCGTACAGTGTTTTAAAAAAAATACTATGTACGAATTGAAATTCCAGATAGGATAATATCAGATATCACCGTAACAGATGTAACTATGTCAATTATCTTCCAAAATCCAAGAACACCCTACCTTGGAGGGGAGTGTCGCGGATACCGGATTTTAGGCCCAGTATCGTGTGATAATATCCGGCATTTTGGGAAACGAAAAACTCTACTCTCGGCACACCTTTAGGAACAAAACATATAATTCACAAATTTGGTCGTCTTGAAATCAAATGTATCTCCGGGGAATCTGAGATCGAAGTAGGGTATAATCCTGAAAAGAAGTCGTATTCATCCGAACATATAGATGCCCTTCTCACGACCCGGTTTAATTAGGAGGGAAAAATTTTAAGAAAAAGGAATGTTAATCGATCCCTGTCATCACTTCGGATGCCTTCACAATCGAGTAGACCTTTGATACTTCCCGCAGATCCAGCTTTTCTGCAGAATGGGTCGTAATGGATGAGACAATCTCATTGCCATCTGCAATAGAGATAACGACTTCCGTGCTCACCGGGCTTTTCTTGATCATCTTCACGGTCCCCGGGATCTGGTTTCGCACACGCATTATCATGGTTTCACCATGCGTACATCGCACATCTGGTATTCAGGCACATAGCCTCCTCCAAAATATCAAACAAGAATTTATACGAAAATACTGATAAGAATGCCCCCAATTTTTTTTTATTGCTGATTGATGGGAATCACATGTACTGCTGAAGCTTTGAATGTTGCATATACCTTGCTTCCTTGTTTAAGGTGGAGATCATGGCAGCTCTCCCGGGTGAGAAGTGCCGTAAGCGGGAAACCGACGTCAAGAATTACCCTGATCATGCTGCCGAAGGGAATAACCTCTGAAACAGTTCCAAAAAGACAGTTTCGGGCGCTGGAAGTAAATGGTTCCAGAGACAGGATAACATCCTCAGCATGCAGGGTGGCAACCACTTCCCCAAAAATATTGGAAGCTGCATAAAATACCGGGCCTCTACCGGTAGTGATTTGGGCAATATTCCCGGTTCTTGACGAACTCCCCCGGATAATATTACCAATACCAAGAAATTCTGCAACAAAAGTATCTGAAGGATGCAGGAATACCTCCGAGGTTTCTCCTGTCTGGACAATCCGTCCGTCCTGCATAATCGCTATCCGGTCGGCGAGTGCAAAAACATCATCAAAATGATGAGTAATCTGGATGAGGGTAGTACCGGTGAGCCGCTGGATCCGGGAAAGTTCCATGCGCATC
>Ga0209706_10001270_pt1 | contig 14343 bp, 12 predicted proteins | sample PPLLaktember2015_6_FD_187263 | JGI IMG/M metagenome (GOLD analysis project Ga0209706, IMG submission 187263) | Freshwater sediment microbial communities from Prairie Pothole Lake near Jamestown, North Dakota, USA - PPLs Lake P8 Core (1) Depth... | ecosystem: Environmental > Aquatic > Freshwater...
CCTTGCCGATGTCCGCGAGAAAACCCGCGCGCATCACGTCGAGCCGCTCGATCTCGGGCAGCCCGAGGCTGCCCGCGAGCGCGTACGAGAGCGCCGCGACGACGCGCGAGTGGCCGATGCTGCCGTCGATGACTTCCGAAGGCAGCGTCACGTCGGACGGAATGTTGATCGCGTCGACGACCGGCCTGCAGAGCTCGATCAACGCCGCCGGGATCCGCTGCGGGCTGTCGAGCGCGTCCTTCAGGCCCTCGATCTCGTACGCTTCGACGCGCTGGCGCCGGCCTTTGACGCTGATCGTGGCCTGGTCCTTGATTTGCAGGCCGGCTTCGGCGTACGCGAGCTTGTATGCGGTGTTCGCCGGGTCGAGCTCGAGCGCGCGCTCGAAGTACGGCAGCGCCTCGTCGGCTTCCCTGAGCTGCATGTAGATCTCGCCCATGCGGAAGTTGAGATCCGCCGCGTCGGGCTTCGCCGAGAGCTGCTCATGCAGCCGCTGCAGCTCCTCCTCCTTGTGCGGATCGACGTCGTCCTTGTTGAGCAGCGCGCGCACTTTGCGCACGTGGAAAAACTGCTTCACGTCCTCGTAGGTGAAGCGGTCGATGAGCACGTGCCCCGGCGCGCAGTGCTTTTCCAGGCGCGCGGCGAGATTCACGATGTCCCCGATCGCGGTATAGGTCTGGCGCTTGGAGCCGATGAGGCCGGTGATCGCGGAGCCCGATGCGATGCCGATCCGCAGGCGCCACGGGTAGTCGCGGCGCGCGAACACTTCCTGCATCTTGAGCGCCGCCACCACCGCCATCAGCCGATGGGTCGGAAACTCGAGCGGCGCGCCGAACTCGCACATGATGCCGTCGCCCATGTACTTGTCGATGTGCCCGTGGTAGGCGAAGAGCACGGGCTCCATGTCGGCGAGGTAGCGGTTGATCTGCGACACCACGTTCTCGGGCGCCGTGCTCTCGGAGTAGCTCGTGAAGCCGACGAGGTCCGCGAACATCACGCTCATCGCGCGCTTCTCGCTCCGGAGCCGCCCCTCGATCATCAGATTGACCACCGACGAGTCCATGGTGCTGTAGAGCGCCGTCTCGACTTTCTTCTTGAGCTCCTCGATCGCGAGCTTGGACGCTTCGAGCTCGGTCGTGCGCTGTTGCACGCGCTCTTCGAGGTGCTCGCTGTGATCGTGCAGCTCCGCATGCGCGCGGGTGAGCGACTCCTGGTTCGCCTCCAGCGATTGATAGAGCTGGGTCGTCCTTGCGACTTCGCCTTTGAGCTTCTCCTGGAGGCGGCCGACGACCGCGGCCGCGAGGATCAGGAATCCGCCCCATGCGGCGATGTGCACGTAGGTATTGATATCGCTGGGCTCGGACAGGAATGCGCTCGGCTCCACCAAGAGGTAGATCACCACCATCAGCAGGCACATGAACGCGCCCAGGACGGCGAGGCGCGCGCCGAGGTAATAGGCGCCGAGGATCACCGGCAGGAAGTAGAAATTGAGGAACGCGAGCTTCGCCGGGATGAAGAAGTTGATGACCGCAGTGGACACGAGCACGAGGAGCACGAAAGTCTGCTCGAAGTGCTTGAGGAAATAGGCTTTTATCGTCTCCATGTGCGAGAGCTAATACCACGGCCGAGTTGTCGCAAGCAAGAGCCTCCGGCGCGAGCCTGCCGTGTTTTATTCCAAACGCATGGTGAATACAGCGGTATTTCGATTACGGCCCGGAACGGCCGCTCTTGAGTGGAATCACCCGCCGCCGCGCGAGGCGATCCGGCTACCGGCCCAGTATCCCCTTGAGGCGGTCCCTGATCGCGTCTTTCGCGTCGCCGCCGGAGCCGACTTTGGACGCGCCCGAGGCGCGCTTCACGATCTCGTCCGTGAGCCGGCTTTTGGCAAGATCGGTGGCCATGCCCGCGAAGTCGATCGACCACTGCGGGGAATCGAGCGCGCCGGTGAGCTTCACCGGCACTGTGAGGCCGGCGAGATCGGCGGCGTCGCGGCCTCCCTGGCCCTTGGCGGTGGCGACGAGCGTCGCTTTCAGCACGTAGTCCATGCGGTCGTTTCCGATGTCGATATCGCCCGCGCCGGCAATGCGCAGCAGCGGCGATTTCATCGAAAGGTCCTGGTTGCGCGCGACGCCGTCCTTCACTTTGAAGCTCGCCTTGAGCTCGGTGAAATCGGTCTTTTCCGTCTTGCTCGAGCTCTCAGCCTGCTGGCCGCGCAGTTGCCGGATTTTCGTTCGCGCCGAGCGGATCGTGCCCGCGACGTCCATGCCCTTGATCGAGCCGTCCGCCAGGTCGACCGAGGCCGTGCCCGCGAGCGCTTTCTTGAGCGCGGCCAGCGTCGCCCCGCGCGTGGTCAGGTCCGCATGCACCGTGCCTTTGCCTTCGAGGGTGTCGATTTGCGCCGCGTCGCGCAGCAGCGGGCCGACGGCGACGCCGGTGAGGCTCTGCCGTACGGCAAACACCGCGTTGTCGGCCGCCTGCGCTTCGAGCGCGCCTTCCAGCGTCCCCTGATAGAGCTGCGCCGCGATCGGCGAGACGTCGAGCCGGCCGCCTGCCACTTTGACCCCGGCGCGCACCTGCGAGCTCCTGAGGTTGAGGAGCGTCAGCTTGCCGACCCTGATGTTGCCGGAGGCATCGATGCCCTTCAACGCCGACAGATCGATCTTGTCGTCTTTCGCGCCGGTCTTCGCATCGCCGCCGCTTTTCGCCTGTTTCGCCTCGGGCGCTTTTCCGGGAGGCGCTCTGCCCATGAGGCGATCGACGTCGAGCTGGTCGGCGTCGAGATCGAACGTGAGCGCGAGCGGCGAGAAGCGCGAGATCGCCGCCTTTCCGTTGACGCTCGAATCGTCGAGCTTGCCCGAGAAGTTGACGGCCGCGGTCTTCTTGTCGAGGTCGGCAGCGAGCGCGCCGCTCAACTGCGCTTTGTAGGCGCGGCCTTCACCCCGGCTCTCGATCTCGGCATCGATGGGGCCGGCTTTGACCGCGCTGTATGCGCCCTTCACGCCGCCGACCGTGATCTTTGCGGCGAGCTTGCCACTGTCACCGGTCGTCCGGGCGTCGATCACGAGCTTGCCCCCTTCGACCTTGTCGCGCGTGAGGGCGAGCCTCGGCGCGTCGAGCTTCACGCTGACCTCGCCGTCCGCGCGCCTGGCCGTCACGACGACGACGAGCGCGTCCGCGATGTACTCGCCGCCTGCCATGCGCGCCTCGACGTTGCCTTTGACCGTCGCGTCGAGGCCGCGGTAATCCCCGTATGCGCCCCTGGCCGCGAGGTCCAGGCCGCCGAGCTTGTAGAGGCTGCGCTCCAGATCGAAAGTGAGGCGGGTGGTGAGACGCGTGTCGAGCACCGCCCTGTCCTTGTCGGAGGCGATCTTCGCGCTGAAATCGACCGGCGTTTCGACCCCGCTCGTGACGCGTCCGGTTTTCAGGTCGAGTCCGGAGAGCCGATAGCGCGTCCCTGCGGCCTGGTCGGAGTACGTCACGTCCGCGTTCGAGATCGCCACGCGCGCGATGTCGACTTTGACCGGCGTGTCGGGCGCCTCGCCGGGCTGGTCGGGTTTGGCGGCGCCGGTGAGGTCGTCGGAATTCAGGCGTCCCGCGCGGTCGCGCTCGATGGTGAGGCGCAAGCCTTTCACCTCGACGGCGTCGACGATCACTTCCCTGGAGAGCAGCGGCAGGACTTTCACCGATACGCGCGCCGATTCGACGCTTGCGAAGGGGCGGGTGCTGCGCGGCTCGGAAAGCGACGCCTGGCCGAGCCTGGCGCCGATCGAGGGGTAGAGCGAGAGCGCAAGGTCTCCCGGGAGCTGCAGGGTGCGGCCGGTCTTGCGCTCAACGGCCTCGACGATGCGGGCTTTGTAATCGTTGGGATCGAAGGTCGCCGCGACGTAGGCGACGACGAGGCCCGAGATGACCGCGATGGTTCCGATGCCGACGGCGATCCCCTTGATCGCCTGGACCAGCACGTGGCGCCTCTTTTCGATGTTCTCCTCCCGAATCTATTGCAGGCGGCGCGGCGTCAGAGCGCTCTCCTGTCCTGCGCGATGAGGACCGTGGCCCCCAGTGGCGCCCACAGCTCGTGGTGGGTCGCTGCGGGCACGTGCAGCATGCAGCGCCGGCTCACGCTCATCGGCTCGCCGTCGAGGTCGGCCTCGAGCTCGCCGTCGACCACGAAAGCGAGCTGCTCGTTGTCGCGCCTGTAGTTCTTCAGCACCGCGCCCGGCTCGAAGCGCAGGACCATCACGTGCAGCCGCTCGCCGGTGAGGAGCTTGCCCCGGATGCGCGGGGGGAGGCGCAAGTCGGCGTCGAGCATCACTTCGGCGCTCGCGGGGCCGGACCCCGCATCCGCGTCCTCGTGCATATCGTACACGTAGCGTTTGCCGGGTCCGGGCGGCAGACGCCTCGATTCCTCGATCGCGCCGGAGGTCGTCTGCCTGGGCTCGCCCGAGCGGCTGCCGAAACCGGGGAAGCAATTGGGGCCTTCATATTCGTTCTCGCCGGGCGGGCCGACGATGCCCGCGCGCGCATCCTTGATCGCGAGGAAGACGAGATCGTCGTCGGGGCAAGCGAGTCCCGTGTGCACGGCGCCCCCCGGCACGTGCACAATCGTTCCCGGCCGGGCGAACACGCGGTCGCCTTCGATGTCGCTCATCATCGTGCCGTGAAGGATGTAGCTGAACTGCTCGTTGGGGTGGCTGTGAGGCTGCGCGCCGGTTCCCCGCGCCTGTCTGCCGAGCGTGCAGACGATGTGCTTTCCGGAGAGGACGGCGCCCACGGTCGAGGACCTGCCCATGCCGGGAATGGGGCTCGACAGGAGCCGCCTCGCGGTGACTTCGAGGCTCGTCGCCCCTTCGGGCACGCGCTCGAGCAGCGCGAAATCGTACACGTGCTGCACCTGTGCGACCTTGTCGTCGGCTTCTTCCGTCACGTCTGCTGCATCCTCCTCTCGCTCGCGGCCGGTGGGTGTCATCGCCGACGCGATTGTGCTGCACCGGCGAGATCGCGTCCACGTCCTGACCCCGACGCAGCGAAACAAAAAAGCCCGGCGAATCTCGCGGCCCGCCGGGCTCGTGCTCTTCGCGTACGGAAATCAGCGCGTCACTTGGCTCTCGCCGCGACGCCGGCCTGCTTCGCCACCGCGTTCCATTTCTTGATGTCCTGCCGGACCTGCTTCGCGAAAGCTGCAGGCGTGCCGCCGCCCGCCTCCACGCCCTGCGCCGCGAAGCGCTCCTTGACGTCGGGCGTTGCGATGGCCTTGTTCACTGCCTGGTTCAGCTGATCGACGATCGCGGCTGGGGTGCGCGCCGGCGCGAACATCCCGAACCACCCGACGACCTCGAAATCGCGCAGACCCTGTTCAGCTACGGTGGGTACTTGGGGCGCTGCGGGCGAGCGCGCCGGGCTCGTGATGCCCAGCGCGCGCAGGCGTCCTGCCTTGACCTGCGTCAGCGCCGCGGGCACGGTGGAGAAATACATGTGCACTTCCTTGCCGACGAGGGCCGCGATCGCCGGGCCGCCGCCCTTGTAGGCGACATGCGTCATGTCGATTTTCGCCATGGACTTGAAAAGCTCTCCGGCGAGATGACCGAGCGAGCCCACCCCGGGCGCGGCGAAGTTGAGCGCCCCTTTGTTCTTCCGGGCGTATGCGATCAGCTCGGCCACCGAGTTTGCCGGCACCCCGGGATGCACGACCAGGATGAGCGGCGTCGACGCGACATTCGCAACCGGCGCGAAATCCTTCACGATATCGAAGGATAGCTTCGGGTGCAGGCTGGGCAGAATCGCAAAATTGCTGAACATCTGCAGGAGCGTGTAGCCGTCCGCGGGTGCATGGGCGACGATCTCGGTCCCCAGCAGTCCGCCGGCACCGCCGCGGTTGTCGATGACCACCTGCTGGCCCAGCAGCTCGGAGAGCTTGCCGTTGACTACGCGCGCGGAGAAATCGTTGCCACCTCCGGGCGCGGAGCCGACGACGAGCCGGATAGGCTTTTCCGGGTAGCGCTGGGCGAAGGCTGCGCCCGTAGCGAGGGCGGCGAAAATCACAACCGAGATTGTTCTGCGTATCATCGCTAGCGTCCCTTCCATTGCGGTTTCCTTTTCTCCCTGAATGCGCGTACGCCTTCCGCGGCATCCTCGCCGGAGAGCAGGCGGTTCGCAACGTCGCGAGCCATGTAAACGCGCGTGTCGACGGGAACTTCGAGGCCGCGCCGCCCGGCTTCCTTGATTGCATGTACCGCGAGCGGCGCATTTTCCAGTATCTCCTGCGCCCAGCGCTCCGCGGTCTCGAGAAGCTTCTCGTGCGGCACCACTTCGTTCGCTAGACCGAGCCGGTAGGCTTCTTCGGCCGAGATGTACTTGCCGCGCATGAGGTAGCCCATCGCTATGTTCCAGGAGATGGCGTGAGGCAGGAAACACGGCCCGCTCACCGACGAGATGCCGCGCTTCACCTGCGGCCAGCCGATGCTCGCGCGCTCGGACATGATGATGATGTCGGCGTTGAGCGCGAAGCCGCCGCCCTGCGCGAGGCACGGGCCGTTGAGCGCGACGATGAACGGCTTGAACGTATTGCGCAGGAAGAGATACAGCTCGTCGTTCGACATGACGTCCCCCTTCTCCTTCTCGGGAGGGATCTTTTCGAACAGATCCTTGCCCGAGCAGAACGTGTCGCCGTTGGCGGTCAGTATCGCGACCCAGATTTCCGGGTTGAATCTGACGTCGGTGAATGCGTCCTGAACTTCCTTGCGCATTGCGCGGTTGAGCGCGTTTTTCTTGCTCGGACGATCGAGCGTGATGTACGCGACGTGGCCGCGCACTTCGTATTGAACAGCTTCACCCATTGCAGGTCTCCTGATGTGGCGGGCGGATAAGACGGCGTGCGATCAATCGAGCGGTATGCCTGCGGACTTGACGACTTTCCCCCACTTCGCAATCTCGGCTTTGATGTGGGCCGCGAACTGCCCGGGCGTGTTCGTAACGGCTTCGGCGCCGAGCCGCGCGAACTGCTGCGCGAGCTTGGGATCGGCGACGGCCTTGACGATCTCCGCGTGCAGTTTCGACAGGATTTCGGCGGGCGTTCCGGCCGGAGCGAGGATGCCGTACCACTGCGTGACTTCGTGGCCCGGCAGCGTGGCGGCGACGGGAGGCAGCTCCGGCAGCACCTTCGAGCGCCTGGGCCCGGTCGTTGCGATCATCCGCAGCTTGCCTGCGCGGGCGTGCGGGACGACCGTCGGGGCGCTTCCGAACACGAGCGAAGTCTCACCGGCGAGGATCGAAGTCGTCGCCGCGCCGCCGCCCTTGTATGGCACGTGCACCATCTTCACTTTGGCGAGCTGCTTGAAAAGCTCGCCGGCGAGGTGCGGCCCGCCGAGGTTGCCCGTAGACGCGAACGCGATCTGGCCGGGCCGGGCGCGGGCGAGCGCGACGAGGTCTTTCACCGAGTTGACCGGCAGCGAGGGGTGCACGGTCAGCACGTAATCCGATTGGGCGACTAAGCTGATCGGGGCGAAATCATTCACGCTGTCGTATGCGAGCTTGCCGTACGCGCCGGGGAGGATCGCGTTCGGCGCGACGCTTCCCAGGAGCAGGTTGTATCCGTCCGCGGGCGCCTTCGATGCGATCTCGGTGCCGATGCGGCCGCTCGCACCACCGCGGTTGTCGATCACCACCTGCTGGCCGAGCGCACCGGAGAGCGCCTGGCCGATGAGCCGTGCGGTCGCGTCGACGCCGCCGCCGGGCGGATACGGCGTGATCAGCCGGATCGGTTTGCTCGGATAGGTTTGTGCAAGGGCGGGTGCGGCGGCCGCTAGGCCCGAGAGCACCGCGCAGAGTGCGATCGCGATCGATTTCTGTTGCATGACTTTCTCCTCGGTGTTGTCGTGGGCGCGCCTCAATCGATGGCGAGGCCGGCGGCGGCGATGACGCTTTTCCATTTCGCGAGCTCGGCCCTGATGTATGCCGAGAACTCGCTCGAAGTGCTGCCGATCGCGTCGAAGCCGTTCTTCGCGAGCTGAGCCTGCATCGGCGCGGCCCGCACCGCTTTCACGATTTCGGCGTTGAGGCGCGAGACGATGCTCGCGGGCGTTTTCGCGGGCGCGAGGACCCCGTACCACTGCACCGACTCGTAGCCGGGCAATCCCGATTCGGCCATCGTCGGAAACTGCGGCACCAGCTTGGAGCGCTTGGCACTGGTCACCGCCAGTGCCCTCAGCTTTCCTGCTGCCACCTGCGGCATCGCCGACGGGATGTTCGCGAACATGAAGCTCACTCTGCCGCCGAGGAGATCGGCGAGCGCCGGGCCGCTGCCTTTGTACGGGACGTGAACGACGTCGATTCTCGCATTCACCTTGAGGAGCTCTCCGGCGAGATGGCTCGCCTGTCCGCTGCCGCCGGAAGCGAACGTGAGCTGCTGAGGCTTCGCCCTGGCGAGCTGGATCAGTTCGGCGACCGATTTCGCCGCGCTGGACGGGTGCACGACGAGCAGGTTGACGGTCGATGCGACGAGGCTCACTGGAATGAAGTCGCGGACCGCGTCGTACGGCATGGTCTTGCGCATGCCGGGTATCACGGCGTTGGGTCCGCTGTTACCCAGCACGATCGTGTAGCCGTCGGGCGATGCTTTCGCCGCGATGTCCATCCCGAGCAGTCCCCCGGCGCCGGGCCGGTTGTCCACGATGAAGGTGCGGCCCAGGCTCGCCGTGAGCGCGGGGCTGAGAAGGCGCGCGAGCAGGTCGGCGCCGCCGCCGGGCGGCCCCGGCAGGATCACGCGTATCGGTTTGTCCGGGTAGTCGGGCGCTGGCGCGGCGCACGGCGCCGCCGACGCGAGGGCGGCTGCCGAGCACAGCGCGATGCGTCCGAGATTCCGTATTACCTTATGGCGATTCGACAGGTTGCCTCCTCGTGTGGGTGTGAGCACGGCGTGGGTTGCGGTGCGCGATATCGTGTGTTGTCGAGTTTCAAACCGTCGAACCCTGGTCGACGTGGAACCTGCAGTCCGCCGTGTTCACCCAGGAGATGCGCCGCTCGACCGGGACGTCGCCGTAGGTGTAGGCCTTGCGCTCGATGCGCAGCGCGGCGCGCGAGCTTTTGAGGCCGAGGAGCCGCGCCAAATCGGCAGGCGCGTTTTCCACGCTGAGGTCGGCCGAAACCGAAGTGACGTTCACGTTGTAATTCGACTGATAGAGCGCGTAGAGCGTGAGGCTGCCGTCGCACACGCCGGCGCGTGTCATGCGGGGGAAGAGTCCCGCCGGCACCGTCGCGTCGCTTACGCCGGTGATCTTGCCCTGGAGCGCGAAAGTGCTGCGCAGCCGGTACACCTTGCGCTGCTTGCCGTAGCGCGAAAGGCGCAGGAATTCGGCTTCCGCGGCCGTCGCGTCGCCGCGCACGAGCGAGACGAACTCGCGAACCGGCGTCTCTCGGCTGCCGTCGGCGTTCACGAGGTTGAAAAAGCGATAGAGGCGCCCCTGGTTGGCGTGCTCCGAGACGAAAGTGCCCTTGCCCTGCTTGCGCGTGAGTATCCCTGCCGCCTCGAGCTCGCTCACGGCCGCGCGCACCGTGGAAATGCCGACGCCGAAGCGTCGCGCGAGATCGCCTTCGATCGGTATCTTGGCACCGGGACTCCATTCGCCCGCGGCGAGCGCCTGGATCAGCTTCTCCTTCACTTCGCGATAGAGCGGCAGGTGCGGCATGCGTTACCCGGAGAGCGTCCGTCGAGATGCACATCATTCGAATGATATGCTAGAGTAGCTCCTCCGCTTCGTCAAACAAACCTTCCGCAGGGCCTGGATATGAGCACAGTCAAAACACGCGTCCTCGAAGACGGACAGGGACGGCGCGCCGCATTCGACGACATCGAGATCGGCCACAGCCTGGGCGAGATGGAATGGCAGGTGACGGACGATCTCGTCGATCTGCAATGCCAGCTCGACCAGGACTTCGATCCGATGTACTTCCTCCAGGGAGAAGGCGGCAAGCGCGTGGCGCCTCCGCAGATCACCTACCGCCCGCCGCGCTGGCTGTTCTCGCGCGCCTACAACGTGCGCGGGCTCTTCGTGCGCTGGGAGAGCGAGTCCTTTCGCGCGATCGAGCCCAATACGACACTCAAGGTCACCGGCACCATCGTCGACAAGTTCGTCAAGAAGGACCGCGAGTTCGTGGTCTATCAGGCGGAAGGACACGACGCCCAGGGCAATCTCGTGTTTCGCACGAAGCGCACGCACGTGCTCGATTTCGTGGAGCGCTCCGCGCCGCGGGAGGGTGCGGGGATCGATTCCGGAATCAAGCCGGAGAAGATATGACCACCTGCACCACATACAACTCCGAAGGACGATAGACATGGCAGTGATCGATGAGGGCGTCGGCGCAGGCTACGCGCTTCCAACGGTTTCGAAGAAGTTCCGGCTGGAAGACTTCAAGCGCGGCGAGGAAAAAACCATACACACCGATTACGAGGCCGCGGCAAGGGAAGGCCTGCCCGCACCGGTCGCGATCGGCCCGCAGGTGGCCGCACTCACTTTCCGCCAGCTGCGCCTGTCCTTCGGCGCAGGCTGGGTGGTCGGCGGACGGTACGATCTTACTTTTCGTAAACCGGTTTTCGTGACCGATTTCTGCGTCGCCCGCGGCGCCGTGACCAGAGTCGAGCCCGAAGGCGACAAGCTGCGCGTGCACTGCGACGTGTGGGTCGAGAACCAGAAGTCGGAGAAAGTGATCGCCGGCACGGCGAGCGGACTCGTTCCGGCCGCCGCCACGAACGGCTGACGCGTGGCGCAGACCGGCAGGAAACTTCCGCTCGCGGGCGTGCGCGTCGTCGACTTCACGCAGGTCGTGGCGGGGCCGTATTGCACGATGATGCTCGCCGACATGGGCGCGGAGATCGTGAAAATCGAGCGCGCAGGCCACGGCGACGATCTGCGCCGCACCGTGCCTTACAAAGGCCGCGACGGTCACCAGGACTACTTCAACGCGCTCAACCGCTCGAAGAAAAGTGTCGCGCTCGACTTGAAGAGCGAGAAGCACCGCGCGATCGCGCTTCGCCTGATCGAGCGCGCGGACGTGGTCGTGGAGAATTTCTCTCCCGGCACGGTCGATCGGCTCGGCGTGGGCTGGGAAGCCGCGCGTGGGTTGAATCCGAAGCTCGTATATTGCTCGCTCTCCGGGTTCGGTCAGACCGGGCCGTACCGCAGCCGGCTCGCGCTCGACCCCATCATCCAGGCCGTGAGCGGCATCATGAGCGTGACCGGTTTCGCGGACGGCGAGCCGACGATGGTCGGCGCGCCGCTCGGAGACGTGATTGCCGGCATGTTCGGCGCCTACGCGGTCGTCAATGCGCTGCGGCTCGTGACCGACGAAGGCGGCGGTCAGTACATAGACCTCTCGATGCAGGATGCCCTGCTCGCTTCGGTCGGCACGCGCATGGGCGAGACGCTGCAGGCCGGAATCGCGCCGCCGCGGCTGGGCAACGAGAATCCGCTGCGCGTCCCCGCGAACACGTATCGCACCGCCGACGACGTCTACATCGCGGTGATGGTGCACGATCAGGACCAGTGGAAGCCTTTCTGCGAAGCGCTCGAAGCGCCCGAATGGGTGGACGACCCGCGCTTTTGCACGATGGCGCTGCGCGTGCAGAACCGCTGCGAGCTGAACGAGATCGTCGCGCGCCGCTTCGCCGAGCACGACACCGCTCACTGGGGTGCGCGGCTGGACGAGTATCGTCTGCCGTATGCGAGGGTGAACGACTACGCGCAGGCGCTCGCCGACCCGCAGGTCGCACACCGCGGCCTGGTGCGCGAAGTCGAGCATCCGGTTTCGGGCAAAATCCGTCTCGTCGGGCCACCGTGGCGGATGTCGGAAACGCAAAGCGATGTCAAAGCGCCTCCACTGCTCGGCCAGCACACCTCCGAAGTGCTGCACGACTGGTTGGGAATAACCGAAGAGAACCCGGGCCGCTAGCCCGACGAAAGCATATATGTCAGACGATTTCGAGAAGTTGCGCGACTGGGTGGGCAGGAAGGAAGTCAGGAACGACATCGTGACGCCGTGGCCGATCACGGCGCTCGCCGCAAGCGTGGACGACGCGAGCGTCGTGGGGGAGAGCGGCGCGCCGGTGCCCGCCGGCTGGCACTGGATATTCTTCCTGGAGGCGAAGCCGCCTTCCGAGCTCGGCCCCGACGGCCACCCGAAACGCGGCGGCTTCCTGCCGCCGGTGCCGCTGCCGAGGCGCATGTGGGCGGGCGGACGCCTCGAATTCTTCCGGCCGCTCGTCATCGGCGAGAGCATCACGCGCGAATCGGAGATCGTCTCGGTCGAGCCCAAGTCGGGCCGCAGCGGCAATCTCGTTTTCGTGACGGTGCGTCACACCGTGCAAGGCGGCGGCGAGACGGCGATCGTCGAGGAACAGGACATCGTCTATCGCGACGCGGCGAAGAAAGGCGACCCGGTCCCGCCGGGCAAAGAGGCTCCCGCGCAAGCGCAGTGGAAGCGCGAGGTGATGCCCGATGCGGTGATGCTGTTTCGCTACTCCGCGCTCACTTTCAACGGGCATCGCATCCACTACGACCGCGATTACGCCGTGAACGAGGAGCACTACCCGGGGCTCGTGGTCCACGGGCCGCTGCAGGCGACGCTGCTCCTCGACCTCTGCCGCCGGCACGCAGGGCGGCCGGTGCGCAAGTTCGAGTATCGCGCGCAGCATCCGATGTTCGCGGGAGCGCCTTTCACGGTGAATGGAATTTTCGATGCCGCGGCCTCTAAAGCCGAAGTGTGGACGGCGAATGAAGCGGGGCATTACGCGATGAGGGGAACGGCCGCGTTCTAAGCCGGACATCATCATGCACGCCGCCATACTGCGCTCGTATCTTTTCGTTCCTGCAACGCGCATCGACCGCGTCGCGAAGGCGCTCGCCGCCGGGGCCGATGCAGTGATCGTCGATCTCGAGGACGCGGTGCCGCCGTCCGACAAAGCTGCGGCGCGCGATGCGGCGGCCCGCGGCCTTCCTGCGGCCGGATCGGTTTTCGTACGCGTGAACGGACCCGAAACCGAGTGGTTCGAAGACGATCTCGAGCTGTGCTCGGCGCTTCGCGTCGCCGGCGTGGTGCTTCCGAAAGCGGAGCGTGCCGAACACCTGCGGCACGTCGCGCAGCGCCTGCCGCGCGATACCCCGATACTGCCGCTGGTGGAGAGCGCCCGCGGCTTTGCAGCGCTGCCCGAGCTGTGCCAGGCGCCCCAGGTTCAACGCCTGGTTTTCGGCACGATCGATTTCCAGCTCGACCTGCGCATCTCGGGTGAAGGCGAGGAGCTCCTGTATTTCCGTTCCGGGCTCGTGCTGGCCTCGCGCGTCGCGGGCATACAGCCGCCGGTGGATGGCGTGACGGTGGAGATCGACGACGCCGGACGCGTGCGCGAAGACACGCTCAGGGGCAAGCGGCTGGGATTCGGCGGCAAGCTCTGCATTCATCCGAAACAGGTTGCCTCGGTGAACGCCTGCTTCAGTCCGAGCGATGAAGACATTGCGTGGGCGCGGCGTATCGCCGAAGCGGCGCAGGCAGCCAACGGGGCTGCGGTGTCGGTCGACGGAAAAATGGTCGACCGTCCCGTGATCCTGAAAGCTGAGGAAATCCTGCGCGACGCCGCCAGGCCCGCGCGTTGACAACGGCGCGTCCCTAAAGCACCTTTCGGCGGAACACGCAGGAAGGGACAGGCGCATGGAAAGCACCGGCGATTCGCCGCGCATGCGCAAGGCGCGGCCCGAGCGCATCCGCTACACGCTGTTCGACGACGGCGCGGGCGCGGTCCCTATTCCGTTGCCGACGCAGCGGCACTGGATGCCGGGGCTCATCATCGCCGTGTTCTTCCTCGTATTCGCGAGCGTGCTCGTCGGGATGATCTACCGCATGGATCTTCACAGGATGCGCGACGTCTTCGACCTGATGATGTTCCTGTTCGACGCGTTCTGGGTGATCGGCTGGTCGGTCGGCGTGCTGATCCTCGGCGTGCTGACCGTGCTTTTTCTCTTCTATCGGGAGTCGGCGCGCCTCCAGAACGGGCGCCTGGTGCACGTGCCGCGGATCGGCCCGCTCAAGATCGTGTGCGAGTACGACCTCGAAGGGATCAGCAATCTGCGCCTCGAGCCGGCTAAAGACGGGCAGCTCGCGCGCATCCGGTTCGAGTACGCCGGCGGCAGGGCGCGTCTCGGCGACGCGATGGAGCCTGAAGACGCGCAAGCCGCGATCGATCAGATCAGGCGGGCGGCGCCGGGGTCCGCGCGGCTTACGGAGACCAATCCCCCTGCGCGCGAGCCCGCCCCCATGCATCCGCGCGCGGACTCTCCGGCGGCGCCGGTCCACGTTTCTCACGGG
>Ga0209706_10001271_pt1 | contig 14330 bp, 12 predicted proteins | sample PPLLaktember2015_6_FD_187263 | JGI IMG/M metagenome (GOLD analysis project Ga0209706, IMG submission 187263) | Freshwater sediment microbial communities from Prairie Pothole Lake near Jamestown, North Dakota, USA - PPLs Lake P8 Core (1) Depth... | ecosystem: Environmental > Aquatic > Freshwater...
GCTCGAGGTTCTTGTCGAGCAGGTCGGCGATCTGCTTCGTCAACCGCTCCTGGACCTGGAGCCGCCTGGACAGGGCCTCCACCACCCGGGCGATCTTGCTCAAGCCGACGATGCGCCCGGACTTCGGAATATAGGCCACATGGGCCACTCCCGCGAAGGGGAGGAGATGGTGCTCGCACATCGAGTAGAGGGGGATGTTCTTGATGAGGACCATCTCGTCATGCTTCTCGTCTTCGATGACCCGGAGGTTCTTCGTCGCCTCTCGTTCCGAGCCGCCGAGGATCTCGGTCAGCATGCGGGCCACGCGCTTGGGGGTGGCCCGGATGCCGGCGCGGCAGGGGTCCTCGCCGACGCCCTCCAGGACGAGGGTGACGCCCTTTTCGATCTTCTTGATATCCATGATGGTCCTTCCCCCGGCCGCCGCTAGAGCTTCCTGTGCATCTGGCAGACGGCCTTGTGGGCGATCTCCTTGAGAGGCTTGCCGGTCTTCCGGGCGGCCTTGAGGAGGTCCTCGTACTCGGGTTGGACGTTGACCGGCCGGCCGGCCAGGGCGGCGATCTTGAGGCCGACCTTCTCCCCGTCGACGCGGACCGTCCGGAACTCGCGCTTGAGCACGCGTCGGCCGACGGGATAGAAGCGCACGCCGATCGAGGTCGTCTCCCGGAACACGGCCTCGATCAGGGCGTCCCGCCGGCCGTCCTCCACGAGCAGGGAGAGCTTGGTGCCCAGGCGGTTCTTCTTCATGACGATGGGGGAGAGGGTGGCGTCCAGGGCGCCCTCTTCGAAGGCCCGCTCGAGGAAGTGGGCCAGAAGCTGCGGCGTCGCGTCGTCGACCGTCGCCTCGACGAGGAAGACGCTCTTCTCCGCCTCGAAGGAGGCGGCCTCGCCGATGTAGATCCTCAGGATGTTCGGGATCTCGGGGAATTCCTTCGTCCCGGCGCCTCGTCCGATCTTCTCGTAGACGAGCTCGGGGAGCTTGGTGAACCGCTTCGTCAGGGCCGCGACGATGGCCGCGCCGGTCGGGGTCACGAGCTCGGCCTCGACCCAGGCCGAATAGACAGGCGCCTTCTTCAGGAGCTCGGCGACCGCGGGCGGGGGAACGGCCAGCCGGCCGTGCGAAGTCCGGACCCAGCCCGAGCCGACGTTCAGCGGCGAGCAATAGACCTCGGCGACGCCCATCTCCTCGAGGAGAAAGGCCGTTCCGACGATGTCGACCAGGGCGTCGTCGGCCCCGGCCTCGTGAAGGTGGGCCTCTTTGAACCGCTGCCCGTGGACCTTGGCCTCGGCCTCGAACAGCCGCTTGAAGATGAGGAGGGCCCGGTCCTTGACGGCCGCCGCGAAGCGGCTCTTGAGGATGATGCGCTCGACGTCGCTGAACGTGCGCTCGATGTGTTCGTGCCCGTGGACCTCGACGTCGACCTTGACCGCCGCGAACCCGCCCCGGCGGACCCGGCGGACGGAGATCTCGACGGGCAGACGGAGCCCGGCCATCCGTTCCTTGAAGAGGGCCGGATCGACCCCCAGGTCGAGGAGCGCTCCGAGGCACATGTCGCCGCTGATCCCCGAGGACGCGTCGAGGTAGACGTATTTCATCTGTCCGGTTCTTTCATGACCGGCGATCCGGGAGCCGATCGATCCCGGCCGCGGGCCGCTTTTCCCTCAGGCGCCTGTCGAGAGCGGGAAGGACTTCCCCGGCCTTTCCGGGGAAAAAATAATCGGCCTGAGGAGTAAGGGGTGTCGGTTCGATATTGACCTCGATGATCTTCGCTCCGGCGCGGGACGCGGCAAGGGGAAGGGTGGCGGCCGGCTGGACGACGGAGGATGTTCCGATCACGAACATGACCTGACAGGTCTCGCTGATGCGGTAGGCCCGGTCGAGGACGACGGGATCGAGCGATTCTCCGAACCAAACGATATGCGGCCGGAAGAGGGAGCCGCAGCTCGGACAAATAGGAGGGATGCGGGGCAGGGGCGTGTCCCTGATCTCCTCGACGGTCCCTTCCCGGGTGCAGCGGAGCTTCCAGATGTTGCCGTGAAGCTCGACGATATCGCGGGAGCCGGCCTTGGCATGGAGGCCGTCGACGTTCTGGGTGATGACGGCGAAATCTCCGAACAGGCCTTCCCAGCCGGCCAGGACCCGGTGTCCGGCGTTGGGTTCGACAGGAGCGATGAGGCTCCGTCGCCAGTCGTACCACTCCCAGACGAGGGCGGGGTCGCGCTCGAACGCTTCGGGCGTGGCCAGAGACTCGGCTTTGCATTTTCTCCAGAGCCCGTCCTTGCCCCGGAACGTGGGAACGCCGGACTCTGCGGAGATCCCTGCGCCCGTGAGCACGGCGACCCGGCGAGCGCCGGCCAGAACCTCGGCGGCCTCTTCGAGATGACGTTCGAACATTTTCGGATCTTTCGGCACTTAGAATATCGTTTTCATTTGAAAAAAGCAAAAACGCGCGCGCGCTGGCGGGGGGTTGACTCCGCCTCGCCGAAAAAGGTATATGGAATCGAGGAGGATTCATGGCCGGGACCAAAAAGATTCAACTGCCTCGAGCGGAGATCGGCATCCTTGGCGGCACGGGGCTTTACGAGATCGAAGGTTTCAAGAACAAGCGCGAAGTCCGGCTCCGCACGCCCTTCGGCGACCCGTCCTGCGCCTATATCGTCGGGACGCTCGAAGGCCGCCGTGTGGCTTTCCTGGCCCGTCACAGCAAGGGCCATCGGCTCCTCCCGGCCGAGGTCAACTACCGTGCAAACATATTCGGCTTCAAGAAGTTGGGAGTCGAGAGCCTGATCTCGGTCAACTCCGTCGGCTCGCTCCGTGAGGACATTCACCCGCGGGACATCGTCCTCCCGGACCAGTTCTTCGACCGGACCCAACGGCCGAACACGTTCTTCGGCGGCGGTATCGTGGCCCATGTCAGCCTGGGACAGCCGGTCTGTCCGTCTCTCGCAAAAACCCTGTACGATACGGCCGCCGGCCTCGGGCTGAGGGCCCAGAGAGGCGGGACCTACATCTGCATCGACGGACCGGCCTTTTCCACGAAAGCCGAGTCGCTGGCGTACAGGACCTGGGGATGCGACGTCATCGGCATGACAAGCGCCACCGAAGCCAAACTGTGCCGCGAGGCCGAGATCTGCTATGCGACCTTGAGCTTGGCCACGGATTACGACGTCTGGCTCGAGACCGAGGAACCCGTCACGGTCGAGCTCGTTCTCCAGAACCTGTCGTACAACATCGCCAACGCTAAAACCGTTATCAAGAAGGCCCTGGCGGAGATGGGGAAGAGGGAAGCGCCGGGCTGCGACTGCGGCTCCGCGCTCAAGAACACGATCGTCACGGCCCCGTCCGCGATCCCGGCCGCGACCCGGAAAAAGCTGGGGCTCCTCGTCGACAAGTACCTGCGCTAACCTCGGGGGATCTTCATGAGTCTCGTCATCGTCGGGTCGGTCGCCTTTGACACCATCCGGACGCCGTGGGGCGACCGGGAGAAGATCGTCGGCGGGTCGGGCACCTACTGTTCCCTCGCGGCCAGCTACTTCACCCGGCCCCGCATCGTCGGCGTCGTCGGCCGCGATTTCCCACGCAAGACCCTGACGCTCCTCCGTTCGCACGGCGTCGACCTCGCGGGCCTCAAGATCAAAGCCGGCAAGACCTTCCATTGGGAAGGGAAATACGAGGAGGACCCCAACCGCCGGACGACCCTGCGGACGGACCTCAACGTCTTCGCCGACTTCCGGCCGGTGGTCCCGGCGCCGTACCGGGGCTCGCGCATCGTCTATCTGGCCAACCTCAACCCCGAGCATCACGGCTTCGTCCTGGGCCAGTTCCGCAAGCCGGCGGTCGTGGCCATGGACACGATCCGCCTCTGGATCGACACGAAGCGGGAGGCCCTGCTCAAGGAGCTCGGCCGGGTCGACATCTTCTTCGCCAACGACGAAGAGGCCCGGCTGATCACCGGCGAGATGAACCTCATCAGCGCCGGCAAGGCCCTGGTCGGGCTCGGCCCCTCGCTCGTCCTGCTCAAGAAGGGCGAGCACGGCGCGCTCGTCTTCGGCCGGGATTTCGTCTTCGGCGTCCTGGCCCATCCCTGCGAACACGTCATCGACCCGACCGGGGCGGGGGACAGTTTCGCGGGCGGTTTCCTCGGGTATCTCGACCGAACGCCGGGCCTCGCCGCCCGGGACGTCCGCCGCGCGGCGGTCTACGGCAGCGTCATGGCCTCGTTCGCCATCGAGGATTTCGGGATCGGCCGCTTCCTGTCGCTCGACAGGGACCTCGTCGAGGCCCGGTTCCGGCAGTTCCGCAAGTTGATGACATTCTGAGACACGTGCCGCGCCCGGGGAGGCCCGGCCCGGCCAGGGAGGATACGCATGGCAGACATAAAGCCGCCCATGGAGCCTTTCCGCATCAAGATGATCGAGCCGCTGCGCTCGACGTCGCGACGGGATAGGGAGACGCTCCTCAAGCAGTCGGGCTTCAACCCCTTTGGCATCCCGGCCGAGAAGGTCACGATCGACCTCCTGACGGACTCCGGGACCTCGGCCATGAGCGACGATCAGTGGGCCGGGATCATGACCGGTGATGAGTCCTACGCCGGGGCGCGCAACTTCTATCACCTCGAGGATTCCGTCCGGGCGATCTTCGGCTTCAGCCACGTCATCCCCACGCACCAGGGACGGGCGGCCGAGCGGATCCTCTTCGGCTCGATCCTCAAGAAAGGGGACAGCGTCCCGAGCAACATCCACTTCGACACGACCCGGGCCAACATCGAGGTCCTCGAGGCCCGCGCGGAGGATCTGGCCGCCGCCGCGGCCTACGACCCCGACTCCGACCTGCCCTTCAAGGGCGACATCGACGTGGACAAGCTCAAGAGATTCATCGACAAGCGGGGCACAGAGAAGGTCCCGCTGGTCATGATGACGGTGACCAACAACAGCGGCGGGGGCCAGCCGGTCTCGCTGAAGAACATCAAGGAGACGAGCGAGGTCTGCGCCCATTATGGCATCCCGTTCTTCTTCGACGCCTGCCGCTTCGCCGAGAACGCCTGGTTCATCAAGAAGCGCGAGAAGGCCTACGCCAAGAAGAGCGTCCTGGAGATCGCCCAGGAGATGTTCTCTTACGCCGACGGGGCCACGATGAGCGGCAAGAAGGACGCCCTGGTCAACATCGGCGGCTTCGTCACCCTCGACGACGACGCCCTGGCCGAGAGGATCAAGAATAACCTCATCATCAGCGAAGGCTTCACGACCTACGGCGGCCTGGCCGGCCGCGATCTCGAGGCCATGGCCCGGGGACTGAAGGAAGTGCTCGATGAGGACTACCTCGACCACCGTATGGGCCAGACGGCCTACCTCGGCGGGTTGCTCGATCAGGCCGGCGTGCCCGTCTTCAAGCCTTTCGGCGGACACGCCGTTTATATCCTGGCCGACCGGTTCCTGCCGCATATCCGCCGGGCTCAATATCCCGGCTGGGCCCTGACGGTGGCGCTTTACCGGGAATACGGCATCCGGGCGGTCGAGATAGGCGGGGTCATGTTCGGGCAGAAGTCGGGAAAGGGGAAGGCCGAGACTTTTCCGGAGCTGGAGCTCGTCCGGCTGGCCATCCCGCGCCGGGTCTACACGTCCTCGCATCTCCGCTACGTCGCGGACGCCCTGATCGAGCTCTACAAGAACCGTGACAAGGTCAGGGGGCTGCGCATCGTCCGCGAATCGCCGTTCCTGCGGCACTTCACCGCCCGTCTCGAGGAAGTCTAGGCCCTATCCGAAGACCGTCCTGCGGGGGATCGGTCCTTCCGAGAAGGCGGGCTCAGAACGAGGCCGTCAGCACGAGCCGGAAACCCCCTCGCGGGCCGAGGCCCAAACCCAGATGGATCACTTCGTTCCGTTCGCCTTCCTCGGCCAGGAATCTCGCGTAGGTTCGCTCCTCGCGGCTCTTCGTGAGAAGCGTGACCGCCACGAGAGCGCCGGGGATCAGAGCGGATTGCGGGTCAGAGGTCGCGACAAGCGAATAGACCGCCAAGGCCGAAAGGACCCCGCTCATGATATACCGCTTGGTCTTCCCTGACCGGGACAGGGCGGTCAGAGCCTCACGGCTGGCCCGCTCCTTCTCCGCGGGATCCGAGATGCTCCGGATGACCGCATATCGCCTCTCCGGGCCGCTGGCGATGGCCAGAGCGCCGCCGCCGGCGGCGACGCACGCCAGGCCTCCGGCGACGAGCGTGATGCCCCCGAGATACTCGAAGAACTCTCCCATTCCGCCCTCGTCCTCAACCCCGCCCATTATGATCAAGCCTCCGACCGTCAGCGCCGCTCCCGCGGCCATGAGGATGTACCCCTTGGACCGCGCCCTTTTCGATGCCTGGGCCAGGTCGAACAGATATCGTTCGGCGATCGACGTCTGTCCCTGCTCGACGGTCTGCGGCATCTCCGCTGGCCTTGAGCTCCTTTCCCCGGCTGTGAGCGTCGAGGAAACCAGGACACCCATGATGACAACGGCTATGGCCTTCATTTCTCCCCCTCCTGAGACGGGTTGTGTCGGTCCCCCTTATCATGGTTCATTGAGGCGGACGAAATGTCAAGAAGATGTCAAAAGACCGTTAAAATTCGATGCGGATCCGGGGGACCTTGACCGGTCGGGGGGCTCGCCGGCTTACGTTTTGATCAGCCCCGAGGGTTCGCAGCGGAGGTCGAGGCTGCCGATGCCGGCGTCGATGTCGACCTCGATCGTGATGGGGCTTTTGCCGTAAAGGTCGTTGACCCAGGCGCCGGATTGCTTGGTCAGGCCGTGGGCGTCGACCGAGCCGAGGCCGCCGTCGACCTTGACCCGGACGCCGACCTCAGCTGGCAGGACGATCTTGCCGCTGCCGATGCCGCCGTCGATCTTGACCAGGAATCCCGTCTTATGCGGGCCGCGCAGATCAAGCTCCGTCTCACCGACGCCCATGTCGATCTCGACCCGCTCGAGGGCGAGGCCCCGCAGGTCGATCTCGCTCCGGCCGGCGCCGAGATCGACCTTGAGATCGATCGGCACGGAGTTGCCCAGGACGAGGTCCCAGTTGTTCCGGCTGCCGCCGAAGTTGATGCCGCGCCGCCGGGCGTGCCGGACCTCCAGAATGCCCTTGTCGCCGAACATGCGGTAGTCGATCTCAGGGCGATTGCGCTCCCGGTTGAAGGAGAACGAGGCCTCGAGCAGCGCCTCTTGGGCGGCGCCCCGGAGCTTCATCTCGCCGGCCCCCATGTGCACCCCCACTTCGGCCCGGGCCGCTCCCTCGAGGGCGACCGTGCGAGATTCCGTCATCCTGTTCCGGTCGTCCCGGAAGTCGTCGCAGGCGACGAGGAAACCGACCAGGCAAAGGATGGCGATACCGACCTTCATGCGAATCAATGACATGGCCAGGCCTCCCTCGATGGAATGATGCGTTCACCCCAATATACGAAATCGCCAGGCGCCGGGTTCCCTTCTCAGGGCCTCCGGATCTTCTTGGCCGGCAGGTCCTGTCCCCCCTGATGGAGGACGAGTCCGGTCACCGTGCCTGAGGCGTCGATGATGAAATCGACCTGGGCATCGACGACCTTGAGGAAGAACCTCGTTTCGGATTCCGGGAAGAGCTCGACTTCGGACTGGCCCGTAGCCTGGGAAATGAGCTTGTCGCCCCGCCGGAGGATGGTGAGGATGAACTGCGGCGCCAGCTCATAGTCCCCGGTCAGGCGATCGTAGAGCTTGGGGTCGACGGCCGCCTCTTTGCGCGCCGCAGGGAGGGGCTTGTCGGACTTCGTGAAGACCTGGGCGGGGCCGATGCGGGACTTGATCCGCAGGCCGTTCACCCGGCCTCCGGTGTCCTTGACGAACGTGAAGCGGGCCGGGTTGTCCTTCAGGAAGAATTCCGTCGGCGAGGCGGGATAGAGCTCGTTCTTCGAGCCGCCCTGCCTCTGGGCGAAGAGCTTCGCGCCCTCCCGGCTGAAATAATATTCCTGCTTCCGTTCGTTCACGTAGACGCCGGCGACCTTGTCGAGATCACCGGCCGCGAGCGTGACCGTCTTCCGTTCCGGCTCGGTCAGGCCGAGCGCGAGCCAGGCGATCTTGACCGCCCGGGGCTCAGGATCGCGGCCGGCGATGGCGCCGTTGGTCAGGATGGCGATGAAGATGCGGTCCTCCGGGAGGGTCATCTCGTAGCTTGTGAAGCCGTTGATGCCGCCGCCGTGCTCGATGGAGCGGTGGCCGGCGAGATCACCGACGAACCACCCGTAGCCATATCCCGACAGTTCCCCGTTCTGGAGCCTGTAGGGGGTGAACGCCTTGTTGAGCCACTCCCTGCGGACGAGCTTCCCGGCGAAGACGGCATCGCTCCAGATGGCCAGGTCGTCCACCGTCGAGAGGAGCGACCCGGCCGCATAGGGCTGGGTCATGCTGAGGTAGGGGGCGTTGACGAAGCCGCCCTTGGCGGCTTGATAGCCGGGGACGCGCCGGGGGATGATGGGGTCGGTGTTTCCGTAGCAGGAGCCCTTCATGCCCAGCGGCTTGAAGATACTGTCCGTGACGAAGTCCTCGTAGGTCTTTCCCGAGGCCTTCTCGATGATGGCCCCGAGCAGGACGTAACCGGAGTTGTTGTAGGCCCAGCTCCGTCCCGGTTCGAACTGCATGGGCTTGTCCTTGAAGAGATCGACGAGCTCCTTGACCGTGAAATCCTTGCGCCAGAGCGGCAGCCACTCGGACATGTCGGTGTAGCTCTGGATGCCGGAAGTGTGGGTCAGGAGATGCTCGACCGTGATCCTCTTGCCCTGGGTGGGATAGTCCGGCAGAAACTTGGTGATCTCGTCCTGGAGCTTGAGCTTGCCGTCCTGGGCCAGCATGAGGATGGACACGGCCGTGAACTGCTTGGTGATCGAGCCGAGGCGGAAGACCATGTCGGGCTCCACCGGCACGCCGAGCTCGAGGTCGGCCATGCCGTAGCCCTTGCGGAAGATCGTCTGCCCGTCCTTGCGGACGATGACGGCCGCCCCGGGTTCGCCGGGCTTGTAGATCTCGGCCATGACGGCGTCGATCTTAGCGGCCAGGGCGCTGTCATTAGTCGCGGCGGCCTGCCCGGCCGCCGAGGCCCGGGGGGAAAGACCGAAGAGCGCAATTGCGAGAAGGACGAGAACTGGCAGGGACATGCGTTTTGTCATATGTGAACGACCTCCTGTAAGTCCGGAGACACATTAATACACTACGGCGGCATCTGGCAACATGTTCCCCGCCCTGCCCGGTCCGGGCCCCGGCCCGGTCCCGCTAGGTCTTCCCGCCTTGGCCGTTGCGGGAGTAGGCGCTGATGTCGAGGAAGCCGTGCCCGCTCAGATTGAAGAGGATCGTCCGCGCGCGCCCGTCCCTTTTCGCCGCCAGGGCCTCGTCGACGGCGACGGAGATGGCGTGGGAGGATTCAGGGGCCGGCAGGATGCCTTCCGTCTTCATGAACAGGACCGCCCGGTCGAAGACGGTCTTTTCGTCGACCGCCCGCGCCTCCACGATCCCCATGTCCGCGAGGTGGCTGACGAGCGGGGCCATGCCGTGGTAGCGCAAACCCCCGGCGTGAAGGGGCGGCGGCACGAAGTCCATGCCCAGCGTGTGCATGTAGAGGAGAGGGGTCATCCCGACGCTGTCGCCGAAGTCGTAGCGCAGCGCGCCCCGCGTCAGCGAGGGACAGGCCTCCGGCTCGACCGCGATGAAGCGCGTCTTTCTTTCGCCTGTGAGATCGTGCCGGACGAACGGGAAGGCCAGCCCGGCGAAGTTCGAGCCGCCGCCGACGCAGCCGATGACCGTGTCGGGGACGGCCCCCATCTCCTCCATCTGCTTTTCGGCCTCGAGCCCGATGACCGTCTGGTGCATGAGGACGCTGTCGAGGACCGAGCCCAGGGCGTACTTGACGCCGGGGGTCTTGACCGTGAGCTCGACCGCTTCGGCGATGGCGATGCCGAGGCTGCCGGGATGATCGGGGTCCTGGTCGTAGAACTTGCGGCCGGCGTCCGTCGTCGGGCTCGGGCTTTCGAGGACCGTGCCGCCGAACATCTCCATGATGACGCGGCGTCCGGGCTTCTGGCGGAAGCTCGAGCGGACCATGAAGATCTTCGTTTCGATGCCGAAGCGCGAGCCGGCATAGGCCAGAGCGGAGCCCCACTGGCCGGCGCCCGTTTCCGTGGCCAGCGTCCTGACGCCGTCCTGGGCCGCGAGATAGGCCTGCATGAGGGCGGTGTTCGTCTTGTGGCTGCCGACCGGGCCGACCCCCTCGTACTTGTAGAAGATGCGGGCCGGCGTGTCGAGGGCCTTCCGCAGGGCGGTGGCCTCGATGAGCGGCGTCGGCCGGAAGATCTCGAAGGCCTCGAGCACGGGCCCCGGGATGGGGATCTCGCGGGCCGTCTCGCCCCCCTGGCGGATGAAGCTCTCGGGGAAGATGGGCTCGAGGTCCTCGGGCCTGAGGGGTTCTCTCGTCCCCGGGTGAAGGGGCGGCTTGGGCGGGGAGGGGAGATCGGCCTTGATGTTGTAGAAGGCCCGGGGGAGGAATTCCGGTTTTCTCGATGCGAATCGCATGATGGTCAAGGTCCTTTCATGACGTCAGCCCCGTCATCGCCGACGGGGGGCCTGGGCTTTCGGGGCGGGCGCGTCAAAGCCCGGCGATGATCACGAGGCGGGCGAGCGCACCTGTCCCAAAAAAGGGGGATGGGCGGGGGGGACGGTCTTATCGGGCGGTTGGGACCGCCCACCAGTTCCAAAGCCGGGAGGACAGCACGACGGCGGTGATGCGAATATCGTTCAAGCTGTCCATTTCCGAAGCATCATAGGTCCCGCCGCCCGTTTTGTCAAGTGTTTGAAAAATGGGGACGTTTCTATTTTTAAAATTAATGCGATTTTTTTAAAAATAGAAACGTCCCCATTTTTTAACGCGCTTGTATTATTGCCCGCCCGGCCTCAGTACCGGTTCTTGTCGGGCATGACGAGCCAGGCGTCGAAAAGCTCCTGGCACTCGTCGCGCATGAATCCCGGAACGAGCCGGATCTTGCTTCCGCCGAGGGCCTTCATCTGCGCGTTCGAGATCCTGAGCTCGTTGAACCCGGCCCGGGCCGCGTCGCGGATGCCGGTGCCGTAATAGACCGTGGCGATCCGGGCCCAGTGGATGGCCCCGAAGCACATCGGGCAGGGCTCGGTCGTCGAATAGATCTCGCACCCGGTGAGGTCGAAGGTCCGGAGCTTTTTCGAGGCCTTGCGGATGGCGTTGACCTCGGCGTGGGACGTGGCGTCGCTCGTGAGGACGGTGTTCCGGGCCACGGCGACGATGCGGCCGTCCATGACGATGCAGGCGCCGAAGGGCCCGCCGTCCGGCCGGACGAGGTTCCTGCGCGCTTCGCGGATGGCCCTGTCCATGAAACGGCGTTCGGGCGCGGCCGGCTTCGCTTTCATGCTCCCTCCCCGGGCGATTATACCTCTGTTGACCGCCGCGGCCGAAATCTGTTCTAATAACGGCGCATGAGGCATTCAGGGTCCGTCCTTCCGGTCATCCTGGTCTGCGGCCTCGTCATCGCCGCGGGCCTTCCGGTCGCGTCGTCCGAGACGTCCGGGTCGGCCGCGACGACCAGGTCGGTCGCCCGGGGACGCGACGGATCGCTCGCCCTCATCCGCATCGCCAAGACCCCTGCCCTGCGCGTCCAGGTCCTGACCCGGCTCCAGATCGATGTCCGGCAGGAGTTGACCACCTGCCTGCTGGCCTATGCCGATAGGAACGACATCGACCTCCTGCGCCGGAACGGCGTGCGTTTCACGGTCCTCGACCGGGACGCGGCCCGGCGCGAATTTCTCGTCGTCGGGATCGCCGCCCCGGGCGCCCTGGCCTCCCTCCGCGCCGCCGGCCACGCCGCGGCCGTGGAGCCCTCGACGGCCGTCTTCTGGACCGAAGAGGGGAGCGCTCTGGAAGCCGTACCGGCCGGCCTGCCGCGCAAGGCCTTCCCGTCCCGTTCTGTTCTTCCGTACGTCCGGATGCGCCCCGAACCGGCCCCGGCCCCATCCGTGTCCGTCGCCCAGGACCCGCTCGTCGAGACGATCGTCTCGCTCGTTTCAAGCTCCAACCTGGCCGCCGACGTCCAGATGCTGCAGGATTTCCAGACGCGCTACGCTTCGACGACGAACTGCGAAGCCGCCGGCGAGGCCCTCTTTGCCGCGTTTTCTGCCCTCGGCCTCGATAATGTCCGTTTCGAGCAGTTCACGTTCTCCGGCTCTTATACATCGCGCAACGTCGTCGCCGAAAAGAGGGGCGAGACCTACCCCGGCGACGTCTTCATCGTCTGTTCGCACTATGACTCGACGTCCCCCTCGCGCCTGACCCTGGCCCCGGGGGCGGACGACAACGCCAGCGGCACGGCCGCGGTGCTCGAAGCGGCCCGCGTCCTGGCGCCCTATCCGCTCGATTACACGGTCCGCTTCATCGCCTTTTCGGCCGAGGAATGGGGGCTCTGGGGAAGCCGCGCCTACGCCTCCTTGGCCCGGCTGGGCGGCCAGCCCATCCTGGGCGTCATCAACCTGGACATGATCGGCTATGCCGACGCCATGCCCGAGGACCTCCAGATCATCGTCAACGGCAACTCGACATGGCTGGCCGATCTCTTCCTGGCCGCCGGCGCGCATTACGGCGTTGTCGGGGCGACGAAGACCGTGGATCAGTCGTTCGTCTACTCCGATCACTCGCCCTTCTGGGACAACGGCTATCCGGCCCTCCTGGCCATCGAGGACAATCCCCTGACCAATCCCTATTACCATCGGACGACCGATACGCTCGACACGCTCAACATCGACTTCCTCACCAGCGCCACGCGGGCCTCCGTGGGTCTCCTCGCCGAGCTGGCCCAGCCGATCAAGGCCGGCTACCCCCGGACGCCGGTCGGCCTCTACGCCGATTTGTTCGTCTACAGATCGCTCTTCAACTCCCTGCACACCGTCCGGCTGCATTGGACGGCGCAAGCGGATGCGACAAGCTACAATATCTACAGGACGAACACCCCTCATCTCGGTTACGTCAAGATCAATCCGACGCCCGTGACCGGGACGGCCTTCTCCGACACGAATGCCGGGTCGGACCCGACATTTTCCTACGCCGTCACGGCCGTGGGCCCGGCCGGGCTCGAGAGCAATCGTTCGCGCGACGCTGAATGGATGACCGCACGCCTGTTTAGGCCGGCAACGGGCCCCACCTCGATCGGGGCGTCATCGAGCGTCCCAAGTTTCGGTTTCCCCGTCTTGAGAGGCATCCGGTGAAGGCCGGCCGCCTCGCGGCAGGACTGGCTTTGTTTGTGGTGGGCCTGGCCGCCGCCGCGCCCGCGCAGGAGCTGTCGGTATCCTTCGGGGCCGGAGGCTTCTTCCCCTCGGAGGGCGCTTACCGCGAGATCTACGGATCGAGCCTGTCATTCGCCGGGGACCTCTGGCTCAAGCTCAAGGGCCCCATCGGGTTCGCCGCCGGCTTCGGCCGGACGGCCGATAAGGGCGTCGCGGAGCCCATGGACGGGGGCACGGAAACATACGCGGTGGAATTCCGGCGGACCTCCATCCCCCTTGTCGTCTTCTACCAGTTCGAGGCCGGTCCCGTCGCGATCCGCCTGGGGGCTGGGGCGGGCATCCACAGTTATAGGGAGACCTGGCAGACGGTCGACCTCGATTTCCGAGGGCACAAGACGTCGCCGCGGATCGTTCTCGCCGTCTCCGCGGCCGTTCTCAAGCGGGTTTCGTTGTTCTGTTCGGGGAGCTTCGAATCCATCCGCACCGGGGAGAGTTCCTTTCCCGACGCGAGCATCAATCTGGGCGGCTTCCAGATGCTCGGAGGTCTCTCGTTCCGGGTCTTTTAAGGCCGCCATACTTTGATCGATCAGGAGGATTTATGAGCGAAGAGACCAAGAACCAGAGCCGGAGGGATTTCCTCAAGATCGGGGCGGCCGCCGGATTGGGCGCCGCGGTGGCCGGTCTCGGCCTCGAGGCCAAGCCGTCCATTCCGGGCGAAGCCCGATCGCAGTTCACGGCCCCGGCCGTCCCCACCGTCAAGGTCGGGTTCGTCGGCGTCGGCGGCATGGGCTCGGCCCACGTCCAGAACTACCTCAACATCGAGGGCGTCGAGATCAAGGCCATCTGTGACATCCGCCCGGCCCACGTCGAGAGGGCCCAGAAGTGGGTCGTCGAGGCCGGGCAGCCGAAGCCTTCCGGCTATTCGAACGGGGAACGGGATTTCGAGCGCATGTGCGCGACCGAGGACCTCGACCTGGTCATGACGGCGACGCCGTGGGAGTGGCATGTGCCCGTTTGCCTGGCGGCCATGCGCAACGGCAAGCAC
>Ga0209706_10001275_pt1 | contig 14308 bp, 15 predicted proteins | sample PPLLaktember2015_6_FD_187263 | JGI IMG/M metagenome (GOLD analysis project Ga0209706, IMG submission 187263) | Freshwater sediment microbial communities from Prairie Pothole Lake near Jamestown, North Dakota, USA - PPLs Lake P8 Core (1) Depth... | ecosystem: Environmental > Aquatic > Freshwater...
GTACACCACCGTGTCCTCGACGACAGTCGCAGTGGCTGAGCGCGGCGCGCCGTCGAGCATTGCCGCTTCTCCGAACACCGAGCCGGGCGCAAAGGTCACGATGCGGCGTTGCTGACCGCCGCCGTGGACGAGAATCGATACGGCCCCGCGAGCAAGCAGGTAGAGCTTGTCGCCGGGCTCGCCTTCGCGGAACAGCACCTCGTCCGCGTTGAGCTCCGCGCGCCGCAGCGAGCGCCGCAGTGACGCGAGCTCGTCCTCGCTCAGTCCCGCGGCAAGGGCGAGCCGTTCCAGCGGAATCTCCTTGAACGACGCGCTGCGGGCGGGCCCGAGCAGGCGATCCTCCGCCCAGCCGATCGCCTGGTCGGCGTCGACGAACCAGCGACGCGCCTCCGGCTTCGAAAAGGTGCCTGCGGCGACGAGCGCGAGGCCATGGCGCCCGTCCGGCGCGACCCCAGCGAGCAGCAGGCTCGACCCGGCGGCGCCAAGCCGATTCGCAAGCTGCTCCAGCGCGATCGCGCCGCTCGCGTCGATCGAGTTGACCCGGTGAAAGTCGAGCACGACAAACCGCGCAGTGGAGGCAAGGGGCTCGACCTCTGCGCCGAGGCGCTCGGCGCTGCCGAAGAAGAGCGCCCCTTCGAGCTCGACGACAGCGATCTTGCGCCGGGCGTCGGTGAGCACGCGCGCTTCCTCGGGACCGTAGATTCGTCGGGACGGCCGCGCCGCGCCGTTCTGCACGCTGCGCACCAGCGAGCGGTTCATCGACGCGATGAACAGCGCCATCGACAGGAACACGCCGACAATCACCGCGATCACGAAGTTGACCAGCACGGTGATCGCGGCCACGAGCACGACCACGGCCGCGCTCCAGAGCAGGGTCCGGTCGCGGTCCCCCGCCACCAGTCGCTGGACAAGGCCCCGGGTCCACACGTCCACCAGCCCCCACGCCACGGTCAACATGACCCCGCCCAGCACCGCGAGCGGCAGGTAGGCCAGCGCACCGCTGCCGGCGAGCAGGACGGCGGCGAGCAGCGCTGCCGCAATGAAACCGATCGCGCGCGTGCGCCCGCCCGCCCGGAACGCGGGAATCGCTCGCGTCGGCGACAGCGCGACGGGCACACCGCCGAAGAGCGCCGACACGATGTTTCCGACGCCCTGGGCAACCAGTTCGCGGTTGCTCCGATGCCGGACGCCCGCTGCGACGTCGATCGCCGCCGCGGCAAGCAGGCTGTCGAGCGAGCCAATGATCGCGATGACCGCTGCGGTGGCGGCGAGCCCCGGAAAGTGGTTGGCAAGCGCGGGCGTACCGGCCAGATCGATCACGCTGCCGAGGGCCGTCGGGAGGGGCAGCCCACCCGGGACGGGGCCCACCACAGGACTCCCGGCGCCATCACCGACGGCGGCGCGGAGCACGTAGAACACGGCGGTTCCCGCCAGCAGCCCGAGGAGCGCGGCCGGCAGCCGCTTCCAGCGCCGCCCGATGATCCAGATCATCGCTGCGGTCGCAAGGCCGACGACCGCACTCAGCGGTTGGACGGCGGTGAGCCAGCCCAGGGAGGTGCCGCGCAGCGCTCCCGGGACGAGTCCGAGGAGATGCGGCAGCTGGGACAGCGCGATCAGGATCGCGACCCCGCACATGAACCCGGCGATCACCGGGTAGGGCACGAACTTCGCGAGCGACCCCAGGCGCAGGACGCCGAATAGGATCTCCAGCACGCCTGCGAGGGCGGTGCAAAGGGCGGTGAGCGCGAGCGTCTGGGCCACGCCGAGCCCCGGGTCGGCCGCGAGCGTGGTCACGAACCCCGCCAGGATGAGGCTCGTCGAAGCCCGGGGGCCGGTTGCCGGCAGTGGGGTCCCCGAGAGGATCGTCGCGGCGATCCCGCCGAAGATCGCGGCCGCAAAGCCGGCGCGAATCGCGACCTCGACGTGCTCCGGCCCGAGCGGAGCGAATGCAAGAACCCCGAGCGTGAGCGCGTGGACGAGGCCCGGGATCGCGCTGGCAAGGCCGCCGGCCGCCTCGCCGCGCAGCCGCGCGGCGGGCCCGGTCTGCTGTGTCTCTGCTGCCATCGCGGTGCCGAGCTGCTCTCTGATCGCGCCGCCATTCGCCGGCGGCGGATGTTACACCGGCGAGCGGTGAGCGCAGACGCTCGGCACCTCGAAGGGCGTTGCCCTAGAATGCCCCGATCATGCCGAGCTCGAGCGCCCCCGACGCCGAACAGCTAGTCGCCGCCCTCGAATCGCCCGCGCTGCGCGAGCTGGCGGCGCGCGGTCGCATGCAGCAGTACCGCAAAGACGTCGTGATGCTGCAGGAGGGCGACCACGGCGACACCCTCTATATCGTGCTCGCCGGACGGGTGAAGGTGTTTGCGACCGGCGTCGACGACCGCGAGATCGTGTTCGACATTCACGGTCCCGGCGAGTACGTCGGCGAGATGGCCCTCGACGGCGGTCCGCGGTCCGCATCGGTTATGACGCTGGAGCCCACGACCTGCTCGGTGGTCACGCGCGTCACGCTCAAGGATCACATCGCGAAGCATCCGGAGTTCGCGTTCGAGCTGCTGGCCAAGGTGATACGACGCGCGCGCCGCGCCACTGAAAGCGCGCGCGATCTCGCGCTGCTCGACGTGTACGGCCGGGTGCGGCGGCTGTTCGACAGCATCGCCGTCGAGCGCGACGGCACGCGCCTGATCCCCGAGAAGCTGACGCACCAGGAGATCGCGGACCGCGTCGGCTCGTCGCGCGAGATGATCAGCCGGCTTCTGAAGGACTTGAGCGAGGGCGGTTACATTTCCGTCTCCGAGAAGCTCATCACCCTGCGCAAGCCGCTGCCGCCGAACTGGTAGCGCGCCCCGCGCTCGCGTGACGCTTGTCACGCGCCGGTCCGCCCTCGCGGCCGGTTTGTAACTAGGTCACAAACCTCGCGCCATTACTGGCGACTCGCGCGCGTCTCGCTCCCGCACTATGGGGTCACGTCGATCGAATCGATCGGCCCCAACCAAAGGACGAGGAGCACACCATGAACACGCGCAACAGCAAACTCTCGATCGCCGGTCCCGAAGCCGATTTCGCGCGCCTGGTCAAGGCTGCCATCGCAGGTGCGTTCGCAGTGGGCGTGCTGCTCATCGGCGCCTGCAGCGACGGCGTGCCGCAGGTTGTGTCGCAGGCGCTCGCCGCGCCGGTGGCGAGCGAAGCCGGCTACTTCCCGAGCCAGTTCCCGTCGCCCGAAGGCCCACCCGCCGAAGCGATCCAGGGCTTCTGAGCGCGATCCCGACAAGCGAAGGAGGCGGAGATGGAAACGATCCTGAACCACGTTGCGGATCTGTTCTTCTGGGGCTCGGTCGCCGCGATCTCGTGGGGCGCGGCCCTGGCGATCGGACACTCCCTTGCCTCGATCGATGGGCGCGGCCCCGCGTCGGCGCCGCGGTCGGACGAGAAACTCACATTGGGCCACGCGCCGCGCGCGGCTGACTGACTTCCGGGCCTCCTCAGCCCATCCCCCGAGACCGGGGCTTCGGCCCCTCCCCACAGGGAGGGGCCGTTTCTTTTTACTGCTCGCGCACGTCCAGCACGATCTTGCCGATGTGCGTCGAGCTTTCCATGAGCGCGTGCGCCGCGCTGGCCTCGGCGAGCGGGAAGGTGCGATACAGATAGCTCTTGAGCTGGCCGGACTCGAACAACGGCCAGACGTCGCGGGCCAGCGCAGCGGCGATCGCGGCCTTCTGTTCGACGGTGCGCGGCCGCAGCGTCGATCCGGTGAAGGTGAGGCGTTTGAGCATGATCGGCATCGCGTCGAAATCCGCGAGCTTGCTTTCCTTGAGGAACGCGATCTGCACCAGGCGCCCCTCGAGCGCAAGCGAGCGGACGTTCTTCATCACGTAGTCGCCCGCGACCATGTCGAGGATGACGTCGACACCGCGCTTGTTGGTGAGCTTCGCGATCTCGGCAGGCCAGTCCTGGTCGTGGTAGTTGAGCGCGACGTCGGCACCCATCTTTCGGCAGTACTCGGCCTTCTCCGCGTTCCCGACCGTGGTGTACACGGTCGCGCCGGCGAGCACCTTGGCGAGCTGGATCGCCGCGAGGCCGATGCCGCTCGAGCCGCCGTGGACCAGGAACGTCTCGCCCGCCTTCAGCCGTCCGCGGGTCATTACGTTGTCGTACACGGTGAACCAGTTCTCGGGAAGCGACGCTGCCTCTTTCACCGACAGGCCTTTCGGCACCGGGAGGCAGTGCGCGGCGGCGGTGACGCAGTACTCCGCGTATCCGCCGCCGGGGGTGAGCGCGCAGACGACCTCGCCCGGCTTGCACTGCGTGACATCGGGCGCGACCTCGACGATCCTTCCCGCCACCTCGAGACCGAGGATCGGCGAGGCGCCGGCCGGCGGCGGATAGCTGCCCGAACGCTGCAGCACGTCGGGCCGATTGACGCCGGCGTATTGCACCTCGATCAGCACCTCGCCCGACTTGAGCGTTGGCTGCGGCCCGATCGCGGGCTTCATCACGCTCGCGGGGCCGCCCTGTCCGTGGTCGATGTAGCGCATGTGCGTGCTTCCGGAAAAGGCGCAAATGGTAGCCCAATCGTGGCGCTGTCCCTAATATGGTGGCTACGGTGAAGGAGCACACCTATATGACGGAAGCCGATGAGCTGCGGGTCCAGCTGAGGAATGCGATGAAGGCGCGCGCGTTGGTGTACGCGGCGGTGTACGACGAGCTCGAGTCAGAACTCGGCGCCGCGAAAGCGGAAGAGATTCTGAAGCGCGCGATCTACAAGCGCGGTCAGGCGATCGGGCAGCAGTTCAAGCGCTTCGGCCCGCGCGACATTGCGGGCCTGCGCGAGGCGTTCATCGCGTTTGTGCCTGACGGGGGGCGCGTGTTCCAGCCGGAGGTGAAGCGCTGCGACGCCGGCGGCCTGGACATCAAGTTCCACGCCTGCCCGCTCAAGGAAGCGTGGCTGGAGGCCGGAATGACCGAAGCGAAGGTGGCCAAGCTGTGCCACATCGCCGGCATCGTGGACAACGGCACCTTCGAGGCGGCCGGGTTCGCCTTCAACGCCGACACGTGGCGCCCCGGCGACGAGGGCTGCTGCTTCCTCCACGTGCGGCCGGGCGGCTGACGCCCGAGGCGCGCTCAGGCCTTGGCCAGCACCTGCTCCACGAGCGTCGCCCAGTAGCTCGCGCCGATCGGCAAGATTTCATCGTTGAAGTCATAGCGCGGGTTGTGGAGCATGCACCCGCCTTCCCCCGGGCCGTTGCCGATCCAGACGTAGCAGCCGGGCTGGGCCTGCAGCATGAAGGCGAAGTCCTCCGAGCCCATCGTCGGCTGCAGGTCGGTGAGCACGTTCTCTTTCCCGACGACTTTCGCGAGCGCCTCGGCGGCGATTGCGGTTTCGCGCGGATGGTTGACCGTCGGCGGATAGCGCCGCTCGTAGCGCACCGCGGAGCGCGTGCCGTGCGTCGCGTCGATCCCGGTGCAGACGCGCCGGATGCTCGCCTCGATCTGGTCCTGCACCTCGGGACGGAACGCACGCGTCGTGCCGCGCAGGACGGCCTGCTCGGGGATGACGTTCCAGGCGTCGCCCGCGTGGAACTGCGTCACCGTCACGACCGCGGGCTCGATCGGATTCACCGTGCGGCTCGGGATCGTCTGCAGCGCCTGCACGAGCGCGCTCGCCGCGACGATCGGGTCGATGCCCTCGTGCGGCATCGCGCCGTGCGCGCCGCGCCCGGTGACCACGATATCGAAGATGTCGAAGGACGCCATCATGGGCCCCGGCAGCACGCCGAACTTGCCGACCGGCATGCCTGGCCAGTTGTGCATGCCGTACACGCCCTCGACCGGGAAGCGCTCGAACAGGCCTTCCTCGACCATCGCGCGACCGCCGCCCTCGTTCTCCTCGGCCGGCTGGAAGATGAAGTACACCGTGCCGTCGAACCGCTTCGTCTCGGCGAGGTACCGGGCGGCGCCGAGGAGCATCGTCGTGTGGCCGTCGTGCCCGCACGCATGCATCCGCCCTTCGTTATTGGACCGGTGCGCGAACGTGTTCTGCTCGTGGATGTGGAGCGCGTCGAGATCCGCGCGCAGCCCGATCGCGCGCGTGCCGCTGCCCGCGCGCAAGGCGCCGACGACCCCGGTCTTCGCGAGCCCGCGATGCACTTCGATGCCGAACGACGCGAGCTTCTCCGCGACGACCTGCGCGGTACGCGCTTCCTCGAACGCCGTCTCGGGGTGCGCGTGGATGTCGCGTCGCCACGAGGTCATGTCGGCGTGGAGGCTCTTTAGGCGGTCGATCAGCGGCATGCGGCGTTCTCTTTGACGGCGAGGCGACTGAGTCTAGACCAACGGCCGCGGATCACTGCGGATTGTGCAACGCAACAACGGGTCGCGTATCATGGGGTGCTTCCTGTCCGGGAGTTCCCAGTTATGCAAAAGCACATCAACGGCATCGATCACGTTGTCATCGTGGTGCGCAATCTCGACGCGGCGCGCGACGCGTTCCGGCGCATGGGTTTCACCGTGACGCCGCGCGGCCACCATTCGCTCGGCTCGCAGAACCACTGCGTGATGTTCGGGCACGACTACATCGAGCTGCTCTGGAGCCCGGAGGGGGCGCCGCACCCGTCGCGCCAGTATTACACCGAGTTCGCGCGCGCAGGCGAGGGGCTCGCTGCGATCGCCCTGAAGACAGACAGCGCGAAGGGCGCATACACCGAAATGCTCTGGGCGGGCTTCGCGCCGAGCGATCCGGTCGAGTTCTCGCGCCCGGTCGACCTGCCCGAGGGCAAGCGCGAGGCGCGCTTCCGGGTCGCGATGGCGTCGCTCGATCACACGCCGGGTGGCCGGATGTTCGTCTGCGAGCATCTCACCCGCGACGTGGTGTGGCGGCCCGAGTATCAGCGCCATGCGAATGGTGCGACCGAGATCGCGGCGGTAGCATTTGTGGGTGAGGACGTGGCCGCAACCGCGCGGCCCTACGAGCGGCTGCTGGCGACGAAGGCCGAGCCGATCGCCGAGGGCTCGGTCGTCCGCACCGGAGGCGCATCGATCGCGTTTGCGACCGCGCGCAGCCTGGCGGCCAGGCTCCCGAAGGTGGGCATGAGTGCACGGTCCGCGCCGTTCATGGCCGCATTGTTCATTCGCGTCACGGACCGTGAGGCTGCCGCGGCTGCGCTCGCTGCCGGCGGCCTTGCGCCGGCAAGGATGCCCGACGGCTCGATCGCGCTGGGCGCCAATGTGGCGCACGGAGTCGCGGTGGTATTCGGTTAGGGTGTTCGTGCGTTAATACGGCGATGCGCCGCAGCGACCGAGCCCTCATTCTCGCCGTTGGGGCGTCGGCCATGGCGCACCTGCTGGCGCTGTTCGGGATGCCGCGCTTCGACCTCGGTTCCTCGATCGAGGCCCGCCCCGCACCGCCGCCGATCGAGGCGCGGATCATTGCACCGCCGATCCCCGCCCCGGTCGTAGCGCTGTCCAAGCCGGCGCCGGACATGCGACGTGCGACACGGCGCGCGGCACCGCCGCCGCTTCCGCTGGTGCAGAACGCCGTCGTGCCGCAGTACGACTACCCCGAGGGCGTAATGGAGGCTGTGGCGACAGCCGCGGCGGACGGGCCGGCGGAGTCTCCTGGCCCAGCTGTCGGCGAATCCGCCCCTCCGATTGAAGCCGCCTCCGCACCCGCCGAATACCCGCTGCGACACGCCAGGCTAGTGTTCGACCTCTTCTATGGCGCGCAGCCGAGCAAGGTCGGACAGGTCACGCACACGTGGGCGCAGGACGGTCGCGAGTATCGGGTCGAGACGATCGCGGAGGCCGTAGGGTTCGTTTCCTGGTTCTTGAGAGGCCGTCTGGTGCAGCGGGCGAGCGGCGTGTTCGCCGCGGACGGCCTCGTGCCGACCGAGTACCGCGCAGAACTCGGCATGCGCGAGCGCACTGAGACGGCGCACTTCGACTGGGCGGCGCGCAAGCTCGCGCTCGCGTCGAAGGGCGAGAGGCGGCTCGTGGACTTGCCCGCCGGTGCGCAGGACCCGCTCTCGATGCTGCACCAGCTCTACTTCATGACGCCCATTGCCGACGCCGCGCAATTCGACATCGTGACTGGCCGCAAACTCTATCGCTACGTCTATCAAATGGTCGGCGAAGCGCAGTTCGAGACGCCGCTCGGAATCGTGCGGGCGCTGCACATGCAGCGCCAGGATCCGGACGGATCGTCGATGGACGTGTGGCTCGACCTCGACCGCAACCTCCTGCCCGCGCGCATCCACGTCGTGGACCGCAAGGGACGAGTGCTCGAGCAGGTGATTCGCGAGGCGCGGCTCGACTTTGGCGAACCCGCGCAGTAGCTGCTTCGCGCAGTAACTACTTCGATTTACCCAGCAGCCGCGCTGCATCGCGCGCGAAGTAAGTCAACACTCCGTCCGCGCCCGCCCGCTTGAACGCAAGCAACGCTTCCAGGACGCACTTCTCCTCGTCGAGCCAGCCCTGCTGGAACGCGGCCTTCAGCATCGCGTACTCGCCGCTCACCTGGTAGACGAACGTGGGCGCCTTGAACTCGTCCTTCACGCGCCGGACGATGTCGAGGTACGGCATGCCGGGCTTCACCATCACCATGTCCGCGCCTTCCTGCAGATCGAGACCGACCTCCCACAGCGCCTCGTCGGTGTTGGCCGGGTCCATCTGGTAGGTGAGCTTGTTGCTCTTGCCGAGGTTCGCGGCCGAGCCGACCGCGTCGCGGAACGGACCGTAGAAGCCGGAAGCGTACTTCGCCGAGTACGCCATGATCCGCGTGTGGATGAAGCGATTCTCGTCCAGCGCGGCGCGGATCGCCCCGATGCGCCCGTCCATCATGTCCGACGGCGCGACGATGTCCACGCCGGCTTGTGCCTGGGTGAGTGCCTGCTCGCGCAGCACCGTGATGGTCTCGTCATTCACGATGTAGCCGGCGTCGTCGATGAGGCCGTCCTGGCCGTGGCTCGTGTACGGATCCAGCGCGACGTCGGTCATCACGCCGAGTTCCGGAAAGTGCTTCTTGAGATCCGCGACGACGCGCGGGACGAGCCCATTCGGGTTCATCGCCTCCTTGCCATCCGGGGTCTTGAGTGACGGCTCGATTGCCGGGAAGAGCGCCATGGTCGGGATGCCGAGCTTGAGCGCGTCCTCGGCAACCGCGAGGAGGCGGTCCGGCGTGTAGCGCGCGACGCCGGGCATCGAGGGTACGGGTTGCTCCGCATTGCGGCCCTCGACCACGAACACCGGGTAGATCAGGTCGTCGGTCGTCAGCCGATGCTCGCGCATCATGCGGCGCGAAAAATCGTCGCGGCGCATGCGCCGCATCCGGACCGACGGATAGCTGCCGTGGAGGTTCATAGACTCGGCTCCAGTAAGGTCTTTCGCTTCCCGGACAGCAGATTACAACGTGCGTGAAGACCAAGCGAAATCGTCGGGAACCTTTCCCGGCCGGGCCGCTCTCAATGAAAGACGGCTTCGGCCGTCTCCCGCTTCTCCTCCCTGAGCGGGGGCCTTAATTACATTTAAGGCGTTTAGCCCCAAGCTTCCCCCTTTGGCTTGGGGCTTCTTTATTTCTGGCGCCGGCGGCCACCAGCCACCCGGCGATCACGGCTTCCGCCTCCTCGAGCCCAGATCGGTCCGGGCTCGAGAAAAGCTGTGCCGTGGCGTGTCCCCCTAGCGTTGCCAGTCTGGCGCGGACCTTCTGAAGGGTGAGCGCTTGCTCACGGCGATTAAGCTTGTCCGCCTTGGTGAGCAGTATATGGACCGGCCGACCCGTGGGCCGGAACCAGCCGAGCATCAGCTCGTCGCGCTCCGTGAGCGGGTGGCGCGCATCCATCACGAGGACCAGTCCGCAGAGGCTCCGGCGCGTCTGCAGGAAGTCGCTCAGCGTCGTCTCCCAGTGGGTGCGCAGCGCGTCGGGCACGCGCGCATAGCCGTAGCCGGGCAGATCCACCAAGAGTCCCCCCCCCACGAGCCGGAAGAAGTTGATCTGCTGCGTGCGGCCCGGGGTCTTGCTGACGAACGCGAGCCGCGTGCGGTTGGCGAGCGCGTTGATCGCACTCGACTTGCCGGCGTTGGAGCGGCCCGCGAACGCGACCTCGGGCTCGCCAGGCGGCGGCAGGTCCTGGAGGTGGTGGGCCGACGCGAGATAGGTTGCGTTTTGAAACAAGGACATCCGGTCGCAACGAGGCGTCGATCACGGTTAGAATAACAGCTTTGCCACGGCGCCTCGCGTCCGCTTTCGCGCCAGGAAAAACAGGGGAAGAGAATCCATGAAGCTTCGCTGCGCGCTCATCGCCGCCGCGCTCACGAGCGGCACCGCGCTCGCCGCCCAGCCGCTGCCAAAGGCCGATGCCGCCAAGGGTCAGCAGATCGCCACGCAGGTTTGCGCCGCCTGTCACGGCGCAGACGGCAACAGCACCGCACCGGTCAACCCGAAGCTGGCTGCGCAGATTCCCGACTATCTCGCCAAGCAGCTGGCGAACTTCAAGCCCGCCGCAGCGGGCAAGCCCGCAGAGCGCAACAACGCAATCATGGCGGGGTTCGCCGCCGCCCTCTCGCCGGAAGACATGCGCAACGTCGCGGCGTACTACGCTGCGCAGCGCCTGCAGCCCGAGAAAGCCCGGAACAAGGACACGATCGAGCTCGGCCAGAAGATCTATCGCGCCGGCATTGCCGAGAAGGGCGTCCCCGCGTGCGCCGGCTGCCACGGCCCGCGGGGCGAGGGCGTGCCCGCGCAGTATCCGGCGCTCGCCGGGCAGTTCGCCGACTACCTCCACGCCCAGCTCGTGGCGTTCCAGTCGGGCGCGCGCGCGAACGATATGAACAAGATAATGCGCATGACCGCTGCGAAGTTGAGCGACGCGGAGATGAAAGCGGTCACCGACTACATCGCGGGGCTGCGCTAACCGCGCGCCCTCGCCCGCCGGCGCAATCGACGCCGGCGCTCCACCCGCCCCATGACGGCGAGTCGCACTTTCGACCTCGTCGTCGTGGGCTCCGGCCCCGGCGGCTACCGTGCCGCGGTCCTCGGGGCGCTGCGCGGCCTGAAGGTCGCGATCATCGAGCAGGGCGTCTGGGGCGGCACCTGCCTCAATCGCGGCTGCGTCCCCAAGAAAGCCTGGTACACGACCGCCCGGCTCGTCGCCGCGAGCTCCGGTTTCGCCGCGCGCGGCCTCACCGGCCAGCTGACCCCCAACCTCGCGCAGGCCTGGCGCCACCAGCGCGGCGTCGTCGAGGCCGTGCGTGCGAGCTACGTCGATTACCTCGAGCGCCTCGGTGTGAGCGCGCTGACCGGGCGCGCGACGTTGCGTGCCGGGCGGGAAATCGAGATCGCGGACGGCCGCACGCTCTCCGCGGGTGCGATCGTGCTCGCGACCGGCTCGTCGCCCTACGTGCCGCCGGCACTCGCGCGGCACGCGGGACGCGTGCTCACCACCGATGAGCTCTTCGACGCGCCGCCGCCGTCCGGCCGGCGCGTCGCGGTGATTGGCAGCGGCGTGATCGGCACCGAGATGGCGTTCATCCTCTCGATGCTCGGGTGCGAAGTGGTCTGGCTCGTCCAGTCGGAGCCGCTCGCGCGCCTCGGCTTCAGCGCACCGGCGCTGACGCTGCTCGCCGAAGCGCTCGCCGAGCGCGGCATTCTCCCGCGGCGCGTGGGCCGTCCGCGTGCGTGCACGGTCGATGCTGGCGGCGTGACGCTGCAGTTCCCGGACGGCGCCGCGGAGCGTGTCGACTGGGCGCTCGTCGCGAGCGGACGCCGGCCGAACGTCGCGGGATTGGGCCTCGACGCGCTGAACGTCGTCCCGGACGCGGGCGGCTTCGTCCCGACGGACGAGCGCACCATGACAGCGGCCTCAGGCATCTACGCGATCGGTGACTGCGCGAATCCGCGCATGACATCGAATCACGCCCTGGCCGAAGCCGCGATTGCGGTCGCGAACATCGTTTCGCCGGGTAGCGCGCGCTGCGACGCCGGAGCGGTCCCCGAGGTGGTCTACTCCGCGCTCGAGCTCGCACGCCTCGGGCTCTCCGAGGCGCAGGCCGAGGACGCCGGATATGAGCCCGCGACCGGGTTCGCGTCCCTTGCGGCGAGTCCCGCGGCGCTCGCGATCGGCGAGCCGCGCGGCTTCGTGCGCATCGTGGCCGATCTCGATTCCGGCGCGCTGCTCGGTGCGGAGGCCGTCGGCGCACACACCGGGGAATGGATCCACGTCGTGGGTGCGACCTTGCGGGCACCGGACGCCCTGGCGCAGCTCGCCGGCATCCGATACAACCATCCTGCCCTCGCCGAAGAAATCCTGAACGCGACCGAAACGCTCGCGGCGAAGTGGGGCCTCGGCCCGACCGTGTTCCGCGGCGACGCCGCAGTGCGGGAATAACCGTCCGATCGGGACTGTTTTGCGTGTGTTCCATCGGCGCACCTCCTCGGTGTGAGCCGACTGGAGGGCGCTATAGTTGGTGCCGCAGTTGAACCAGCAAGTGATTCGAAAGGGGGGACCACGAATGAACAGGATGATTTCGGCCGTCGCCGCGCTCGCGCTGGCGGTGTCGATCACGACCGGCTGCGCCAGCCTGCGCGCCCAAGGGGCGCCCGCGGAGTACGACGGTGGCATGCTTGTCGATTACTCCAAGAAGATGACGCTCTACACCTTCGACAAGGACCCGGACAACGGCACCAAGAGCGTCTGCAACGGTCCGTGCGCCGCCAACTGGCCGCCGTTCATCGCCGGCGCGGCCGACAAGGACGTCGCCGGTTTCACGAAGGTGAAGCGCGACGACGGTACGCTCCAGTGGGCCTACAAAGGCAAGCCTCTCTACTTCTGGGTCAAGGACCAGAGGCCCGGCGACAAGACCGGGGACGGCTTCAACAACGTCTGGCGCGTGGCGAAGTAGCGCTCGCGCGCCGCCGCGAAACCGTGGATCTCCATTCGATCGCCCCGCACATCCCGCGCCTGCGGCGCTATGCGCGGGCGCTCGCCGGAGACCAGCACGCTGCGGACGACCTCGTGCAGGACACGCTGGAGCGCGCCCTCAACAAGCATCACCTCTGGCGGCCGGGCAGTGATCTCCGGGCGTGGCTGTTCGCAATCATGCACAACGTATTTGTGAACCAGCTGCGCGCCCGGCAGGCGCATCCCGAAGCGGCGCTGGACGAGGATGACCTCCCGGCGGTGCCGTCGGTGCAGGGCGCTCGCCTCGAAATTCGCGATCTCGAGAGCGCGCTTGCGCTGCTGCCGCCGGAGCAGCGCGAGATCGTCCTGCTGGTCGGCCTCGAGCAGTTCTCGTACGCCGAAGCGGCGAAGTCGCTCGACATACCGATCGGCACCGTGATGTCGCGGTTGTTCCGCGGCCGCGAGCGGCTGCGCACGCTCATCACCGGCGCGCCCGCCGCGCCGGCGCTGAAGGTCGTGAAATGAAGGTCACTGAACACGAACTCCACGCATACGTGGACGACCGCCTCGATCCGGCCGAGCGGCGCACGGTCGAGGCGTATCTCGCCGCAAACACCGAAGACGCAGCGCGGGTGCAGGCGTATCGGGAGCAGAATGCCGCGCTCCGCGCGGCCTTCGACCCGGTGCTGAGCGAGCCGGTGCCCGACCGGCTGCGCCGGATCGACACCAGCCGCCGCTCGGGGCGCATCGCCGTCGCTGCGGGCTGGCTTGTGGTCGGGGTGGCGGTCGGGTGGTTCGCCCACGCATTGGTCGGCACGCGTGGCGGCCCGGCGCCGCTTTCGCTCGCGAAGCAGGCCGCGATCGCGCACGCGGTCTACTCGCCCGAGATTCGGCACCCGGTCGAGGTCGGCGCCGCCGAGCAGGAGCATCTCGTCAACTGGCTCTCGAAGCGCCTCGGGGCGAAGCTCAGGGCGCCGCTGCTGACCGCGGAAGGCTTCGATCTGGTCGGCGGGCGGCTGTTGCCGGGACCGGGCGGTGCAGTCGCGCAGTTCATGTACCAGGATGCAAAGGGCAAGCGCCTGACGCTCTACGTGTCGCGCATCGAGGGCGTGCAGCGCGACACCGCGTTTCGCTTCAGCCAGGAGGAGAAGGTCGCGGTCTTCTACTGGATCGACGGTACGCTCGGCTACGCCCTGTCGGGCGATCTCGCCAAGCCGCAGCTGCTCGACGTGGCGACGGCCGTCTACAAGCAGCTCAATCCCTGAGTGCCCGACGGGCCGCCCCCGGCCCCTCCGTAAGGAATCCGGGCGCTCGCGCGACTCGTATAACACCGCGCTTGCACCCGCGATAGGATTTGTCATGCTCATCAAGCGTCCGGACGACATCAAACCCTCCGAAATCGCGCCGCGCGAAGTCTA
>Ga0209706_10001277_pt1 | contig 14292 bp, 13 predicted proteins | sample PPLLaktember2015_6_FD_187263 | JGI IMG/M metagenome (GOLD analysis project Ga0209706, IMG submission 187263) | Freshwater sediment microbial communities from Prairie Pothole Lake near Jamestown, North Dakota, USA - PPLs Lake P8 Core (1) Depth... | ecosystem: Environmental > Aquatic > Freshwater...
AAGGTGGCGAGGATATTCTCGAAAGACGGTATCTGCTCTGCCTACTGTTCGAGTACGCCGCCACTCTTGGCCTGATCGATATCGCCTTCATCCCACCTGCAGGCGCGCGCGAGGACTACGGCCACCTGTGGGGTACAGACGATCTGCCTTTCTTCAGCCGGTACGACGGGCTGATGTTCTTGCGCGTCACGGCACTCGGGGCATACTGCCTCGGCGCGGCAGCGGACTACACGCCTGCGCCGGTCGAGGTAAAGCCGGTTCTGCAGGTGCTCCAGAACCGGGAGATCGTAGCGAGCGGGGCGCAGCTCGAGCAAAGCGACCGCCTCGCTCTGGACGCCTACGCTGTTCGCATCTCGGACCTCGTATGGCGGCTCGAGGCCGGTCGGCTGCTCGCAGCGATCGAGGAAGGCCGCACGGTGGACGAGATCCATGCCTTCCTTGCGGCGCGCAGCGGTGCGCCGCTGCCCGACACGGTCCTGCGCTTGCTCGATGACATCGCGCAGCGCTGCGGGTGCGTGCACGACCGCGGCCCAGCCCGGCTGGTCGAGTGTGCGGACCCTGCACTGGCAGCGCTCATCGCCAGTTGACGCGGGCACTCGCAAGCACTGCATGAGAGCGGGAGAGCGGCACCTCGTGGTGCCCGCGTCGTCGGAGGCCGCGTTCCGGCGGGGGGTGCGCGAGATCGGCTATCTTCTTGCTCCTGGCGTTGCGCAGGTTCCCACGGTCCGCCGTACGGGTGCGTCGACTAGCAGTGCGCCCCCGTCGCCGATCCGTAGCACGTGGGTTCTGCTCCCGCGAAACGGATAACCTTTCGGAGCGCTGCAGAGACCTGCGGGCGAGCACTCCCGCAGAGTTAGGGGCTGCGGCTCGTCGGCCGCCTGGCTGAGGGGCGCGTCCGGGCGCACACGCGCCGGACAGCTGTGTCGAGAAGAAAGCCAGTGCCAAGAAAAAGCCCGCCATCAGGCGGGCCAAGATCCCCAGGAGAGGAGGAAGAAACCGTTGCTTACTTGCCCAGCGGAGTGCAGCGGACCTGATCGTCGACCAGCACACAGCGTGCGTCTCCGACCTTGAACTGGGCTTGCTGTTTGCCGTCGACCATGCTGACTTGGATGGTGGTGTCGGCGGCAAACGCGGCGGAGGAGGCGAACAAGGCGGCCATCAGCAGGCTGGTGAGCAGTTTGGTCGTCATGGTCTGGGTCCTCCGTGATGCGTTTCGTGTTGTGACCAATGTACGGCCGGAGGGCTCTGCGCCTCATCGAACTGGTACCGGGTGGGGTGTGACGAATTCACGCTGGAGCCTTAGCGACTGGCGGTGCCGTCGTACCCTGTGCGGGCCTACCGGCCGACGGAGCGATCCGGACCTAGAAACAAACGGGGCGGGTTTCCCCGCCCCGCTGTCTCGAACAGCAGCCGATGACCGGCTGCCGGCCCCGCCTCAGTGATACTTCGCCGGATCGACTTCCACGGCGCGACCGGGCTTCTCGGACGCACCGCCGGTCTTCACGGTCTCGTCGTCTGCCGTGCGCCCGGGTTTGTCGTAGTTGCCACCGGCCTTGACGGTGTCGTCGATCGAACGGCCGGGCTTGTCGCTCGGACCGCCGGCCTTGACGCTGTTCTCGTCGATGGTACGGCCCGGCTTGTCGTAATTGCCGCCGGCCTTGACCGTGTTCTCGTCGATTGCGCGGCCAGGCTTGTCGGAAGGTCCGCCAGCCTTGACGGCGTCATCGATCGCGCGCCCAGGCTTGTCGTAGTCCGCGCCGGTCCTGACGGTGCCGTCGTCGATCGCACGGCCGGGCTTGTCGGATGGGCCACCGGCCTTGACCGTGTCCTCGTCGATCGTACGGCCGGGCCTGTCGTAATTGCCGCCAGCCTTGACCTCGCTGCCACCTGCCTGCGCGACACCGATCGAGAGAGCGGAAGCGACCGCGGCGAGGGTAACGATAACGGATGCTTTCATGATCTGAACCTCCAATGCGAGTTAAGAGTCGGGGCTGCCCGCAAGCGCTAACGTCCTGTTGAATCGCCGCGAGTTGGTGACAGATTACGGCGGGGGCCGCGGCTGCCTCATCGACCCATGCACGATCCAGGTGTGACCTATTCACGCCACGACCGGCGGCGCGCCATGAGGTCAGAAAACAGCGAACCGTTCCCTATGCCAGAGCGTGACTGGGGAGGGTAAACGAGGATGCGGCCGCCCCCGCACCGGCAAGCAGCCGATCGGACACTCGATCCCCTATCACGCGCGAAGACCCAACAAAAAGCCCGCCGTCAGGCGGGCCAAATCCCCAGGAGAGGAGGAGGAACCGTTACGCTTACTGGGCCAGGGGCGTGCAGCGGATCTGATCGTCGACCAGCACACAGCGTGCATCGCCGACCTTGAACTGGGCTTGCTGTTTGCCGTCGACCATGCTGACCTGGATGGCGGTGTCGGCCAGCGCGGCGGAGGAGGCGAACAGGGCGGCCATCATCAGGCTTTTGAGCAGTTTGGTCGTCATGGTCTGGGTCCTCCGTGATGCGTTTCGTGTTGTGACCAATGTACGGCAGGAGGGTCCTGCGGCTCATCGAATCAGTGCCGGGCGGTGTATGAGAAATTCACATCGCGATCAGCCGGCGCCCGGGTGAGTGCCCGGTAGACTGCAAGGACGCGAGCCGAAGGCGTACGCGCCCGATCGAGCCGCCTCGTGAGAAAAGGGGCAGAATGCGCGGCGAGGCATGACGGATCCCGCCTGCCCATCGGTCGACACGCTGTTGGCCTACGCCAAGGGGGTATCAACCTGCCATGGTGGACACTGACGTCCTCGTCGTGGGAGCCGGTCCTACCGGGCTGATGCTCGCGAACCAGCTGGCGCGGCGAGGCGTGCGTCCCCTCATCATAGACCGCCATGCTGGCCCATCCGTTCAGACCAGGGCATTGGGTGTGCAGGCGCGCACGCTCGAGATCTACTCGAAGCTCGGAATCGTCGAGCAGGCCCTCGAGCTGGGCAAGCGCGCCACCGGCGCTAACCTTTGGGCACAGGGACGACGGGCGGCACGCATCCCGTTGGGTGACATCGGCCGCGATCTGAGCCCGTATCCGTTTCTCCTGATCCTGGGTCAGGATGACAACGAACGGATCCTGGGCGATGCTCTGCGCAACCAAGGCATCACCATTCAGTGGAACACCGAGCTGGTCGACCTCGAGCAGAGAACCGACCAGGTCACGGCAGCGCTCAAGCAGGCGGCAGGCACGATCCGCGAGGTCGCGGCCGCATGGGTCGCAGGATGCGACGGTGCGCACAGCGCGGTGCGCGACCTGAACCGGATCGCGTTTCGGGGCGCGCCTTACGAGCACGTGTTCTTCGTCGCCGATACGCGAGCCAGCGGGCCCATGGTGCCCGGCGAGCTCAACGTTTATCTGTGGCGCAAGGGATTTCACCTGTTCTTCCCTATGCGCGGCACCGATCATTGGAGAGTCGTCGGGATCGTGCCGCCGGCCTTGCGCGGGAGAGAGGAGCTGACCTTCGATGCAGTGGCTCCCGCGGTGCGTGACGAGGCGGGAGCCGAGCTGTCCTTTCAGGGATGCAGCTGGTTCTCGACTTATCGCATCCATCACCGTCGCGCCGAGCGCTTTCGCGACCGCCGGTGCTTTCTGCTTGGCGATGCCGCGCACATCCACAGCCCGGTCGGCGCGCAAGGCATGAACACCGGCCTGCAGGATGCGTACAACCTGGCATGGAAGCTGGCCCTGGTCGTCTCGGGACGCGCAGGCGCAGCTCTGCTCGACTCCTACGCGGACGAGCGCATCCCGGTCGCGCGCCGGCTGTTGAGCACGACCGATCGGGCCTTCTCGCTGATCGTCTCGGACAGCTGGCTGGCGGGTCTGTTCCGCACGCGCGTCTTGACCAGGATCCTGTCGGCCGCCATGAGCCGCGACAGGATACGCAAGCTCGCGTTTCGCACGATTTCCCAGACCGGTATTCGCTACAGCAACAGCCCCCTATCCGAACAGCTGGCGGGGCTGCCCGCTGGCGCGCCGCACGCCGGCGATCGTTTCCCCTGGCTGCGGCTCAAGCTCACGGCGGACGGTCCCATCGAGGATCTGTTCGAAGCCCTCGACGACACACGATTCAATCTAATGGTGATCGGGCAACCGCCGCCTCCGGCCGACGTATCTGGTCTCGGCGACATGTTGCGCGTTCACGCGGTTCCCAGCGATCCTGTTAACCACCGCACGCTCTCTCACGCGCAGATTCCCCAGCCCTCTTTCTACCTTCTGCGACCCGACGGGCATGTCGGGCTTGCCGGGGGTCGCTTGGAGGCCGAAGCAGTGCGCCGTTATGTCTTGGAGCGGTTGCAGGTTGGGACCGATCGAGCACGCCACCAGGCTGAAGCTGGTCATGAACTTGAGGACCGCCGAGGCGCTCCCTCTGAGCGTTCCGCAGTCGATCGTCATGCGGACGAATGAGGTCATGTGGTGAGCTCGCTGATGATGGTTCTGCGCCGCCTCACTTTCGGGGTCTGTATCGGAGCCACGCAGCTTTCTGGGACAAGCAGCGCCGAGGAGCCTCTCGGAGCGCCCCGAGTTGGGGGGCTCAGTTTCGAGCTGGTGGACAACCCAGCCGGAGAAGGCTTGCGTGACGGCCTGCGCGATCTTGGCTACATCGAAGGCAAGAACATCGTTCTCGACTGGCGAGCGACCGAAGAAGCAGACGACGCGCTGCGCGCAGCCGCTCTCGACCTCTCGCGGGCCAAAGCGGACTTGATTGTTGCGGGCAGCACCCCCGCGGTCCGCGCTGCACTGACGGCAACCAAGGCGCCTATCGTGTTCTTTGCGGGCGACCCGATCGCGGCCGGTTTCGCAGCCAGCTTTGCGAAGCCGGGTGGACGAGCAACCGGTGTATCGCTGATCACCACGGAGCTGGCTGGAAAGCGGCTCGAGTTGCTTCGGACGATGGCGCCCAAGGGCGGACGCATCCTGTTCATGATGAACTCGGCTAATCCCGCCAGCAAGTGGCAACTCGAACAAGCGCTGGAAGCATCCCACACGCTCGGCGTGCGGCTCGTGTCGCTGGACATACGAGCCGCCGACGGCGTCGACGCAGCCATGAGCCAGCTTTCGCGGTACGGAGCGAGCGGCGTGCTGGTTGCCGCGGAGGCCCTCTTCCTCGCGAACAGAGCCAAGATCGCGCGGCCCTGAATGACTGACTACTCGAACAAGGCCGCCGCGGCCGACAAGCCTGGATCTCACGCCCAACCGTCGCGATGCAAGCGCGGCGCTCCTTCTCTGGCAGCTCTGCTGACCATCGGCGCCGCCATGCTGATTGCTGCGTGCCACACCCCGCCGAAACAGGCGGGCAAGGACATGACACTCGGTGAGGCCCAAGCCGTTTCGCTCTCGTTCCAGCGGACGCAGTTCACCCCTCCCCCGCGTACGACTGAGGATATTCCAGCGCTTCTGCGGCGATTCGCGGTGCCGGGACCGTCCGGGCCGATGCGGCTGCCGAACGAGATTAGGCGGGGGCTGAAAGCGTCCGAGAACTACATGGCCTCGGGCGGTACAGCGGCCTACAACGGACAGTATCCCGAGCACGTCGAGTACTTTCGGCGGGCGGCGATTGCGGCCGAAGGCACGGAAATGGAGTATTTCCGCCTGGTTGACTACTCGTACGCGCAGATGTTCACGCAGGGTTTGCCGCAAGCGCTCGAAACCCGTCAGCGCGCCCTCAAGGTAGCGCAGCGCTACCGGTATGACGCGATGATGGGCGCGGCTCACCTCATCCTGTCTTTCGGCTACGCGTACGTCGGCGATACGCCTACGGCGCGCCAGCACGTCCAGCGAGCTTTACCGCTGTACCGGCGGGCACGACTGCAGGACCCATACGGCGCGCGCTGGTGGAGCGATGCCTGGGAGGCCGACGTGGCGTTCTATCAAGGAGTGCTGCTCGAGGCGGAGGGCCGCGTCCCCGAGGCCCTGACTTTGTTCGAGGCGGCGGTTTCCGCCCAGGAGCGCAACATTCAAGTCAACAAGGAGCGCCTCCGCAGCAAGCTGCCGGCACACCCTCAGGACCATGTGGAGATCTGGCTGGCCATGATGCAGACGTACTACGCCGAGGCGTTGGCCAAGGACGGGCAGTTTGCGGCGGCAGAGCAGGAGATGCGCAAAGCGCTCATTCGTGCCCTTCGAATCGGCAATGACCGTTCTCCGCTGACTGCTACGTTACTCACCCGCTTCGCGGCCATCGTCCACGACCAAGGAAGGTATAAGGATGCGCTGGAGTTGTCGCAGGCGGCGATGGATAGGTTTAGCCGAGGGCGGGCGGAAGAGGCCTCCACGCCTTACCTTGATGCGCGCAGAGCCTATGCCTCTGCCCTCGCGGCAAGCGGCAGCTGGCAGGAAGCCATGGCGGCGTTCGATCGGATGGAGGAGGGGTTCGCCTCGGACCTGCAATTGAGCGAGCGGTTGTGGCTCGGCGACATCTACTGGGGCCTAGCGCTCCTGCAAACCGGGCAGGCGGGCAAGGCGGCCAATATGTTGCAGATGCATGTCAACCGCAGTGCGGAGCGGCTTGGTCCCAAGCACTATCGGACTGCGGAGGCGCAAGCAGTCTTGGGGGCTGCATTCGCGGGCGCAGGGTCCACGCAGCAAGCCCTGGAGAACTTCACTGCGGCGATTCCAGTCCTCGTGTCGGAGGCGTCGCAACGCAATCTGCTTCCTGCGGAGCAGGCAAGGCTCCGCCAGATTGTCGAGGCGTATATCGACCTGCTATACGACCTCCGTGACAGCGAGCTCCTGCGCCGCGCGAGCCTGGACGCGAGAGAGGAGTCCTTCCAGGTTGCCGAGCTGGCCAGAATCGGTTCTCTTCAGCGATCCGTGATGGCGTCGGTGGCCCGTGCCAGCGCGTCGGATGGAGGGCTGGCGGAACTGGTGCGCCAGGAGCAGGACAGCGCTCAGCTCACTCAGGCCCTTGAGAAAGCCCTGATGGCTCAACTCGCTGCCCCGGCCAGCTATCAAAGCGGCCCGCAGATCGACGCGCTTCGGCAGCAACTGGAGCAAGCGCGCACTGCGCAGGCGCGGCTGCGGGCGGAACTGACTGATAGGCACCCACGGTATGCGCAGATGCTCAAGCCCAAACCTCCTTCTTCCGCCGCCGTGGCCAGGGTCATGGCAGAAGGAGAGGCGCTAGTAGCTGTCTTCGTCGGGACCAGGACAACATACGTCTGGAGCGTGAACCGGCAGGGGTCGCTTCATTTCGCCCGGGCCGGCCTCGGCTCGGAGGCGCTGCGCGGCAGCGTGAAGACCTTGCGCCTCTCGTTGGATCCCAATGTCGCTTCGCTGCAGTCGATTCCGGAGTTCGACGTCAATGCCGCGCACCGCCTGTACGAAGCGCTGCTGGTTCCCGTGCGGGAAGGCTGGGAAGGGAAGCGCAGTCTGATCATCGTGCCGCACGAGGACTTGTCGCAGCTTCCTTTCAGCCTCCTCTCGAGCGCTCCGTACCGCGCGCCCGCCACTCCGGAAAAGCCCCTGTTCGAGCGGTATCGCAATGTGGGGTGGCTGGTTCGGCAATACGCCGTCACGCACTTCCCGTCCACGAGTGCCCTCGTTGCGCAACGCGATCTCAAGTCCGAGATTCGGACTGTCCGAACCTTCGGCGGTATCGGAAACCCGGTGTTTTCCGCGGGCCAGGCCGAATTCGCATCGAGCCGCGCGGAAGGAGAGGTGGCCGACGACGAGGGCGCCCCAGTTGGCTTGCTGCGGAACTTGCGGGTGGAACGTGTGGCTGCGACAGATCCGCTGTCCGGCGAAAGATCTCAGGTGCGAAACTCGAGCAGGCTGGCTCAGGTACCTCCGCTCCCTGAAACCGCCGACGAAGTAAAGGAAATCGCCGCGGTACTGGGAGCGAGCGAGTCCGAAGATGTCTTTCTCGGGCTGCGCGCCAGCGAGTCAACGGTAAAGTCGGGAACGCTTGCGGGCCGGCGCTTTCTCGTTTTCGCAACCCATGGGTTGGTGGCCGGTGAGTTAGATGGTCTGGACCAGCCGGCCCTGGCCCTCTCCTCCCCCGAGGCAACCGGTGAGCGAGGTGAAGACGGCTTGCTCAGGATGAGCGAGATCCTGGGCCTGAAGCTCGACGCCCAGCTGGTCGTGCTGTCGGCGTGCAACACCGCGGCGGGCGACGGGGCAGGCGCGGAGGCGGTATCGGGTTTGGGCAGGTCGTTCTTCTATGCCGGCGCCCGATCGCTGCTGGTGACGCACTGGCCGGTGGAGACCACCTCGGCGAAGGCCTTAACCACTGAAGTCTTCAAGCGACTCCAGCAGGCTGAAACTTCCACCGGCGAGGCGCTGCGTCAAGCGATGAACGTCCTCATCGACGAAAAAGGATACGCGGACGCTGGCAAAAAGGGTTACCTGTTTTCGTATGCACATCCCATCTTCTGGGCGCCCTTTGCTTTGATGGGGGAGGGCAGTGAAGCGTGGAAGGACTAACCGGCAACCAGAGCACCGCGAAGGAGCTCGGGATTGCAATCCCGAATTCCGTCCTGCTGCCGGCGGATGAGGTGATCCGGTGAGGTCGCGTTCTCATCTGACAGCCCTCGCATGGAGCTTCGTTCTTCTGGTGCTGGCCGTATCGGGGCCCCGGTATTCCTACAGCGCAGAGTCGGGCCAGAAGATCGTGCGACTGGGGTTTGTCGATCCGCACTCGCGCTCCACCGGTCTGCGCGGCGTCAACGAGTTCTGGCAACGCCTCCGGGAACTGGGCTGGGCGGAGGGCAAGGATTTCGTCGTCGAGCGGCGCTGGGCGGATAACCGGATCGACCAGCTGCCAGCGGTGATGGCCGAAGTGGTCGAACGCAAAGTCGATGTGCTGGTCACCTACAGCACACCGGCGGCACTCGCTGCCAAGAAAGCGACCCGCACCATTCCGATCGTTTCCGCAGTCATGGGTGATCCGGTCGGCACAGGAGAGGTGCAGAGCCTGGCCCGGCCGGGCGGCAACCTGACCGGATTGTCGCTGGGATGGGCCCAGGGGATCGGGGGAAAGTGGCTGGAGCTGCTGCACGAGATGGTTCCGCGGCTTTCCACCGTCGCCGTCATCTCCAACCCCGACAATCCGGTGTCGGTGAGTCTGGCAAAGGAGCTCGAGATCATGGCCCCGACGCGGGGGCTGACGGTTCGCGTGCTCGACGTGCACGGGCCGGCCGCGCTCGATGCCGCCATCAAGCGGGCGCGCAGAGAGGCTCAGGCCATGATCGTGCTCCCCGACCCGGTCAGCGTGGGACATCGCCAGGAGGTCGCCGCGTTTGCCGCCAGATACCGGCTTCCCGCGATGTACTGGGCATCGGAGTACGTGTACTCGGGTGGGCTGATCGCGTACGGAGTCGACCATGGCAGGTTGTTTCGTCGCGCCGCCGATTATGTCGACAAGATACTCAAAGGAGTCAACCCTGCCGAGCTTCCGATAGAGCAGCCGACCCAATATGTGCTGGTCGTGAATATGAAGGCCGCACGAGCGCTTGGGCTGGCGATCCCCGAGTCGATCCTGCTGATTATGAGAGCGGACGAGGTGATCCGATGAGCGTCACAGCGGCTCTCGCGCGCGGGCTGATCGGGGCCATCGTGACCGGCGTTACCGGGTTCCCGCCACCAGCGATCGCCGACCCGCCCCCGCATGTCGCCAGGATCGGGATTCTCAACCCGCAGACGGCCAGCGCCTCCATGGAAGAGGCGCTTCGTCGGGGCCTCGCTCAGCTCGGCTACGTGGAAGGCAAGAATCTCGTCCTGGAATGGCGGCGGTCCGCGGGAGCGCAGGATGAGATCCGGGCGCTCGCCACCGACCTGGTGAGGGCGAAAATCGATCTGATCATCGCGATGGGTTCGCCCGCGACCCGTGCGGCGCTGGACGCCACGACAAAACCGGTGGTCTTTCTGGTCGGAGATCCCGTTGCCAGCGGGTTTGCGGCAAGTCTAGGCAGGCCCGGCGGGAGGGCGACAGGCGTGTCGGTGGTCTACACGGAGTTGATCACCAAGCATCTCGAGCTCCTTCACGAGCTGGTTCCCCGGGCGCGGCGGATCATCGTTCTGACCAATCTTTCCAACCCGGGGACACCCCCCGCCCACGAACACCTCCAGCAGGCTGCCAGGGCGCTCGGAATGCAGCTCATCACGCTGAGCGCCGCGAACGCTGCGGAGATGGATGCTGCGATCCAGGCCATCCCGAAGAGCTCAGGCGATGCGGTCCTGGTCAGCGGCGATCTTCTCGCCCTGGCGAACCGAGACAAGATCGCTCGTGCAGTCCGCAAGGCTCACCTGCCCGCGATGTTTCCATTCAAGCAGTATCACGAAGCCGGCGTATTGATGTCCTACGGGCCGAACTATGACGCCGCGATGGGACAGATGGCGAGCTACGTCGACCGCATTCTCAAGGGTGCAAGGCCCGCCGAGTTGCCGATCGAACAGGTCTCCAAGTATGAGCTGGTCTTAGATCTTCGCATTGCGCGCGAGCTGGGCATCGAAGTGCCGCAGTCGATTCTGGTGCGCGCGGATGAGCTGATTCAATGATCTCGGAGAGGCATGAGGTCAGCGAGGCTGTTGGTGGGAGGTTCCTGCGTGGGGTTCAGAGTTGTTGCGTTGGCAATCTGCCGCTATAATCGTGGCAAATTGCCGCGCTGAAATGAGGTTTCTCCATGTCCACTGTGCTGGCCGCCGTCGCCGCCACCAAGCCTTACCTGAGGCGTCTGACCGATCTTCTCGCGCTGGCGAAGCCGCTGGGCTCCGAGCGCGAGCTCGTGTCGCTCATCCAAGCTGGCGTAAGCCCCGAGGTGGTCGATCGGCTCGTCAGAGAGGGGCTGAGCGCACGGGATGTCGCGTTCGTCGCGCCTCCTCGGACGCTGTCCCATCGCAAAGCGCGGGGTGAGAAGCTTACGCTCGAGGAAACGGATCGCGCGGTGCGGGCCGCGCGAATCGTGGCGCTCGCGGATGCGGTGTTCGGGAACCACGACAAGGCTCTCGCCTGGCTGTCCTCCCCAAGAAGAGCGTTCGACGGCGGGAGGGCCTTGGACGCGCTCGCCACAGAGGTCGGCGGGCGTCTGGTCGAGGAGGAATTGACCAGGATCGACGAAGGTTACTTCGCATGATGCCGTAGCGCGGTTCGATGCGGATCTGGCGCATCAGCAATCATGCCGACCTGAACGGGGCCGGCGGGTTGCGCGCATCGGCCCGGTGGCACTCGCGCGGACGGCCGATCGTGTATTGCACGGAGCACCCGGCCGCAGCACTCCTGGAGGCGGTCGTACGTCTGGACATTGCTGCCCCCACCGGTTTGCCAGATACCTTCCAACTCCTGGAAATCGACGTGCCACGGGGCGTGCGGCGGCAAAGGCTCGAGGTGGGACTTCTGAGCGAGCGCTGGTGGGAGTCGGAGGAAAAGACCCGGGCCATCGGCGATGCGTGGCTGGCGTCGGCTCGGTCAGCCTTGCTCGCGGTGCCGAGCGCGGTCGTTCCCAGGACAACGAACTTCCTTCTCAACCCTGCTCACCCGCATGCGACGCGGCTGGCGCTCGCTTCCGTTGCGCGCTATCCGTTCGATCCACGCCTGCTCGACGGTCGCTCGGCCCGAGGGCGGCGGGCTGGTGCGTCGAAATAGCGCCTCGACCATGAAAGGCCTCAGGTCTTCTATCGCGCCGGCGCTACCGCACCGGTTACCCGATTGCGCTGAAAGGCGGCCAGGCTCGTCCTGGCCGACCCGCAAAGGCCGCGCGAGCCTTGTCCCTCGCGGATACTGTGAAAGCGTAAGCCGCCGTATCATCGGTCTCACGCTTGCGGTTGTGCTCTGCGCTGCTGCTTGGGTCGAAGCGGCCCAGGACACGGGCAAGATCCGAGTCGTGGGGGTCATGCGGGCATCGTCCTTCGAGCGGGATGATTCGTCCATCCGGGTCATGCGTGAGGCGCTGCAGGCCCTCGGCTACACCGAAGGCAGGGACTTCAGGATCGAGCAGCTCTCCGCCCGCAATCAGGCAGAACGCCTCCCGGTAGTAGCACAGGAACTGGTCCGGCGCAAAGTCGATGTCATCGTGGCCACGACGACGGCCGCGGCACGAGCCGCCAAGGAGGCAACGTCGACCATCCCGATCGTCATGATCGCGTACGACCGCGATCCGGTGGCTGCGGGACTGGTGCAGAGTCTGGCGCGGCCGGGCGGGAATGTCACCGGCGTGTCCTCCCTGCAGCAGGATCTCATCGGCAAGCGCCTCGAGCTGCTCAAGGAGATGCTGCCGGGGCTTTCCACGGTCGCGGTCTTGCACGACGCCTCGACTCAGCGGCTTCCAGAGGGAATGGACGCTGCCGCTCGTGCGGCCGGCGTGCAGCTGCGACGAATCGACGTGCGCTGGCCGGAGGATCTCGAGGGCGCCTTCCGGTCAGCCAGCAAGAGCGCCGACGCAGTCATGGTGTTGTTCTCTTCCATGTTCCATACTCATCGGGCCCGGATCGCAGCCGCTGCGTTGAAGGCGGGGATGCCGACAGCTTCGGCCGGCCCGGCGGCAATGTCACCGGCCTGTACGGGCTGTGGTCGGAGCTGGAGATCAAGCGCATCGAAATGGTCAGGGAGGTCCTACCCGGCACCTCGCTGGTCGCGGTCTGCTGGGAGACGGAGTTCAGCCGCAGCGCGGTCGCCGACCTGCAGCGCAGTGCCCAGACCTTGGGCGTGCGCGTCGAACCCATCGAGGTCCGCGGCCCGGGCGACCTCGCAGCCGCCTTCACGACGGCGAAACGAAAACGGGCAGGCGCGCTTATCCTCATGAGTTCCCCGCTCTTCTACATACACCGCCGACAGATCGGTGCGCTCAGCCTGCAGGCCAGGCTCCCGGTGATCTCAGCCTTCAACCCGGTTGCCGAAGCCGGTGCGTTGATGTCTTACGGACCGGATGTCCCCGCGGCGTGGAGGCGCGCCGCCTACTACGTCGATCGGTTGCTCAAGGGTGCCGCACCTGGTGAGCTGCCGGTAGAGCAGGCCTGGAAGTTGAAGCTGGCCGTGAATCTCAAGACCGCCAAAGCCCTGGGCATCACCATCCCGGAGTCGATCCTGCTGCGGGCGGATGAGGTGATTCGGTGAGACGGTGTGCATTCCCCCTCGCCCTGACCTCACCCCCAAGGCGGGGGAAGGAACAGGAGAAACGTCTGGCAGAGCAGGTGACGCGGTGAATCGACGAAGCGTTCTCGTACTGTTCGCCTCGGCACCGCTATGGCCCGCTCGCGTGGTCGCCCAGCAGTCTGGCCGTGTGCCCATCGTGGGGTTGCTCATTACGCACCCGCCTGCCAATGATCCTGTATCCGACTCCCTGCGCAGAGGCTTGAAGCAGTACGGCTACGAGGATGGTCGGAACATCCGGGTGGAGGTCCGCACGCCCCTCGGTCGGCTCGATCGGGTTCCCGACCTTGCTCAGGAACTGGTGCGGCTCCCAGCCGACGTGATAGTGGTCGTCAACGAAGTGGCATTACGCGCCGTACAGCAGGCGACGAGCGCCATCCCGATCGTGATGATCGGCTGGACCGGCGACCCGGTGGCGCTGGGTGTGATCGAGAGCTACAGGCGCCCGGGCGGCAACGTCACCGGCTTCTTCTCCATGCCTTCGGAGCTGGTAGGAAAGCGGCTCGAGATCCTCAAGGAGGCGCTGCCGCGCGTCGCGCGCGTAGCTGTCTTCTGGGATACGTTCGGCCAGCCTCAGCTCGATGCGCTCGACCGTGCCGCCAAGGCTCTGAACCTCCGGCTCGAACCCATCGAGTTCCGCCGGGCGGACGATCTCCCCGGCCTCTTCGTGACGGCCCGACGCAAGAAGGCGGGAGCGGTGCTGATGACCTGGTCGCCCATTTTCTACGTTCATCGAGAGAAGGTCGCGCAATGGGCGCTCGATGCGGGCCTTCCGACCGTCACCGACTCCGACATAATCGTGGAAGCGGGGTGCCTGCTTTCCTACGGCTTCAGCGTTCTGGACAACTTCGAGCGTGCTGGGTACTTCGTCGACCGCATCCTCAGGGGCGCCAAGCCGGCCGAGCTGCCGGTCGAGCAGATCTCGCAGCTGAAGCTTGCTGTGAACCTGAAAACCGCCAAGGTCTTGGGCATTACCCTCCCCGAGTCGATCCTGTTGCGGGCCGATGAGGTGATCCAGTGAGGCGGCGCCGGTACACCCCCAGGTTAGTTTTCCCCCGCATGCGGGGGAGCGGATTGGCTGCTGGGCGATGGGGTGATCCAGTGGACCGACGAGCTGTTCTGGCCACGCTTGCCTCGTTGCTGCTTTGGCCGCTGGGCGCCGTTGCGCAGC
>Ga0209706_10001278_pt1 | contig 14279 bp, 11 predicted proteins | sample PPLLaktember2015_6_FD_187263 | JGI IMG/M metagenome (GOLD analysis project Ga0209706, IMG submission 187263) | Freshwater sediment microbial communities from Prairie Pothole Lake near Jamestown, North Dakota, USA - PPLs Lake P8 Core (1) Depth... | ecosystem: Environmental > Aquatic > Freshwater...
ATTCAGGAACCGGCTTTTCACGGGCGACCTGGTAAGACTTGGAAGCTACTATTCCGGATTGATCGGGGCAGACTACGGAATGGTTGATCTGTCGTGGAATGTGATTGAAAAACAATCATTCCTTTTGAATACTGCTGTCGACAGGCTCTGGCTGGACCTTCACTATGATAAGTTCCAGATAACAGTTGGCAGACAGCGAATTAACTGGGGCCAGACATTAGTATGGAATCCAAACGATATTTTTAATGCTTATTCTTTTTTTGATTTCGACTATGTTGAACGACCCGGAAGCGATGCAGTGAGGCTCCAGTATTTCCCATCCTCTGCCTCATCAGCAGAGTTGGCTGTTAAAGTCGACAGTGAAAATGATGTAACTGCGGCGGGACTTTACAGGTTCAACAAGTGGGGCTATGACATTCAGTTTCTTGCAGGAATTGTTAATGGGGAAGATATTGTTATTGGAACCGGATGGTCGGGAGCTATAGGAAGCATATCATTCAGGGGCGAAGCTTCCTGGTTTGATCAATATGAGGACTTCCCGGGAGACGAAAGCACAGTTCTTATTACAACCGGCTTTGACAAGATCTTTAAAAACAATTCAATAGCACAGCTACAATTAATGTATTGCAATAAACCGCTTTTATTGAATGATTTTAACAGTTTTTATTCCGGAAACCTCTCATCGAAAGATCTTGCTTTTTCAAAATTTTCAGCTTTTGGCCAGTTCACCCTGACAATTACTCCCTTGCTGAACATGACCGTTTCAGCTATGTGGTTTCCAGACCTTGAGGGATACTTCGCCGGACCTTCACTGGACTACTCCCTTGCTGAAAATCTTGATTTTTCTCTTCTCTGGCAGCATTTCAACAGCATAATGGCAGGAACACGTACAAAAATAAACCTGGGATTCCTGAGGTTGAAATACAGTTTCTAGGATTTTTGTTTGTGGAGAAAGATGTTCAGCAGACTGAATGCTATTTTTCGATTTCGATATCGTATTTGTCCAGTAATCCGGCTAACCCGGACAGTGAAAATTTTGCTTTTTTGATGCGGTTTAATTCCGGATCTATTGAATAATTGAATGAGGTGCGAAAATCAACTCCTTCCAGGTTAGTGATCCTGAATATTGTTCTTTCCAGATCGCAGTTATTAAACGAAGAATAACTTAAATCTGTCTCCGTAAAGTCAACTTCGAAAACTTTTGAATCGTTGAACCTGGTCTTCTTCATCTTTAGTTTGCAAAATGAGGCGAGATCCAGGGTACAGCCGTCAAATGCAAAGGAGATCATTAAATTGTTGCACTCCTCAAAGTGCAATCCAAGTAATTTGCAGTTTTTGAATTTTGTTTCCCGGAAAGAGGTATTGATCAGTTTTGCCAGACTTAAATTGCATTCCCGGAATTCACATTCAAGGAAATTCAAACCTGACAGATCAGAGTTGGAAAAGTCACAGTTATTGAATGTACACCCTTCATACTCGCCGGCCTCAAGGGGATGATCGTGGTATTTCTGATTCTCAAATTTCAATCCTTCATTGAAAACTCTGTTCATTTGGCTGGCAAAGAATTTATGTTAATGGAGGTTGTTTCTAACGGTTGTTTTTACGATACTTTTCTCTATCGCATCTTTCAGATTTTCCCAATCATCGGTTCCGATCAGAATCACTTTGTTCCTGTCCTTAAATCTGATCTCAACAGCGTGATTTCCGCTGACATTAAAAAGAATGCCGTTGGGCATGCCAGAGGTGTCATGAAAAAGCCAGTTCAAAAATAGAATTATTGAAACAGATCTCCAAATGGCAGACGGTGGTAAATGTCAGGACTTTAATAACTTTAACACCATGGAATTTATATTTTGACTTTCCTTTGAAGTAAACACGACAGAACCTTTGCCGGTATCGAGTATATATGTAAATCCATTTTCAGTCGCAACCCTTTCAATTGCCTTAATGATTTTATCATAGATAGGCTGGATGAGCTCAGAATTTCTCTTTTCCAATGTTGCGGCAGCATTCTGCTCGAATTCTGCCAGTCTTTTTTGCTTGTCGATAAGTTCAGCTTCCTTCGTCTTTTTAACGAGCTCAGCATAACCTGAAAGCCCTTTTTGATATTCATCAAGAAGTTTGTTGTATTCGACAGTCATTTCTTCATAGGTTGACTGGATCTCTTTTGTCTCGTTCGTCAGCTTTACCTGCGCGCTGTCTCTTTCGGGCATTTCAATCATGATCTCATTGATATTTACATGTCCGATCTTGAGTTGGCCCTGCGTGAAGGAGCTCAACGGGATGGACACCAGTAAGGCGGAAAACAACAGGGACATAAACTTTTTCATGGAATAACGGGTATAGGTTTTTACTTGAAATCTGATGACCTGATCCGTGGATAAATAACTGGCTAACCAATTGATCCGGGTTGGAGTAAGTCAGGATTAAAATTACCCTCTAATATTCAATGATCGAGTTAATTAGGAGTTAAATGTCTGTTAATGAGTAGTTAAATAATATTTCCGTTCCAGCTGCATCTGATTATTAAGGGAGATCTCTCGCTTCGCTCGGGATGACATTCATTTTCAGGGTTTTAGGGGAAGAAGCGGCGATTCGCACAAGGAACCCAAATACTGACGAAAATGCTGTATGCGAATCACCGCTTCTTCCTCCAACTTTAAAAAAACACCTGTCATCCCGGGCGCTAGCGAGGGATCTCCCTCTCGCAAAAGCAAAACTTTTAAAAACACCTGTTACCGATCGTCAGCGGGGGATCTCCCCCCACCGTTCCGTTCAATACATCCTCTACCATAATCCCAATGAACTTCTCTGCCTCCTCATGCATAGGACAATGAGCCGACCGGCTGAATGTATAAAATCCTTTAACTGGCGCCTGCAGGGATTCCAGGAATGCTTTGGACAGGTTGTAGTTTACAGTGTAATCGTAAATACCGGAGAAAAAATATGCCGGAATTTCAAGCTTCGCAGCACTTGCAGTTAAATCGAGGGATAAAAGCTCATCGATCAGTTTAGTCTCATTTCTCAGATAAAGCTTGGCGCGCCACAAATTGATCTTTTCAAGGAGTGTGTATGCCCTGCAAAACATCACCGGAAGAAATACGCCTGTGATAACGGATTTCATATCATGCATAGTACCAACACCCAGGTCATGCATTGTTATGTCACGTAACGGAGATTTGAAATAGGTGATCATTGCAGCATCCGATTCAAGAACAGGATGGCTCCTTAATTTTTCTGCCATCTTTTTGTTTCCCGCCGACACATACTGATCCATCATGTACCTGTAAGCCAGCTTTTCCGATTCATTCTGTTTAGAGACCTGCGAAACGCCGATATACGCATGATATAATTCCGGTGCTTTTGCTGCTGTTTGTATACCGATAAGTGAGCCCCAGGAATGGCCCATTAAGTAGATCTTCTCCTGTCCGAATCGTTTACTCAGGTAATTTGTCACTTCAATGGCATCGGAAATAAGCTGGTCCAGGGTTATGCTTCCGGCTGAAATGTCACGGTTATAAGAGATCCCTCCACCTCGCTGCTCCCAGTAACAGACTGTAAAATTGTTCTCAAGTCCGGTGGGGTATTTCTCCGCGAGAAAATAGGTCGGCATCCCCGGACCTCCATGCAGGAAAAGCAGTACGGGATTATTTCTGTCCTTCCCCTTTATGAACATTCCCTGCTTTATACCTCCGATATTTACAAAGATCTTTTCCGAAATGCTGCTCCCCGGCTGCTTCCCGATTTCAACCCTGAAAGGTTCCGGTTTCCCGGGACTGTATGCCAGCAGCACACTAAAGAGGATGAGTAAGCAAACTAAGACTATGGAAAGTATTATCAACATAAATCGTCCCCCCTTACTTAAGAATGATTGAATTGTAAGTTGCTCTGCTTTATTACTTTGATCGCCACCCGCGCTGGACATGTCCGGAGGATAATATTTATATTTTGAAGTTCTTAATCGCGTCAGAGTCAAAGTCGCAATTCAGCCACTCACCATCGATTGAGGCTCCGCTTTTCATATACAATTGAAGTGCCGGTTGATTCCAGCTCAGAACCTGCCACCTGACTCTCTTACAACCTTCAGAGTTGGCGACTTCAAAGATTCTTTTAAGCAGGGCTGACCCAATCTTCTGTTTTCTGAATGTCTTTTTGATATATAGATCGTCCAGATAGAGCGACTTACCGACCCATGTAAAATAAGCAAAGAAATAGAGTGCAATTCCAACTATCTCTCTGGTCCCGGTTTCCGCGACCAAACACCTGAACAGCTCTTGTTCCTGTTTCATCTGTTCGCCAGAGTTTGTCACCTTTTCCGGCGCTTTTTCAAACGCGGCCAATTCCCTGATCAGTGAAAGGATGGCAGGGAAATCCTCTTCAGTTGCATACCTGATATTAAAGTCCATAATCTTTATCGTCTACTTACTATTTACTTCTTACTACTTACTTCTTCCAACTTACGTCTTCCTCCCCGTCCACGCCGGGTTTAATTCCATAACCTCCAAATATCTTCCGCAGCTTTCGATATGTGCTCCGGGTAAATAACCTGTGCTTACCAGAAACTCATTGACAATCTCTCCACCTGTAAACCGGAAAGTCTGCTTAAAAAGCTTCGTCCATTCCTGAAGCGTTAACGGGTGATGTTTATCCAGCCAGTTTTTGAGTGATCCGGATTCTTCCTGGAGGCGAAGGATTATTTTAGCATTCTGAATTGCCGCATCTATTTTCAGACGGTTGCGGATAATTCCTGCGTCATTCAATAACCTTTGCCGGTCCGGTTCCTCATAGAAGGCAACTTCCTTTATATTAAAATTATTAAAGGCTTTTCTGAAATTATCCTGTTTTTTTAAGATTGTTGTCCAGTTCAGCCCTGCCTGATTAATTTCCAGCATTAATCTTTCAAACAATTGATTGTCATCTTCAATCGGGAATCCATAAGCTGTATCATGATAAATTCGATGCAGATTGGTCTTGTCGAGGTGCAGAACTGCTTCGCAATATGATTTTGGATTATCCATGTTATTGTTAATTAAGATACCTGTATAAAAGTCCTTTGTGTGTTTGATGATTAGTATTTCTTAAACATCCCCTTTTTTAATATTGTGTTACTCCCAGATAAAATTGCTTTTTATAATTAAACAGATATGTTTTTATGATTTATGGCTGCTGCAGGTACTGAATGGCATATTCAACTACCCTGTCCCGCCCGGCATTGACATCGCGCATGGTGTTATTGATCAGGATATCGGGAGCTATGCCAATGTTTTCCGGGCTGGTGCCGTCAGCCAGGACTGTCAGGGTGCAAGGATATTTGAGAATCCAGCCATTTGGCATCTGGGCAACATGCGTAACTTCACCGATTGCGCCTATGGTAGTATCACCTATCTGAGTTGAGTAGGGAAGGTTTTTACATATCAGGGTAAAGGCCTCCGCACCGCTTGCAGTAAACCTGTTTGTAAGAACAACATTCTTTTTTGTAAAACCCGGGACGTCTGACCGGGGGTTAACAATTTTCGCAATCCGGTCCCCGAAATCACTATGCCCCGGCCCGGTTTTCAGCCTGGAATAATAATAGGTTATGTCCCTGTCAATAAATAAGGAGGCTGCATAAAGGTCGTTCCTTGTAAATCCTCCGCCGTTGTTACGTACGTCAATTATAATCCCGTCGCATCCGGAAAATTCAGTGACCACATCTGCCATATCCCTTACCCAGTCCCTTCCGTTTGAGGCTCCGCCGAATGAATGGATGCAGATATATCCCAGGTTAGTCTCATTTATTCTGCCATAGGTTATGTTGCCTTCTCCCGTTTTGACCGGGCCAGAAAGGTACCGGCTTCTCACCACATCAATGTTGAAGCCGTTGAAGATCTCCACGTCGGGGAATTCCGGGGTGAAATACTTTGTAGCGCCCTTGTTCTGCAGGGTAATGTGCCCGTTCTCAAGAGGTGCAAGGAGCTGGCAACAAATATTCCACAGCTCATTGTCGGTTGTGCTTTCGTCTAACTGGCCCCTGTAAAGACCGTACAGAGAATTCCAGTCCACATCCGTGACCGGGAAGAGACCGTATTTTTCATCCAGTGTTTTCCACAGGACATCAAAGTTGCTGCCCGCCGTGTCCTCAGGATCGGGACCAATGAGCATCCTTTCACAACCAGCCAGAAGCAATACTGCCAATGCGGCAAGCAGACTATTCTTCACCATCCTGTTTGTTATTGAAATTATAGATAATGCCTGCCCTGAAACTGTTCATATACCACCTTACAAGGTCCGGCTTTCTGCATTGCGCGAAACAGAACTCATATCCAGCTGTAATTCCCAGATTCTTTTTCAGGATTCTCTGATATGAGAAAATGGCGTTGAACATAAGGTTCTTCGGAATGATCATTGTTTTTCCAAATGCCTTTACGTCCCAGTCGTTCTTTTCGTAGTTATAATCACCGCTTGATGAATATGCCGGTCTTGAAACATTGCTGAGCAGGGGCAGGTAAAACAGCATCCTGACCTTGTTGCCCTTCCCCCAGCCATACCTGGCCTGTGCGGCGAGTTCAAGGGAGTGGCTTCCGTACCATGACTCAATACCTTTGATCCAGGATGTTGCCGGAAGGATCAGGTAATCATATTTCATAAAGTGCGATGAAACTGAGGCCCCTGCAGCGAAAACCGGCCGGTTATCCGCTGAGCTTCCATTGAACAACGGCCGGAAATAACCGTACCTGAGATGGCCCGCAAGGATCTCGGTTTTATAGTTGTCGCTTGCTGCCGAAAGGTTCATGAAACAGAATGAACCTTCAAGGGAGTGCCAGCCTGAACGGCCGTCATGCACATATTCCGCTGACGGCGCAATGCCCGTACCGCGAAAGATAACCGGCGTTGCATGCTCGTCAAGGATGTGCAGATTGCCCAGGCCTACGTTAATGGCCAGGGAATTTTTTGTACCGTCCTGAGCTGCTGTTATATTGCTTAAAAGAGGTATAAAAGCATTATATGCCAGAAAAAGCAACAGGATTTTTATATTCATAATACCATAATTAAACAGTTGCCTGGATCCATTTTTCGAATGTTGTTACGGGTTTGTCCCAGGCTCCACAACCCCTGCCCCCCACAGCACAGTCAGTTCAGTCCTATAAGCATTCCTCTCATTTATACCTCCGAAATTCTATAATCCCGTGAACATTCTCCCTGTATTTACTCATGGCTATTGGCTATCGGGCCCAGACACAAGTTAGAAATAACCAGATAATATATGAAAGGAGATACCGATTTTTTTTAATACGTATTATAATACACATTTCTTTTTTTTAAAATACGTATTATAATACGTATTATTTTGAAAATAGTGCTGGTACTTTCCTGATGTCGGCCGAGGTAGCTTCCTTATACAAAACCTCTGCTCATTCCGATAGGTATCGGAATCCTATCCCGGGATTGCGGGTGAGTTTGGATTGACAGGGAAGGTGGGAGATTTATCTGATTAAAAATGATTGGGCGATGAATCCTGTTGGTGATGCCATAATATCATAAATATGCAAAGCTTAATAAATATTTTATTGTGTTTGCACAGGTCGGATATGATCGGTTTGGCATAAGTTCTTTATCTTTAAAAAACCTTAATACTTATAAAAACAGGAATATAGTAATAAGGTCCTGATGAGTAATGTAAAAACAGGGAATAAGCCAATGCATGGGGAGGATCCGGAAATTTTTCCGCAGAAGCTCGTACTTTTCGGAGCCGGGAAAATCGGACGCTCATTTATCGGGCAACTGTTCAGCCGCGGCGGATTCGAAGTTGTTTTCATTGACGTCAATGAATCAATAATCGATGAGCTGAACAAAAAGCATGGGTATAATATCATTATCAAGGGAGAGGTTGAAGAAACTCTGAAAATAAAAGATGTCCGGGGCGTATTTGCAGGTAATTTTGAAGAAGTAACCCGTGAAGTGGCAACCTCCGGCATTCTTGCAACAGCGGTAGGGCAGGAGGGTTTGAATACCGCTATCCCCCTGATAGCCGGAGGATTGATAAAAAGATTTGAAAGTAATCCGGGTATTCCCCTCGACATAATTATTGCGGAAAACATCAGGAACGGGTCCGGGTATTTCAATGAAGAACTTAAAAAACACCTGCCTGAGTGGTTTCCGGTTAAGGAATATATTGGCACTGTTGAAACCAGCATCGGGAAAATGGTGCCCATCATGCTTAAAAAAGATATGGAAAAGGATCCTTTGCAGGTTTTTGCCGAACCCTACAATACCCTTATCCTTGACAGGTTCGGATTTAAAAATAAAATCCCTGATATTAATGGGCTTTCACCAAAAGATAATATAAAAGCCTGGGTTGACCGCAAGCTTTTTATCCATAACCTGGGGCATGCTGCAGCAGCTTACCTGGGCTACTTATTCAATCGGGAATTCGTCTATATTTATGAAGCATTATCGGTCTCTGAGATTTTCAGGCTCGTAAGGGAAACTATGCTGCAGTCTGCAGATCTGCTACTGAGGCGTTACCCTGAGGACTTCACTGAAAATATGCTGACAGAGCATATTGATGATCTTTTAAACCGTTTCCGGAACAGGGCACTTGGTGATACAATTTACCGGGTAGGTTGTGACCTCTTCCGGAAACTTGGTCCTGATGACCGTCTGGCCGGAAGTATAAGGATGGCAACAGATCAGGGACAACATTATGAAAAAATTCTTTTTATACTGATCTGTGCCTGTAAGTTCCGGGCTGCCGGGGAAGATGGAAAATTATTTCACAGGGATGCTGAATTTGTGAACTTATTCAACGGAGATCATAAAAAGATCCTTTCAGGGGTTTGCGGATTTGACCTTTCAGAGGACAAAGAGGTCTTCGAACTGGCGGGCAGGATTGCCTTATCCCTTAACCAGTATGAATTCAAAGAGCTTTTAAGATCAGGAGCTGAACAATCGCAGCCGAACCCGGATTAACAGTCCGGGAACAGGAAAAAAGAAATTCGGGTATTCTGAAGTCAATCCTCAATGCGACAGCCGAAATTCAATCTCTTCCGGGTGACGAGGAAGATTACTAAGTTTTATAGGAAAAAGGTTTCGTTGCTTTTGTCGTATTATTGTTCCTCAGGACAACATTTTTACTTTCGGCTTTATTGATCTGGATAAACGTATTGCATCCTGCTTCAGCCCTTGATTCGGCGATAAGTCCTTCTGAAATATTTTCCAGAACGATCGCAGGGCTGGGACTGCCGGTCAGTCCCTGACGTCCCGAAAATGACCTGATTTCAAAATCGGAGACATTCTTCAGTACCAGTGCACTCTGCCAGTTCTTTTCAGGTTGATCTTCATCCCATTTGACTGTCATATCCTGAACAAAAAGCCCCCTGGCATTTTCGACTAAAATAGCGTGTGAGCTTCTTTTATCGATTGCATCTTCCGGGGTCATAAAGATCTGGACATTATTTATCCTGAAGTTTTCCAGTGGTTGTTCCGGCTGACCTTTAAAAGTGCTTGTACCGCGGGGATGTGAAATAATCGTGTCAATAACGATATCCCTGATCCTGCCAAGTTTTGATTTGTCTGATCTTTTGCTGAGTTTAAATTTGCACAATTCTGCACTGCCCCACCAGTTCCAGTGCCGCCGGTTTGTTTCAACAGTCAGGTTCCTGAAAATTATATCGCTCACTGTAGCCCCATCCTGGACATTTATTCCAAATCCCTTGTTGGAATTGCGGATTGTGCAATTACTGAAGATAACATGACGGATATCCGCGAATGTTTCGGTGCCGATCTGGAGCGGGGTCGATGAGGATGAAAGAATACAGTTTGTTACAACTATATTTTCCACAGGGTTGACCTTTTCCTGCCCTCTTCGTTGAGGTGTTTTAAGCACAATCGCATCATCACCGGTAACAATAACCGAATCTGAAATTGTTACATTACTGGTGCAGCAGATATCTATTCCATCGGCGTTAACACCTTTCTCAAGATCGGAGTAAATATAAATACCTCTTATAAATACACGGTTGCAATCGTTCAGACGGATATTCCAGAGTGGTGAATGGATAACAGATATATCACTCAGAAGGATATTGGTGCAATTATTCAATATGAACATATAGGTTTGCATCCCTGTCCGGTAATATCTTCGCATGTCCACTCCCGCTTTCCGTGCAATTTCTATTTCCGTGGCAATTTCCGGGTCGACGCCTCTCATTTCAACAAACTCATATTGCGCCAGTCCATCGAGTGTCCCTCTTCCCGTCACGGCAATATTTTTTGCGTCCTGTCCAAAGATCATTGTACGCGAGCCCTGGATAAAATCAGCAGCATCCTGGCTCAGGAAGAGGGTTGCCCCCGTTTCGAGATTGAGATTGACATTGTCTTTTAATTGGAGGGTACCCACGGTATAATCACCCGGAGGAACATATACCGTACCACCGCCGGCAGCCGTACATGCATCTATGGCTGAGCGTACAGGCAAAGTCGCATTGTCGTTGCGATTACCTGTGGCGCCAAAATCCCTGACATTAAATATATTATAGCCTTTTTCCGCAGGCTCGGCCGGCGGGGCTGCAAATGAACCCAGAAAACCCGCCCCGATAAGAGCTGTCCCATTTTTTACCAGTGAACGGCGGTCAATCCTGCCATTTTTACCGGCTGTATTATTTTTCATTTTCATCCGTATATAATTTATTTTTAAAGGTCGGATAGCCTGCCCCGCTTCGGCGGGGGAACCGCACATGATTGAAAGTAAATAATATTCATTCGTGTTTGTGTTTTTGGTCAATCATGTGGGTTTCATAAAACAATTTTAAACAAGTTGGTTATAAATACCTGATAATCTGTAAAGATTAATATTCAAACACTACTCTGTAGGGTGCGCCGGGTTCTGTAATAAACTTCAGGAGTCTGTCATCGAGGTTGTATTGAATGTTTTTCAGGCTGCCGTCATTGTTGACCGAATAAACCCTGATTTTTTCAGTATTCTTCCAGGTATCAGGGATCCTGTAGCTTAAAGTACCACCATCCCTGCTGCAGGCAAGAAATACATTCTCCTCTATCGGTGCAAATGCCGTATTGTCTTTCGCAATAACCAGTCCGTCGGCCATTTTAACGCTGTATTTGCCGGTTGCAATGTTTGCTTCAACAACAATTCCGTCCTCATACGTTACCCGTTCCAGATCGCCATACCGTTCATAACTGTCCATAGTTTTCCCGTATAACTTTTGTTTTGGGAGAGCATCAAGGATATATTCCGACACCCTGAAAGGTGAACGGCGATTGGCCAGTTTCTGCGCCCGTTGCCCGTAAAGAAAGGTTCTGGGATAAAATGACTGGCTGGTGGTTTTCAATCCAAAGCTGGTCTTGCCATGATAGATGAAGGGGATCAATGGTATCTGTTCCTCACCGTAGAAATAGATATTATCAAATGCACAGATATCACCGAATGTGCCCACGTGCCCAACAAAAAAACCTGTAAAATCTTCTGTTGCAACATCAATGCCCCTCTTGTTGAACTCGTTGACAAGCATTAACTTGCCTTCCAGGTTTTTGATTGCTCCGGCCGGACTTTTCGGATTGAAATCATATTTCCTGCCGCCTTTATATCCTCCGGCAAGCACATCAATAAAATAGGCCTCCTTAACGGGATATCTGTCAAGAGTAAACCGTACTCTTTCGAGGCCCGATTTTACAGCATATTTATAACTGCTTATAAGATATGATTGTTCTCCGTCCCAGGCCCCTCCTCTCATAATGTTGCCGTTGGGATCCATGCATATCACATCAGGATCCCAGCCCGGATTTTTCGGATATGAATCATCATAGTTATCGTAAAAGGTAACATTGACATTATATTTTTTTGCTTCGTTTATAAGATTTACCAGCCTGTCATACCCTCCGAGATCGTCATTGACTTTATCAACTGCCGGATAGCCGGTATCATGGCCCGAATACTGCCACCCCAGGAGGTAAACCACGTATGCTGCCGAATCGGTCTGAGCTGCAAACTCCTTTATTCTTTCAAGGACCTCGTCGAAGGTCAGGTTCTCATTTTTGGAACCTCTCCTCGATAAAAAGATCCTGATAAATGATTTATCCCTGTAATATGGATTCGGCACTGCTTTTACACCTTCCCTGAACAATTTTGCACCATCTACCCAGCTGATCTCACCGTCCCCGTCATAATCCCGGGTAAAGGTGACAGTAACAGAGCATGAATCCTGTACTTTCAACAGATACTTTGGATCGGTTACCGGTATGATTGTTCCGAATTCATGAAGATTGTATTCATTCAACCTGTGCATCATCCGCATCGAAAATGAACCATATCTTTTATCCCTTCCCTCACTGACACTCACAATTGTGTGGTTCTCAATTGATTTCGTATCGATCATACCAAGCACTTCCGAATTATATGCAAAACCCGTCAGGATAGGATTTAGCCAGTCAATGTCATATTCATAGCTTTTCAGTGATGCTTTTTCGATATCGATCATTCTGCCTGCATCAGCGGGAATTATCATTTTAGCATGGCTCTCATCCGATCTTATTGTCAGCAACCCCGCAAGCTGGACATTCAGAAGGTAAAAGTTCTTGAATTCCACCACATTTCGGAATGTGATGGTGACGCTTTTCCCATTCAGCCTGTATACCAGGTCAAATTCCACCGCAGGTTTGTTTTCATAAGTTATTTTTGTGTGATAAACAACCTGATTGTTGGCCAGTGAGGCTTCAAATGTTGTGACAGTCCTGTTTCTCATCACCGGAAGCGCTCCCTGCAGAAATGAAATTACAGGCCCTGAAGAACCCGGATTTTCGAGGATGATCCACTCTTTTGCCTTAACCTGATATTCCAGTATAGCCGGTCTCTCCCTGCTTAACACAATTCTGAGGTCATCGTTTTCAAGGGTTATCGTGTCAGTTGTTAATGGCTGGCTTGCCGGGGACCAGTAAATGGCAAACATGATTGTGACGAATATCAACATTCCTTTTTTCATGGATTTCAGGGTTTATTAATGGCATTAAGAGAGTTTTAATCTCTGATCTCAATTTGATTCCCTGTCGATTGTCTCAGGGTCAGCACTCCTCCTGCAGGAAGAGATTGCCATGTCCAGCCTTCAGATGAATTATCTTCAACCTCCTTCATAGGGGTTCCATTGACCGTCACTTTCCCGGGTTTTGATGTAAGCCTGAATAATTCGGTAGATGTATTATCGAATATTTCATATCTGATTCCTGAGGGCTGATACTTGATATTCTTTACTATTGAAGTTGATCTGAGCAGATGGTCAGCGTTGTCCGGTGCAAGCTCCGGTGCTGCTGCCATGGCACGCAGATAGTGGCGGACATAATCGCCATAACCGTCGGTCATCCAGACAGCATTGGTCGGGTAAAAGTTCTTCCCGTCATAATCGACCATGTAGGTGGCCCAGTTCAACATTCGGATGGCATTCCCGATATAAGTAGTATCACCGGTCAATTCCCAGTATCTCAGTTCCATCGAAGCCTGCCGCGACGAGTGGCTGTTCCCTGGAACCCGGTAAGCCGTTTGTTCGTTTACAGGGATCACTCCAAATCTGGAATATTCGTCATTGTCGAGTTCATCGTGGACCCATTTGAAAATGTCGTTGACACAATTTTCCCAATTGCGATCGAGATCCGGATGATCCATCAGATACATTGCATAGGTAACTGCATTGATCTGTGTATCCGACCAGCGTGGTACATCCTCGAAGAATGGTCCCCACTTGTTTGTTACAGCCGGATACTCCTTCATCCAGTTCAGAGTGAGGTCAAATGCTTTTTTGTACCCGGCGGTATTACCCTTCTTCATTTCCATGAGTTCGTCGAACATCCCCAGGGTGCCTGTCCAAAAAGTTGTATAACCTGATTTCTTGAAATCCTTTTTCTGCCTTTTCAGATCTTTATCCATCCCTTCATACCAGGTGGCATCTTCAACCATCACTCCAACCTCGCCCGTAACCGGATTTACCTTGAATGGCCACGGGGAATTGTCATTATCGCCCGGAACTACTTTCAAGGCCAGAGTGTTTGCAATTTTTATAGCTGTTTCAAGGTATTTTTCGTCGCCTGTCTTTTTATAAAGATGAATCAATTCAAACCCAAAGGAGCCTGCTTTATCAGGTTGCAAATAACCTTTTCCGATTATCATGTCGCCGTCATATTCTCCGGAATGGATATCCGTGTTATAGGGGTAGGGCAGGAACGGCCACTCACAGTCGGGAGCTGATAAAGAATGCTCCAGGTAATAATCCGCTATATATTTCATATTCTCAATCAGC
>Ga0209706_10001279_pt1 | contig 14277 bp, 11 predicted proteins | sample PPLLaktember2015_6_FD_187263 | JGI IMG/M metagenome (GOLD analysis project Ga0209706, IMG submission 187263) | Freshwater sediment microbial communities from Prairie Pothole Lake near Jamestown, North Dakota, USA - PPLs Lake P8 Core (1) Depth... | ecosystem: Environmental > Aquatic > Freshwater...
TCATCTACGACGCCAACGTGTTCCTCTTCGGGACCGACCCGGTGGCCGTGGACGCCGTGGCCCACGACATCATCGTCAAGGAGCGGATCGCCCGGGGCACGCAGCAGGTGGACGCCGCGGGGCGGAGCGCCTTTCTCGAGATCGCCGAGGGGCTGGGACTGGGCATCGCGGCCAGGGACAAGATCGAGATCGCGGAAGTGGCCCTGGGATAGCCTGATTTGCGGCTTCCCCGCCGCTCGGCTATGATGGACGCACAAGGGGATTCGCGCAGGCCCTTGAGAGGAGGCTCTCTCATGAAACGCAAACGGCTGGGATTCATCGGGCTCGCCCTGGCGGCGGCGCTCCTGGCTTCATGCAGCACGGAAGACGGCGGAGCGGCCTACGATTATTACGTCTTTGCGACCCTGGCCAGCGCCGGGAAGGTCTCGGCGTATTCCATGAGCGCCAGCTCGGGCTCGTTGACCGAAGTGGCGGGGTCGCCTTTCACCGCGGGGACCGAACCGCAGTCCGTCGCGGTCGACCCGTCAGGCAAGTACGTCTATGTGGCCAACTACTTCTCCGACAACATCTCGGCCTATGAGATCGACGCGGCCACGGGCGGTCTGACGGCGGTCGCGGGTTCGCCTTTCGCCGCGGGGCTGGGGCCCTACGCCATAACGGTCGAGCCGTCGGGCAAGTTCGCTTATGTGGCCAACGCGGATAGCGCCAACGTCTGGCCCTATCTGATCGACCCGGACACGGGCGCGCTGGCCCCTTACGGCGCGCTGGCGGCCCCCGCGGGGATCCACCCGAGCTCCGTGACGGCCGATCCGTCGGGCAAGTTCCTCTATGTGGCCAATGAGTATTCCGGCAGCATCTCCGGTTATGCCATCAACGCCAGCTCGGGCCAGCTGACCCCCATAGCGGGCTCGCCGTTCGCCACGGGAGGGTATCCCCGGGCCGTCGCAGTCGACCCCGCGGGCAAGTTCGCGTATGCGGCCAACACGGGCTCGCGGAACGTTTCGGCCTTCGCCGTCAACGCGACGACGGGAGCGCTCGCGGTCATCGCCGGCTCGCCTTTCGCCGCGGGGATCGACCCTGTATCCGTCGCGGTCGAACCGTCGGGGATGTTCGTCTATGTGGCCAACCGGGGTTCGAGCAACGTTTCGGCCTATTCCATCAATGCGACGACGGGCGCGCTCTCGGCCATCGCGGGCTCGCCCTTTGCCGCAGGGGCGGGGCCGAGCTCCGTCGCGGTCGATCCCTCGGGCCAATTCGTCTATGTGACGAACTACTGGACCGACGATATCACGGGCTATACCCTCAACTCGACGACGGGGGCCCTGACGGAAGGGAGCCGCTCGCCCTACCTCGTGGAGGTCGGAGAGCACCCCTCGTCCGTCGCCGTCGTCCGCATAGCCAAATAGCGCTTGGGGATCTCCCGGGGCTGGGGAGAGACCCGGGCCGTCAGCGGGCGAAGTAAGTCCGGCCCGTGATCGAGGCGCGGACCTCCGAGCGGGGGTCATCCGCCGATACGGCCTTGCAGGAGAATTTCGCGGCCACCCAGAGGCCGGGAAGCTCGGCCAGGCCGCGAAGATAGCCGGCGATGTCGCTCCAGCCCCCCTGGACCTCGATCGCGACGGGCAGCTCGGCGGTAAATTCGCCAGGGACTTCGGGTCCCGGCGCGAACTTGGTCATCTGGAGGCCCGAATCGAGGGCGAGCCGCTGGATCTCCCGCAGCGTCGCGGCACTGTCCTGGCGGGCCGGAACCGCTCTTTCGAGCTCGGCGAGACGGGCGGCCGGGTCCGACCCGGCGGAAGCGGCCTCGCCCGCGGCATCTGCGGCGACGGCCGCCAGCGTGAATTCCCATGATTCCCGGCCCCGGGTCGTCTTCATGACGGAGCCGCCGAGCGTCAGGTCCGCAAGCGACGGGCTGTCGCCGAGGCGGGCGACATAATCGGCCAGGAGGTTATTGGACGGGGCGATCCCCTTGACCCGGACCTTGCCGGAGTCATAGGAGGCTTCGGTCAGCCGGACGCGGTCCGGCAGAGCCGATATCAGGTCTTCGATGATGCGGCCGGCCACGGGCCGCCGGGCCAGCAGGCCCTCGATGTGCTCGATCTTGCGCGCGACGGCCGCGGCCTCGTCCTTCCCGGACGACGAGGAGCCCGATGAGGACGGGCCGGACGGACAGGCCATAAGCGCAATGCAGGCGCCCAGGCAAAACAGGATAGATCTCGCGCAGATCATCGCTTTCTCTCCGGTCTTTTGCCTCATGCTACTCCTTTTTAGTCGGATGAGCGGCCGGCCGAGACGGACTCCCCTCAGGGAACGTCCTTCATTATCGGAGGACAAGGCGCTGCTGAGTACCTGTCTCCGTCGCGATGTCCGGTGCCGGACGGAGGTTGACCCGAATCCGGACGGTCCGCCCGCCCGGTCAGGCCGCTCCAGGGGACCTCACTTGGCATGCCGATTGCAAATAACAGGCCCAGGGAGACAGCCATGATCTCAAGCTATGTCAAAGTGGCCCTGCGCAGCATGGCCAGGCACAAGACCCTGTCCGCCATCAACATCCTCGGACTCTCCGTCGGCATCGCGGCGAAGCCGGCAAGGACATTCCGCCCGCCGATTACGTCAAGATCGACGACGAGGTAACCTGGCTTCCCGCGACCATCCAGTTCCCGGCCCTCCGCATCTTCGACCGCCAAGCACTCATGAGGCTTTCGCCCCAGCCCGATCCGCCCGGAAGGATACGCTGAGCCAGGGCTCTAGGATTCGACCAGGACCTTGAAGCCGCCCCAGGCCATGCGCTTGACGTCAAAGGGCATCGATTTCGTATCCGGCATCAGCCGGGGGTCCTTCATGACCTTGGCGACGATCCTGTCGCGCTGCGCCTTCGACTTGTACACGATCCAGGAGAAAACGATCGTCTCGCCGCGCTTGGGCTTGGCCATTTGGATGAAGGTCATCCCTCCCCAGGACGAGGCGATGTCGTCGCCGACGCACTCTTTGTAATCGAGGGCGCCGTACTCGCACCAGACCTTCCCGGCTTTCGCGGCCATCCGCCGGTAGGCCCCCAGGTTCTTTTTCGGAACACACAGGACAAATCCGTCGACATATTTCATCTCAGACTCTCCTTTGAGAAGTTGTGGCCTCTTACATCGGGGATTGAAGCGGGATCCCGTCGAGGAAGTCCCGGATCATGGGCACGAGCCAGGCGCCCCGGAACATGACCCCGAAATGGTGCGTCCCGGGCAGGATCGCGAGTTGCGATCTGGGCAGGCCGGCTATATCTCCGAACACTCCCCCGCCGAGAAGGCGGAACATCTCGACGGCGTGCTCGGGCCGGACCCCGTCGGAATCGCCGATGACGATAAGCGTGGGCGAGGCGATCGCCCGGATGGCGTCCTCGGGCCAGGCGTAGACCTTCGCTTCGGCCGCTTTTATCTTGTCGACGAGCGCCGGGAAGGCCGCGGGGTTCGGCGCCACCTTGTCGTAGCCGTCGCGGATCGGCGTCCCGGTGAAGTTGTCCGGGGTCATCTTGGCGATGGTCGCCATGACATCCGGATACCAGCCGTCGGTCCGATAGGTCCCCGAGACGACGACGAGCTTGTCGACCATCTCCGGGTGGCGGATGGCCGCTTGAAGAGCGGCCGCGCCACCCAGGCTGTAGCCGAGGATGTCGGCCTTGTCGACCCCGATGTGGCGCATGAGGGCAGCGACATCATCGGCGAATTGCTCATAAGAGAAAGGCCGGTCGATGTCGGCCGTGCGGCCGTGACCCTGGAGCTCGACGGCGATGACGCGGCGGGACTTGGCCAGCTCGGTCAGGGTATCGCCCCAGGCTTCGACGGTCATGAACGCGCCGTGGATGAGGACCAGCGGCTTGCCCGTGCCGTGGATCTCATAATACATCTTTAGCCCGTTGACGGGCGCATAATCTCGCTGAACCTCGGGCGTCGAGGCGGCCGGCTTCTGCGCAGCCATTTCTTGCGCGGCAGGCGGCATCGTTACGCCGCCCTTCTCGCCGCCTTGCTTGCAGCCCCCCAGGACCAATATCGCGACGGCCAGCCCGGCCGCCGCGGCCTGTAAACGAACATGGTTGGATCTCATTTCGCATTCTCCTTGTGGATGATCCGGGAGCGCACACCCCCAAAATGGGCTTGCCAGATTCGTGCCACCCCGGGGGCCCGCGTCAGAGGCTCTTGATAGAACTTTGACAAATTCATGACAACTTGCCGTCGCTTCTCCGCTACCTTGAGCACATCTCGAATAAAGGAGAAGGCCATGCGCGAGCGACAGGGCTGGAAAACCGGCCTGAGGCGGTTCCCGGCGTGCTTCATAGCCTTATTTCTGCTCTTGGCCGGGCTGACCCTCAGGGCGGGACAGATCGAAAAGGACTCCAAGCTCGCGACGAAGATCGCGGGCAAGAAGGGGGTCCAGGTCCTCACCGCGGACGGGAAAAGATCCGTTCGCTGGCCGGTCGTGCTGGGCGAGGGCATTGCGAGCAGAGAAACTCAAAGGGGAGAGGAACTGCTGAAAGGCGACTTCAATCCCTCGACCCTCATTCCGTGGAGCGATGTGCGGGCCATCAAAGTACGGAAGAACGCCGGCGCGCTCGGTGCGTTGATCGGGTCCGTCGTCGTGGCAGGGGCCGGCGTCGCCGCTCTCGCAGGGGTGCAGGACGAGGGCGCCAAGTTCGGAGAGCTCTTGTTGGCAGGGTTGATGCTCTCGGCTGTGGGCGCCCTGCCGGGGTTCTTCCTGGGCTCCCTGGTCCCCCGCTGGAAGACCGTTTATTCAGCGTCGGCCGCCGGCCCGCGAACGGTCCCGAGGGTCTCCTTGGGACCCACGGTCAGAGGCGGCATGGCCCTGACGGTTTCCGTGAGCTTCTGACGACCTCCGCCGCGAGCTACGGGCCGCCGTGCCCCAGGCTATTGTAGCGCCGACGCGATGATGCCCTCTCTTAGCAAAGTAAAAATGTCGAAGCGCGAGCCGGGGTCTAGATATATTTCTTTAGGCGCGGCCAAAGGTCCTGGAGCTTGACCTTTAGCCCCCGGCAAAGAAAGATCGGCAGGTCGCTCTCATAGGGCATGGCGTACTTGTTGGAGTGGCGGGCGGCCTCGATGACCTCACGATAGGCTTGACGATGGTCGTCGGCGCTGCCGCCGATGATGATCATCACCTCTCCCCTGCCGGGGACGGGCCCCCAGACCCAATAATTGTTGTGGCCGCTCATCGCCTCCGGCAGACCGAGCCTCCGGCCGAGGACGGAGATGGCCGACGCCTCGCCGTAGTTTTGGCCGAAGATGCCGCAGACGGCGCGATCGGCGTCGCTCAACCCTTGATAGACCCGGGCCACGGTCTCGGTCATTTCCTCCCAGCCGAACTGGTCGGCGAAGTGCTGGGGGAGAAGACCCATGGCCTGGCGCTCGCCCGCCGGCGGCGTGATCCCCAGACGCTGGGCATATGACACGAGCTTTTCGACGGGCAGGACCGGGACGGCGAACGGCGAGGCCGCCGCCCCCGTCAGGATGATCAGGATGAGAAGGGCTGGCGCGAGCCAATGGAGCTTCGGCCGCGACGACCAACGCTCCAGGGCGACCGCCCCGCCGGCCAGCATGGTCGGATAGATGGCTGCCAGATAATAGGGCTTGCCGCCCGAAAAGACGAAAAAGACAAGCAGCCCCAGAAAGGCCCAGCCGAAGGCCCGGACGGGCTTCATCTCGCGGGCCAGCAGGAAATAGAAAAAGCCGATCAGCACAATGAGGAAGACGAACGGCAGGGCGTCCATGATCAGACCGCGGAGGAACTGGAGAGGAGAGAGAACGGCGTTCTTATAGGCCACGGCATTCCGGTTGAGCTCGATGAACGGCAGGCCGTGGCGCCATTGCCAGAGAAGATTGGGAAGGGAGACGGCCAAGGCGACCGCGACACCCGCCCAAAACCAGCCGTTGCGGAGCCGCGAGCGCGCCGAGCTCAGCAGGAGCCCGGCCCCGAGGGCGGCGACGAAGAACACGATCGAGTACTTGTTCTGGAGGGCGATCCCGGCGGCGAGTCCGAAGACCGGCCAGAGCCGCGGCCGGTCGTCCTTCAGGATGATCGCCAGGATGTAGGCCGCGATCGTCCAGAACAGGATGTCGAAGGCGTTGTTGGTGAGAAGATAGCCGAAATTCAGGATGACCGGCGCGCCGATGACGGCGACCGCCGCCAGGACTTGGGCCAGGCGGCCCCCGCCGAGCTTGCGCGCCAGGAGGCCGGCCAGAATGACCGTCGCCGCCCCGGCCAGCGCCGGGAAGAGGCGAAGCCCGAGGAGCGAAGGGCCGAAGAGGAGACGCGACGCCTGGGCGATGAGCGGCGTGAAGGGCGGGTGGTCGACGAAGCCAAAGGCAAGCCGCTGGCCGCAGATGAGGTAGTAGAGCTCGTCGCGAAAGAACCCGTACCGCCCGTTGACGGCGAGGTGGATGACGAGCTTGGCCGCTCCCAGATAGATGAGGATGGCCGTCGCGCTCAGGAACGTCGCTCGGGGAACGCGCCTGTCCATGATGCCCTCCCGGAGATCGGTATCCGGGGCCGCCGGTCAGTGCTTCTCCGGGTACAGCGTGACCTGGACGTAGCGCTTGGTGTTGAAATAGGTCTTGGCGGCGGCCTTGACCGAGGCCCGCGTCAGGAGCTTGATCGATTCGGGGAAGCGGACGATCGCGGCCGGGTCCTCGGCGAGCTGGTAGCTTTCGGTGAGCTCGCCGAGCCACCAGCCGTTCTCGCGGCTGTCGGTCTCGTAATCGCGCGATTCGGTCAGCCGGTACTCCTCGACCTCTTTCTCGGTCGGGCCGTCCTTGGCGAGCTTTTTGATCTCGCTGAAGATGGCCTTGGTCATCTCGTCCATCCGGGCCGGGTCCGTGCCGAGGTCGATCGACATCCGGAACTCGGCGGTGGGGATCTTCCGGTAGGTCGGCTGGACGCCGACGTTGTAGGTCCCGCTCAGCTTTTCGCGCAGGAGCTTCCGCAGCCGGGTCTCGAGCACGTGGCCGGCCGCGCGGATATTGATGCGGTTGCCGGGATCGTCCTGGAAGGGGCCGGAGAAGACGATGGCCGTCAGGCTCTTGGGCTCGACGCCCTTTTCGACCGTCCTCTTGACGACGCCCTCCGGCGGCGGCACCCGCCAGTCCTTCCAGGTCTCCTTGCGCTCGAGGGATGGCAGGGAGGCAAGGTACTTGTCGACGAGGGGCTCGATCGCCGCCATGTCCAGGTTGCCGACGAGGATGAAGGTGAAATCGCTCGCGTCGGCGAAGCGGTCGCGGAAGAAGGCCAGCGACTTTTCGAGGTCCATCCGGGGGATCTCGTCGACCGTCATGGGCCGGAAGCGGGGCTGGTCCCGCTGCAGGGTCGTGCGCAGGGTGTCCGAAAAAACGGTTTCCGGGCTCTTGGTGCGGTTCTCGAGGTAGGTCTTGATCTGCGACTTGAGGACGTCGAAGACGACCGGGTCGGGCCGCGGCGCGGTGAAGGTCAGGTAGACGAGCTGGAAGAGGGTCTCCGCGTCGCGCGGCGAGGCGCTGCCCGAGAGGCCTTCCTCGAGCTCGCCGATCGACGGCCGGATCGAGACGGCCTTGCCGGCCAGCTTCTTCTCGAGGTCGACCGTGCTGAAGACGCCGAGGCCGCCGGCGGGGATGACCTGGTCGGCCGTGTTGGCCGGGATGAGGTTCGGGTCCTCGGCAAGCGAGACGCCGCCGGCGCTCGTAGCCCGGAAGAGGATCTCGTCCTCCTTGAAGACCGTCGGCTTCAGCACGACGCGGGCGCCGTTCGACAGGGTCCACTCGGTGACGCCGATCGCCGGGATCTCGCGGCGCTCGACGACGCGGCCGGGCACGGGCTCCTGGGCGATGAGGGGCGCGTCGGTCGTCGTGTCCTCGTAGGCGGCGAGATCCTGGCTCTTGACCTCCTCGAGGACGGCGGCGAGCCCGGCCTCGGTCGGGACCGGGACGCCGGGCTTGTCGGGCAAGGTGGCCATGACGACGCGGTTCCGGCCGGTCATCCACTCGCCGGCCAGGGCGTTGACCTCTTCGAGCGTGATGCCGGGTATGAAGAGCCTGTGCAGGTCGTACTCGTACTGGATGCCCGGCGTCGGCTCGCCGTTGAGGAAGGCCCGGGTGAACTCCTCGGCGTAGGCCTGGGAGTCCTCGGTCTCTTTTTCGGCCAGGGCGCGTTCGAAGTAGCGCAGGGCCGTCGCCTTGCGGCGGTCGATCTCGGTCGCCGTGAACCCGAAGCGGGCCACCCGCTCCCCTTCCGTGTAGATCGACCGGAGGCCGCGCGGGATGCCGCCGTCGCCGACGAGGGCCGAGATGACGAAGACGTCCTTGGAGCCGACGAACCGCCCCTTGCTCGCGACGGCGCCGAGGAAGGGCGGGTCGGGCTTCTGGGCGATCTCCGTGAGCCGGTCGTTGAGCGCGTCGTTGAAGAGCCGCTCGACGAGCATGCGGCGGTAGGACCCGACCAGGCCCTGGTCGGCCGCGGGAAGCTTGTGGTAGACGGAGACGATGCTCGAGGAGGCCTCCTTGTCCGCGGCGATGGCGAAGAGCGTCCCGTCGTGGTCGGGGACGGGATAGGACGGGCGCGGCACGGCGCCGGCCGGCATCGGGATGGGCCCGAACTGCTTCTTGATGAGGGCCTCGATGCGGGACCGGTCGAAATCCCCGACGGCGATGACGGCCATGAGATCGGGGCGGTACCAGGTCTGGTAGTAGCGCTTCAAGGTGTCATAGGCGAAGCTCTCGATGACCTCCTTCTTGCCGTCGGGGAGGCGCTCGGCATAGCGGGAGCCCGAGAGGAGGATGGGGATCTGCTTGTCGCGGACGCGCGTTTCGGCGCCCTGGCCGAGGCGCCACTCCTCGACGATGATGCCGCGCTCCTTGTCGATGGCCTGGGGCTCGAAGGTCAGGTTGTGGGCCCAATCCTCCATGATGAGGAACGCGTTCCCGAGGATGGCCTCGGAATCCGTGGGGACCTTGAGCATGTAGATCGTCTCGTCGAAGCTGGTGAAGGCGTTGAGGTCGGGGCCGAAGCGCATGCCGATCGACTCCATGAATTCGATGAGCTTCTGCTTCGGGAAGTGGGTCGAGCCGTTGAAGGCCAGGTGCTCGACGACGTGGGCCAGCCCGCGCTGGTCCTCGTCCTCGAGGACCGACCCTGCGTTGACGACGAGGCGCAGCTCGGCCCGGTTCTTGGGCTCGCGGTTCTCGCGGATCCAGTACCTAAGCCCGTTGGGGAGCTCGCCGACCGTGATCCGGGGGTCGACCGGGATCTTCTGGTCGAGGGCGTATTGGGCGGGCGGGACGGCGGCCGGGGCGGGCGCGACCGCTTGGTCCTGGGCCCGGACAAGGGGCGGCGGGACGAAGAGGACGGCCGAGAGAGCCAGAAGTGTCGAAAAGACGGAAAGGAGGGTTCTGCGCGGGTTTTTCATCCCCTCTATCATAGAGGATTTCGGGGATTATGGCACGTGCCTGGCGCGGGGACGAAACTGAATCTTGATTTGTCAAGGGCGGAAGGTCGGCCTATACTAGGTTGTTGACCGCCAAGCGCGGCCTTTAGGAGAGGAGATCCGCCCATGAAGCGCGTTCGCCTGACGTTATGGATCGTCCCGCTGGCCCTGGTCCTCGCCGCCGGCGGCTGCGCCTCGAACGACAACACCCCGGACCCGAGCCTCATCGTCAATTCCCTGGAGGACATCGCGACCCCGCCGGCCGGAACGATAACCCTGCGGTCGGCCATCGCTGCGGCCGCGTCGGGCGACGCCATCACTTTCGACCCCACGCTCGACGGCGACACGATCCTGCTCACCGTCGTCGGCGAGGAGCATTCGACCCTCGTGGGCGAGGTGTACGTCAACAACGCGTTCGCGGGCTATCAGGAACGCGATTACGGCAGGTCCGCTCTCTACACCCCCAGGAACCTCGTCATCGACGCCTCGAGCCTGCCGAACGGGATCACCATCAAGTGGGGCGGAGGAAGCACGAGCCACGCCAGGGTCCTGGCCGTTTACGGGGACCTGACCATGAAGAATGTGACGATCGAGTCGGGCTATGCGACGGCCGAGGCCATCGCCAGCGCACAGCAATACACCCTGGCCCGCGGCGGCGGGCTCGCGGTCTGGGGCACAGCGCAGCTCGAAAACTGCACGATCGCCGGCAATACCTGCGTCGGCGAATCGGGGTCCGCCCGGGACCGCGGCACCTACGGCGGCGGCATCTACGCCAACGGGCTCGACCTCGACGAATGCGTCATCAGCGGGAATTCCGCCATCGCCTACGGGGCCGGCGGCGGCGGCATCTATTCGGTCGGCGGCGGCGACAACACCTCCGGCCAGGGGAACAACACGTCGCTCGACCGCTGCACGATCAGCGGCAACCACGTGATGGCCCAGCATGCCTACGGCGGCGGCATCTTCACCCTGTCCGGCGGACCGAACAACCTGGCCACGATGGTCCTGACGAACTGCACCATCGCCCGTAACCTCCTGGAGGATCATCCGGACTTCGTCAATACGGGCCAGTGGTTCGATAGGGGCGGCGGCATCTATATGGGCGGCGGCTCCCTGTGGGTGTCCGGCTGCACCATCGCTGAGAACGCGATCTCGGGCGAGCTTGCGTATGTCGGCGGCAAGCCCAGCGCGGCCGGCGCCGGGGTCGGGGCCACCACCGGCAACGCCCATGTCATCGAGACCGTCTGGCTCCAGAACTCGATCGTCGTCGGCAACACGCTGAACGGCGACGCCGAGGACTGGTTCGCGGGGTCCATCCTCGACTTCTACAGCAACGGCTACAATATCGTCGGCCGCGTCAACTTCACCTGGATCCTCACGCCGGTGCCCGACTGGATGATGTCCAGCCGCAAGCGCTGGCCCAAGCCGGGCGACCAGGACGGCATCACGCTGGCCCAGGCGCTCGATGCCGGCGGGGCACAGTATCACGCGACGGCGATATCGGCGGGCACGGACGCCGGCGGGCCGGCCATCCTGTGGTATCCCCCGGCCTCGCTCGCCGTCGACAAGATCCCCAACCAGGATTACGACGTCACCTACGTCAACGCCGGGTACACGGGATTCGGCGTCCCGACGGACGACTTCCTCAATTATGTCATTCTGCAGTGCCGGAGCCAGTACGGCGCGATCCTGGGGGCCGATTTCGGGACGGAGTTCGGCGACATGACCGGGACGACCTGGTACGGGCCGGCCCGGACCTGGCCGTCGAACCCGCAGAACGCCGCCTGGATCAATTTCTGGCACGCCCTGGACACGGCCATCGGCGACCGGCTCGGCATGGTCCGGCTCGGGGACGATTTCTGGGGGACGTTCACGAGCGGGCCGCTCGGCGACAACGTCCGGATCACCGTCAGCCGGCAGACGAAGTCGTTCCACATGGAGGGCGTCGACCAGCTGGGGAATATGCGCCCGCGGGGCGCGACGGGCGACATCGGCGCGATCGAACGGTAAGGGCTCTAACCCGCCGATAAACCGGGCCGCTCGGCGGACGCCGCCTCCCAGCGGAGCCGCAGCTTCCGGCCTGATGCCGCGCAGTCCCGCAAGTAAAGATTGACCGCGATACGCTTGCCAAGAAGCTCGAGCCCGGAATATACTCCGGGCGGGACAAACAGATGAGAGCCGATCGATGGTTCTTCCTGGCGATGGGGATATTCACGGCCGCGGCCTGTTCGGGACCGGCCTCAGCCCCGGCGGGCGACGGCGTGCCGGCCGCAACGGCCGCCGGCGACCTTCCCGTCATGCGCTCGATCGACGGCATCCCCGGCTGGACGCGGACCGGACCTCCCGAGCGCTATAACAAGGAAGGCCTCTACGGCTACATCGACGGGGGGGCCGAGATCGTCCTCCAGTACGGCTTCCGGGAGCTCGCGGTCTCGAAGTTCAAGCCGGCGGCCGCGCCGGCGGCGCCGAAGGAGGTCGTCCTCGAGATCTACCGGATGGCGTCGGGCGAGGCGGCCTTCGGGCTCTATTCGACCAAACTCGAAGGCGAAGAGGAAGGCTGGCCGGGGATCGGGCCGGACAACTGGACGAGCCTGGGTCAGGCCAGCCTGGTCAAGGGCGAATTCCTGATCAGCATCCTCGCCCCGGAGTGCACGGACAAGGAGATCGGCGAGTTCATGGCGGCCCTGGAGCCGAGGATCCCGGGGAGCGGGACGGTCCGTCCCAAGGGAATGAGCTGGCTGCCGCGCGAGGGCAGGATCCCGTCGAGCGGGCGCTATATCAAGGGCCCTCTCGCCGCCCGGAACGAGTCGCCCTTCCTCGAAGGGGACTTCTGGGACTTTTCCGGGACGACCGAGGCGTATTCGGCCAAGTACGGGGCGCGCCCGGCCATCTCAAAGCTGATCATCGTCAAGCTCGGGACCGAGGCGGCGACGGGATCGCTCGAGGACAGCGTCCAAGGCTCTTTCGAGGAGTACCTCCTGGGTGTCAAGCGCGCGGGCGCGCTCCTCGAAGGCCGGAACGACGCCGGCCGCTGGTTCCTGTTCAAGCGGGCCGGTTCGATCGCCGCTCTCATTCTCGGCGAGCCCGACGAGGCGGCCGCCCGTGCCCGCCTCGAAACGGCTCTAGAGAACGCCTAATCGCGGAACGACGCCGTTATTGCCAGATAGAGCAGCCCCAAGGACACCGGCACCGCGATCGCGATCAAGGTCAGGGTCGGATTGATCTTCTTGAAGCGGACCTGACGGACGTCCGAGAGGGGGATGGAAACCTGCCGGACCGTCCTTTCGTTGATGAGGACGGACCACCGGGCCTCGTCTTCTTTCAAGACGCTTTGGACGGCATACACGCGTCCGCTCTCGTCGGTGATCTCATAGACGGTCCCATCGGCCCGTTTCTTGATCGAAGAAAAGGGCCTTTGGATATCGATCGGGACCGAGAGCCCTGCGATAGCTGTGCCCGTGATCACAAGGCCGCGAACGCGGCCCGGATCGGAATTGGAGAAGTCGATGCGTTCCCCGGACGCCTTGACGACGCTCATGATCTTCGCGCTCTTGCCGGGAGCGCCTGATATGCCATCGATAGTCTTCGTTCTCCACATCGTGCAGGACGTGGACGCGAGAACGAAAGCCGCCAGCGTGATCACCGTTACCGGCTTTTTGGACATAGCGTTTTCTCCTTGGCGGTCCGGGCCGATTACTGGCCCCCTCATATCCATGCTCAATATATCGGGCCCCCCGGCCCGAGTTGTCAAGAATCCGTCAATTTTCCCGATCTCCTTGCCGGCCCGACATTCCCTTGACACAGAACAAGTGGGGAGAGCAGAATCGGCCTGCGCATGCGATACCGAGCATTCGCCGTACTTGCCATTATCCTGGCGCTCGCCTGGGGTTGCCCGGGACGACCCCCGGACCGGGGAGAGGAACACGCCGCCAAGCCGAAGGCCTTCCTCGTCGTGACCTTCGACACCGAGGATTACATCACCCCCGAGGCCGAGGGCATCGACGACATCCCCAAATGGCTGGCCGAGACGATGTCCGAGGAGGGCGTCACCGGGACATTCTTCGTCATCGGCGAAAAAGCCCGCTCGCTCGAGAAACGCGGGCGCCGCGACGTCATCGAGGCCATGGCCAAGCACAACATCGGCAGTCACACCAACTTCGGCTCGATCCACCCGACCGTGACCGAGAAACTGGAGAAGGCCGGTTGGGACGACGGGGTCCGGCTGATGCTGGAGCAGGAGTCGGCAGGCATCGATGAGATGGCACGGATCTTTGGCATCCCCGTGACGACCCTCGCCCGCCACGGCGGCTCCTATGGGCCGCAGCTGGTCGCGGCGCTCGGGAATATGAAGGCGGGGTACCAAGGCTCCCCGGCGAGCCTGCCCGGCCACGACGTCGTCTGGTTCTGCAACGCCCTGAACTTCAGCTCGCAGTACGCCGGATTCGACGATTCTTATTATCGGGACGACCTCTTCGAGCCGGTCTTCGACAAGCTCAAGGCCGAGTTCCCTGAAGTCATAAGGACATCGCAGGTCCTGGCCCTCTTCGCCGGGCACCCGACCAAGATCCGGGCCGAGGAGTTCTGGGACCTGAATTTCTATTACGGCAAGAACGCCCCGCCGAACGAATGGGTCATGCCGCGCCTCAGGCCCCAGGAGACGATGGCCACGGCGCAGAAGAACTTCCGCCGCATGATGCGCTGGCTCAAGGGCCGGGACGACATCGAGATCACGACCTATCGCAGACTCATGGAGATCTACGGCGGCCAGAAGGAGACAACGACGCGCGACGAACTGCGGGAGATCACGCGAAAGACCCTCGAGCTCA
>Ga0209706_10001280_pt1 | contig 14265 bp, 14 predicted proteins | sample PPLLaktember2015_6_FD_187263 | JGI IMG/M metagenome (GOLD analysis project Ga0209706, IMG submission 187263) | Freshwater sediment microbial communities from Prairie Pothole Lake near Jamestown, North Dakota, USA - PPLs Lake P8 Core (1) Depth... | ecosystem: Environmental > Aquatic > Freshwater...
AACTTCCGCACAACTGACAAAGTGCGTGTGCGCGTATGGTCGGAATTTTCTTATAGGGTGAATCCATGAACAGGTGGATCGGTGCGGTGACGCTGGTATCCGTGGCGACGTCAGTGTGGGTGGAAAGTGCTGTCGCGGCGGGCGAATGGACGAACATTCAAGGGATGGGAATGGCGAGGACATTCGTCGCATCCTCCCGTGGCCTGGATGCCGTCGGACTCAACCCCGCCAACCTGGCTGTGCCGGGCCGCAACACGGTCACCGTCGGCCTTATGCCCTTCGGGGCACAGTTCGGCGTAGACTTCATGACGTACGAGTTGTATGAAGAATACTTCACCGGCGAGAAGGAATCCGGTGGCCGTATCGGACGTTTGCTCACCGACGCGGACAAACGAACTCTGCTGGCATCGTTCCCGGACGGCGCCGGCCGGGGATCCGCGCATGTGGAAGCTCGTCCCATTGGGGTGTTCCTGCAACTTCCTGAGTACGGCAACCTCGCGCTCACGATCACCGAGTACGGCTCGATGAATTTCATGGTACCGCAGGACTTCGCAGAATTCCTGCTCTACGGCAACCCACCGGGATCATCGTACGATCTCAGTCAGACCTCGGCACAGGTAATGTGGTTGCGGGAATACGCTCTCTCTTACGCGCGGGAATTGCCGGTCCCGGAGTTCGTGCATTCCCTTTCCGCAGGAGTTGCCGTGAAGGTGATCCACGGCTTCGGGTGTTTTGAGATCGAACGGGCCAATACCCGATTTACCACAGGAATGGATGGCATACTGCACGGCAACATGGATTTCGGTGGCCGGATGGCAGGGATCGATCCGATCCGCGGCGGGGAGGACGCCGCGTACCAGCCCTTCCCGGCACCGGCCGGCACGGGATGGGGACTTGATCTGGGCATTGCCTCCGATATCACCCGCTACCTGCGCGCCGGTGTGAGTGTCACCGATATCGGTTCTGTCGAATGGACGCGAAACCTCGAACGGGTCGTGTCATCGGGGGTCGTTACTGTCGACAACCCCCTGGAAGAAACCCAGCGCGACTCACTGGAAGACGCCGTCACGGGCGAGCGCATCCCCGGTACGCCATTCAGCACACCGCTGACCACGATGTTCCGTGTCGGAGCCGCCGTGGAACTCCACAAGGTCCCGGTCCTCCGGGGATTTCTCTGGGGGGAGTGGATGTTCGCCTGTGACTTCAATATCGGTCTGGTGGATGGGGCGGCCGGGCCGCAGACCGGACGGCTCTCCATGGGTCTGGAGTTCAAGCCATGGAGGTTTCTCCCTCTTCGGACAGGAGTATCGTTCGGTGGGCCGGATCGCTACAACTTTGCCCTGGGCGTGGGCTTTCACTTCGGCGTGTTCGATCTGGATCTTGCTTCCGAACATCTCAACTTTTTGTTCTCGGAAGCCGCCCTCGATCACGGGGCGATCGCAATGGGCATGCGCATCAGGATCTAGAGGGCCTGAGGGACAATAGTCAATTGACCATGGACAATTGTCCATCGGCTGTCAGAGGATGTACTTCGAGAGATCCCTATTGCGGACGATGCTGGCGAGGCGTGTCTGGACGCGCTCGCGGTCGATGACCACGGTCGCGATGGGAAGCTCATCGGGAGCCAGGTACAGCGTCTCCTCCAGCAGTGTTGTGAGGATAGTGTGAAGCCGGCGGGCCCCGATGTTCTCCACTTGTTCGTTCACCTCGCTGGCGATGCGGGCAATCTCGCGTATGCCATCGTCACGGAAGTCCAGATGCACACCCTCCGTCTCGAGCAGGGCGGCATACTGCTTGATGAGGGCGTTCTGCGGCACCGTGAGTATCTTCACGAAATCCTCTTCGCTGAGACTATGCAGTTCCACTCTGATGGGAAACCGTCCCTGCATTTCCGGAATCAGATCCGATGGTTTGGCGACATGAAACGCCCCTGACGCGATGAAGAGGATGTGATCCGTCTTCACGGTTCCGTATTTGGTGGCAACGTTGGATCCCTCGACGATCGGGAGGAGGTCACGTTGCACTCCTTCGCGCGAGACATCAGGTCCGCCTGCGTGTCCCTGTTTTCCCGCGATCTTGTCAATTTCATCAATAAAAACGATGCCCGAGTTTTCGACACGCTGCAGAGCGTCCTTGACTGCGGCGTCGTGATCGATAAGTTTCTGGGCTTCCTCGTTGACGAGGATGACGCGGGCTTCTGCGACGGTGACCTTGCGGCGCTTCATTTTTTTCGGCAGCATACCACCGAACATATCCTGGAGATTGATGCCCATGTCATCCAGCGACATCGGGCCGATCACCTGCATCAAGGGGGTGCTGCTGGCGGGAACATCAAGCTCTAACAACCGCTGCTCCAGCTGGCCGCTGCGCAGCCGCTCCCGGAGGCGTTCGCGGGTGGACGACGCCTCGTCGGGTTCCTCCCTGGGTTTTTCGTCCGTGGTCTCGACAGTGCGGCGCCGCGGTGCGGGAAGGAGAAGGTCCAGCATCCGCTCTTCGGCGAGGACTTTCGCCTTGTCTTCCACGTCGACACGGCGTTCCGCTTTCACCATGCTGACGGCATATTCGGTGAGATCGCGTATAATGGATTCCACATCGCGACCCACATAGCCCACCTCCGTGAATTTCGAAGCCTCAACTTTGATAAAGGGAGCACTGGCAAGACGGGCAAGGCGTCGGGCGATTTCCGTCTTCCCCACGCCGGTCGGACCAATCATGATGATGTTGTTGGGCATGATTTCCTCCCGGAGGCCGGGAGGCACCTGCAAGCGGCGCCAGCGATTGCGGAGTGCGATGGCGACCGATCTCTTTGCCGCGTCCTGCCCGATGACATACAGGTCAAGTTCGCGCACAATCTCTCTCGGCGTGAGTTCCCGTACAGGGGAAGCTGAGGTTGGTGCGACCATGGGATTGTCCGTGCCGCGTCCGCGGCTCAAAGTTCTTCGATGATGATGTTGGTGTTGGTGTAAATGCAAATATCGGCGGCGGCGAGCAATGCTTCGTGGACGATCTCGGGGGTGGGGAGGGAGGAGTGGCGGACCAGCATACGGGCCGCGGCGAGGGCATACATGCCTCCCGACCCGATGGCGACGATGCCGTCGTCCGGTTCGATAATCTCGCCGGTGCCGGAAATCACGAGTGCGGTGGAACCGTCGAGCACGGCGAGCAATGCTTCAAGCTGACGGAGATACTTGTCGGTGCGCCATTCGCGAGCCAGCTCCACCGCGGACCTCTGGAGATTGCCGTGGTGCTTCTCCAGATAATCCTCAAACTTCGTGAACAGGGTGAATGCATCGGCCGCCGCTCCGGCGAACCCGGCAAGAATGCTGTCGTTGTACAGCCGGCGGATCTTCCGGGCCTTGTGCTTCATGACCGTCTGCCCGATTGTCACCTGCCCGTCGGCGCCGATGGCCGTGACACCGTTATGGGTGAGCCCCAGAACCGTGGTGGAGTGAATGATGTCGGTCATGACGACCTTCAAGTGAGTTTTCGGCGAAGGCGGGCGACGGGTACGAGCATGGCTTCCCGGTATTTCGCCACCGTGCGGCGGGCGATATTCAACCCCTCCGCATTCAACATCTGCGCCAGTTTGTGATCGCTCAGCGGGTGCAGCGGATCCTCGGCGTCGATCATGGTCTTCAGTTTGCGTTTCACTTCCTTGTTGGAAACCTCTTCGCCCCCGGTGGTGCTGATGGCGTCGCTGAAGAAGTGCCTGAGGGAAAACACGCCGTAATCCGTCTGGACGTACTTGCTGTTGACCACGCGGCTGATAGTCGAGATATCCATGCTGATGACTTCGGCGATATCCTTGTAGATCATCGGGCGGAGTCCCTCCCCCGTCTCGAAGAAGTCATGCTGTTTCTCAACGATCGTGCGCATGACGCGGGACATTGTCTCGCGGCGCTGGTGAATGGAACTGATGAACCACTTCGCCGCTTCGAAGCGCTGACGGATAAAATCCTTGGCTTCCGTTGAAACGCCGTTCTTTTTTCGCTTGGACATCAGATCCCGGTAGGCTTTGTTGATCCGGAGGGGGGGGATGTTCCGGTCGTTCAGGGTGATCACGAAATCCGATTCCGTCTTCGTGACAATGAAATCCGGCACGACGTAGTTTTCGTGTGCGGTAAACGCTCCCTCCCCAGGCTTGGGGTTGAGATGTTGGACCATCTCGATGATCTTCTTGAGGTCGTCCAGGGTGATGCTGAGCTTCTTGGAGAGCTCCTCGAAGTGGCGCATGGTGAAATCATCGTAGAACTCCGTCAGCAGCCGGTGCGCCAGCGCCTTTAATACCGCGTCGACGGGGGCAACTTCGAGCTGGATGACGAGACACTCCTGGAGCGTCCGGGAGGCAATGCCCACCGGATCGAGGCGCTGGATTTTCTTGAGGACGGCCTCCGCCTTCTCCACCGCAATGGCGGTTCCGTGGGTCAGATTCAGATCCTGGACTATTGCGGGTATATCCCGGCGCAAGTAACCATCCTCGTCGACATTGCCGATGATTTCCTGCCCGATCATGATCTCTTCATCATCAAGATCCAGCATGCTGAACTGTTCCATGAGGCGGTGATACAGCGGCAGGGTGTCGGCGACAGGGAACTCGTCCTTTTCCTCCGCATCGAACGGCTCGCGGGCCTTGTAGCCGGCGTTGTCGTCGTTCATGTAATCCTCGATGGAGTACTTTTCGTCCTCGTCCGGCGTGTGATCCTCTTCGGCTTTGGCGGCCTCCGCCTCCGTGACCTCCTCCTTCTCGGGTTCTTCCTGTTCTGCTGCAGCTTCCTGTTCTTCGTCATACCCCTCTTCAAGGAGGGGATTCATTTCAAGTTCGGCCTTGATCTTCTGTTCAAGCGCAAGTGTGGGAAGCTGGAGCATCTTCAGGTATTGCACCTGTTGAGGCGACAGCTTCATCATCATCCTATGTTGGAGGGAGATGTTTAGCATGAAGACATTTCAGGTCCGGCCGGAGCACCGGTTGCGCAGCTGCACGTACCAGGATTCTCCGAATGCACGGGTGAGTGATTCCTTCAGGAAATCGACGAGTGAAATATTCAATGCCGCGCCATGTTCACGTGCCGGCCGACATTCCGGCATCTGCTCATACCGCAGAAATCCTTGTCCGAAGTGCCCAATCCGGACAGGGAACAGATGGCACGAAAGGGGCTTGCGCCAGGCGGTCCTGCCCTCGATGTATGCGCGTTCGAGGGCACATTTGGCGATGTCGTCATCGAAGTACACAAACACGCATTCCCTGTGATCGATGCACGGTGTGGCCAATCCTCCCGCCCAGCCATCCACGAGGCCTTCACGGGCGATGACTTCCAGGCTCCGTGTGTCCAGGTATTCCTTTGCGGACGGAAACGCAGCAGCGATGAGAGGCACCTCCTCGTCGGTCAGTGGCGCCCCGCGCCCGCCCTCCAGGCAGCAGCAGGCCCCTCTGCAGGCCGTGAGATCACAGCAGAACGCCGAGGAGGTTATGGCTTCGTCGACAAATGTATTGCCCACAACAATCATACCGGAGTAAGTATAGCAATTTTTGCCGAGAAAGAAAACAACTCACGCCCTGAGAAAGAACTTCCCGGGGAGCTGCCGCGCGCTCCCTTTAAATTCGAGAGCTAGCAGATGAACCAGCGCTTCCGCGGTGGTGAACCCCGAGTTGCCGGCAACAAGATCGATGTGTTGCGGAAGATCGGTCAGGACATCAAGGATTCTTTGCTCGAACAGGGTAAGGGGAGGTGGCGGGGTGGGAGGGGGATCGGGAGTGCCCGTGACGAATCCCGTGAGTCTCGGCGCGAGTTCCCGAAGCACGTCATCGGCGGTTTCGATGAGCGTGGCATTCCCTTCGCGAATCAACAGATTGGTGCCGGACCGTCCGCCGGGGAGGACGGGGGAGGGAACAGCAAACACTTCGCGGTTCTGATCGAGCGCGAGTCTCGCAGTGATCATTGCGCCGCCTTCCACGCCGGTCTCGACGACAACGGTGCCGAGACTCATACCGCTGATGATGCGGTTGCGCTGAGGGAAATTCACTGCGTCCGGCTTGGTGCCCATGGTAAACTCAGAAACCAATGCGCCCTTGGCGCAGATGCGGTGGGCAAGGCCGGCATTTTCGGTGGGGTATATGACATCGATGCCGGAACCGATGATGGCGATGGTCCGGCCACCTGCTTTGAGGGCAGAGCCGTGCGCGACGGTATCGACGCCTCGGGCCAGCCCGCTCACGACGGTGATTCCCCTTGAGGCAAGATCCATGGCGAAACGTTCCGCTACGCGCGCGCCGTACGTGCTCGGGTTGCGCGTGCCGACAACGGCCACGGCTGCGGCACCGGGGTCCAGAGTGCCGATCAGAAAAAGAAAAGGAGGGGGGTCAAAGATGCTCTTCAGAAGCCCGGGGTACTCAGCGTCCCAGAGTGTCACCATTCTGCCGCCGGCCCTCTCCAGACGCCGGAGTTGATCTCCGGCATACGCGGCCGACTCCCGGGGCACGCCGTGACGCAGAAATGATGCTATTGATAGAGCCGTGCGGCGATCCACTCCTTCTGCCCTGATCAGGTCTCGCGGGGAAGCCTGAAAAATGGCAGCGGTGCCTTTGAAATGCGCCACTAGTGAGCGGAGGCGGGCGGGACCGACGCCGGGAACGCGGGAGAGGATGAGGATGTCATGGTGCGATGCGATAGGCGTCAAGAGGTATGTGAAGAGCCCATGAGTCCGGAGATCTCATCGCAATATGCGCTCACGATATTCCGGGCGTGATCCGAGGTTGACGCCTCGGCGATAATACGGATGATCGGCTCGGTGTTGGACTTCCGCAGATGGACCCAGTATGCGGGATAGTCGATGCGAATTCCGTCATCCGTGTTGATCTTCCCTTTTGTGGCATGCCGCGATTTCATCGTGGCAAGCACTTCGTCAGGCGCGACCCCCTGGAGCTCAAGCTTGCCTTTGGCAATTGCGTACTGCGGGAGCGATGCCTTCAACTGGCTGAGCGTGCCTCCCGACTCCGCGAGGTGCTGTAGCACAAGGCCGATTCCGACGATAGCGTCACGTCCGAGGTGGACGGCCGGAAGGATGACTCCGCCGCTTCCTTCACCGCCGATGACCGCCCCGATGTCACGAATCCTTGCGGCGACGTTGATTTCACCGACCGGCGTGCGCACAACCTCCGCTCCGTAACGGCTGGCGATGTCTTCGACCGCCCGTGTGGTGGAAAGGTTGATGACAACACGGGGAGTCGCCAGCGAAAGCCCGAGGCGTTTCTGTTGTTTCAGTACGAAGTCCACCGCGGTGGCTATCGTATACTCCTCGCCGTATGGCTCCCCGCGCTCATTGATGAGCACGAGCCGGTCAACATCGGGATCCACGGCAATGCCCAAGTCGGCATGCGACGCGGCGACCCTAGCAGCAAGGGCGGTGAGGTTCTCCGGGAGAGGTTCGGGTGTGTGCTTGAAGATCCCTCCCACCTCACAGTTCATCTCTTCGATGTCACATCCGAGCTCACGCAAGAGAGCCGGTACGATCATTCCGCCGGCGGCATTGACGCAGTCAAGCACAACATGGAAATGCCGTTTCCTGATGATGCCGGTCCTGAGCAAGGGTAGATCCAGGACGAGAGCGATATGGCGTTGGAGCCATGACGTGTTGATTTCTTCGGTGCCGATAGCATCCCAGGGCTGATAGTGTGGAGCTTCCGATGCAAGTTTCCAGAACTCCGCGTTCTCGACGGGGTCCAGAAACAGCCCGGACGCAGCCATAAATTTCAATCCATTCCATTGCATGGGATTGTGACTAGCTGTCACGGCAATGCCTCCCGCTGCGCGCTCGTGCTCCACCGCCAGCTGTACCGTCGGCGTCGGGCAAATGCCAATATTGATGACACGTGCGCCGGCCAGGCGCAGTGCGGCACAAAGGATATCCGTCAACGGTTTCCCGGTGATGCGGCCGTCCCCTCCGACGACAATGGCCGGCTGTGTGTTCGTCCTGCGCCGGCAATAGGCGACATAAGCTGAGGCATAGCGCGTGATCACTTCAGGGGTGAGTGTTTCGCCGATGACCCCGCGGATTCCTGAGATACTTACCATCAGAGGCATGATTTTTCGCTCCCTAGTGAAAAAAAACTCGTGGGAATCTACTGAAGCGCACGCACAGAAGCAATACGACGAATTGGGGGTTGGTTGCAACTCTTAACGGTTTTGATTACGTTTCCTTGATTATGAGGAACGGTTCGACATGCTGAGTGCAGATGAACGCCGCGCCGCGCTGGACCTCGCCCGCGTTTCGATAGCACGAGCGCTGCACCTGAGGTATCCGGACGCTGTGCCAGCTGCGAAAAGCACGGCAGCGTACGAGGGAGCGCTCAACGGTGCGCTTGCCGAACCAGCAGGTGCATTCGTTACCCTGCGCATCAACCATGAACTCCGGGGCTGCATCGGGTATATTGAGTCCTCGGACCCCCTCTCCGGTGTCATCGATGAAGTCGCGGAAAAAGCGGCGCTCGAAGACCCGCGGTTTCCACCTCTCACACCCGATGAGTTCCGACATATCCATATAGAGATTTCGGTGCTTTCGCCGATGCAACGCATCAAGTCCATCGAAGAAATCATCGTCGGCACGCACGGTCTGCTGTTGGAACATGGGTGGCACAGAGGACTGCTTCTGCCTCAGGTCGCCACAGAATACGGCTGGACGAGGGAAGAATTCCTGAACAATGTGGCGCGGAAAGCCGGTCTTCCGGTCGGAGCGTGGCGCGACGAGATCACCAAGCTGTACATTTTTTCCGCCGTTGTCTTTGAAGAGAGTGAGGAATCCCATGCCGCGTCCTCCTGATTCCATACGAAAGCCAGCCGTATCGGGGATGTTCTATCCTGGCTCCCCCGCGGAGCTCGCGGGGGACATTGAGGCTATGCTGGGGCACGCATCGCCCGCCGCTGCGCGGGGGAAGCCGATTGCCCTCATCGTTCCCCATGCCGGCTACGTGTATTCAGGGCCAACGGCCGCCGCCGCCTATTCCCTGGTGAAAGGGTGTTCGTACTCATCGGTTGTTGTCGTCTCGCCAAGCCATAGAGAGTACTTCTCGGGGGTTTCTGTCTACCCCGGAGAGGCATATGAAACGCCTCTCGGACAGGTCTCGATCGCAACTGCGCTGAGAGAACGGCTTCTGGCAGCGTCCGATGTCGTGAAGGCCTCCGGTGCTGGACATGGTGCGGAACACGCCGTGGAGGTCCATGTGCCTTTTCTTCAGAAAGCTCTGGGCAGTTTCCTTTTGCTGCCCCTCGTCATGGGGGATCAGTCCCGGGAGACCTGCTATGCTTTGGGGGAGGAACTCGGCAACGTGTTGCGGGATGAGCAGAGTCTTCTTGTGGCGAGTACAGACCTCTCGCATTTCTACGCCGCTCCGGAAGCCGACCGCCGGGATGGGATCGTTCTCGCCGATCTGGAGAAATTCGAGCCGGATCGACTTATGAGTGATATCGAAGAGGGCCGCGCGGAGGCCTGCGGGGGAGGACCAGTGGTAGCGGTGATGATCGCTGCGCGCGCGCTCGGAGCCCGTCGACTGCGGATACTCGCGCATACGAATTCCGGCCAGGTCACCGGCGACCACCACAGCGTTGTCGGCTACTGTTCAGCCGTAATGTCCGCATAACCGTTGCCATTATACGTATGCAGCCACTCCGTATAGCGATCGTCGGTGCGGGTACCGTAGGTTCGGTGCTGGGCCGGATCCTCGTCGAGAATGGTCACCGCGTTACTGCGGTGGTCTCACGGAGCCTATCCTCGGCGCGCCGGTGCGGCCGTCTGCTGTCTTGTCGCACGGTCTCGACCAATCTCGAGGTCATTCCTCAAGGAACACAGGTGATCATGATCACCACACCGCACGGAGCAGTCAGGGATGTTGCGCGTGCGTTGGCGCGCCTGAGCAGTTTTTCTTGGCGGGGTGTTGCGGTATGCCATGCGAGCGGCATGCTTACTGCCGAAGCACTCGCACCGCTGAGCAATGCGGGCGCGACCGTGTTTTCGTTCCATCCGATACAGACTTTTCCCCGCGAGTTTCCGCCCAGGAAGATCGTGCCGTTGGCGCGGGGGATTGTATACGGTGTGGACGGCAGGCCGGCCGGCATCCGGAAGGCCCGCATGCTGGCGCGCGCGCTGGATGGGACCACCCTCCTGGTGCCGCCGGAGATGCGGGAATTCTATCACGCCGCGTGCGTCGTGGCATCGAATCACCTGACCACGCTCCTGGGAATTCTGGCCGCATTTCACCGCGAAATCGCCCCCGGACGTCGCGACTTTCTGAAGACATTCACGCCTATTCTCCGTGCGACCCTGGAGAACGTCCGCGCCACGTCTCCCGCGAAGGCTCTTACCGGTCCGGTGGCACGCGGAGGAACGGAGACCATCGCCCGGCACTTTGAGGCCCTGAAGCAGTTTGCCCCCGCACTGATCCCGTATTATGCGCGCATGACTCTTGAGACAGTGCGCCTGGCGATGGAGAAACGCACCCTCACGAGCGGTCAGGTACAGGACCTAATGGAGTTGTCGCTCTCGTATCTGGAACAACCATTCAGAACAGAGGAATCCCATTGAAAGCACTCATTGCGAGCGGTGGACGCGGGACGCGGCTTCGACCGATCACGCACACACGAAACAAGCATCTGATTCCCATCGCGAACAAACCCATCCTCCACTACGCCATCGAAGCGGCCGCTGATGCGGGGATCAAGGAAGTTGCCATCGTGATCAATGCCGACAGCGATGAGGTACCCAACGCCATTGGCGACGGATCGCGGTGGGGCATTCACATCACCTATATCCCGCAGATGACTCCCGGGGGTCTTGCGCAGGTTGTGGCTCTGGCGGAGGATTTTGTCGGGAAGGACAAGTTCATCTTCTACCTCGGCGACAATATGGTGGTGGGGGGCGTTCGCCGATTCATCGATGAATTCCTCAAAAGCGGGTGCAACTGTTACCTGACGCTTTCCAGGGTGAAGGATCCGGAACGGTTCGGCGTGCCGGAAATATCCAACGGAAAGATTGTCTCGGTGGAAGAAAAGCCGAAACTGCCCAAGAGCTCCTTCGCCGTCGCAGGCATCTACCTGTACGACCACCACATCTTCGAGGCTGTCAAAGCGATCACGCCGAGCGCCCGGGGGGAACTGGAAATCTCGGATGCGCACCAATACCTGCTCGACAAGGGGTACAAGGTGGGGTACGCGGAGATCACCGGCTGGTGGAAGGACACCGGCAAACCCACCGATCTGCTGGAGGCGAACCGTCTGATCCTGGACAACATCACGTCGAACATCGAGGGCGAAGTCGACGATCGCTCCTCCATTGCCGGCAAGGTGATCATACGGCGCGGTGCCAGGATTGTGAACAGCGTCGTGAGGGGGCCTGCCATCATTGGGGAACACTGCGTGATCGAAGATTCGTATGTCGGTCCTTTTTCCTCCATCGGGATGAACACCGTGGTGCGGCGGAGCGAAGTGGAGTACAGCATCATTCTCCGCGACTGCAAGATTCTCAACATTGGCATCCGGCTTGAAGGCAGCATTCTCGGGAATGACGTGGAAATCGTTGAAGCAACTGGCAAGCCTCTGGTGCACCGTTTTTTGATTGGGGATCAGAGCCGCGTGGAAGTCGTGTGAGATCGGGCGGCGCATGTATGAGACACTGACAACGTTGCGTGTGGAACCGGACGGCCCTGTTGTCTGTATCACGGTGAATCGTCCATCACGGATGAACGCGCTGAATGCCGTTGCCAAGGAGGAACTGCGCGGTCTCATGGCGTTGCTGCGCGACGATGCAGCCGTGCGGGCGATAGTGATCACAGGTGCCGGCGAGAAGGCGTTTGTGGCCGGAACAGATATAGAAGAATTGGCTGGGCTGGATCGTGAGCGCGGTCTGACGTTTTCGCAGCAGGGACAGGCGTTGATGAACCTCATCGAGCAGATCGGCAAGCCCGTGATCGCCGCGGTCAACGGCTACGCACTCGGCGGCGGCTGCGAACTGGCGCTGGCGTGCCACCTGCGCCTGGCGTCGGACAGTGCGAAGTTCGGCATGCCGGAGGTCAACCTGGGCACGATCCCCGGATATGGCGGCACAGAGCGTCTTACGAAGCTCGTGGGAAGAGGAAAGGTGCTTGAGCTCATGTTGACCGGCAGGCAGATTGATGCTGCGGAATCGCTGCGCATCGGTCTGGTACACGGCGTGTTGCCCGCGTCAAACCTCCTTTCGTCCGCCATGGAACTCGCGCACGGGCTGGCTGCCAAGGCGCCGCTGGCCGTGCGGGCACTCCTGCAAGTTCTTGTCGGCGGCAATGCAGAGGCAGTCTCAGCGGACATGGCGAGGGAGTCGGCACAGTTTGCAGAATGTTGTGCGACCAGAGATTTTCGTGAAGGCGTGCAGGCATTCTTGAACAAGAGACCACCGGTATTTCGAGGATCATAGCACGTGAACATGTATCGCAGATTCAGAATCTGGATCGTAGCACTGCTGGCCCTCTGTGCGATCGGGCTTGTTGTCGTCGGCCAGCTGACGGGCCATGCTGGTTCCCCCGTACAGAGCACGCCCGAGCGGGGTGTTCACAGCGGAAAGCAGACGATTGCACAACAGGTGGACGCGGTGGTCGCCGCCTTCAAGATTCCGCGCAGTGCACTGCGTTTTGTCCCGGCACGACAGGGAAGCGCCGCCCCACCCGCAGTGCGGTTGCTGGTGGCGCCGGAATTCTCCAGCGTTGAGTTCAACTGCGCCCTCGGGGGTGCCCTCGCCGATCTCGGCGCCGTGGTCGTTGGGACAGAGCATCTCCGTGAAAAGAACGTCTCTTTGATGATCATGAAGGACGGGGCAGCCGTCATGCAGGTTATTCTCGATATGCGCAAGTCCTCACAGCAGTCACGAAAGGGATCGAGCCATTAGTACCGACATCATGGAAAAGATCGTGTCGCTGGCCAAGCGACGCGGGTTTGTCTTTCAATCAAGTGAAATTTACGGTGGCTTGAACGGGTGCTGGGACTATGGTCCGCTCGGGGTGGAACTCCTTCGCAATGTCAAGGAGCAGTGGTGGCAGGCGATGACGTACCGGCAGGATGTTGAGGGGATTGACGCCGCGATCCTGATGCACCCGACGGTCTGGAAGGCCTCGGGTCATGTGGAGAATTTCACAGATCCCATGGTGGACTGCAAGGAATGCAAGGCGCGATTCCGGGCGGATCAGATTGAAGACGCGATGTGCGGGAATCCCGGCTACAAGGGTCGGAAAGCGCACAAGTGCCAGGCCGAGGGGAAATTCACGGAAGCACGGCAGTTCAATCTGATGTTCAAGACGTTCGTCGGCCCCGTGGAGGATGCCAGCGCCGTGGTGTACCTCCGTCCCGAGACCGCGCAGGGCATCTTCGTCAACTTCCTGAATGTGCAGAGTTCGTCCCGGCAGAAGATCCCCTTCGGCATCGCGCAAATCGGCAAGGCCTTCAGGAATGAGATCAACACGAAGAACTTTCTCTTCCGCACGCGCGAATTCGAGCAGATGGAAATGCAGTTCTTCGTCAAGCCAGGCACCGACGTCGAGTGGTTTGGTTATTGGAAGGAGGAACGGCTCAACTGGTTCCGGAGGCTTGGGATGCGGGCTGAACGGCTCCAGTTCCATCAGCACGAGCCCGACAAGCTCGCTCACTACGCGAGGGATGCGTACGACATCGAATACAACTTCCCGTTCGGATGGGGAGAAATCGAGGGCATCCATAACAGGGCGGCGTGGGATCTCTCCCGGCACGAGGAGTTCTCCGGCAAGGCGATGAAATTCTTTGACGAGCAGACAAAGGAGAAGTTCATCCCCTTCGTGATAGAGACCTCAGCGGGGGCCAGCCGGTCATTTATGGCATTCCTTGTCGATGCATATTCGGAAGAGGAGGCCCCGACCGCGGACGGAAAGATGGAACTCCGCACGGTGATGAAATTCCACCCTAAACTCGCGCCTACGAAAGTCGCCGTTTTTCCGCTTGTCAATCGTGACGGCATGCCGGAAATCGCGCGGAAGATCGAAGCTGATCTCCGCCCGCATGTACGCGTGTTTTTTGACGACAGCGGGGCCGTCGGCCGGCGATATCGCCGTCAGGATGAAGTTGGGACGCCGTTCTGCGTTACGGTCGACTCCGTGACGTTGCAGGACCAGAGTATTACGGTCCGCGAACGTGATTCCATGCAGCAGGAACGGATCGCGGCAGATCGCCTCCTTACGTACCTCAAGGAGCGTCTATGACAGACGTGCGCTCCATATCGCCG
>Ga0209706_10001281_pt1 | contig 14253 bp, 11 predicted proteins | sample PPLLaktember2015_6_FD_187263 | JGI IMG/M metagenome (GOLD analysis project Ga0209706, IMG submission 187263) | Freshwater sediment microbial communities from Prairie Pothole Lake near Jamestown, North Dakota, USA - PPLs Lake P8 Core (1) Depth... | ecosystem: Environmental > Aquatic > Freshwater...
TCGCCTACCTCGGCGACGAAGCTAAAAAGGCAGCGCTCGAGCTGGCCCGCTTCTTTCGGTCGAACGGCGTCGAGTGCCTCGTCGAATACAAGGACCGGGGCATGAAGGCCCATTTCGGCCGGGCCAACAAGCTCCAGGCGGCCTGGGTCCTCATCGTCGGGGAGAACGAGCTCAAGTCCGGCCACTTCGGCCTCAAGGACATGGCCACCGGCCGCCAGGTCGACGGCCCCCGCGAGGAGCTCCTGACGCTTCTCCGGGAAAGCTGACCGCCCGGAGAAGTCCATGGACAATACGGCCAAAACCCCCACGCCTCTGAAACGGACGGACTACTGCGGCGCCCTGCGCGCCGCGGACGAAGGCCGCGAGGTCGTCCTCTGCGGCTGGGTCCACAAGACCCGCGACATGGGCCATCTCGTCTTTGTCGACCTGCGCGACCGCGAAGGCCTGGCCCAGGTCGTCTTCCAGTCCGACAGGCCCGAGCTCGCCGAGGAAGCGAAAAGGCTCCGCGGCGAATTCGTGGTCGGGGTCCGGGGCCTCGTCCGCCGCCGCTCGTCCGTCAACAAGGACATCGCCACGGGCGATGTCGAAGTCGAGGCGCTCGACCTGCACATCTTCGCCGCGGCCAAGGTGCCGCCGTTCGTCGTCGCCGATCCGCCCCAGGCCACCGAGGAGCTGCGCCTGAAATACCGCTATCTCGACCTGCGCCGGCCCAAGATGCAGCGCCACATCCGGCTCCGGCACGAGGCCGCGCTGGCCGCCCGGAATTACCTGAGCGGGCACGGCTATCTCGAGATCGAGACGCCCATCCTGGCCAACCCCACGCCCGAGGGGGCGCGCGACTTCCTCGTCCCGAGCCGGGTTTGCAAGGGCCGCTTCTACGCCCTGCCCCAATCGCCCCAGCAGTTCAAGCAGACGCTGATGGTCGCCGGCTGCGACCGCTATTTCCAGATCGTGCGCTGTTTCCGGGACGAAGCCCTGCGGGCCGACCGCCAGCTCGAGTTCACCCAGATCGATATCGAGACGAGCTTCATCGACCGCGACGATTTCTTCGCCCTCAACGAGGGCCTCATGGAAGCGCTCTTCGCTCTCGTCGGGAGGAAGGTCGAGCGGCCGTTCCGGCGTATCCCCTACGGCGAGGCCATGGAGAAGTACGGCTCGGACAAGCCCGACCTGCACGTGCCGCTCGAGATGCGCGACCTCACGACCGTCGCCCGGGACGGCTCGTCCGAGGTCCTCAAGAACGTCGTCGCAGCGGGGGGCGAGGTCAGGGGCCTGCTCATCCCCGGCGCCGGGGGCATTTCGCGCAGCCAGCTCGACAAGCTCGGCGAGAAAGCCAAATCGCTCGGGGCCAAGGGCCTCATCTGGATCAAGAAGCAGGACGGCTGGAAGTCGTCGCTGAAGACGGCCGAGGCCGATTACGAGGGGATCTGGGCCGCCCTAGGCGGCACGGATGCCGACCTGGCTCTTCTCATCGCCGGGCCGAAGGAAACGGCCCTCAAATCGCTCGGCGAGATCCGCCGGACCTGGCCTATCGAGGACGCCGCCCGCCGCGACCGCCTCGAGTTCTGCTGGGTCACGGACTTCCCGCTCTTCGAGTGGAGCGAGGAAGAGAAGCGCTTCGTCTCGATGCACCACCCCTTCACCTCGCCCCACGAGGAGGACCTCCATCTCCTCGAGACGCAACCCGACAAGGTCCGGGCCAAGGCCTATGACCTCGTCCTCAACGGCACCGAGGTCGGCGGCGGCTCGATCCGTATCCACGACATGGACATCCAGCGCCGCATCTTCAAGGCGCTTGGCTTGACCGACGAGGAAACCCAAGACAAGTTCGGCTACTTCCTTGATGCCCTGGGCTACGGCGCGCCTCCGCACGGCGGCATCGCCCACGGCTTCGACCGCCTGGTCATGTTCCTGGCCGGCGAGGAATCCATCCGCGAGGTCATCCCCTTCCCCAAGACGACCGGGGCCCTTGACCTTATGACCGGATCCCCGTCGTCAGTCGATCCGCGCCAGCTCGACGAGCTAGGCCTGAAGATCAAAAGCTAACAAGGCCTCGGGTCCGATTGGCCCGAGATCTCACGGCTGCTCCTCATTGGAGTCGGCGCCGATGACCCTATAAACCCGGAATGTGGTATAATCGGCATGATGAAAAAGGGGAAAAACGTCCCACCCGGGCTGTTCTGGGACACTGACACGTCTCGCCTGGATCTTCAACAAAACAAGGAGTATATCATCGAGCGTGTTCTGGAGCTTGGTGATGAAAAAGCCGTTAGCTGGCTTGTCTCGTGCTACCGCCGAAGCGAGATCAAGAAGGTCCTGGGCTCGAGCAGAAGGATTTCCCGGAAGAGCGCCAACTACTGGTCCCTCGTTCTGAGATAGAGGTCATGTTCAAGGCTGTTTTAAGTCCTCATGCCGAAAGGACTCTCCGGAATCTCTCGAAACAAGATTTCTTGAGCCCATTCTATCTTGCCGGAGGCACGGGCTGTGCCCTTCATATCGGGCATCGCAGGTCAGAGGACTTCGATTTCTTCGCTCAGACCGGGTTCGAGATATTTCCCCTCCAGAACGCCCTCCGGAATCTGGGGCGTTTTGTGACCGATTACTCCGGCGCGGGCACTTTGGTCGGGCGGCTCGACGATACGAAGATCAGCCTTTTCCATTACGCTTATCCCCTTCTCGAAGAGGCGGTCGATTACCTCGGCACGCGCGTCGCCTCGCTCGTGGATATCGGCGGCATGAAGATCGACGCGATCTCTTCGCGCGGAACGAAGCGTGACTTCGTGGACCTGTACTTCATCCTGAAGACCCTGGGATTTGATCTGAAGACGTTCTTCGGTCGTTTCGAGGAGAAGTATGGCCCAGACGGCTTCAACCGTCATCACGTCCTGAAGGGCCTTGTCTATTTCGAGGACGCGGACAAAGACCCCGGGCCGGAAATGCTCGTGGACTTTTCATGGGCCGAGACGAAGCGCTTTTTCGTGGCCGGCGTCGGCGCCATGAGTCGCGTCTGATATTACGATAGGAATTTCCTTATCAACCCGTCCCCTCATAAAGGGAGAAGATCCCGGCCGGGGACGAGAGCCGCCGCATCGCGGACAGACCAGGGGGTCCACCTCGTAGACCTTGCGGATCATCTCGGCCCAGCCCTGGGAAGTCAGCGGCGCCGGGCCCTCCTCGCGGGCCCAGGACGACGGGGACGCGGTTCGCCTTCCTGACCTTGCCCCGGTGGGCGTTGGCATAGAGCCCGTAATACCGGACCATGACCTGGCCCTTGTCGGGAATATGGGACGTCACTCGGGCAACGAGCTCCATCGGGATCCTGATCCCGGTCCTGGCCGGGCTGATCCTTTTCAGCGGCGGACTTCTCCTGAAGCCCGAAAAAGGGCCTCCGGGAAAAAGAAGGCGGCACAGATATCTCGCCGCGAGCCGCGCGCTGGACGGTATCCCACCGATTGCGGCCTTGCAGGCCGCGCCCGGTTGGACTGCAACCTTGCTTCGGGCATTGCGTCTAATAAGTGGACAAAGAATCGAGGAGGTCGACTATGGATCCGATCTGGACTGTCGTGGTTCTCGCTTTACTCGCCGCCTGGGCCGCTCTCGGCGTACTGAATCTCCATCTTCGCCAGCGTCATCGCCTCCGCCTCCGGGAGATAATCCACCGCGAGCGGATGGCGGCACTGGAGAAATCCGTGCCGCTCCCCGAGCTCGATCCCGCCCTGGACGATGCCTTCCTGGAGTCGATGGGTGTCAGCCCCGCCGACCGGGCGCTCCAGAAGGCCCGGATCGGCGCTCTGGCCGCCGGTCTGGTCCTGATCCTGGGCGGGATCGGATTCGTGATCGCCTTCCTGCTAATCCCCGAAACTCCTCAAACCCTCGGGATGCGGGAAGAGGCGTCCCTCGGTTTGATCCCTTTCTTCCTGGGACTTGCGTTGCTCCTGTTTCATAGGCTGAGCCGCCCCGCGGCGGATCGCGATCATCCCGTGGATACCTGAGGGCGCGGAGACGTCGGAGGCGATATCCGTGACCGACCGAGATGACCGGCGCCGTCCCGCAGCGGACGTCAGGACGGATGAGGAGATCCTCCAGGATTTCAGGCGCACGGCCGAGCCTCGCCACTTCGAAGAGCTGGCCCTCCGTCACCAGGCTTTTCTCCATCGCCTTGCGGCCTCAGTGCTCGGACCCGACCACCTGACCGAAGCGGCTGATCTGGTCCAGGATGTGCTCTGGCAGGCGTTCCGGGCGCAGTCCTCCTTCCGCGGGACCAGCCGTTTTTCCACATGGCTCTTCCGGCTGACATATAACGCGGCCATCGGAAGGCTGCGGAGAATCGGGACAGAACGGAGACGGTTCGGCCGGCTGAGGATCGCCGCCGAGGCTTCGGCCAAAGAGTGCCAAGTTTATCGCTCTCGAGATCAAGGCTCGCGGGATGAGGATCCTGGCGCCACCCTCCGGGCCGCGGTCAGCGCTCTCCCGGTTTCTTACAGGACGATAATCCGGCTCTTTTATTGGCAGCGCCTGTCCGTCCGGGAAATCGCGGATCTCCTAGGAATGGAGCCCAACACGGTCAAATCGTATCTCCACCGGGCCCGCCTGAAGCTCCGGCGCCATTTGGAAAAGGACGTCGCCAGGGAGGAGGCACTGTGAACAAAACATGTCGTTGTCACGATATCGAAACCGTGGGGGCCCCCGGCGCGGAGAGCGGCGCCACGGCCCTCCCTTTCCCGGGAGACTTCTGCTCGGAGTGCCGGGACGAGCTCGCAATGCATCGACAACTCCTCGAGGCTTTCCACGGCTGTCCGGTCCGGCTCGGCAGGCCGGAGCGGATAGCCGCCGGATTTCAAAGAACGATCCGATCGGGAGTTCGAGCACCGGTTTCGCCAGGCCTAAGAAAACGAGCCCTGGTCCGGTTCAGTCGCAGGCTCCCCGTCGCGATCGCACTCCTCACGATGGCGGCAGGAGCGGCATTGCTCATCCTTTTCGCGCTCGGGGGGGACCGGACCGTTTCCCCGGTCGCAATCGCCGGTCTCGTTCTTATTGTGGCGACGCTCGGAATCGTCTTGAGGCCGCTGGGCTTTCAGGCGGCCGACCTCTGGCGGCTGACAATCGATGATAAACGCCCTGGCGAGTGCGGATCGCCGGGTGAAGCGCAGACGGTCCTATACCCGCCGCGCTGAAGAAAAGAAAGGAGACGAAAGCATGGGATCCCAAGTGCTCAGAACTGCCGCTTCGATTGGGGCGTTAGCCATGCATCTGGCCTTTTCCTGCGGACCGGCAGCCGGAGCCGATCGTGACTCCGGCCAAGCCGAGCGCTGCCGGGCGATTGTCAGGCCTCTTCTCGATCACTTCCCGGGCCTGATCGCCGGCGTGTTCTCGGCGGCCGGGCCGCTTTGGCAGGAGGGCTTCGGGTCGGCCGACCTCTCGAATCGACGGCCTGTTTTTCCGACGACGAAGTTTCGGGTGTTCAGTCTGTCCAAGCAATGGACTGCGGCCGCGGCCGCTAGGTTGGTCGAAGCCGGCCGGTTGGATATGCACGCTCCTATTCAGCGCTACGTTCCCGCCTTTCCGGAGAAGGAGTGGCCGATCACGGCTTACCAACTGGCAACTCACACGTCGGGGATCCGTCATTACCGCGATCAGGCCGAGGCCGATTCGACCCGCCGGTGTGGCTCGGTGGGGGAGGCGCTGTCCTTTTTCAAGGACGATCCCTTGTTGTTCCAGCCCGGGACATCCCAGTTGTACTCGACGTGGGGCTACGTTTTACTGAGCGCTGTTATCGAAGGCGCAGCCGGTCAGCCTTTCCTGGAGGCCATGGCGACCGGGATTTTCGGACCGCGGGGCATGACGGGCACCGTCCATGACGACCCGCAAAGAAAGGATGCCCAAGCCTCGGTCTTCTATCGGGCTGTCGAAAACGGCCGATTCGAGGACATCGCCCCGATCAATGCGAGTTGCAAATGGGGCGGCGGCGGGTTCCTGTCGACGGCGGAGGACGTGGCCCGGTTTGTCCTGGGGCTTTCGGAAGGAAAGCTTTTGGGTCCGGACCTGACCCGGCTGATTCTCCAGCCTGACGCGTCGGGAGACCTGAGGTCGGGAGGCTTGAGCACTGGCGGCCGCTCGTTTTATCTATTCGATCCATCCGAGGGAGTCATCGCCGTCATTCTCGGGAATGCTCGGGGAGAGGATGCCGACCTGCCCGGGGCAGCCGCGGCTCTTCTTAAGATCTTCAAGAAACCGGGAGATATCCGGCAACGATAATCATATCTGATGACGGATGATCCGGGCGACCACCGCATACTCCGTAAGGAACGCCACGACTCTCATCCTTCCGCCGCATCGCGGACAGACCAGGGGGTCCACCTCGTAGACCTTGCGGATCATCTCGGCCCAGCCCTGGGAAGTCAGCGGCGCCGGGCCCTCCTCGCGGGCTATCTGCGGCGGGCGAATTCGGGTAGAATTCGCCCATGCCATCCGATACCCAGGTCATCTTCTCCATGTCCGGCGTCGGCCGGGTCCACCCGCCGAATCGCCAGGTCCTCAAGGACATCTCGCTCGGGTTCTACTTCGGCGCCAAGATCGGCGTCCTCGGGCTCAACGGCTCGGGGAAATCGACCCTGCTCGGCATCATCGCCGGGCGGGACAAGGGCTATATCGGCGAGGTCTCCCTCAGCAAGGGCTATTCCGTCGGTTTGCTCGAGCAGGACCCGCAGCTCGACCCGGCCAAGACGGTCATCGAGATCGTGCGCGAGGGGGTCCAGTCGATCGTCGACGTCCTCGCCCGTTATGACGCGGTTTGCGATAAGATGGGGGACCCCGAAGCCGACATGGATGCCCTGCTCGCCGAGCAGGCCCGCCTGCTCGAGGAGATCGAGAAGCACGACGCCTGGAACCTCGACAACCACCTCGAGATCGCCATGGAGGCCCTGCGTTGCCCGCCCCCCGAGACGCCCGTCTCGGTGCTTTCCGGCGGCGAGCGGCGCCGCGTCGCCTTGACCCGGCTCCTGCTCATGGAGCCCGACATCCTGCTCCTCGACGAGCCGACCAACCATCTCGACGCCGAATCGGTCGCCTGGCTCGAGCGGCATCTCAAAGAATACCGGGGCACGGTCATCGCCGTGACCCACGACCGGTATTTCCTGGACAACGTCGCCGGCTGGATCCTGGAGCTCGACCGCGGCGAGGGCATCCCCTGGAAGGGCAACTACTCTTCCTGGCTGGAACAGAAGCAGGCCCGGCTGGCGGTCGAGGAGCGGACCGAGTCGCGGCGCCAGCGCACCCTGGCCCGCGAGCTCGAGTGGGTCCGCCTGTCGCCCAAGGCCCGCCAGGCCAAGGGCAAGGCCCGCGTCACCGCCTACGAGAAGCTCCTCGGCCAGGACTTCGAGCGCTACCGCGACGAGCAGGAATTGCCCATCCCGCCCGGTCCGCGTCTCGGCGACGTCGTCATCGAGCTCGAGGGCGTCTCCAAGGCCTACGGCGAAAGGTTGCTCATCGACGGCCTGACGCTCAGCATCCCGCCGGGCTCGATCGTCGGCATCATCGGCCCGAACGGCGCAGGAAAGACGACCCTGCTCAGGATGATCACGGGATCGGAAGCCCCCGACGCCGGTCGCGTCAGGGTCGGCGAGACGGTCAAGTTCGCCTACGCCGACCAGTCGCGCGCCCTCGACCCGGGGAAGACCGTCTTCGAGGAGATCTCGGGCGGTGAGGACCTCATCACGGTCGGCGGCCGGACCCTCAACATGCGAGCCTACTGCGCCTCGTTCGGATTCAACGGCACCGACCAGCAGAAGAAGTGTTCGATGTTGTCGGGAGGGGAGAGGAACCGCGTCCACATGGCCAAGGCCGTGTCGGAGGGAGGGAACGTCCTCCTTCTCGACGAGCCGACCAACGACCTCGACGTCAACACGTTGCGGTCCCTCGAGGACGCGCTGGCGGGATTCGCCGGATGCGCCGTCGTCGTCAGCCACGACCGCTGGTTCCTCGACCGCGTCGCGACCCACGTCCTGGCCTTCGAGGAGGATGGGTCCATCCACTGGATCTTCGGGAACTTCTCCGAATACCACGAGGACCTGCGCCGGCGCAGGGGGGGCGCGGCCGACCAGCCTCACCGCCTGAAACACCGGACGCTCAAGCGCTGAGCGCCGGGGTCGGCCCCCCGGTCGGCCGCCATAAGGGCGACCTGCTCGAAAGCGCCTTGGGGATCGTCAACACCACCTGGCGACGCGGCATGTCGAGAAGCAGCGTCTCCCGCATCCATTGGCCCCTCTCATGCCTTAGCTCCCCAAGGGGCTTATCGGGGGCCGGCCGCAAATCGGTCAACGACCTGCTACACTCAAGTCCGTCGTCTCCGAAGGCCCGCTCAGGTCCCAGTCGACTGGCCTTCGAGAGGGCCGGGAAAGGATCGTCAGAAGAACCGGTCAGGCGCGGGGCGGGCGGGTCTCGGCGACGAAGGCGCCGGGGATCGCCAAGAGGGCGAAGATAAAAGTCTTCCAGAGGATGCCCAAGGCCGGGGCGCCGTTCGCTGCGGCCGCTTCAGCGATCGGGGCCAGGCCCGGGAATAGCGGCGATAAGAAGGCGTTGACGAAACCGTAGGCGAGTCCGACGAGGGCGCCGGCCATGATCCCGGCGGTGAGACGCTTACCCATCTTCTTTCGCCGAGACCAGAGAGACGCGAGATAACCCGCACCGATCGGGGCCAGGAAAACTGCCCACCAAAGGTCCTTCAGGGCCGGTACGCGGCCGGCCGAGCGGACGAAGAGATAATCGACGAGCGTAACGAACGCTGAGCCGATGAGCGTGGCCAGCGGGACCGCCCACCAACGGGGCTTCTTCGCTGCCGCGAGCGCGTCCCGATCCCTGATCCTGATCCCGAGGCTCAGCGGATAGTTGTAGAAGGCGTCGAAGACGGCGTGCTCGAGCCAGGCGCCGCGCTCGCCGAAGACCGGGACGACGTGGACGGCCTCCGTGGCCCAGTGGCCGGCCATGAACCGGGCCAGCTCGGGGAAGCGGTAGGCCATCTGCAGCGGGAAGGCCAGGTAGCCGATGATCTTGAAGAAGCTGACCGGCAAGGCCAGCCGGTAATCCTTGATATTTCGCTCTTTGATGCATAGGCCCAGGACGTAGAATCCCCGGACGAGCGAGCCGGGCGAGACCGGGAGAAGATTGAAGGCGCCGATGATGATCGCGGCCCGGGCCGTCGCTTCGGCCCAGCCGAACTCGGGATGTCCCAGAACGTAGATCACGGCGATCGTCAGGAACACGGTCTCCGAGATGAACAGCGTGGCCATGTGCACGGCCAGGCTCTTCAGGTATTTCTGGATGTAGGGCTCGTCGATCTGGGCCAGGATGCCCCGGGCATCTTCGGCGCTCAGCATGCGGTTCTTGCGGCCCTCTTCGACCATGTCCTTGAGCCACTTCTCGCGCACGGCTGGCTTGAAATAGAGCTGGAACGGCTTGACGAACATGATATGCAGCCGTTCCTTGAAATAGGCCTTGTCGGTCAGGAAGCGGTGGACCCCGGCCGGAAGGAACGCGAGTGGGCGGTTGAGGAGATAGAGCCCGGGCTTGGCGGCGATGGCTAGAGCGCGCGCCTCGCTCACCCGCCCCGACCTGTGCCAGCCGACGAGGGCCTCGGCGACATGCCCTTTGAAAGCGTGGGCAAGGTAGCCGGCCTTCGTCACGAGAGCCCCGGCGTGGCGGCGGATCTCGGCCCGGCCCCAGAGCTTGCGGACGAACGGCCCGAGAAGCGGGGCGAGCCAGAGGAGCCAGCGCCCGACCGACCGCCCCGGGAACTCGAGGAGGAACAGGACCGGGGTGAGGAGGGGCAGCAGGCCGAGGAGGACGAAGAGGATGGCCGCGAATCTGTTCTTTCCCAGCCGGCCCGCCGCGGCCGGGTCGGCCATATGACGGATCTCCCACGCCCGGACCCAGGCCTTGTGGATGGCCGTCCAGAGCTTCGGCTTGGTGATCAGCTTGATGTGGTGGTGGGTGATATCGGGGATCGAATCCCTGTAAGCCTCATCGGCGCTCTTGAGCGCGTCGAGCGCACCCTCCATTCCGGCAAAGGCTTCGGCGTCGCCGGCGACATAGGCTTCGAGAGCGCCGACGTCTCCCCTGTCGAACTGGACGAGGCTGCCACGGGCCGCGCCTTTGACGATGAGCTTGAAGTCCGCGGGGCACTGCGGCAGGAAGGGCAGGAGGGCCATGCCGGCCCGGAAATCGACGGCGACGAGCCCGCGCTCCGGGTCCTCTTCCGCCTCCAGCCGCTTCAGCGCGTTCGGCTGGCTCTTCATCGTCCACCACTCGTATTGGCGGGCGAGCTCGTGGGCGCCCATCTCGTGCATCAGGCCGACGAGGTCCCGCATGAACGTCCGCTTGGCACGGTATTCCGGTGAGCCGAGGCCCTCGTCCGGCCGCCCCGGCTTCCAATCGAGCCGCTCGAAGAGGTTGTCGTCGACCTCGTAGCGCCACAGCCGGCCGTCAACCCACTCGCTGATCTCCCCGCAGCTCCCGAGGACCGGGTCGACGAGTGTGGCCAGGACGTCGACGACCGCCCGCTCCGTGCCGAACCGCGCGGCCGCAGCGCGGCGGATGAACTTCTGCCACAGGGCCCCGGCCCTGGAGGCGTCAGGATTGACCTGGGGCGCGAACGGGGCCTGGAAGCCTATCCCATAGAGGAAGTTCCGGATGAAGCGGCCGAATCCCGAGACCGGCACGAGGACCTTGAGGGCGTACGCCCGGCCGAGCTCGAGGCCCTCGATCGGCCCGTCGGGCGCGGCGACGTCCGCGACCCGGACCCGGTAAACCTGCCCGGCGTAGCCGCCGCCGACGTGGCGTTCGACATCGAGCCTGACCCTGGCCGGCCGCTCCGGCCAGACGCCTCGGACGTCATACTCGAGGACCTGCCCGGCCTCGTATCGCCGGACGCGCATCGGGCGGAAGAGCGAAGAGGCCCGGAAGCGGGCTTCGAGCTCGCGCACAGCGTCGGCCGAGTAGGGATGGTCTTTCATGGCGTTAATGAGTTTAGTCGCACCAGGGAGGCCGCGGCCGCCCCGGGGAGCGGTCCACGGCCTCTCTGCGCATTGTTTCTTTTTCTATTCGATGCCCGTAATGTCTATTTGGTCTCCTGTCCCGTCATCGGGTCGATCAGGGCGATCCTGTGGACCTTGCCCAGCTTGTCGAGCGGGCCGGGCCACTTGTCGCCGCCCTTGTTAGAGGGCTCCCAGTCGCCGACGATCATGATGGCCATCTTGTCGGGCTGGATATATTTCGTCGCCACCTCCTGGACCCGGGCCTTGCTGACGGCCTGGATCTTGGACCGGTAGGTCTTGAAATAGTCCATGGGCTTGCCGGTCATCTCCAGATTGGCGAAGCTCATCATGGTGGCCTGCGCGGACTGGAAATTGTCGGCGAAGCTTTCCAGGTAATAGTTGAGGGCGGTCTCCATCTCGGCGTCGGAAACGGGCTCTTTGCGGATGCGGTCGAATTCGGCGAGGATGAGGGAGACGGCATAGCCGACCGTTGACGATTTGGTCTGGACGTACCCGGAGAACGTGCCCGGGAGGCCCCAGCGGTAGGTGAAGCGGCTGCCCTGGTTGTAGGACAGGCCCTCGTTCGAGCGGACCTTGGTCGTGATCCGCGAGGTGAAGCTGCCGCCGCCGAGGATGAAGTTCATGACCTGGACCGCGAAGTAATCGGGGTTGGTGTCTTCGAGGCCGAGGTGTCCGAGGCTGATATAGCCCTGGTTGATGGCCTTCTGGATGAAATAGACGCCCGGCTCGGGCGATGGGAAGGCCTTCGGCACCGCCGGGAAGGCGACGGCGCCGCCCTTCCACCCGGCGGCGAGCTTGTCGATCTTGGCCTTGAGCGCGGCCTTGGCGAAATCGCCGGAAACGGCCAGGATGACGTTCTTCGGCGAGAAGTACTTGGCGTGGAAGGCTTTGAGGTCGGGCGCAGTGACGCCTTCATAGGTGGCTTTGGCCGGCTGCCAGGTCACGGCGTTATCGCCGTAGAGGATCTTTTCGTATTCCCGGCTGAGGACGGTCGCCGGCTGGTCGTTGGCCTGGCGCAGCTGCTCGACGAAGCGGGCCTTGGCCAGCTTCAACGGCTCCTCGCGGAACGCCGGGTTGCGGAGAACGTCGAAGAACAGGGCCAGGCCCTCGTCGAGGTCCTTCGTCAGGACGGACAGGCTTAGCGTCGAGGTCCTCTCCCCGACCGAGAAATTGAGCGAGCCGCCGAGGAAATCGATGCGCTCCTCGATGGCCGATCCGTCCCGGCTCGTCGTGCCGCCCTTGATGAGCTGGTCGCCGAGGACGGTGCCGAGGCCCGTCTTGTCCTTCGGGACGTAGAGGTCGCCGCAATTGACGATCGCGGTGATGTTGAAGAGCGGCAGGTCCCGGTCTTCCTGGACATAGGCCCGCAGTCCTCCGGCGTAGACGACCCGGAAGGCCTTCGGGTCCGGCGGCTCGTACTTGAGGGCCGGGTAGGTCAGCTCGGAGGGATGCTTGGCCTGGGCGAGGCCGAGGCCCGAGCAGAGGAAGGTGAGCGCCAGGATGGCGAAGATGGTCTTTTTCATGGCATCCTCCTTACTTACCGGCCCGACTTCCGGGTGTAGATCGCCGTCAGGCTGTTGTCCTTGAGGAAGTACTTGGCGGCGACGCGCTTGATGTCGTCGTTGGTGACCTTCCGGAGGTCGTCGAGATCGGTCATGATGGACCGCCAGCCGCGCATGAGCTCGGCCCGGCCGACCCTGCTGGCCAGCCCGGCGGTGCTGCCGAGGCTGCGGATGAACGTCGCCTCGCCCCGGTTCTTGGCCTTCTGGATCTCCTCCTCCGTCAGGCCTTCCTTTTTAACCTTTTCGATCTCGGCCCAGATCTCCTTTTCCAGGTCCTCGGGCTTGACGCCCTTGTCGACGCGGGGCGTCGCGCTGAACTGGAAGGCCCCGACGTACCACTGGGCCCGGCTCGAAGCCGAGGCATTGACGGCCAGCTGCTTGTCGCGGACGAGCGTCTTGTAGAGACGGCCCGTGCCGCCACCGCCGCCCATGCCGCCGCGGAAGCCGCCCCCGCCCGACCCGAGCGTGCTGGCCAGGATCGACAGGGCCTGCGTGTCCGGATCACCGTCCGCGGGGACGTGGAACATCATCTGGAGGCTCGTCGGCGCCGGGCCTTCGCCGTAGAACCGCTTCTCGCTGTACTGGGCCGGCACGCCGGTGCGGATGGGCTCGAGGTCCGGGCCCTTGGGGATGCGGCCGAAGTACTTCTCGGCCATGGCCACGACCGCCGCCGGATCGAAGGCGCCGACGTAGATGGCCACGGCGTTGTTGGGGACGTAGTAGGTGTTGTGGAAGGCGACCAAATCCTCCTTCGTCATCTTCTTGAGGTCGTCCATCCAGCCGATGACGTCCCAATGGTAGGGCGAAGCCGTGTAGAAGGCGGCCTGGACCTGCTCGCCGAAGAGGTAGCCGGGCCGGTTCTCGCTCAGCCGGCGCTCCTCCATGATGACGTCCTTCTCGGAATAGAACTCGCGGAAGCGGGCGTTCATCATCCGGTCGGATTCCATGAGCATCTGGAGCTCGATCTTGTTGGAAGGCAGGGTGACGTAATAGCCGGTCGTCTCCTGGCTTGTCGAGGCGTTGAGCCCGGTGCCGCCGTTCTTCATGTACTGGGTCCAGAGGTCGTCCTTGATGATCAGGGCCTTCTCGGCCTTGACCAGCTCGTCGACCTGTTTCTGCCAGGCGGCGATCTTGGCGTCGTCGCCGCCGATCTTCCAGTATTTCTCGCGATAGATCTGGCTCATGAGCGCGTCGATCTGGGCGTCGATCTTGGCGTCCGCAGCGTAGTCGGTGACACCCATGACCTCGGTGCCCTTGAACATCAGGTGTTCGTGGACGTGGGCGCTGCCGGTGATGCCGGGCCGCTCGTTGATCGAGCCGACCTTGAAGTAGATGTGGCAGACGACCCTGGGCACGCCCGGCTTGGGGATCATCAGGATCTTCATGCCGTTCCCGAGAACGTGCTCCTTGACGTCCAGGGTCACATCCGCCGCCCCGACGTACGCCGCGAGGACGAAGAGCGCCGCGGCCAGGATGAGAATCCGTTTTTTCATCTCCGATACCTCCTGAGATTTGACGTCGTTCAAATATATTTTCGGTATTTCCCGGTTTTCTTCAGCTCTTCGACGAGGTCCTTGACCTTCTGGTCGTGGGCCGCGTCGCAGATGAGCAGGGCGCCGCCGGCCTCGACGACGATGAGGCCG
>Ga0209706_10001286_pt1 | contig 14240 bp, 9 predicted proteins | sample PPLLaktember2015_6_FD_187263 | JGI IMG/M metagenome (GOLD analysis project Ga0209706, IMG submission 187263) | Freshwater sediment microbial communities from Prairie Pothole Lake near Jamestown, North Dakota, USA - PPLs Lake P8 Core (1) Depth... | ecosystem: Environmental > Aquatic > Freshwater...
GAGTACCCCGCCACCTCGCGCGCAGGGCGTGATGTGCCGCGGCGCCTCACGCGCGCGCCGGCCGGACGGGTCCCCGAGCGAAGTGACTAAGTTCCGGCGGAACGAGCGAGGGTCCCCGGCCGGCCAGGCGCGCGCGGGCCAATCCGCGGGTGAGTCAAGCGCACGCGGGCTGTTCGGGGGTCTCGCGTGAGCGCGTACACGCGAGACGAGATGATGACGGTTGCCGCAGCCCGGCTCCTGCGCGACGGGCAGGTCTGCTTCGTCGGCATCGGCCTGCCGAGCGCCGCCTGCAACCTCGCCCGCCTCACGCATGCGCCGGAACTCGTGCTGATCTACGAGTCCGGCACCATCGGCACGCGCCCGTCCGTGCTGCCGCTGTCGATCGGCGACGGCGAGCTCGCCGAGACCGCGACCTGCGTGATACCGCTGCCGGACATCTTCAGCGACTACCTGCAGGCCGGGCGCATCGACATCGGCTTCCTCGGCGCCGCGCAGATCGACAAGTTCGGCAACCTCAACAGCACCGTGATCGGTCCCTACGCGAAGCCCAGGACGCGCCTGCCCGGCGCGGGCGGCGCGACCGAGATCGCGGCGCACGCGCGCCAGGTCTTCATCGTCATGAAGGCCTCACCGCGCAGCTTCGTGAAAAAGATCGATTTCCAGACCAGCGGCGGGCATTTCGCCGGCCGTTCGCAAAGCGGCGCGCGCGGGGCCGGCCCCGCCGTCATCGTCACCGACGTCGGCATCTTGAAACCGCACGCGGAAACCGGGGAATTCGCGCTTTCCGCTCTGTATCCTGGAATTCCGGCAGAGGAGGCGAAGGCCGCCATCGGCTGGCCGCTCGCCGTCCTGCCGGCGCCTGAAACCTGCGCGGAACCCACCGCGCCCGAGCTCGAGGCCCTGCGCGCACTCGAAGCCCGGACCGCCGCCGCGCACCGCGAACCTGTGAGGCTGCCGTCATGAATGCTTCCGCCCGCGCCGCCGGCGCTTTCAAGAACCCGCACATCAAGATGGCCCTGCCCGGCCCGAAGTCGCGCGCCATGATCGAGCGCGACGCGAAGGTCGCATCGCCCTCCTACCCGCGCGACTACCCGTTCGTGATCTCGCACGGCAAGGGCACGGAGGTGTGGGACGTCGACGGCAACCGCTTCCTCGACTTCGCCGCCGGCATCGCGGTCTGCGCGACCGGACACGCGCACCCGCGCGTCGTGAAGGCCGTGCAGGACGCCGCGGCCAAGTTCCTGCACATCTCCAGCGACTACTGGCACGAGGAGATGACCGCGCTCGCCGAGCGCCTCTCCGCGATCGTGCCGGTCGGCGAGCCGGGCATGGCTTTCTTCTGCCAGTCCGGCACCGAGTCGGTGGAAGGCGCCCTGAAACTCGCGCGCTACGTGAGCAAGCGCGGCCGCATCATTGCCTTCCTCGGCAGCTTCCACGGCCGCACGATGGGCTCGCTGTCGCTGACTTCCAGCAAGTACACGCAGCAGGCGGGCTTCTTCCCGACCATGCCGGGCGTGACGCACGTGCCCTACCCGAACAACTACCGCCCGTTGTTCGCGGGCAGCGACCAGGGCAAGGCGGTGCTCGACTACATCCGCATGCTGTTCGAGCGCAACGTCCCCGCCCAGGAAGTCGCGGCGATCGTGATCGAGCCCCTGCAGGGCGAGGGCGGCTACCTCGTGCCGCCGGACGGCTTCCTGAAGGGCCTGCGCCAGCTCTGCGACGAGCACGGCATCCTGCTGGTGTTCGACGAGGTGCAGTCCGGTGTCGGCCGCACCGGCAAGATGTTCTGCGCCGAGCACACCGGCGTCACGCCCGACATCATGACGCTCGCCAAGGGCCTCGGCTCGGGCCTGCCGATCGGCGCCGTGGTCGCCAAGGCGAGCCTCATGAAGCAGTGGAAGAAGGGCGCGCACGGCAACACCTTCGGCGGCAACCCGATTTCCTGCGCCGCCGCGAACGCCACCATCGACCTGGTGCGCGAGCAGTACTGCGCGAACGCGGAGAAGGTCGGCGCGCACTTCATGAAGCGCCTGCACGAGATGAAGGCGGACTACCCCTGCATCGGCGACATCCGTGGCCGAGGACTCATGATCGGCGTCGAGATGATCGAGAAGGACGGATCGCCTGCGCGCGCGATGGTGGACCGCCTGCTCCACCGCGCGTACCACAATGGCCTGCTGCTGCTCTCCTGCGGCGTGTCGACGCTGCGCTTCATGCCGCCCCTGTGCGTGACCGAGGCGGAGGTCGACGAATCATTGGCCTACCTGCGGCAGTCGCTTGACGAGGCCTTGGCGGGCCAGGCGTGAGGGCCGTCGCCCGCGCCCTCCTCGCGCTCGTCCCGCTGCTCGTCGCCGCGGCGCCGGCGGAGGCGGCGCGCGAGCCGGTCCTCTCCCAGGTCGCGCTGCCGCACAGCTATTACTGGCGGGAACTCTATGTCCCGCAGCTGACGACGGGGCCGTCCTCCGCGGCGTTCATGCCGTCCGGCGACGAGCTCGTCTACGCCATGGAAGGCTCGCTCTGGCGCCAGAAGGTCGGCTCAGATGAGGCGCGTGAAATCACGCATCCGCCCGGCGCCTATGATCACCAGCCCGACGTCGCACCAGACGGAAAGGTGGTCGTCTTCGCACGCTACGACGGGAAGGGCTTCGAGCTCTGGCGTCACGACCTCGCGAGCGGCGCCGAGCAAGCGCTGACCGCCAATGGCGGCGTCAACCTCGAGCCGCGCATCTCGCCGGACGGGCGCAGCATCGCCTTCGTCTCGACCGCGGGCAGCGGCCACTTCAACCTGAAGATCGCGGACTTCACGCCCGCCGGGCTCGCGAACGAGCGCTACCTCGTCGCGCCGCGCGAGAGCCGTATCGACCGTTACTACTATTCGACGCACGATCACGCGATCAATCCGTCCTGGCCGCCGGACGGGAAGCGCGTGTTCTTCGTCACGAACGCGGAGATCCCCTGGGGCACGGGCTGGATCTGCTCGGTCGCCGTCGAGGGACCGCCCACGCAAACGCCCGAATGCCTGTCGAGCCACGAACTCGAGACGTCATGGGCGGCGCGGCCCGAGGTCGGCCCGGACGGCCGGCGGATCCTGTTCTCCAACTACCACGGCGCCCAGTGGCACCAGCTCTGGCTCACGACGACGGATGACACGGCGCCGCTGCCGCTCACCTACGGCGAATTCGACCGCCGCAATGCGCGCTGGTCGCCGGACGGGAAGCGGATCGCCTACATCAGCAACGAGACCGGCAACACCACACTCTGGGTCCAGGAGTTCTTCGGCGGCGCACGCCAACAGGTCGAGCCGAAGCGGCTCCAGCGCCAGGCGGAGCCCGCAGTGGTGCACATCCGGCCGGTGGATTTTTCCGGCAAGCCGATCTCCGCACGCGTGGCCGTACTCGGCAGCGACGGCCGCTGGCACGCACCCGCCGATGCCTGGATGCACGGCGACGAGCTGTACGATCGCGCGCGGTTCCCGAGCGAAGTGCACTACTTCCACTGCCCGGCCGAGAAGCTGGCCTGCATCGTGAATGTCCCGGCCGGCAAGACGACCATCCAGGCGCAAAGCGGGTTCCGCAGGAAGCACACGATCATCGAGCGCGAGTTCCCGGTCGGCGATACGACGGAACTCGCGGTGCGCCTCGAGGAAAATGACCTGCCGCCGGAGTTCGGCCGATTCGCCTCCGCCGACCTGCACGTGCACATGAACTACGGCGGCCACTACCGCAGCACGCCGCAAACCCTGCTCGGGCAGCAGGACGCCGAGGACCTCGACGTCGTCTACAATCTGCTCGTCAACAAGGAAGAGCGCATCCCGGACATCGCCTACTTCAGGCCGGGCGGCGCCGCGGACGCGGCGAGCGGCACGCGCACGCTCTTCCACGCGCAGGAGTACCACACGAGTTTCTGGGGTCACATGGGCCTGCTGAACCTCGAGGACCATTTCCTGCTGCCCGACTACACGGCCTATCGCCACACGGCCTACGAAAGTCCGTGGCCGCACAACGGCGCGATCTCGGACCTCGCGCGGGCGCAGGGCGGACTGGTCGGTTACGTGCACATCGCCGATTTCCCGATCGACCCGCCGAAGGAGAAGAAGCTCTCGTACGAGCTGCCGGCGACCGTCGCGCACGGCAAGGTGGACTACCTCGAGGTGATGGGTTTTTCCGATCACCACATCACCGCCGCCATCTGGCACCGGCTGCTGAATCTCGGCTTCCGCCTCCCGGCGGGCGCCGGCACGGACGCGATGGCGAACTACGCGTCGCTGCGCGGTCCCATCGGCCTGGTGCGCGTTTTCCTCGAGACCGGCGGCGAGCGCACGCCCGGGGCGCTCGGCAATGCGCTGCGCACTGGCCGCACGTTCGTCAGCAACGGCCCGCTGCTCGGCTTCAAGGTCGACGGCCAGGGCCCCGGGGGCGCGGTGCCGCGTGCCGGCCGACTGCCGGTGCGCGTCGCACTGCGCTCGCCGTTTCCGGTGGACCGCCTCGAGCTGGTGCAGAACGGGAAACCGATCCTCTCCTTCGCACTCGAGGGCGACCGCACGCGCTTCGACTGGAGCGGGGACGTCGACTTCGAGGCCGGCGGCTGGGTGGTGCTGCGCGCCTTCAACGATAAGCCGCATCCCTGGGTGCTCGACCTCTACCCCTACGCGACGACGAGCCCGGTCTGGTTCGACTCGCCCGCGGCGCCGCGCGCGCCGGAGGACGCCGCCTATTTCGTCGCCTGGATGGACCGCGTGATCGAGGCGGCGCTCGCGCGCGGCGGCTGGAACAGCGAGCAGGAGAAGGCCGACACGCTCGCTTATCTCGACGCGGCGCGCGAGAAGTTCCGCACGCTCGCGACAACCCCACTGCAGGACTGAAAATGAAACGGACGCAAGCCCTTGCCGGCTTCCTCGCCGGCACCGCCCTCACGCTGGCCGTAGCCGCCGCAGCGGAGCCCACGCGATTCGGTATCGACGACCTCGTGCGCATCGCTAACGTCACGGAGCTCGACCTGTCGCCGGACGGCGAATGGGTGGTCTACAGCGTCGGCGAGGCAAACCTCGAGGAGGACGCGACGTACTACGATCTCTGGCGCGCGCGCTGGGATGGCAGCGGAAAGCACGCGCTCACCCGCACGGCGGATGCCGACGAGCACATGCCTGCGATCAGCCCGGACGGCAAGTGGATCGCCTTCCTTTCCGATCGCGGCGACGAGGATGCGAAGACCCAGGTCTGGGTCATGCCGTCGGATGGTGGCGAGGCCGAGGCACTCACGAACTTCCCCGGTGGCGTCTCCGACTACGACTGGGCGCCGGACAGCGCGCGGCTCGCCATCATCGCCAACGATCCCGAGCGCGCCGAGGGCGAGGAAGAGCCGAAGCAGCCCGAACCGATCGTCATCGACCGCCACTACTTCAAGGAAGACTACGCGGGCTGGCTCACGGACAAGCGCCAGCACCTGTACCTGTTCGAGATCGCGGGCAGGAAGGCGACGCAGCTCAGCACGGGCGCCCACGACGAGTACCTGCCCGCCTGGTCGCCGGACGGCGCGCGCATCGCCTACGTGACCAAGCGCGGACCCGACCCGGACCGCCACATCAACTGGGACATCTACGTCGTCGAGGCGCGCGCAGGCGGCACGGAGCGGCAGGTGACGCGCTTCCCCGGCGCGGACAACGACCCGTCCTGGGAGTCGCGCCCGGCCTGGAGCCCGGATGGCCGCAAGATCGCCTACGTCAGCAGCGGCGAAGACAAGTGGATCTACTACGCGCCCTGGTCGCTCGCGGTCATCGACGTCGATAGCGGTGCCGTCACGCGCCCCGCCGGCGTCGAGGTCTTCCACACGCAGCCGCAGTTCACGCCGGACGGATCCGCCGTGCTTGCGCTCGCCGAAGGCAGCCGGGTCGCGCATGTCTCCCGAATCGACCTAGCGACCGGAGCCGTGGCACCGCTCACGGGCGGGCCGCGCTTCGACTATTCGTTCGACGCCGCGGCCAACGGCCGGGTCGCCGTGCTCGGCGGCGATGCACTGCACCCGTACCGGATAGAGGGGACTGTCGCCTTTGCCGGCTCTGCGGCAAAGGGGACTGTCCCCTCCGTGATCGCCGACCACAACGAGTGGCTGAAAGACCGCAAGCTCGCCGCCACGGAGGAGATCACGTTCAAGAGCGCGGACGGCACCTCGATCGACGGCTTCCTGGTGAGGCCCGTGGACTACGTCGCGGGCCGGCGCTACCCGACGATCCTGCGCATCCACGGCGGACCGGTCTACCAGTTCAGCCACGAGTTCATGGAGGACTGGCAGGTGCTCGCCGCGAACGGCTACGCCGTCATCGGCGCGAACCCGCGCGGCAGCTCAGGCCGCGGCTTCGATTTCGCGAAGGCGATCTACGCCAACTGGGGCGTAAGAGACACGGCCGACGTGCTCGCCGCCGTCGACCACGTCGTCAAGATGGGCGTCGCCGACCCCGGGCGCCTCGGCCTCGGCGGCCACAGCTACGGCGGCATCCTGACCAACCAGGTGATCGCGCGCGACGCACGCTTCAAGGCCGCGATCAGCAGCGCGGGGGCCGCGAACTTCCTCGGCACCTGGGGCGTGGACATGTACATCCGCGAGTACGAGCAGGAACTCGGCCTGCCCTGGCGCGACCGCGAGGTCTACGAGCGCGTGAGCTTCCCGTTCTTCCACGCCGACCGGATCCGCACCGCAACGCTCTTCATCTGCCACGAGCTGGACGACAACGTACCCTGCGTCGGATCGATGCAGATGTACCAGGCGCTGAGCTCGCTCGGGGTGCCGACGCGGATGGTGATCTATCCCGGCGAATACCACGGGCTCACGATCCCGAGTTACCTCAAGGACCGCATGCAGCGCGTGCTCGACTGGTACGGGCTCTACCTCGGCGTGCTGCCGCGGCCGTAGCGATTCATGAGGCCCGTGAGCGCGTCGTGCGGCAACGCGACGGCGCTCGTGCCGGCATTGCCCTGCATGTCGCGCGCAGCCACCATCGAATTGACGATCGCCTCCTCGGTCGCCTGCACGGTGGCTTCGAAGAGCACGTCAAGGCGACCGTTGTCGAGGAACTCGGCGCCGTGCATCAAGTCACCATCCATGGACTTCGCGTTCGCCGTCGAGAAGGCGACGAAGATGTCGCCCGAGCCGTTGCCGGCGAAGGATCCCATGCGCGCGAGTCCCATGGCGGCGCGGCGCGCGATGCGGTCGAGCTGGTTCGGCAGCAGCGGCGCGTCGGTCGCCACCACGATGATGATCGATCCGTTGTCGCCGTCACTCGCGGTCTCGTGGCCGGCCTCTCCCTCGCGCAGGTGCTCGCCGACCGGCACGCCGGCGATCCGGAGCGAGGAGCGCGTGCCGTAGTTCGCCTGCACCAGCACGCCGACCGTGTACGGCCGGCCCTGCACGTCGACGCGTCGCGAGGACGTGCCGATGCCGCACTTGAAGCCGTGGCAGGTCATGCCCGTGCCGCCGCCGACGTTACCCTCGTCGACCGGCCCGCCCTTCGCGCCGTCGAGCGCCGCGTCGACGTGCGCGGCCTTCACGTGGAAGCCATTGACGTCATTCAGCCCGCCGTCCCAGGTCTCGGCGACCACCGGTGTCGACCACCAGTAGCCGGATGCGTCCGGATCGCCCTGCTTCACGCGCCAGGCGATGGTCGCTTCGTGCACGGTGCCGACGCTGTGCGTGTTCGTCAGCATCACCGGGCCCTCGAGCAGGCCGCCGTCCTCGATCCACGAACGGCCCGTCATCTCGCCCGCACCGTTCAGCACGAAGCTGCCGCCGAAAACCGGAGTGGTGATGGTCGCGCGCCCGCGCGGCAGCACCGCGGTCACGCCGGTGCGCACCTTGCGGCCGTCCGCGAGGTCCTCGTTCAGCGTGACCTGGCCGACCGTCACGCCGGCAACGTCGGTGATCGAATTCAGGGGGCCGGGGCTGCCGTCGAACGGGACGCCGAGGTCGCGGGCCCTGGGTCCTGCGTGGGCGACGGATACGGCAAAACCGGAAAGAAATACCAGGATGCTACGAACCGCGCGGAATCCGGTGGCCAAATGACGCAACCTCGCCGGAACTCGTTCCGGAATCGATACTTGGGGCCGTTATGCTATCAGCAATATGATGTCGCCCACAGGCGCGGGGCTGCGGTCGCCACGCAATGGATCATCAGGAAGTGACATGAATCCCACTCGCGCCAGAATTCTCGCTGTCCTCGCCTGCGTCGTGACGGCGCTCGCATCCGCAGCGCAGGCCGAGACGGTCATCGTGCGGGCCGGAAAGATGCTCGACGTGGAGCGGGGACAGTACCTGGACGACCGCGCGATCCGCATCGAGGACGGGCGTGTGGTCTCCGTCACCCCGTTTACCTCCAACTCGCGCAGCGGCGACCGGTTCATCGACTGGTCAGCCTACACCGTGCTGCCCGGCCTCATCGACCTGCATACACATCTGGTAGGCGACATCAGTTCCGCGGACGTGAATGCGCCGCTCTCGAGCTCGGCGGCGCGCGACGCGCTGATGGGCGTCGAGCACGCGCGCGCTACCCTCGCGGCGGGTTTCACCGCCGTGCGCGACATCGGCACCTACCGCGCTTTCGTGGACGTCGCGCTCAGGAACGCCATCAATGCCCGCCAGGTCGAGGGCCCATGCATGTTCGTCGCCGGCGCCTACGTCACCATTCCGGGCGGCGGCGGCGAGGTGACCGGCCTGCCGGACGCCCTGAAGGCGCCGGCCGAGATGCGCCGCGGCGTTGCCGAGAACGCGGAGCAAGTGCGCCAGCGCGTGCGCGAGCTGATCGCGGGCGGCGCGGACTTCATCAAGGTCATGGCGACCGGCGCCGTATTGACCGCCGGCACGACGCCGCAGATGCCGGAGTTCACCGAGGCGGAGATCCGCGCCGCCGTCGAGGAAGCCGCACGACACGGGACTTTCGTCGCCGCGCATGCGCACGGCGCCGAGGGCATCAAGAACGCGGTGCGCGCGGGCGTGCGCACGATCGAGCACGGCTCTTTCCTCGACGACGAGGGCATCGCGCTCATGGTCAAGCACGGTACCTGGCTGGTCGCCGACATCTACAACGGCGACTACATCGCCGAAGTCGGCACCCGGGACGGCTGGCCGGAGGAGGTCCTGCGCAAGAACCGCGAGACCACCGACACGCAGCGCGCCGCCTTCGCCAAGGCGGTCAAGGCGGGCGTCCGCATCGGCTACGGGACGGATTCCGGCGTCTACCCGCACGGCGGCAATGCACGCCAGTTCGCCTATATGGTCAGGTACGGCATGACGCCCATCGAGGCGATCCGCGCGGCGACCACCAGCGCCGCGGCCTCGCTCGGCCGCTCGCAGGAACTCGGCTCGATCGCACCCGGCAAGTTCGCGAATATCATCGCCGTCGAAGGCGACCCGCTCGAGGACATCCGGCGGCTCGAACGGGTGTCCGCCGTGATCTGGAAGGGGCGCCTTGCGCGCCGGGAGGACGCACGATGAGCGACCGCCAGTTCGGACTCGGCATGGCGACGGCCCTCGTCGTCGGCAACACGATCGGCATGGGCATCTTCATGCAGCCGGCCGCGCTCGCGCCCTTCGGGCTCAACGCGCTGACGGGCTGGGCGGCGGTCATCTTCGGCTGCATCTGCCTTGCGCTGACGTTTGCGGCATTGGCACGCAAGCTGCCGCAGGCGGACGGACCGTTCGGCTATGTGCGCGCGACGCTCGGCGAGGTCATCGCCTTCCCGGCGCTGTGGTGCTACTGGATCTCCGTCTGGGCGACGCTTCCGGTGCTCGCGATCGGCGTCGTCGGCTACTTCATCAACGTCTTTCCGGCCGCGGCCGCCATCCCGCCCGCGGCCCTCGCGGTCACCTTCATCTGGTTCTTCATAGCGGTGAACCTGTTCGGCGTCCGGGCCGGCGGCCGCGTGCAGGTCGTGACTTCCCTGCTGAAGGTCGTGCCGCTCGTGCTCGTCATGGTGGTGGGCGCGTACTCGATCCTCGCCGATCCCGGCGTGTACACGCCGAACCTGCCGACCACGCCGATCACGGGGCAGGCATCCATGGCCGCGGCCGCCGTCGCGCTCTACGCCATGCTCGGCTTCGAGTCCGCCGCGATCGCCGCGGGCCGCGTGAAGGATCCGCAACGCACGATCCCGCGCGCGACGCTGATCGGCACGCTCGTCGTCGCCGGCCTCTACGTCTCGATCGTCGCGATCGGCCTGCTCGTCGTGCCGCAGGACACGCTCGCAGCCTCGGACGCGCCGTTCGTGACGATCGCCGACCGCCTGCTCGGGCCCGGCAACGGCCGCTGGATCTCGCTGTTCGTGGTGATCAGCGGGCTTGGCTGCCTGAACGGCTGGGCGCTGCTCGCCGGCGAGCTGACGCGCACGCTTGCCTCGCATCGCCTGTTGCCGCCGATCCTCGGCGAGAGCAACCGTTTCGGCGTGCCCTGGGCCTCGCTGCTGCTGGCGGGCGGGCTTGCGACCTTCCTCGGCCTGATGAACTTCAGCGCCACGCTGGTCGGCGCGTTCACCAAGCTGTCGCTGATCGTGTCGGCGGCGAACCTGCCGCTCTACGTCTGCTGCGCCTTCGCGCTGTTCACCCTGCTGCGGCGCGATTCCGCCGGGCTCTCGCCGGCGCTCTGGTTCGCCGGCGCGGGCGGCGTCGCGTTCGCCGCGTTCGCGTTCAAGGGCGTCGGCTGGGAGCCGTTCATCTGGGCGCTGACGCTGGCGCTTGCGGGGCTTCCGATCTACCTCTGGATGCGTCGGCGGCAAAAGGGGACGCACCCCTTTAGAGCAACATGAGAGTGCCCGTCCTGTTCAGTGCTCTCTAAAGGGGTGCGTCCCCTCTACCACTTGCCAGCTTCGGCGAGCAGCGCCGCGTAGAGGGCGATGCCGCTCCGGAACTCGGCCATGCGCAGGTTCTCGTTCGGCGCGTGCTGGTTGTTGTCGGCGTTGACGATGGGCGCGATCACGAACGGCGCACCCAGCACCTCGCCGATCGGCGCGATCGGCAGGCTGCCGCCCATGAGCGGCGCCACACGCACTCCCCCCTCGGTCGCCGCGCGCATCACCTCGATCGCGCGCGCGACGGCAGGGTTCGCCGGGTCGGACATCGCGGCCGGGTAGCCGTCGTCTCCGAAGTCGAGACGCGCAAGCCGCGGGTTCCGGATCCTCTCCTCGGCGGTCGGCGGCCCATCGAGCAGTACGTAACCTTGCCCGCGCAGGTGTGCCTCGATCGCGGCGCGCGATTGCGCGACCGTCATGCCAGGCACGAGCCGCAGGTCGAAACCGGCCGTCGCCTCGGCATCGATGGCGTTGCGCTGTCCGCCCGCGCCGCCGTAGAGGAGTTGCGTCACGTTGAGCGCCGGTCGCAGCACGGACTCGCCGTAGCCGAGGCCGCTCTCCGTCGCGCCGACGCCGGCCGACGCGAGCATGCCCGGCGTGTCGAAAGCCGGGCGCGCGAGCTCGAGCGCCGCAGCGGAAGGCGCCGGCGCCTCCAGTCCCTCGACCAGGATGCTCCCGTCCTCCGCCCGCATCGAGGCGATGAGCGCGGCGAGGCGCGCGCCCGGGTTCGGCGCGACGTTGCCGTAATGGCCGGAATGCAGGCTGGTCGCCGGGCCGTATACGGTCAGGCGAAAGCCCATCACGCCGCGCGCGCCGAGTGCGATCCGCGGCAGGCCACGCGGGTCGATCGGCCCGTCGCCGAATATCCACAGGTCGGCCTTCAACAGGTCGCGGTTCGCCGCCAGCGTGCGCGCGAGGTTCGGCGAGCCCGCCTCCTCCTCGCCTTCAAGGAAGAACTTGAGGTTCGCCGAGAGCGGGATTTTCGCGGCGCGCAGTGCGTCGATCGCGGCGAGGATGGCCACGATCGGCCCCTTGTCGTCGCTCGCCGAACGCGCGTAGATGCGCGCTTCGTCCGGCAGCGGGTGGCGCGCCGCATCCCAGGCCACGATCGCCGCCCCATCCTCGACCCGTCCCGCCCGGAGCGTCGGCTCGAACGGCTTCGAGTGCCAGGCGGTCTCGGGACCGACGGGCTGCCCGTCGAAGTGCGCATAGAAAAGGAGGGTGCGGGTCGCGCCGGGGGTTGCGAGCTCGCCGTAAACCGACACCGGCGCGCCGGGCGCCTCGAGGACGCGCGCGTCGATACCGCGCTTCTCCAGCATCCGCACGAGGAGCGCCGCATTCGCGCGGATGTCCGCATCGTTGGTCGCGACATTCGGCAGCGCGAGCAGCTCGCGCAGCTCGGCGACGATCGCCTGCTCGTGGCCGGCGACGTGCTTCGCCGCCGCGGCCATCGGCACCGCGGTCATCGCAGGCGCGGGATCGGCGGCGGCGTTGCCTGCCGCCAGCAACCAACCCGCGAGGAGTGCACCCGTCTGCCGCCGATTCATGCGGGGTCGTCGCCGACCGGCCGCCGGCTCGGCTTGTCGTGCCAGCGCTCGCGCGGCACGATTTTCGGTTCCGGGGGATCGGCCTCGTAGGCCGGCGTCATGATCTGCACGCCGTACTCGTTGAACACGTCCTGGATGTGCGCGTGCAGCTCGTCGTATCGCCCGATCATGTCGTCGGCGCTCGCCACGTAAACGTTCAGCTCGTAGTTGACCGCGAAGTCGGCGAGCCCCCGCTGGCACACGAAGGGCGGCGGATCCTCGAGCACGCCGCCGGTCCGTTCAGCCGCCGTCAGCAGCATGCCTTCGACCTGCCGCCAGGGCACTTCGTAGCCGATTCCGACCGTGGTGTGCAGGATGAGCCCGCGCTCCCGGGCGTGGGTGCTGTAGTTCGTGACGACGCTCTGCAGGATCATCGAGTTCGGAAGGATCACTTCCTCGTTCTTCGGCGTCCGGATCCGCGTCACCTGCACGCGCGTCTCCATCACCTCGCCGATCACGTCGCCGATGCGCACGCGGTCGCCGATGGCGAACAGCTTCCGGTAGATCAGGCTGTAGCCTGCGACGTAGTTGGCGATGAAGGCGGAAGACCCGATCGACAGCAGCACGCCCGCGAAGATCGACAGGCCCTTGAAGGCCTCGCTCTCCGAGCCCGGGATGTACGGGTAGGCGACTACGAGCGCGAATGCGATCACGCCGATGCGTACCAGCCGGTAGGTCGGGGTCGACCAGTGGCTCTCGAACCCGTGCACCCGGACCGCCCCGCTCTCGAGGGTGGCGAAGTACAGCCGCAGCATGCGCAGCACGAACCGGATGACGAGATAGAGCATCAGCAGGAACAGCAGCGACGGCAGTTCGTCCACCAGGCCACGCCCCATGCGGCGCAGCGGGTCCAGCAGATACTGCGCCAGCCGTTCACCGAGCGGCCGTGTGGCGGCGAACTGCTGCAGCGCGAACTCGACGTAGATGTACGTTAGGAGCGCAAGCACCAGCAACCGCAACCCGCGCGCAGCAGCCGCCAGCGAGCTCCAGAGATGCGGACCGGTCAATACATGCATGCCCGGCAGCTGTATCGCCTGAACCCGGGGCATCCACGATGCCGCAGCAACGGCTGCGATCCGGCGCGCAAGCCAGGTGAACAGTGCGATCACCGCGATGAACGCGAGCGTTGCGACCGCGGTCACCTGGGCGCCGCGCAGGGCCTTGCCCGGAGCCCGCGCGTCGCGGTATCGCGCGATCGCCTCGCGCACCAGGCGCAGCTCGACGACCGCGAGGGAGCGCCGGTCCATCTGCTCGAGCGCGGCGTCGGCGTCGAGAACCGCCAACACCAGTTGGTCGCCCGCGTGGATCTGCGAGGCGTTGTCCGCCTCGATGATGTGCAGGGTGGCCGGGTCGAAGTCCGGGTCGCGCGCGAGCGTGAGGACGCGCTCCTCGATGGCGTCGGCCCGCTGCTGGGCGGAGAGGCCCGTGACCCCCCGTACCGAGATGATGGTGCGCCCATCAATGACGACGGAGGCCCGCTCGAACGCCTCCTCCCCGCCCTGCGCGCGCGACGCCGGCGCGGCTAAGGTCAAGGCCGCCAGGGCGGCGAGCGCATACAATGCGAACCGGATCATGCTTTCCCCCCGTGGCATTATCATCCGGCGCGGCCCGTGTTCCAATTCCGGCGGCAGTCGCCCTCCGGTCGTCTCGTCGCCACCCCAGCATTAGCCCCCCACAGGGCCGGCAGGTTTCGTCGCATGTCCATCGCACTCGACCAGGTGACCAAGCGCTATCAGTCGCTCCCGGTCGTCAACGACGTGTCGCTGGAGATCGGCGACGGGGAGCTGCTGGTGCTCCTCGGCCCCTCGGGCGGCGGCAAGAG
>Ga0209706_10001287_pt1 | contig 14239 bp, 13 predicted proteins | sample PPLLaktember2015_6_FD_187263 | JGI IMG/M metagenome (GOLD analysis project Ga0209706, IMG submission 187263) | Freshwater sediment microbial communities from Prairie Pothole Lake near Jamestown, North Dakota, USA - PPLs Lake P8 Core (1) Depth... | ecosystem: Environmental > Aquatic > Freshwater...
GGGAACGTACCGTCGCCACCGGGCGCCCCCAACTTCACCAGTGCGCCGGTCAGCGGGTCCACGGTCACGCTGAACTGGGTCGCGCCCACGTTCGGCGCGCCGACGAGCTCCATCGTCGAGGCCGGAAGCACCGAGCCGGTGGCCGTGAGCCGCGAGCCCGCGGGGTCTTCAGGGAAGACCCCGTACCACAAGACCCAAGACCCAAGACCCAAGACCTCAAGACCCACGACCTACTTCTCCTCCACCCCCGCCGGATCCACCTCGCCTCCGTAGTGCTTCACCACCGTCGCGGCAATCCTCCCCTCGGCGACGCGCAGATCCTCGCTCGTGCCGCGGTGATGCCCGGTCAGCACCACGATGACGATGGGCTGGTCCTTCACCCAGACAATGCCCGCGTCGTTGGCCACCCAGGGCTGGCCATCACCGGTCTTGTGCGCGATGGTGACGCCGTCACCCAGGTAGCGCGGCAGCCGGTCGTTCACCTGCTGCTTCTTCAGGATGTCGATCATCAGCGCGCTGGCGTCCTTCGACACCAGCTCGCCGCGCGCCATCATCGAGAAGAGCCGCCCCATGTCGCGCGCGGTGCTGCGGCCGAAGTAGAGGCCCGTGTCCTCGATGACGCGCCGGAACGCCTCGCTCACCCTTGCGCCGGAATACTTGTCGAACGGGAAGTCGATGGTTTTGTCGCCGGACGCGTCGGCCCACGTGGGATCGAGCCCTGACAACCACAGCCGATCCCAGTCGAGATCGGAGAACTTGATTCGGGTGTTCTCAAGGCCCAGGCTGGCCATGTGGGCCGTGACGTTCTCGCGGCCCACGAGGTCCGCCAGCGCGTCGGTGGCCTGGTTGTCGCTGATGATGATCATCAGCGTAAGCAGATCCCGCACCGTGGGCTGCAGGCCCGGGTCCAGGGCATAGAGCACGCCCGAGGGGATGCGGCGCTGGTCCAGCTTCATGGGCACGCGCTGATCGAGCGTGAGCTTCCCCTGGCGCACCTGGTCGAGCACGGTGGCCATGATGGGGATCTTGATCACGCTGAAGGTCTCGTATTCGCTGTCTCCGTCGATGACGACCCGCTCGCCGCTGTGAACGTTCTCGACGTAGACGGCCATGCGGCCGTCCACGCGGTCACGGATGGCGCGCAGGCGCGACTCCAGCGTGTCGGTGGCCGGCGCCGACGCGACGAGCCGATCAGCCGCCGCGGAGAGCAGCGCCTCGTTCTTCGCGATGGCGGCCTCCACCAGCGCGGCCTGCTCGCGCGCGAGCGGCCAGTTACCGGCCTCGGCGGCCTCGGTGATGCCCGGCAGCGTCATGGCCGCGTAGGTGTAGCGCGGCGCGTAGAGCAGGTGCTTGAACCAGGGCCGGCCCGGGATGCCGGCCGGGTTCGCCCAGTTGCCCTCGAAGTCCAGCAGGTCCCGGTTCAGCAGGTCGGCGGCCTCCGCGCTGAGCTGTCCCTTCGCCAGTGCCGTCTCCACACGGAGATGCAGCTTCCGCGCCGTCGTCCTCAGCGCGCGCGTGCGCTCGACGAGCCCACCCGTGTCGAGGTGCTCCGGCAGGCCGGGAATCTGGTCCAGTGCCCGCACGAACTCGCGCAGGCTGGCCGCGTACTCGTCCATCTGGTAGGGGAGCACGTCGGCATTGGCGAGGCGCAGCGCGAGCGTGCCCCAGTACTGCGACATCACGGTGTGATAGCGGAAGCCCGGGTCGCCGATCTTCGAGATCCAGTAGTGGTTGTCGTAGGCCGAGTGGTACACGCCGTACGGGCCGTTGAACGTCATGTCCACGACCGGGCGCGCGAGGTAGTTCAGGAACACCGTGTGATCCGACCCGCTGCCGATGCGCGTCGTCACCAGCTTCTGGTCCGGCAGCGAGCCCTCGGCGAGGCCCTGTGCGGGTGGCTCCGTCTTCTTCCAGGCGTCGTAGAGCGACACGCCGGAGGGATCCTTCAACTCGCGCGCTACGTCCACGAGCACCGGGGCGAGCGAGCCCACGGCGTTGGCCTCGAAGTTCGGCCCCGACGCGGACGAGTCCACGTTGAGATAGGCGACGAGCTTCTTGCGCAGGTCCGCGGCGAAGTGCTCGCCCCATTCGGTGGAGCCGGTGAGCGTGACCTCCTCGCCGTCCCACGCGCAGAAGATGAGCGTCCGCTTCGGCCGCTGTCCGCGCTTGAGCATTTCGCCGAGCGACCGTGTCGTCTCCATCAGGCTGGACGTGCCGCTGCTCGGGTCCACGCCGCCAAACACCCACGCGTCGTGGTGGTTGCCGAGCGTCACCCACTCGTCCGGCCGCTCGCTGCCCTTGATGCGCGCCTCGACCACCCAGTTCGGCTGCACGTCGGTGCGCATGTCCACCTTCATGTGGACCCGCGCCTCGCCGCCGAGGCGGTACTCGAACCCCATCGCGCCCTGCCACTCCTTCGGTGCCGGCGGTCCGCCCAGGCTCTCCATGATCGGTTTCGCATCGCGCCACGACAGGGGCACGCCCATGATCGTCGGCACCGACACGGCCTCCTCCTTCGTGATGCGGTGCGCGCCCGGGGTGGATGCCCAGCCGGGCGTCAGCGGATCGCCGGGAACGATGTAGTCGTACGCGATGCCGCCGCGCTGGAAGTGGCTGTCGGGCCCGTACGGGCCCTTCGGGAACACCTCGCCCTTGGTGAACCCGTCCTCCATGGGATCGGAGTAGACGATGAGGCCGGCGGCGCCCTCGCGCTGTGCGGTGAGCGCCTTGAAGCCGCGATAGCTGTAGGGCACGGAGTAGCGGACGATGACGATTTTGCCCTTCGGGTCGATGCCCGCCGCGCGCAGGCGGTCGTAGTCCTCGGGGTTGCCGCTGTTCGCGTAGACGACCGGCGCCGTCACGTCACCGTTGGCCGAGAACGACAGCCACGCCGAGCTGATGTCCTTGCGCGCGGTGTCCGGATCCTCCGGATACGCGTCCTCGCGCATCGTCGGGACGTAGCGGCGGGGCGCCACCATCTCGACGCGCACCTCGCGCGGGTTCGACGACAGCACGTCGTAGCGGTGGATCTTGACGTCCTCGAGTCCCTGCTCGCGCCAGGCCTGCGCGATGCGCTCGGCAATCTCCTTCGTGCGCGGTGAGGTGGCCGGGTGCGGGACCGAGGTGAAGTAGCGATGCCACTGCTCGATGCGGCCGGCGGACGGCAGCGCCTGGTAGGCGCGCTCCATTTCGCGCTGGGCCGCGGCCCGCGCGGGCGTGTAGCCGCGCATGGGCGCGGCGGCCGGCGCGGGTGACTGCGAGAACACGGCGGGGCCGAACGCGAGAACGGCCAGGACGAGGGCGATGAGAGTGCGGCGCGGGGTAGTCATGGGATCGACACATGCTATCCGAGGTTTTGGGTCTTGGGTTCTGGGGGTTGGGTCTTGAGGTAGCATCCGCGTCATGCCGATCACCGGGCCCGTTCTCGTGGCCACCAGCCTCTCCGAGGCCGATGACGAGCTGCTCCGGCAGGGGCACGCCGTGGCGGCCGGCATCGGCGCGCCGCTCATCGTCTGCCACGTCCTGCCGGAGGCCTACAGGGTCCGGGTGCTCTTTCCGCAGCATGCGGGCATCGACACCTCGGTCCAGGAGCCGCTGGAGCGGAAGGCGCGGGCGCTCGTCGGTGCGCGCGTCGCTGACGTCCTGGGCGACGCCGCCGGCGCCAGGGTGGAGCTCGACTCCGGCAGTCCCCACGCGGCCATCCTCGAGATTGCCGAGCGGACCGGCGCCGGGCTCATCGTCGTCGGGCCGGGCGCGACGGCGCATCGCGTGGCGCGCGCGGCGCCGTGTCCCGTCCTCGTGGCGCGTCCGTCGCCCCCCGGGGGTGGCGTGCTCGGCGCGACCGACTTCTCGGATCCGTCCATGCCCGCGGTCCACACGGCCATGGCCGAGGCTCGGCGGCGAGGGGTGGCGCTTCGGCTGGTGCACAGCACGGAGCTCGATGCCGCCATCGCGATGGCCTCCGCCGGTCTCGCCGGGGGGATCCCGCTCTCACCCATCTCGGACGAGACGGCCCGGGAGATCGCGGGCGAGGCGCGCGAGCGGCTCCTGAAAGTGATGGCGGGGACCGGCGCCACCGGCGACGTCGTGGTGCTCAGCGAGCGGCCGGGCGCCGGCATCGTGGCCGCTGCGAAGGACCTGCCGGCCGCGCTGATTGTGGTCGGCACGCGGGGGCGGTCGGGCGTGCCGCGGCTCCTGATGGGAAGCGTCGCCGAGGAGGTCGTCGGCCGCGCGCCATGCTCGGTGCTGGTGGTACCCCTTCACCCGGAGGCGTGATCGCGCGGCCGCGTCAGCGCGACTTGTGGACGACCCCGCCCTTCATCACGAACTGCACACGCTCCAACTCGGTGATGTCCGTCAGGGGATCGGCGGCCACGGCGATCAGGTCCGCGAAGCGGCCCGGCTGCAGCGTGCCCACGCGGTCATCCCAGCCGATGGCCTCGGCGGCGATGCGCGTGGCGCCCTCGATGGCGGCCATCGGCGCCTGGCCCATGTCGACCCGCACCTTGAACTCGCGGGCGTTGTCGCCGTGAGGGAACACGCCCGCGTCGGTCGCGAAGGCGATGGGCAGGCCCTGCGCGAGGGCGATCTTGAAGGCGCGCTCCTGCGTGCCCTGCATGGCGCGCTCGCGTTCCACCTGGTGCGCCGGGATGTTCAGCGCCTGGTTGTCGTGCAGGATGGTGTGCCCGACGTACAGCGTCGGTGCGAAGTACGCGCCTTTCTCCTTCAGCAGCCGCGCGGCCTCCTCGTCCAGCATGCTGCCGTGATCGATGGTGCGCACACCCGCACGGAGCGCGGCCTTGATGCCCTCGACCCCGTGCGCATGGGCGGCCACGAACCGGCCCCACCTGGTGGCTTCTTCCACGGCGACGGCGAGCTCGGCATCCGAGTATTGCTGCGCCCCGGGCGGGATGCCCTTCGACATCACCGCGCCGGTCGCGAGAATCTTCACGAAGTCCGCACCGTTCTTCAGGTTTGTGCGCACCACCTGCCGCACCTGGTCCACGCCGTCGGCGAGGTTGCGGACGATGGGGACGTCCACGTAGATGGAGAACTGCCGCGCGTCGCCGGCGCCGCCGGTGGCCGAGACGTAGTTGCCAGCCACCTGCAGGCGAGGGCCGGGCACGGAACCTTTGTCGATGGCGTAGCGCAGGTCGATGTCCACGTAGGGCCAGGTCGGCCCCATGTCACGAACCGTCGTGAAGCCGGCCATCAGCGTGGTGCGCGCGTTGACGGCGCCATAGATGGCGGCGCGGCCGGGCGTGGTGGTGAGGAGTGCTGATTCCCAGTTCGTGCCGACCTCGTCCGTCAGGTGCGTGTGGAGATCGATGAGACCGGGGAGCACCGTGGCGCTGCCGAGGTCGATGACCTGGTCCGCCGTCATGCCCGCGGCCGGACCGACGCGCTCGATGCGCTCGCCGCGGATGAGCACGGCGCCGTTCGCGATGGGCGTGCCCCCTCGCCCGTCGATGATGTGCGCGGCCTTCACCAGCACCGTGCGCTCCGGAGAGGGCACCTGTGCCGGGGCGGCGCCGCCCGTGACGAGTGCCAGGCCGGCGACCACCCACGCCGGCGCCCAGGCGCGAGTGGTTCGGGTTCGAGCGACGAGATGCACTGCCATGGCGCCGGACAGTACCACAGAGCGCAGCAAGAACCCGAGAGCCTGAGCACCCGAGAACCTCGACTTGCTACACTACGGTCGTGACCGACGAGCAGCGGCTGGTCGAGCGCTTTCGCACGATCCTGGACCTGTGGGCGACCGGGATGGCGCTCCGTCGCCAGGCCATTCGTCGCGAACACCCCGGCGCGTCCGAGGCCGAAATCGAGTCGCGACTGGCCCGGTGGCTGCACGAGCGACCGGGCGCCGAACACGGCGACGGCCCCCACCCCGATACTCCGTGAGCCTGACACCCGAATCAACACGGCTGTTCGCCGCACTTCAGTCGATTGCCGGCGCGCTCGACGAGCAACGGCTGCCCTGGGCGCTCGTGGGAGGGCTGGCCGTGTCGATTCGAGTGGAGCCCCGCTTCACGCGAGACATCGACATTGCCGTGGCCGTGGCGGACGATGCTGTGGCCGAGGCGCTCGTGTCGGGCCTTGTTGCCCGTGGCTTCACGCTGCAACTGACGTTGGAGCAGAAAGCTGCCGGACGCCTGGCAGCCGTCAGGCTGTTGCCTCCCGGTGAATCCGAAGAAGGCGTGGTTGTCGACCTGTTGTTCAGGTCTTCCGGAATCGAGCCCGAGATCTGCGGCGAGGCCGAGCCGATCGAGATCGCCCGTGGCCTCACGGTGCCCGTCGCCCGGTCTGGTCACCTTGCCGCCATGAAGCTCCTCGCCCTCGCGCCAGATCGGCCACAGGACGCAGTCGATCTGCGCGCGTTACTGGATGGCTTGTCGAGAGACGAACACGAGCGGTTGAATCAAGCGCTGGCACACATCGAGGAGCGCGGCACCAACCGCGGGAAGGCGCTGCGAGACGAACTCTCCCGGTGGCTCGGCTGAGATTCCCAGACTGCGAGCCCGAGAACCTGCGAACCCCAGAACCCGAGAGCCTGAGAACCCGAGAACCTACGGTTCCCCAAACGCGTACAGCGCCGCCACCGTCCTCACGTAGACGCGCCCGTCGGCAAACGCGGGCGTGGCGTAGGCGTCCTCGCCAAGGTCGTTCACCACTTTCGGCGTGATGTCGCCGCCCGGATCCACCACCACCACGGCGCCCGCTTCGCTGGTGAAGAAGATGTGTCCGTCGGCCGCCACTGGCGACGAGAAGTGCGCGCCCGGCGCGCCGGTGAGCCGCCCCTGCCTGATGCGCTCGCCCGTCTCGGGGTTCAGCGTGGTGACGATGCCGTTGTCGTTGATCATGTAGAGCACGCCGCCATACAGCAGCGGGGAGGGAAGCTGCGGAACCGTGCGCTGGTACTTCCAGCGGATGGCCGTGTCGCTCATGTCACCCGATCCGCCCAGGCGGATCGCGAGCATCCCGTTCTCCGAGTCCAGCGCCGCGCGGTAGTAGGCCCACTCGTCGCGCGACAGCGATCCGTTGATGTCCAGATCGGCTACGTCGAACCAGAACGCGGGCGTGAACTTCGGGAACTCGGTCTTCGAGATCACGCCGTTGCCATCGGTGTCCGCCGTCTTCCACACCTCGTCCGCCGAGGGCACCGAGACCTTGTTGCCGGGGTCGTTCACCGGCGCGCCGTAACCGTTCACGTAGATGGTGTCGCCGCCAATCACGGGCGTGGACTTCATCTCGAACGACAGGCCGCCCACCCACCACAGCTTGCGGCCCGTCGCCGCCTCATAGGCGGTGAGGAAAAACGACCCGGGCAGAAGGATCTGATCCTTGCCGTCAGGCCCCTTCCACAGGATGGGCGTGGAGTGCCCGCTCTTCGCCTCGGGCCGATCCACCTTCCAGCGCACCTTGCCGGTGCGCTTGTCGAGCGCCATCACGTACGAGCCGAGGCTCTGGTCGCATGCCAGCACCAGCAGGTCGCCGACGATGATGGGCGAGGCGCCCATGCCGTAGATGTTGTTGAACGGGCCGAGCGGCATGGACCACAGCTCTCTTCCGGCCGCGTCGTAGGCGACGAGCCCGTAGTCGGGGAAGAACACGTAGACGCCGTTCTCCTCGACCGCGGGGCTGGGCGAGGCCGCGTTGTTGCGCTTGTCGATGACACGTGTCTTCACGGGCGGCGCGGCGCGCTCCCACAGGATGCGCCCGCGCAGTCGATCAATGGCGAGGGTCATCAGCTCGTCACCGCGAAAGGCGGTCAGGTAGATGCGGTCGCCGTGCAGGATGGGCGACGAGTGCCCTGGCGGCAGCTCCAGGCGCCAGATCAGGTTCTTCGCCGGGCCGAACTCGGTGGGGATCTTCGTGGCGGTGGAGAGACCCGAGCCGTTGGGGCCGCGGAAGCGCGACCAGTCGGGGGCGTCGGCCGCGCGGACGACGCCCGAGGCGGCGACCATCAGCGCAAGGGCGGGGAGGGCGAGGAAGCGCATCGGGGGAGTATAGGTCGCAAGTTCACAGGCAGCCCTGCCAACATCACGGTGCGGCCGCCGTGAGCTTCGCGCGAACGGCCTCCCGGTCCACGGCCGCCCCTGCGAGGTAGACGGCGGAAATCTTCCGCGTGTTGGTGATGTCGTCAAGCGGGTTCGCGTCCAGCACCACGAAATCCGCGCGCTTGCCGGCCGCCACCGTGCCCGTGTCGGCCAGTTGCAGGAACGCCGCGGAGTTCTTCGTCGCCGCGACGATCACCTGGCCCGGCGTCATGCCCGAGGCCACCATGTCGGCCATCTCCGCGTGCTGGCTCCAGGGCGAGAAGCCGTCGGTGCCCATGGCGATGGTCATGCCGGCGGCGCTCAGCTTCGCGAGGTTTCGCGCCTGGATGCCGAAGGTCTTCTGCGCCTCGGGTCTGTCCGTGGCGCCGGCCTGCAGCTTCTCGAGCGCGCCGGCGGGCACGCTGCCCGAGAGCCAGCCGTAGTCCACCGCCACGCCGCGGTCCGGCATGTTCGGAATGAGCACCACCTGCGGGCGCGCCTTGATCATCGCGATGAACTCGTCGTCCACGTCGCGATCGCGCACGCCATGCCCGAACGCATCGACGCCTGCTTTCAACAACCCCTTCGCATCGTCGAGGGCGAAGATGTGCGCCACGACGCGGAGGCCGTGCGTGTGCGCCTCGTCGATGACCGGCCCGTAGAGTTCCGCCGGCAGCTTCTTGTACTTGCCGTCCCGATCGTCCACCCAGATCTTGACGATGTCCACCTTCTGGGCGGCCAGCTCCTGCACCGCCTTGCGGGCGTCGGCCGCGGTGGTGATCCAGTAGGGCGCCTCGCTGCGTCCCGGTTCTGGCGCGGTGATCCCGCGGCCCGCTGTACGCAGGCGCGCGGCGCCGGGAATGGTCTCGTTGCGCACCTCGAAGGGCACCGTGCCCGTGTCGAGGCCCATGCTGAGGATGGCGCCGACGCCGAAGTACGCCTTGGCGCGCAGCTGATCGACCAGCGTCTCGCGCGTGGTGGACGGGTGCGTGTGCGTATCGACCAGCGCGGGAATCACGGTTTTGCCCGCGAGGCTCACGCGCGTCGCGCCGGCCGGCGCCGTCACCTGGCCCGCCGCGCCGACCGCCGTGAAGCGGCCGCCATCCACGACGAAGGTGGCGTTCTCGACGGCCGCGCCGCCGTTGCCGTCCACGAGGCGCGCACCCTCGTACACCGTGGCCGTGGAGGTGGGCGCCGGCTGCTCGGGCGTGGACGACTGGCACGCCGCGACGAGGGCGGAAAGGCCGATCAGCACGGCGAGCACGGGACCGGAACGAGACAGAATCTGGTGCGATCGAAGCATGGCGTAGGGTAGCATGCGGCTTCCATGCCCGAGCCCGACCAGGCGATCCCCACCACGGCCGCGGCCACCGCCAGGGTCATAGCGAACGCCGGCATCGAGCGCGTCTTCGGCCTGCCCGGAGGCGAGGTGCTCGTGCTCATCGACGAGCTTCGCAGGGCCGGCGTGGACTTCGTGCTCATGCGGCACGAGTCGAACGCAGGGCTGGCCGCCGCCGTCTACGGCAAGCTGCGGGGGCAGCCGGGCGTGGTGGTGGCCACGCTCGGTCCGGGCGCGGCCAACCTGCTGTTGCCGATGAGCAATGCCTGGCTGGACCAGGAGCCGCTGGTCGCCATCACGGCGCAGATTCCGGACGAGTTCCCGCCGACCCACACCCATCAGAAGCTGCCGCTGCACGAGCTGTTCCGCCCGGTGAGCCGCTACGTGGCCACCGTGACCGGTGAGAGCGCGGCGACAGTGGTGCCGCGCGCGCTGGCCGCGTCGGTGACGCGGCCGTTTGCCAGTGTCTATCTCACCCTGTCGGCGCGCGAGGCCCTGAGGCCATCTCTCGTCCCGGAGCCGACGCCCTGGCCGACCATCGCGCCCACGCTGGCCGTGCCGGCCGGGGATCCCGCGGTCGCCGCCCGGCAACTGCGCGACAGGCTTGCCTCGGCGGAGCGCCCGCTCGTCATCGTCGGGCTGGGTTTCGATGCGTCCAACACGCATCGGCTGCAACGCTGGCTGGCCGCCTGGAACCTGCCAGTGGCGGTCACACCGAAGGTGAAGGGCGTGGTGGACGAAACCACGCCGAGCTTCGTCGGCGTGGTGGGTGGCATGGCAGCCGACGGGTTGATGTGCGACGCCATTGCCGCCGCGGACCTGCGTATCGGCCTTGGCCTCGACCCCGTGGAGATCGACAAGACCTGGCATGCAGAGCTGGCCGTGCACTGGGTGCTCGAGGCCACCAATGCCTGTGGCGTGGTGCCCGCCGGCGTGGAGCTCGTGGAGCACGCGTCGCTGCTCGACGCGCTGGCGGCCGAGGCTGCGCCCCGCACGTGGGATGCGCCGTTCGCCGCGTTCCAGCAGCGGCGCCTCGCGCTGCTCGATGGCCACGCCACCGCGCCGGGCACGATGTGGCCCGGAGATATCATCCGCGCGCTGGCTGGCGTGGCGCCGCCCGACACCATCGTGACCACCGACGTCGGCTCGCACAAGTACCTGTTCGGCCAGTTCTGGCCCAGCCGGCAGCCGCAGACGTTCTGGATGTCGAACGGCCTGTCGGGCATGGGCTACGGACTGAGCGCGGCCATTGGCGCGAAGCTGGCGCGCCCCGAGTCGCCCGTGCTGGCCGCGGTGGGCGATGGCGGCTTCTCGATGAACGCCCAGGAGCTGGAGACTGCCGAGCGCGTGGGCGCGCGTTTCGTCACCGTGGTGCTCGAGGACGGCAGCTACTCGCTCATCAAGCTGGCACAGGAGAGCCGGAAACTCGAGCCCTATCGGATGGACTTCGGGCGCATCGACACCGTGAAGCTGGCGGAGGCATGCGGCGTGGAGGCGCTGCGCACCAGCGACCCGGGAGAACTGGCGTCAGCCGCCGCCCTCGCGCTCTCCGAAGCACGAAGCCTGGTCATCGCCGTTCCGGTGAACTACGCGGACTACAGGGGGATGTTCAAGGCGTAGACTGCAGAAACCATCGTCGACCAACCAAGGAGGCTCTATGACCCTCAGCCCTTTCCAGACCGCGCGTCGCACCGCAGTCGGCCTGGCGCTCGTGACCGTCTGCGCGGGCGTGGCCGCGCTTCCCGCGGAGGCGCGCGCGCAGGACGTGATGACGAAGGAGTCCGTCGCCGAGCTCAAGACCTCGTTCCTCGCCGACCTCGAGACCATGCGCGGCAAGTTCGTCGGGCTGGCGCAGGCGTTTCCGCAGGAAAAGTACACGTGGCGCCCGATGGAAGGCGTCCGCTCGGTGTCCGAAGTGCTGATGCTGGCCGCGATGGAAGGCTACTCGTTCGTGCCAAACTCCTTCGGCGCCAAGCCGGCGGAGCTGGGGAGCCGTGAAGAGATGGCCAAGCTGCGCGCCATCACCGACAAGGCCCAGATCATCGAGCACATCAACAAGGGCTTCGCGCACGCGAAGGCCCAGCTCGAGGCGCTGGATCCGGCCACGCTCACGGGCAAGCGTACGGTGATGGGGCAGGAGCGCTCGGCCGCGCAGGTCGCGCTGCTCGTGGGCGGCGACATGCACGAGCACCTCGGGCAGATGATCGCCTACGCGCGCATGAACCAGATCGTGCCGCCCTGGAGCAAGTAGCAGACTGCCCTGGCGGTAACCTGCAATCGCATCGGGAGGCCCATCGTGAAGAGCATTGTGATCGGACTGCTTGGCCTCGGCCTGGGCGCCGTCGCGGGAATGGCGCAGTCGAGGATCAACCCCACGGACCCGCAGCCGACGTGCGCGATGTGCCCGGGCTATCACATCCCCGCGAGCGAGCTGCAGGCGTACACGCAGAAGGCCATCGCCGAGAAGCTCACCGATCAGCAGGTGCGCGACGTCGAAATCGGCAAGGCGCACGTCGGCATCGGCATGGTGCATCGCGGCAAGCTCGACGCGCCGGCGCCGAACTCGGTGGCCGAGCACGACCTGGTGAGCGAGGTCTACTACATCATTGACGGGTCGGCGACGCTGGTCCTCGGACCGGACATCGCCAACCGGCAGCGCCGGCCCGCCACGCTGCAGACGGTTCGCGAGTTCAACGGGCCGGGCAACAACGGATCGGAGATCCGGAACGGGGTCGCCTACAACCTGAAGGCTGGCGACGTGGTCGTCATTCCGGCCGGCACCGGGCACTGGTTCACGAAGATCGACGACCACATCGACTACATGATGGTGCGAATCGATCCCGACAAGGTGACGCCCCTCAAGGACGAGGCAGCGTCGCAGGCGTACCTGGCGAAGCCGGCGAGGACTGGCGGTCAATAGCGGGTGACCCTGACGTGGACCATGCCCGAGGCATCCGCGTGGCCACCGACTTCATCATCGACGCAGGCGCATCGCCGACATCGTTCGGCCTGCTGTCGCTGCGACTCGGCTCGGACCTCCAGACCGTCGTCGTGCCCAACGTGCCGTCCGGCGTCTACTTCGTACGGGTGCGTGGCCTGAATGCGACGCTCCAGGCGGCGGGCGCTCTCGAACGCCTCGCCCTGTGAGAACAGGCCCGCGGCGCCCCCCCGCCGGACGGAACCGGCTCGTCCATGCGTTCACCTCACGGTTCGACCGACGTCAGTATTACACTACCTCGTCGGTCTTCCATCGGGAGGCGTGCGATGGCCGCGACGACCCGTTTCCGGCGGCGCATCCTGATCGTCGATGACGACTGCGCCATGCGGCGATTGGCCATCCTGCCGATGCCCCCCTCGAGCACGCCATCGTCCGCGAGGAACAGGGGCTGCGGCCCGGTGGGTTGGGGCTGATGATGACGCGGTCGCTGGTGGACGCGCTCTTCTACAACGAGGCGCGGAACGAAGTGGTGTTCATCAAGTACCTCGACTAACGCGCGGTGGGCCATCTGACGTGGGGTATGCCATGGACGTGTTGCGCATCACCGAACGCCGAGTGGGCGATGTGACGGTTCTCGAGCTTGCGGGGCGTCTGATCCTCGAGGAAGGAGAGTTGCCCCTGCGAGACTGCGTCGATCGACTCGTGAGTGAGGGGCGCGTGAACATCGTCCTCGACCTGGGGAAGGTGACGCGCCTCGACAGCGCCGGCGTCGGCATGCTCGTCTGCAAGTATCTGACGGCCTTTCACAAGGGCGGCAGGGTGAAGTTCCTCCACCTGACGCCCCGTGCCGACGAGCTGATGCATGTCACGAAGCTGGCCGGCGTGTTCGAGATCTTCCAGTCGGAGGAGGACGCGATTCGCAGCTTCGGCCCGGCGCCGATCCAGACGTGACGAGCCTGCGAGCATCGCGCCCGGGTCCGCGCACTGGGCTTAGAGCTCAGACAGCCACGCCTGCGCCAGCTTCACCGCAGCCACGGTGGGGGCCTGGCCGGCGCGGAAGCACGCCTTCCAGAGCGCGCCCTGTCGCTCGTACGCGGGGTTCACGAAGAGCGTCTGCTTGTTCTTCTCGACCGTCTGCGCGGCGAAGTCCACCTTGGAGGCAATGGCCACGAAGGCCGACAGCTGCCGCTTCAACTGGCCCTTGAGGTTGTGCTGGTCGTACGCCAGCTGCTCCTCTTCCTGCTTCTGGCGCGCGTGGATCGCAAACACGGCCTCTTCGGTGTCCGGTCCGTCGTTGTCGATGGACTTGAGGACGGCGTAGCCGCGCCGGAATGCCTCATCTTCGGGCGCCAGCCCCTGCAGCGGCTGCGCCTTCGCCACCAGCTTCTGGTACTTGGCGCGATTCGACTGCTTCGGGTCCGCGGCGCGCTTCGTCCAATCCGCCAGTTCCCGCGTGAACTCTTCCTTCAAATACGAGGCGGGCATCGCCTGGACCTGGTCCACGGTCATCGCCACCATCATCCGGGACTGGATGGCCTCCATCGCCTTCAGATCATTCTTCTTCACGGCCTCTTCGATGCTGACCACGCCCTCGAGCCCATGATCGACGCCGTGGTGCTCGCCCTTGACGAAGGTGTCGTGTTCGGCCATGAACGTTGCCGACGTCACCAGCGCCTTCAGTGCCGCGCCGACCGTCTCGACCAGGGCCACCTGGGCCGACTCGTCGAGCGCGTAGGCGGCAGCGACGGCCGCGGGGGGGATGTAGGGCAACTGGTCCCAATCGCCATTGGGACGCGCGCGGACGCGATCGCGGAGCACCTGGACGGCCGCCTGGCGAACCGGCAACGCGCTCACCTCGAGCGGCGACACGGGGTCCTTCGACGCAGCGGGGGCCGCCCCGCGATCACCGCTCCCGGGGGACGCGGC
>Ga0209706_10001294_pt1 | contig 14212 bp, 16 predicted proteins | sample PPLLaktember2015_6_FD_187263 | JGI IMG/M metagenome (GOLD analysis project Ga0209706, IMG submission 187263) | Freshwater sediment microbial communities from Prairie Pothole Lake near Jamestown, North Dakota, USA - PPLs Lake P8 Core (1) Depth... | ecosystem: Environmental > Aquatic > Freshwater...
TTGGCGAGTACTGACATCGCCTGCGCGTCGCCGCGCGCCGAGGCATCGATCAGCGCGGCCAGCCCGGGGGCCGCGCTGCTGCCGTCCGGCTGTGCGTCGAGCGCGGGCAGCGTCGCCGGGTTGTCGATCCCGCGCAGGACGGCGTCGAGCAGGATGCTGTCCTCCTCGTCCAGCCCCAGCTTGATCGAGGGATCGCGGCGGCCGGCGATGACGTGGCGCAGCGCGCCGACCAGCCGCGCCCAGCCGGCCTGCTCGGCGGCGTCGAGCTGCTTCATCAGGTCGGGCAACTGGCTGCGGTCGCGCAGCGCGTTGACGACGGTGTGGATGAAGGACGCGTGGACGCGCAGGACTTGTTCGACGGCGGGGGGCAGTTGGGCCATGTTGGAAGCGGAGAGTCGAGAGCGGAGAGCGGATTGTCCGGTCAGGGCACGGCGTTGGCAATGACGGGATGCCGCGGCACGTTCTCGATTCGCCAGTGAGCGCTTGCCCACCCCAGCAGCTCATCCGGGCCTGCACCCACCAGATCGGCCGGCGGCGGATGGCCGAGCGCGGCGAGCGCCTGCGCCAGCACGGCGCGGCGACCGCGTTCCGGCAGGGCGGGGGCGAGCGTCTGCTTGGACAGCTTCTGCCCGGCCGCGTTGGTGACGAGCGGCACGTGGGCATAGAGCGGCGTCGGCAGGCCGAGCAGGCCTTGCAGGTAAATCTGGCGCGGGGTGTTCCACAAGAGGTCGGCGCCGCGCACGATGTGGGTGATGCCCTGGAAGGCGTCGTCGACGACCACCGCCAACTGGTAGGCGAACAGGCCGTCGGCGCGCTTGACGATGAAGTCGCCGATGTCGTGCGCCAGGTTCTGCTGCAAGCCCCCATGGATGCGGTCCATGAAGTGGGCGCTCACCTCCTGAACGCGCACCCGCCAGGCGTGGGCCGCTGCGCCCGATCGCGTACGCAAGCGACATGTGCCGGGGTAAACGATTTCACCCTCGGCATTGCGCGGCGCCAGCGCCAGCTGGCTGCGGGTGCAGGCGCACGGGAAGACCGCTCCCTGCGACTGCAGCGCATCCAGCGCCGCCGCGTAGGCCTCATCGCGCAGCGACTGATACATCACCGCGCCGTCCCAGACAAGGCCATAGGCTTCCAGCTGGCGCAGGATGGTGTCGGCCGCACCCGGTTCGCAGCGCGGTCGGTCGAGGTCTTCCATGCGCACCAGCCAGCGCCCGCCGGCGGCGCGCGCATCCACCCAGCTCGCCACGGCGGCGACGAGGGAGCCGACATGCAGCGGGCCGGTGGGGGACGGGGCGAAGCGGCCGACGTAGGGCAGAACGGCGCTCACGGAAGAAGGCAGATGCGGGTCATGGGACAAGACACGCATCCTCCCACCCGGGCAAAGGCAGGGTCAACCCGTACCCGCCAGCCGGGCGCATGGGTACGGTTGCGCCGGCACATCGCTTCCATCAGGGTTTGGGCGCGGGCGAGGCGGGCCTCAGCTCGTGGGCGACGTATTCGGGCGGCGCCTTATCCCAAGGGTAGCCCTGCACCCCAAGCGGGATCGCACGGGCCTCCAGCCTGGGCCGCACGGCGGCGTTGCGCACCGGCAGCGAACAGGCCGACGCATTGCTGAGCTTATGCGGCGCGGGTGAGCATCAGCTGCGCGGGCATCGGCGCCGGGAAGCCGGCCTCGGCCAGCGCTTCGCGGATGACGCGGTTGCCGTCGAAATACACCTGCCAGTAATGGTCGGTATGGCAGAAGGGGCGCACCGCGAGCACCGGGCCGACCAGGTTGAATTCGAGAATCTCGACTTCAACCGCAGGCTCGGGCAGCACGTTGGGGATGGCCTGCAGCTTGTCGCGCAGCAGCTGCATGGCGGTGACGTGGTCGGCGCTGCCCGCGAGCTGGGATTTCAGCTCGACGCGGCGGAAGGCATTGGTGCTGAAGTTCTGGATGGTGTCGCTGAATATCTTGCCGTTGCCGATGAGGGTGAACACGTTGTCGGGTGTGTCGAGGCCGGTGGCGAACAGGCCGATTTACCTGACCGTGCCAGTGACGCCGCCCGCGGTGATAAAGTCGCCCACCTTGAACGGTTTCAGCACGATGAGGAACGCGCCCGCCGCCAGATTGGACAGCAGCCCGCCCCAGGCGGCGCCGATGGCGATGCCGATGCCGGCAACCAGGGCGGCGAAGGTCGTCGTCTGCACCCCGTAACCGAGGATGGCGACCACCAGCACGATGTTGAGGGTGACCGCGACGAAGCTGCCGATGTAGCGCATCAGCGTGGGATCGATCTTCTGCTTTTCCAGCACGCGCTGCAGCATGCGCCCCGCCAGCCCGATCAGCCAGCGGCCAATGATCCAGAAGGCAATCGCTGCCAGGATTTTCATCCCGACCGCGGTGGCATAGGCGGCGATGATGTCGGAATACTGCTGGATGTCTTTATCCATCTCAGGCTCCCTGAAGATTGAATCAATCGATCACGGCATGTCTGATACAGGATAGTCCGGCACCGCCGAATTTGTTAAAACCAGGGCGTGGTAGAGCTTGAGGATTTCTCGCATCATTCTGGTTTCGCTCCAGCCGGCAGCGTAAAGCTTGCCGGCCTCGCCGAGCGCCTGGGCCGCCGTGCGGTCGGCCAGCAGCGGCTGCAGCACGCCGGCGAATCCCGCGGCATCGTCCGGCGCGATGCGGCAGCCCAGCCCTTCCTTGAGAACGTCCTTCGTGCCCATTTCCGCCAGGCCCACCACCGGCACGCCGAGCGCCATCGCCTCCAGCAGCACCAGGCCCTGGGTTTCGGTTTTGGAGGCGAAGACGAACGCATCGGCCGCGCAGTAGCAGGCGGGCAGTTCGGTCCTGCGCTCGAGGTAGCCGACGAAGCGCACGTTGCCGGCAAGCGCCCGCTTTGCCACGGCGCGTTCGAGCGACGCCCGTGCGGGGCCTTCGCCGGCGATCACCAGCAGCACATCGGGCAGTTCGCGCCGCACCCGGTCGGTCACGTCCAGCAGGAAATCCAGGTTCTTCTCGAACGCGACCCGCCCGACGTAGGCGATCACCGGGCGTTCGGTTGATATACCGTGACGGGCGCGGAATGCGGGGCCGTCGCAGTGGGCGAAATCGGCCAGATTGAGGCCGGTGGGAATGATGTGGATGGGACTGCTGACGCCGTACGCCTGCAGCGCGTTCTTCATCGCCGACGACGGTGCGATCACCGCGCTGACGCCGTCGCATTCCTTGCGCGAGATCATCCGCGCCGCCCCCGCGAGCCACGCCTTCGGCAGGAACGGAAGATAGTGGTGGAAGTATTCCTCGAACAGCGTGTGATAGGTCTCGACGCACGGCAGGCCGTGCCGGCGCGCCCAGCGCACGCCGGCGCGGTGCGCCAGGAACGGCGTGTGGATGTGGACCAGATCGAAGTCGGCGGGGTCGAGCGCATCCAGCGCGGCGGCCAGCGCGCGCGGGTGCATCAGCCGGTCTTCCGGGTCGCGCGGAATCGGCCAGCCCGGCACCCGCACGATGCCGGCCTCTTCCAGTTTCGCCGGATAGTCCGGCGCCACCAGCAGGCTCTCGTGCCCCGCCTCGGCCAGCGCCTGACGCAGCGTCTGGATCGAGGTCGACACGCCGTTGACGCGCGGGAAGTACACGTCGGACACCATCAGGATACGCACGGCAGACTCCGTAATAGACAGGAGTCTGCGTTGTATTGCCAGCGGGTTACAGGATGATGACGCGCGTGTTTTGGCTGGCTGCTGCTAAGCCTTCGCGCGCAGGGATCCGTACATCACCAGAATGCCCGCCAGCAATGCCAGCGCCGTGGTGATGTGCAGCCACAGCATCGCGCCCGACTGCCGGGCTTGCCAGCCACTGTCCAGCGCCGTGGCACGCTGGCTGGCACTTTGCGCGAGAAAGTCCGCCTGCTGGATCGCCTGAACCGACAGCACATTCAGCTTGAACAGGGCTTCGCGCGCGGCGTCCCAGTCCGTCTCCTCGCCGATCATTGCGCTCTCCAGATCGAGACGGAAGCGGTCCATCTCCTTGAAGAGGCGCGCCAGTTCAGCTGCGGCAGCTTCATCGCCCGCATGCAAACCGGCAAGCGCAGCGAGTTCAAGTTCGATCGCCGATTTTTGCGCGGTGGATTTCTTTTGATAGGCGGGGAATTCAAGAACCGTTGAGTAGAACTCATTCATGGTCAGCTCATGCCCGGCGGCCATGGCTTTCAGCGATTGCGCAATGCGGAACGACTTGAACGTGGCGGTGCGTGCATCGCCCGCCGACTGGTCGGCCCGGTTGATGTGTTCGCCGGCCCAATACGACGAAGCCGCCGCGATCAACGCGATCACGGCGGCCAGGGTGAATACAGTGCGGTTAAGGAGTTTCATGTCTTGCCTCTTTTTGTTGGTAATGGCGATTGGTCGAGGCGGGGCGGATTTCCTTACAAAAGCAAACTGCAGGCGCGGGCAGGCGCTTGCACGCCGGGCCGAAAATCAGAGATCGATGCCGGGCTGGGCCTTCACCCCGGCGCGGAACGCATGCTTCTCGTCGGCGATGACCGACACCGTGTCGGCCAGTTCGATCAGCGCCCCTGTCGCTGCACGGCCGGTGACGACCACGTGCTGCATCGGTGGCCGGTGGGCCAGCGCGTCGAGCACCGTGTCGGCATCGAGATAGCCGTAGCTCAAGAGATACGTCAGTTCATCGAGCACCACCAGCTGGTACGCCGGATCGGCCAGCATGCGCGCGGCAATCGCCCAGCCGCGTTGGGCGGTGGCGATGTCCTGCTCGCGGTTCTGCGTGTCCCAGGTGAAGCCGTCGCCGGTGACGTGCCACTCGACGCCCGGCTGTTTGCCGAGAAAGGCCTCCTCGCCGGTGTCGGTGCGGCTCTTGATGAACTGCACCACGCCGACCTTCATGCCGTGGCCGAGCGCGCGCGCCACCATGCCGAAGGCCGAGGTGCTCTTGCCCTTGCCGTTGCCGGTGATGACGATGAGCAGCCCGCGCGCGTCGGCGGCGGCAGCGATCGCGGCGTCGATCAAGGCTTTCTTGCGCGCCATTCGCGCCGCATGACGGGTATTGCGGTCGGATTCGTCGCTCACGTTTCTGCTCCGGCAAATTTGATGATTATCGCCCCGCCTCCGCTCATCTGAACGTGTACTCCACGCTCACCCAGCCGTTGCGCCCCGGCAGGGGATAGGCGTTGAAGCGGTCGGTGTTGGTCGTGCTGTGCACGGCGTAGGTGTAATAGTCCTCGTCGAACACGTTGTTGAAGGCAGCGGCCCATTGCCAGTTGCCCGCCTGCTGCATCAGCTTGAGGTCGACCAGGGTGTAGGCCGGAATTCTCTGCTCGAAGCGATTGGCTTCGTCGTTGTCCATGCGCTGCTCGCCGACGTAGTGCGCGTCGGCGGAAAGGCGGGTCTTGCCGCTGATATGCCACACGGCACCGAGCGACAGCGCGTTGCGCGGAACCAGGGGAACGTCCTTGCCGTCGAGTGCGACGCCGTTGAGCGTGCCTTCGGTGAATTTCGCATAGGCCAGCGTATAGGCCGCGCGCAAATCCACTGAACCCAGGCGGCTGTACGCTTCGAGCTCCAGTCCATAGCGCTCTAGCGGTGGCAGGTTGGTGTTGTCGAACGTGTAGGGGTCCAGATGGATCTCGTCCTTCACCCGCACGTAATACACGGCGCTGCGCACGCGCCTGACGCCGCTTCCCCATTCCCAGCCGGCCTGTGCGTCCTGCGAGGTTTGCGGCTTGAGGAACTGAAACTCGCGCGGATAGCCTTCGTAGATTTCGTCCACGGTGGCGTAACGGAAGCTCCGCGCCAGCCTGGCAAACAGCGCATGCTGCGGAGCCAGTCGGTGGTTGAGCCCCAGCTCCCAGGCGTATTGCGTGTCGTCCTGGCTGCCGGGTGAGGCGCCGCTGCCGTATTCGCTACCGGGTGCCGCGGGATCGAAGCGGTCGCGCGCATCGATCTCGAACCATTCGTAGCGGCCGCCCAGCGTCAGGCGCGTGGCCGAGTCCAGCTGCATTTCGTCGCGGGCATAGAAGCCGGCCGAATTCTGATCGGCCGTCACGCGATTGATGGGGATGCCGATATGGGTCTCTGCATTCGACGTCAGCAAGCGGTAATCCCACCACTGCAAATCGGCGCCCAGCACCAGGCTGTGCGGCATGGCGCCGGTTTCGAACGGAAGCCTGACGCGCGGCGAGAAGCTCCACATGTCGAGGTCGGCCTCGCGGTAGTCGGCAGCATAGCCGTAGTCGAAATTGGATTGCTGCTGCTTGTTGCGATAGTCCAGATCGACCACGACCTCGTTGCGCCCGAACCCGAAACTGCCATTCAGCCCGGCCTGATAACCGTCGCGCTTGGCCCAGTCGAGCGGGGTATTGGTGCCTTCCGGGTCCGTCGCCAGCTGGTTCAGGCCCGCGTCGGGTTCGACCGTTCGGGGCCCGGGCAGGCGCACATCCTGCGATGCGCCGCCGAACTTGAAGACGAGCTCGCCCAGGTCGTGTTTCCAGCGCGCATCGCCGTTCAGGCTGCTTTGCCTGCTCTCGTTGTTGTCGCGCCAGCCATCGGACCGGATATGGTCGGCGGCGATCCGGATGCCCGCCGTCTCGCCCGCCAGATTGCCGCTCAACTGGACATCCCGGGTATTGAAACTGCCCAGCTGCACCCTGCCGACAGCCTGGTTGGACAGCCTGAGCGGAGAACGGGTGATGATGTTGATGACGCCGGCCACAGCCCCCGCACCATGCAGCACGCTGGAACCGCCGCGCACGATTTCAATGCGTTCGATGGCGGAAAGCGGCAGCGCCGACCAGTCGATCGCCGACAGATCGATATCGTTCAGCCGCCGGCCATCCAGCAGGATCAGCGTGTTCTGCCCGGCGGCGGCACCGAATCCGCGCAGGTCAACCGTGCTCCCGGTAGCTTGATTGCCAAACAGGTCGCGCATGCCGATGCCCGCCTGCTGCGCCAGCATTTCCGGCAGGGTGGACTGCGGGCTGTTCTCGATGTCCTGCCGGGTGATCACGGTGGTGTTGGCAGTCTGGCCGGACAGTGCCTGCGGAAACCGGCTCGGCGTCACGACGATGGTTTCGCCGACGAATTCCGGCAGGGTTTCCGCATGGGCGGACGAAATGAAAACAGCGCCCAGGGCAAGCGCGAGAGTGGTTTGACGCATGATGATTGTCCGGTTTGGGCGCCCGCTTCCCCGCAGGCGCGTTGCACGACCGCTGCCGCATTCACGGCAGGGTTCAGGCCGGTATCCGGGCTCGCGCCTCAAATGCATCGCCTTCCCGGGCGAACCCAGTGGCGTGTGTGATGCACCGTTTAGCGCTGACCGTTGCGGGGGCAGCACAGGCTTTGCGAAAAAGTCGCGTACCTGTTTCCCGTTTATCCTCGGCGGCGGAAAGCCGCGTCGGCACCTGAAGGCGCGCATTATAACCATGCTCGGCCACGCGCGCCCGCCCGATTGACCGGCCGCACGTCGCCCCCTATAGTCGCGCCATGCACGCCGAACTCGATATCCTCGAAGCCAAGATCCGCCAGGTGGCCGAGCTGTGCCACACGTTGCGGAATGAAAATATCGCGCTGCGCCAGCAGTTGCTCGCCGCGCAGCAGGACAACAAGCAGCTGACGGCCCGGCTGGATGCCGCCAAGTCGCGGCTGCAGGCGCTGCTCGACACCCTGCCGGAGGACGTCTGATGGCCATCCCGCGCTCGATCGAAATCCACATCCTGGGCCGCGCCTACAAGGTGGCCTGTTCGCGCGAGGAGGAGAAGACGCTGATCGCGGCGGCCGATTTTCTGGACGAGAAAATGCGCGAGATCCGCGAAAACAGCAAGGTGATCGGCGCCGAGCGCATCGCCATCATGGCGGGACTCAACCTGGCGCACGAATTGCTGACCCAGGGCGGCGGCGGCCAGATCGAGGCGGCGCGTACCCGGCTGACCCATTGCAATGCGCTGCTGGATAGCGTGCTGGAAGATCAGGACAAACTCTTCTAGCGCCATTCCCGGATCAATGGATTTGCCGGCGTCCAGACCGCACTGTCTGCGGTGCCTCGATGCCCTCCGGGTATTCGCGCCCTTCTTGACCCGGAAATGGCATAAAATAGCAGTGCTCCCTGCGGTGTTCGAGGCTGTTTGCAATTTCTCTGAACCAATGCATACGTGCAAGGCTGCGATCTATTCCGATGCGGGTGTGCGCGTGACACGTTTCATGTGCCCAAAGCGTCTTTGAGCGCGGCCGTCTTGGACCCCAGGTTCAAGAGTCCGCATTCAGTCACGGCACAGGCGGGGAGCCCCTTTTCTTGATGGACAAATACACCCTCAGACGTCAGCTCAAGGCCGCGCGCAATGCGTTCAAGCCGGCCGAGCGCCGCCATGCCGCGCGCGCCTCCCTGCGTCTGGCCCTGCGCCACGGGTTGTTGCTGCGTTCGCAGCGCATCGCTTTTTATCTTCCGCAAGGCGGCGAATTCGACGCCCATCCCCTGCTCAATCAGGCGCTCTGCATGCAGCGCGAGTGTTACCTGCCGATGCTGCCGCGCCGCGGGCGGATGATGCGGTTCGGGCGGGTGGGCCGCAACACGCGCATGACGCCCAACCGTTACGGCATTCCCGAACCCATCGATGCGAAACCCCTGCGCGCGCGCCAGCTGGACCTGCTGCTGATTCCGCTGGTGGGCTTCGATCGGGAGGGCTACCGGCTGGGCATGGGCGGCGGCTATTACGACGCGACGCTGGCGTTCATGCAGCACCGGCGCCTGTGGCGCAAGCCGCGCCTGGTGGGGATCGCCTACGAATGCCAGCGGGTGGACGCGCTGCCGCACGAGCCCTGGGACATGCCGCTCGACGCGGTGCTGACCGAGCGCCGGCTGTACCGCTTCAACTCAAGCCACCGCTAGCGTTCATTCGCCCAGATAGGCCTGGCGCACGGCGGGATTGGCTGCGAGTTCGGCAGCCAATCCGCTGAGCGTGACGACTCCGTTTTCCAGCACATAGCCGCGTGCGCAGGTTTTCAGCGCCAGATGGGCATTCTGCTCGATCAGCAATACCGCCACGCCGCCCGCCGCAATCTGGCGGATGATGTCGAACACCGCCTGCACCATCAGCGGGGCCAGTCCCATGCTCGGCTCGTCCAGCAGCAGCAGGCGCGGACGCGCCATCATCGCGCGCCCCAGGGCCAGCATCTGCTGTTCGCCGCCGGACAACAGCCCGGCAAGCTGCGTGCGGCGCTCGGTCAGGCGCGGCAGCAGCGCATGCACCTGGTCGAGATCGCGGGCGATCGCCGCGCGGTCGCGGCGGCTGTAGGCGCCCATCATCAGGTTCTCGGCCACCGACATGCGCGGGAACACGCCGCGCCCTTCGGGCACCAGGGCGAGCCCACGCCGCGCCACTTCGTGCGCGGGCAGCCGGGTGAGCGCTTGCCCGTCGAACTGCACGCTGCCCGCCTGCGGTGCAATCAGCCCGCTGATGGCCTTGAGGGTGGTGGTCTTGCCCGCGCCGTTGGCGCCGATGAGGCAGACCATTTCGCCCGGCGCAACTTCCAGGCTGAGATCGCGTACCGCCTGGATGCCACCGTACGCCACCGCCAAATGGCTGACCGTCAGCAATGCGCTCATGCGCTTTGCTCCCTCTCCCCAACCCTCTCCCGCAAGCGGGAGAGGGGGCGAACGTTGAGCCCAAACCGGTTGATCGCGCTCATAGCGCCTCGTCCCCCAGGTACGCCGCGATGACCTTGGGGTCGCGGTTGACCACATCGGGGGTGCCCTCGGCGATTTTCACGCCGTAGTCGAGCACCGCCAGCCGGGTGCACAACCCCATCACCAGCTTCACGTCGTGTTCGATCAGGAGCAGGGTCAGGCCGTCGGCCTGCAGCTGCAGCAGCAGTTCTCGCAGCGCCGCGCGTTCGGCCTTGTTCATCCCGGCGGCAGGTTCATCGAGCGCCAGCAGGCTCGGTTCGGTCGCCAGGGCGCGGGCAATTTCGAGTCGACGCTGGTCGCCGTAGGGCAAGTTCTTGGCAAGACGATGGGCGTGCTGGGCGAGGCCCATGCGGCGCAGCAGGGCATGGGCGCGCTCGCGCGAATCGGCTTCTTCGCGGCGCGTGTCGGGCAGGCGCAGCACCGCGCCGACGACGCCGCTGGCGGTGCGCGCATGGCGGCCGACCAGCACGTTTTCGAGCGCAGTCATTTCGGCAAACAGACGGATGTTCTGGAAGGTGCGCGCAAGCCCTGACTGCAACACCTGGTGCGGCTTGCGCCCGTCGAGGCGGGTGGCGTTGAGATGAATCTCGCCGCGGTCGATCGTATACAGCCCGGTGAAGGCGTTGAACAGGGTGGTCTTGCCCGCACCGTTGGGGCCGATCAGGCCGAAAATCTCGCCCCGGTGAACCTGCAGCGAAATGTCGGACAGCGCCTGCAGACCGCCAAACGCCTTGCTCACGCCGGAAACGGTCAGCAAAGCGCTCATGCGCTTTGCTCCCTCACCCCAACCCTCTCCCCTATGCGGGAGAGGGGGCGAACGCTGAGCCCAAACCGATTGATCGCGCTCATCCCTTGGCGTCGGCGAATTCCTGGCGTCGGCGCGCCGAGGGAATCATTCCGGCGGGGCGATACAGCATCACCGCAACCAGCGCCAGGCCGAACAGCAGCATGCGCAGATCCGCCGGATCGACGTAGATCTGGCCGAACAGGTTGCGCTGCCAGTCGCCGGTGTAGCGCAGCGCCTCGGGCAGCAGCGTCAGCAGCAGCGCACCGAAAATCACACCGGGGATATGCCCCATGCCGCCGAGCACGATCATGCACAGGATCATGATCGACTCCATGAGATTGAACGACTCGGGGCTGATGAAGCCCTGAAAGCTGGCGAACAGTCCGCCCGCGAGGCCACCGAAAGTGGCGCCCATGGCGAACGCCAAGAGCTTGAGATTGCGCGTGTTGATCCCGGTCGCGGCGGCGGCGATCTCGTCCTCGCGGATGGCCACCCAGGCACGCCCGATGCGCGAGTCCTCCAGCCGCATCGAAATGAAAATCACCGCCAGCGTCAGCAGCAGAAACAGGTAATAGGTGAGGTGGACGCCGGTGAAGGTGTAGCCGAGGAGTTCATGCGGCTGGCTCAGGCTGAAGCTGCCCAGGCGCACCGGATCGATCAGGTTGATGCCCTGCGGGCCATTGGTGATGTTGACCGGCGCATTCAGATTGTTCAAAAAAATGCGGATGATTTCGCCGAAGCCGAGCGTGACGATGGCGAGGTAATCGCCGCGCAGCCGCAAGGTCGGCGTCCCCAGCAATACCCCGAACATCCCGGCCAGCGCCGCGCCCAGCGGCAGGATCGCCCAGAACGGCAGGTGCAGGCCGAAATGCGGGCTGGCAAGCCAGGCGTAGACGTAGGCCCCCAGCGCGTAAAACGCGACGTAGCCCAGATCGAGCAGGCCGGCGTAGCCGACGACGATGTTGAGCCCCAGCGCCAGCATCACGTACAGCAGCGCGAGGTCGAGCAGCCGCACCCACGAGCGTCCCAGCCCGGCGTCGACCAGGAACGGCAGCAGCGCCAGTCCCAGCGCCAGCAATCCGAAAACGAGCCAGCGCGGCTGTGCCTTGTTCAAGCTAGGCACGCTCGACAACGCGCGCTCCCAGGAGGCCCTGCGGGCGGAACACCAGCACCGCGATCAGCACGAAAAACGCGAACACGTCCTGGTAATGGCTGCCGAGAAAGCCGCCGGTGAGGTCGCCGATGTAGCCCGCGCCGAAGGATTCGATCAGCCCCAGCAGCAGGCCGCCCAGCATCGCACCGCCCAGATTGCCGATGCCGCCCAGCACCGCCGCGGAAAACGCCTTGAGGCCGAGCAGAAAGCCCATGTAATAGTGCGCCAGGCCGTAATACGCGCTGACCATGACCCCGGCCACCGCCGCCAGCGCCGAGCCGATGACGAAGGTGGACGCGATCACCCGGTTCACGTCCACCCCCATCAGGCTCGCCACCTGCCGCGATTGCGCGGTGGCGCGCATGGCGCGGCCGAGCCGGGTTTTCTGCACCACCAGGATCAGCGCCAGCATGATGAGCACCGCAAGAACAAGGATGGCGATCTGCGTGTCGCTGATGCTTGCGCCCAACACTTCATGCCGGCCCTGCGGCAGGATCGCAGGGAAAGGGATGTACTGCTTGCCCCAGATCAGCATGGCGATGTTCTGCAGGATGATCGACACGCCGATCGCCGTGATCAGCGGCGCCAGGCGCGGCGCATGCCGCAGCGGCCGATAGGCGACGCGCTCGATCAGCAGGCCCAGCGCCATGCACACCGGAATCGCCACCGCCAGCCCGGCCCCCAGGATCAGCACGCCCGGCAGGCCGGGCGCCGCCAGCGCCAGCGCACCGATCACCGCCAGCGAAACCATCGCGCCCATCATGGTGATCTCGCCATGGGCGAAATTGATGAGCTCAAGGATGCCGTACACCATGGTGTAGCCCAGCGCCACCAGCGCATACACGCTGCCCAGCACTAGGCCGTTGATGAGTTGCTGCAGGAAAATGTCCATCTTTGCGCGCGCGCGCCAAACCCGGTTGAATTAGCTCAGCTTATTTGCCGCTCTGCACGGTTTCGAGCGTTTGCCATTTACCGTCTTTTACCTGGTACAGCGTGACTGCGCCGCCGGTGATATCGCCCTTGGCATCGAAGCGGATGCGTCCGGTCACCCCCTGATAATCGGTCTTGGGCAGTTCGGCCAGGTATTTGGCAGGATCGCTGGAGTCGGCGCGTTTCATGGCGTCGACCAGCACATACATCGCGTCGTAGGCGTAAGGGGAATAGTTCTGGATCTTGCCGTATTTGCCTTCGAACTTGGCCTTGAACGCGCTGCCGCCCGGCATCGCGTCGAGCGGCAGACCGGGGTTGGAGGCCAGCGCGCCCTCGGCGTCGGCGCCGGCCAGTTCGATCAGCTTGGGCGTTTGCGCGCCGTCGCCGCCGAGGAACTTCGCCTGCATGCCGAGCTGTTTCATCTGCTTGATCATGGGCGCGGCCTGCGGATCCATCCCGCCGAAGAACACCAGGTCGGGCGCCTTGCCCTTGATCGAGGTGAGGATCGCCATGAAGTCGGTCGAGCGGTCGGACGTGTATTCGCGCGCCACCACGTCGCCGCCCGCCGCCCTGGCCGCCTTTTCCACTTCGTCGGCCAGCCCCTGTCCGTAGGCGGTGCGGTCGTCGATGATGGCGATTTTTTTCGCCCCCAGCTGGGTCACGGCGTAATTCCCCAGCACGGTGCCCTGCTGCGCGTCGTTGGTCATCACGCGATAGGTCGTCTTGAAGCCGGATGCCGTGTAGGCCACCGCAGTGGCCGAGGGTGAAATCTGCGGTATGGCGTTATCGGAATAGATTTTGGAGGCCGGGATGGTGGCGCCCGAATTGAGGTGGCCAATGACGCCCACCACGCCTTCGTCCACCAGTTTTTGTGCCACCGTCGTGGCCGTTTTGGGATCGGCCGCATCGTCCTCGCTCTTCAGTTCGAGTTCGACTTTCTTGCCCCCCAGCGTGAGGCCGGCGGCGTTGATTTCGTCCAGCGCCAGGCGGGCGCCGTTCTCGTTGTCCTTGCCCAGATGCGCCTGCGGGCCGGTGAGCGGGGAAACCTGGCCGATCAGCACCACCTGTTCGCCATTCTGCTGCGGCTTGTCGCCGCATCCTGCAACCAGCGCCGCTGCTACCACCACCCAGCCTAGCGTGTGACCCGTCATCTCGGTCTTCCCCGTAATCGAACTGAAACGCGGAATTTATACCACAAAGCCTGCCGTGCCCGGCTTTCCCGGAGACCAAAAAGACAAGGCCGACGCGAACGTCGGCCTTGTGTCTTTCATGAAGCAGGGGCTGAATTATTTCAGGCTCAGCACCCAGTCGATGATCTTGGCGGCATCTTCCGGCTTGACCTGCGGGCTCGGCGGCATGGGGATCGGGCCCCACACACCCTTGCCGCCGGTTTTCACCTTCTCGATCAGCTTGTCACGCGCGGTCTTGTCGCCTTCGTACTTCTTGGCGACTTCCTTGAACGCCGGGCCGACGATCTTCTTGTCGATGCCGTGGCAAGACATGCAGGCGCTCTTCTGGGCCAGGGCCTGGTCGGCCGAAGCCGCGCCAGACAGGACCAGCAAAGCAGCGGAAGCCGCAGTCATCATCAATTTGTTCATTAAAAATTCTCCGTGGGGGGTCAGGTTGGTCAAGGCACTTCTATACATGGTTCGCA
>Ga0209706_10001298_pt1 | contig 14199 bp, 18 predicted proteins | sample PPLLaktember2015_6_FD_187263 | JGI IMG/M metagenome (GOLD analysis project Ga0209706, IMG submission 187263) | Freshwater sediment microbial communities from Prairie Pothole Lake near Jamestown, North Dakota, USA - PPLs Lake P8 Core (1) Depth... | ecosystem: Environmental > Aquatic > Freshwater...
GCAATTGTATCCATGCGCCTGGCATTCGGCGAGACTTTTGCGACACCCTCTTTCAGGGGGAGGGCCAGGGTGGGATGCAACGACATGCGCCGTGGTGATGTCCGGCGCCGCACTCCCATATCCCTGCCTTCCCCCGCGGGAGGGGGAAGGAGCACATCACATCGCCGCCCTAGGCGGCTCACGGGTGTTCGCGCATTCGAGGCGCTCACAAATCAAGCCCCCGGCCACCTCCTTCAAAAGACAAATGGCGGACGCCGCTGGCGTCCGCCACTTCTCAGAGCGTCTGTCTTAGCGGATTAAATGCGGCCGTAGGTTTCCTTGGCGGCGTTGATGCATTGCGTCCTGTTGAAGTTCACCGATTCGCATTTCTTGATCGCCGCTTGGTATTCTGCCTCCATCTGCGGAGTTCCATCCTTCACGTTGATTCCCTCCGCCGGGGTCACCGCGACAGTGGATCTGCTCTGAGTCGAACTGCCAACCGTCGCACTCGGGCCTTGCGCGCCAGTCTGACCGATCGCGCCTTGCGGGCCGGCAGGGCCGGTACGGCCAGTCGGGCCGGCCACGCCTGCCAGCTCAGTGCTGGCCTGCGCACCCGTAGCTCCGGTTGCGCCTTGCGCGCCAGTGGCGCCAGCAGCGCCGGCCGGGCCGGTCGGACCAACCCTGGTCGGGCCTTGCGCGCCCGTGCTTCCGGCCACGCCTTGAATGCCCGCAGCGCCGACAGGGCCCGTCGGACCGGCAGGACCCGGCACACTCGAGCCTTGCGCTCCAGTGGCTGGATCTTGTAAGCCGGCACGCCAGCATTGATCAACGCGTCACGAACGTTAGCGACACGGCGGGCGCTGGAACCGTCGATTCCGACTCGCAGGGACGGATTCCGATTCATGTAGTCGGCGATCTCCCTCGCCTTGTTGCCGTCGGAACGCAGAATGTCGTCACTTGACATTGAACGTGTAGTCCTTGTACCAGCCCCAGCCCCCACCCCCTCCCCGGCGGCATGTACGCTGGCAACCCCGACGATGTCCCGACAATCGGCACTCGGGCCATGCTCGTCACATCGAGCAATCAGCCAAATGAGCTGGCTTATGCCGTCGTGAAGGCGGTGTTCGAGAATTTCGCCGATTTCCGGCGCCTGCACCCCGCGCTGTCGACCTTGGACATCAGGGACATGTTGCCCGGCGAGGCTGCCATACCGATCCATCCAGGGGCGCTGAACTACTATCGTGACGCTGGCCTCGTCCACTAGCTAACCGGCCACGCTACAACCGGCCCTGTATTGTCGGGCTGCTTGTCTTCAACTAACCCAGTACACCATCCTGCCTTAGCTTGTTTGCAACGGGAACCCCGCTCGGTTCAGCGCGCCTGGGCTACAGTGATGCGCTTGGCAAGGTAACCATTCCCGATCTGGGTGACGTCGATGCTCACGACGTCGCCGCGCTCGAGGTTCCCTATGCCGTAGCGTTGGCCTTGGTACTCGACGATCGTGCCCGCGTCGTATGCGATCGTGGTGGAGCCGCCGTTCTTGGTGGTGTCAAACCCTTGTCCTTGCCCTTCCACCTGCCCTTGTCCTTGCCCTAATGCTAAAGAGTCGAGCTCTATGCTGCGCGCGGCAATATTGATGTCGCGTATCGTGCCGCGGAGCTGCTGCTGACCTGCTGCGGCAGTGCTGCCGCTTGCGTTGCGCGTGACGACGATCTGGTCGGCGATCAGCTGGCTACCGGAGTTGTGCGTTCGGACGTGCACTCCGTCGTCGCGCTCCAGATCTGCGGGGTTATAGGAGCGGCCCTGGAACTCGACACGGGTATTCGCATCGTAGTGAACCGTCACCGGATATTGTTCCCTGCCGGATTGCACGAGCTCGACGGTCCGATCACCCGAGTTCACTGAGCGCACCGTCGCATCCCAGTCCGTAAGGGCGGTACTGTTCGTGCCACTGTGGGACACGCTGGAGACCACCTTGATGTTGCGCGCCAGCACGGCATTCCCGCTGCGTTCGACCTGCGCTTCGATCTGGTCTCCGACTTCGAGATCCTGAGGGTTGTAGGACTTTTGCCCCTGGTACTCGACGACGGTGGAGCTGTCATAGGTCAGGACCGTCCGCTCATTGCTGCGCAGGCTCATCTGGTTTCTGGCACCTGCACCAACTGTCAGCGAATGCGATAGGGCATCGACAGACTGCACAGTCCCGACAACAGCCGCCGCGCTCGTCGGCGCCGGCGACGGGCTCGGCGTGGTTGAGCCACCTGCCCCGCCAAGGAGGCCGCAGCCGGTCGTCACCAGCGCAGCGATTGACAGACAAAGCATCCCAAGTCGTGCGGTATTCATGGTAGGTTCCTCACAGGTGGGCGTGGCCGACCTGCTTCGGCAAGCAGTAGTTGTTAAACGGTCGGTCACGACTAGCGTCTCCATTAGGCGGGTCGGCGGGCCGATTAGTCTGTTCGCTGCCACACACAGACGCTCCCTTCTTGACCGGGCAGATCGCCGGGCGTATAGCGGCTGCGCGCATCACTCCCTCGCCAGTGTTCGCCCTCCCTCTCCAACGGAAGATGGCGTCACGACGACAGTGACACTTTTCGCCGTATGTACGCCAACGCACGGCGCGTTTTCGGGAGCGAGGAGGACAATTGCGGCAACGATCGTTCCCTGTCCGCAAAGGATGTTGCCGTGAATATCAACTTGAGCCTCGCGCCCTTGGTTTCGCTTCTCGCCGGTATCCTCATTCTGATCGTGCCTCGGATGCTGAGCTATATCGTCGCGGCCTATCTGATCGTCTCCGCGCTACTTCAAATGTTCGGCGACATTCGCCTGAGATAGGAGTTCCCCATCTAGTGAAGTCGCTCACCGTCGACGAACTTGCAATTCCCGCGTGACTAGTGGAATGGGCCAGCGCTGGCGCGAGCTCCGGGAGGCCTACCCGCGCATCGTCACCGGCATGGTTCTGGGCATCGCCATCCTCCTCCTGACGGACCTCGTCCTCGCCTACAAGCGCGTGCAGTACGGCAGGGAGCTCGCGCGCATGCGCGCCTCCATGACGGAAACCGAGCGCCGGCGAGTCGACGCCATTGCGGCCTCGGAAGTCAACCGCCTGGCCATCGCCGCCGAGCTCGCGCGCCGGCAGGCGCTGGGCGACACGGAGCTGCACCTGGTGGTGGACACCGAGAACGGTCTCCTGTATCTCGAGCGCCAAGGGGCACAGCTCCGCGAGATGCGCGTGCGCCTGGGTCGGGCGGTGACCGTGGGCATGCCCCCTGACGCCGTGCTCCTGACACCGCCGCTGGGCAAGCGGTCGGTGGCGCGGGTGGTGAACGGCTCGTATCTCTGGACGGTACCGGAGTGGGTCTACGCCGACCGCGGGTGGCCGGTGCCGGCAGACAGGCGGATCCCCGGCGCCTTGGGTCCGCTGGCCATCATTCTGGACAGCGGAGCCGTTCTCTACTCGCGGTCCGCGGTGGGCCCCCTCAGCGACGTGGGCTACGTCCTGCCGGGCGGGGTCCGGGTGGAGGCGCCCGACTTCCAGGCCATCCGCGAGAACCTGCAGCCCGGCATGGCCGTGTACTTCCACTGACATGGCCCCGGTGGAGAATCTGAAGCTCAAGACTGGCGTCGCGGGTTTCTTCGGCCATGGCCGCGGGGCGGCCATCCAGCTCGTCGGGATCATGCTTGGCCTCACCGCGGCCAGTAGCGCCCTTCTCGTCGATACTGTAGGCATGCGCCTCCGCCGCGACGTGGCTCGCCTGCTGCTGGAGGATCGCCTCGAGGTCCTCGACAGCGCGCGCTGGCGCGTGGCCGGCTCCGCGCGGATGTTACGCGACGCCGAAGGCGCGCCGGAGCCGCCGCACGATCGGCCCTACCTGGTGATCAGCCTCGAGGAGCGGCGCCTCTGGTACAAGCAGCGCGGGGCGATCCTCTTCTCGACCGAGGTCGCGACGGGCAGCGGCAAGACGATCGTCAAGGAGGACGGGGCCAGCGCGTGGAAGTTCGAGACACCGCGCGGGCGCCTGGTGGTGCAGAGCAAGGAGGAGGCGCCGGTGTGGGTACCCCCGGACTGGCACTACGTGGAGCAATCGCGCAAGCGCGGGTTGGGGCTGGCCTGGCTCGAGATCGGTCAGTCCCTGGCCGCCGCTGACCGGTCGGTCATCACGGTGGAGGGGAACGACGTCGTGCGGGCGCTTCCCGACGGAAGGCGGATCGTGTTGCAGGCCGCGGACGGCCGCGAGATCATCGTGGACGGCAAGGTGCTGGTGCCACCGCTGGGTACCACCCAACGCCGGTACGAGGGCGTCCTGGGCACCCACCGGCTGAACATGGGGAATGGATACGCGATCCACGGCACGAACCAGCCGGAGTCCGTCGGACGTGCGGTCAGCCATGGCTGCGTGCGCTTGCGGAACGAGGACATCGCGAAACTGTACGCGGTGGTGCCAGTGGGGACTCCCGTCTACATCTACTGAGCGCGGGACAGGGGACCTCTGCGTCCGGTGCTCCGCCATCGGCGTGTGTCCCTACGCCGGTGCCTTGGCAGTGTGCTGGCGGGCCGCCTCGACCGGTGGAGCAGGAGGTTCGAGCACCGGACGGCGCGCCTGCGGGGGTACCAGCATTGCATAGCGGCCCAACCGTCTCTCGAACAGACGGGTGTAGAAGGCAGGGAGCTCGTCGGAGCGCCCTTCGTGGAAGGCGCGAAAATGAGCATCCGATCCGAGCATTGTGCGGATGCGGCGAAAGTCGGCCAGCTCGGCGCGCGTCGCGAGCGTACGCAGAGTGTGCACAAAACGCACTGCGGGGTGTGCCTTCGTACTCAGGCGGCGCACCAGCATCTTGTTCGAAGTCAGCACCTCGTGCATGTCGATCAGATGGTCGTAATAGGTCGCGGTGTCGTAGTGCCTGAGCGTGATTGCGAGATAGGGGTTGTAGTAGAACGCGAAGGGCATCGCCTTCAGGATGCGTCCGTCGCGATGCAGCTCGTCGTAGAGCGGCGTGCCGCCGAAGGGGCTCGGTATGTTGATCGTGGGCCAGACCTGCGGGAGACGCCTGATGAATTCGTTAGTCAGTGCGACCGGCTCCTCCTCGCCTTCGTCCGAGTCGCAGCCGAACAGGAAGTTGGCCTGGATTCCAGGCACATGGCGCGAGAGCTCCTCCAGCTGGGCTACGATCTTCTCCAGTTTGTCGCGGCCCTTGCGCGCCCCCGCCCCGGACTTGTTCGAGTAGTCGATCCATGATTCGATGCCAGGCGCGATGTAAGCGCATCGGGTCTCGGCCAGGCGCGCCAGCCGCTCGCCCTTCAAGATCGAGAGCGAGCTCTCCATGATGTAGGGATTGCGCCGACCCTTGGGCACTCGCGCGAGCACGTCCATGGTCTCGTCGAAGCGCACGGCGAAGTTCGGGTCGTGGTAGGCGATGACGAGCTTCGGATAGTGCCGCGACAGGTAGTCGAGATCGGCGTGCAGCTGCTCCGCCGGCAGTGCCACGTAGCGTGAGTTCCAGTCGACGCAGAAGCCGCAGGTGTAAGGACACCCGATGCTCGACAGCATGGGCACGACACTCGTCACCACCGGACGGCCGCGGTGGAAGCATGGGTGAGCTCTGTCTGCTGGCCGAAAGACAGATAACGGTGTTGCGTGGGAGCCAATAGCAAGTTACCGAGGCATGCCGCAGTCCGACCGCCAGTGCTGTGCCCGTCGAGCCGCGCAAAGCCAGGCATCAATGTCAGGATATTGTGTGCGACTGCGCACAGACGGCCGGTTCAATGCGCGTAATCATCCTCTGGGAGAGGTGCGGCTTCTTTCGGACTAAGGGAGGTCGCAATCTTCTGTTGCAGGCCCGACAAGCGCAGTTTCCCAATCGTTGCAAGCTTTTCACGGAGATCGGGCATGCCCGAAACAGGTTACGCTCCCGCCGCTGCAGACGACACTACCGAGGCGGACGGCGCGATCGAAGGACGACGCCGGAGGGCACTGCTCAAAGCGGGGGCCTTGCAGTACGCGATCCTCACCAGCGCCAGTTTCTCGATTATCGCCACCGACGAGAAGGGCATCATCCAGCTGTTCAATGCCGGCGCCGAACGCATGCTGGGCTACACCGCTGCCGAGGTCGTGGACAGGATAGCCCCGAGCGACATTCATGACCCGCAGGAGGTGATGGCGCGCGCCCAGGCATTGAGCGTCGAGCTTGCAACCACCATCGCGCCAGGCTTCGAGGCACTGGCTTTCAAAGCCTCGCGCGGGATCGAGGATATCTATGAGCTAACCTATATCTGCAAGGATGGCAGCCGTTTTCCGGCCGTCGTGTCGATTACGGCGCTGCGGGACGACTATGGGGAAATTATCGGATATCTGTTGATCGGCACCGACAATTCCGTGCGCAAGCGCGTCGAGTCGGACCTGAATGAAGCCATGGCGGTCGCGGAGACGGCCAACCGCGCCAAAACGGATTTTCTCTCCGGCATGAGCCATGAGCTGCGCACGCCGCTCAATGCGATCCTCGGCTTCGCCCAGCTCATGCAATCCGGCTCTCCTGCGCCGACGCCGCCCCAGAAGCGAAACCTCGACCAGATTCTCAAGGCGGGATGGTACCTGTTGGAGTTAATCAACGAGATCCTCGACCTCGCCCTGATCGAGTCGGGCAAGGTGACGCTGTCGCGGGAGCCGGTTTCGCTGGCTGAGGTCATGCTCGAGTGCCGGGCCATGATCGAGTCGCAGGCACACAAGCGCGGCATCGGCCTGACGTTTCCCCGGTTCGAGATCCCCTACTTTGTCCAAGCCGATCGGACCAGGGTCAAACAGGTTCTGATCAACCTGCTTTTCAACGCAATCAAGTACAACAAGCCGGGAGGCGCGGTTGCCGTGGAGTGCACGCCGGGGGCCCTGGGTTCGATTCGTATCAGCGTCCGGGACACCGGTGTGGGACTGGCTCCGAAGCAGCTTGCGCAGCTGTTCCAGCCGTTCAATCGCCTCGGAAAGGAGGCAAGCGCGGAGGAGGGCACGGGAATCGGCTTGGTGGTGACCAAGCGGCTGGTCGAACTGATGGGGGGCGCCATCGGCGCGGATAGCGCCGTCGGTGTGGGAAGCGTGTTCTGGATCGACTTGAGCCTGACGCCTGGACCCCGGATCGCAGTTCCGGAAGCCGATCGCGCGGCGCGTGCGCGACCAAAGGTGCCCGATGGCACGCCCTTGCGCACCCTCCTCTACGTAGAAGACAACCCCGCCAACCTGGAACTGGTCGAGCAACTCATTGCGCGCCGCCTCGACCTGCGCCTGCTGAGTGCCGCGGACGGCAATCTCGCCATCGAGTACGCGCGCGCCTGTCAGCCGGAGGTGATCCTTATGGACATCAACCTCCCCGGCATCAGCGGGATCGAGGCCATGAAGATCCTGCGCGCCGACCCGTCAACGGCGCATATCCCCATTGTCGCCCTCAGCGCCAACGCGATGCCCCGCGATATTCAGAAGGGCCTCGAGGCAGGATTCTTCAACTATCTCACCAAACCCATCAAGGTAGACCAGTTCATGGATGCGCTGGACCTGGCATTGGCTCATTCGAAAACGGCAGCAAGCCGCGCGGCGATCGAGGAACAAGTATGACGGTTGCCGAGCCCGATATACTCAACGCCGGCATCCTGATCGTGGACGATCAGGAAGTCAATGTCAGGCTGCTCGAGCAAATGCTGAGTCAAGCCGGCTACGCCAGCGTTTCTTCGACCATGAATCCGCAGGAGGTATGCGCGCTGCACCGCAAGCACCGCTACGACCTGATCATGCTCGACCTGCAGATGCCCGGCATGGATGGATTCCAGGTGATCGAAAGCCTGAAGACAAATGACGAGGACGACTATCTTCCCGTCCTCGTGATTACCGCCCAGCCCGGGCACAAGCTGCGCGCGCTGCAGGCTGGCGCGAAGGATTTTATCAGCAAGCCGTTCGATCTGGTCGAAGTCAAAACGCGCATCCACAACATGCTGGAAGTGCGGCTGCTGTACAAAAGGCTCGAGAATTACAGCAAGGTCTTGGAGCAGGCGGTGCAGGACCGGACCGCCGAGCTGCGGGAGAGCGAAGCCCGCTATCGCAGCCTCACCGAGCTGGCGTCCGACTGGTACTGGGAGCAGGACGAGAACGGGAATTTCACCAAGGTCTCCGGTCCGGTCCTGGAGATGCTCGGAATCCGGGTCGACGCCTTGGCGGGAGACACAAACGAGGCTCAGGTGCCAGGCTGGAACGAGGCGGAACGGGAGGCGCTGCAGGCAATCATTGCAGCCCGTCAGCCGTTCCTGGATTTCGTCTTCAGCCGCGTCAATGGCGACGGCTCGCAACAGAAGTTTCACGTGAGCGGGGAGCCGATGTTCAATCAGTCCTGCCGGTTCATCGGTTACCGCGGAATCGGCGTGGAGCTCAGCGCAAAGAAATAGAGCGCAATATCTCGACGCGCGGCGATGCTCTCACCCCATAGCCCGAATCAAAACCATCTTCTCGCCGCTCTCCCGACGGCGGAGTTCGAGCGCATTGCCGCGCGTCTGGAGCTCGTCCCGATGCCGCTCGGTGAAATCCTCTACGAACCTGGTGGACAGATGCAGCACGCGCACTTCCCCACCACAGCGATCGTGTCCCTGCACTATGTCATGGAGACCGGCGCGTCGGCCGAAACCGGGGGGGTGGGCAACGAAGGCGTAGTCGGTGTTGCGCTGTTCATGGGAGGGGAGACCACACCAAGCTCGGCCGTGGTGCACACCGCGGGCCACGCCTACCAGCTGGAGGGCAGCTTGCTGAAGCAGGAGTTCAATCGTGCCGGCTTGATGCAGCGGTTGTTGCTGCGCTACACCCAGGCGCTGATCACACAGATGACCCAGACCGCGGCCTGCAATCGGCATCATTCGGTGGAGCAGCAGCTGTGCCGGTGGCTATTGTTGACCCTCGATCGAGCGCCCTCCCGTGAGTTGATCATGACCCAGGAACTGGTCGCCAGAATGCTCGGCGTGCGCCGTGAAGGCATCACGGAAGCCGCCGGGAAACTGCAGCTCGCCGGTGTCATTCGCTATCGCCGTGGTCACATCGCGGTGCTCGAGCGGTCCGGATTGGAGAGCCGCGCGTGCGAGTGCTACGCCGTGGTCAAGAAGGAACTGGGCCGTCTGCTGTCCGATGTACGGTACCGCCAGGTGCTGTTAACTTGACGTGGATGCCGAGCCCCAACCACTGACTTGAGGGCGGACCAGGTCTCACGCCGCTAGTTACCTCTGCGGGGCATGCGACCGTCTGATGCGACCGACCACGGCTATCTCTGCCGACACCATCCGCGAGGACAAACCTCACCGAGCGGCATCGAGGTGTGGAGACGGACGTATGTGCGCCAACGTACCAGACTGCGGCGCAGCTTGTAGCGCTGGTGGATGAGTGACTGCAGCAGCTCGGCGCCACCCTCGGGCAGGCGCTTGGACAAGAACAGATCGTCGAGCACGACGAGGCCGGCGTCGATCACTGGGCGCAGACGCGTCTTGCGCGCCGCTGCGGCGCTGAGCACGAGCTCGGTGAGCCATTCGTCGGTGTCGAGGTAGACCACGCGGTAGCCCTGCAGGATCGCGTTATAGGCGATGACTTTACAGACGTCGCTCTTGCCAGTGCCGGGCGGACCAATCAGCAGGGCATTGTCGGCCTGGGCGATGAACTTGAGCGTATGCAGCTCGAAGCAGGCCTGCTTGGGCAGCTTGGGGTTGAAGCCCCAGTCGAACTCGGCCAGCGTCAGCTTCTCGTCCAGCCCGGATTGCTGATAGCGACGCTCGATCAGACGCGAGCGGCGCCGATCGAGGTCGTCTTGCAGGATCAGCGAGAAGGTCTCCAGGAACGCCTGATTGGCGCTTTGCGCCTGCAGAGCGCGCGTCTCTAGTGTGGCGCGCACTCAGACAGGCGCAGCTGCTTCAATGCACGTTCGATCTCGGGCAGGGTCATGCTCATTGCGCTGTTTCCTCCGATGGGGGTTGTGGGTCGTCCGCGCTGGCGCGGGCGCTGTGGGTGAAGAACTGGCTGTATTGGCAGGCCGGGCGGATCAGCGCGTGCTCTTCGGCGACGTCAGCGGCTGGGTGGGGTGCTCAGCTCTTACTATGCGGCGGCTGCATGAGGGCGCTACCGAGTTGCTGGACCATGGCCGTCGCCATCATGGGCGGGCTGCTGGTCGCAACGCTGTTGACGCTGTTCTTCGAACCCGCGTTGTACTCGCTGCTGTATCGGGTGAAACGGCCGGCCACCTCGAGTTCCGCGTCAGCGGTCGTGGCGGCCGGCCCCGTTCCCGTTGCAGCACGAATACTCGCTCTTGGCGGCGCTCGCTTGATCGGATTTCCGCAGATGACAGGAATCCTTCTGCTCCATCGCCATGTCGCGGGTCCTCATGTACCCTTATTGCTTCTGCGCGACTACTCGGCCCGCGGCATTGACAAATACGTGGTAGCGGTTCCCGTCCTGGCATGATGCGATGTAGTCGCGGTCACCCTGCTGCTTGACGCTCACGACCTGACCGCATGGCAAACCCTGCAATGCGATCACGGCCGTCAGATCCTTGTTGAGCGGCACGTCGTCAGCCGCAAGCGAGGGCGCGGCGAACAGTGCCGCCATCAAGATGGGCGCCCAATTGCCCACATGTTTGCTCATAACTTCTCCTTGCCATCAAGCTAGATGGCTGCGAACTTTTTCGGATCCGCGAGGATGCCCCAGATCGCTTCGCGCGAAGCGCCGACCGCGGTCGCCAACGATTGATCGCTGTCCTGCAGGAGAGAGAGCACCTTGAGGAGCAGCAGGTCATACCGTTGCCGGAGCTGGGCGAGGGTGGTTTTGAGGCTCCCTTGGTAATATGCCCGGAATTCATTCAGCAAGTCATCGACCTGGTTCTTGAGCGCTATCTTGGTGAACAAGCCGATGGCTTTGGTCTCTTTGAGCCGAGTCTCCAGAGACGCCAAGTCCAGCGGCGCTGACGCCTGCTGCTTCTCGGCGGCCGGAGCGGCGCTCACCTTCTTCCCGAGCGGCTCGGTGTGCGCGGGAGACGCCGGCAGCTTTGCAGAAGCCTTCGCGGTTGGTGAGGCGGTCTTGGTTACGCTCTTGCCCGTGGGATGTGACGAGGGCAGTGTGGTTGGACGCCCCCCTGGCTCAACGGCAGCGGCCCCGCCCGGCGTCGCGCCAGTCTCGGGCGCCTTGCTTGGCTGCGCCTGGTTGACGCCGCCACAGCCCGCCGTCAGTAGGACGACCAGCAGCGCGACGATGCAGGCAAGGGGCGTCAACTGCTCCTCCGGACGGCGCTCAATAGGACTGTCGCTCACAGTTCCCCCCAGCTCCCCCTTACCTTTGTCTCCCGAGTTCTCACCGACCGCGCTTGGCTTTAGTTGCTTTCTCGCTTGTTCTCGCTTAACCAATTACGAGAAGCTGCGCAACGCTGGGGCTCGCCTGTGCGACGACGCACACAGGACAGGGCTTTGGGAGTGCAGCGTCCCGCTGAGACTTCACGGCTGGAACTGGTTGCACTCCGCAAACGTTAGCGTCACGGAATTTTGCCAGCGTTTCGCGACCATAAGCTAGGCTCTCGCCGTCGCACGCGAATACTCATCAAGATTATGCACACCTCCCAAGAGCGGTTTCGTGAGCACGAGCCTACCCGCCGCCAATCGATATCGGGGAAACCGACGCCGTCGGGTTACCGGTTACCGTGAAGCTGCGCGGCCTTCAACAGCATCGGTCCCAACCGAGACTCTTTGTTGTCGTCAGCGCCCCCTAAGCAGAAGTACCACGAGGACGATCAGCAGCACCAAGCCGAGGCCCCCGCCATAGACATGGTATGGGGCGCCTAAATAGAACCCGCCCCCGCCGAAAAGGAGAATCAGAACAACCAAGATCAAGAGTAGGGGCATAAATTCACTCCTATAAGAGGTATCGCGATGGGTAGATGCTGTGGAAAGGCTTCCGGTGGCAACCAGAATCGCCGTCGAGCAGCGCGTCTTTCAACAGCACCACCAGTTTCGCATCATCTGCTCGCGACGCGCAAGATCCGATAGCAAACAGAGGCGTATGGACATTACATTAGCCAGATCGCTTCTCAATCCGGGCATCGCCGCCCGCCAGAAACGGTGACGCTGATCCCGCTCTCATCGCGCTCCACCGCAGTGGGCGGCGCCGGGGCACGCTTCCCGACCGCTCTCCCAGCGCCCGCAGGGAAATCCCACCCCTCGCAAGTTGGTTGGTTCCATTCCCGAGCCGAGTCTAACGAGAGCGCCAGCTCACCAGTTGGCTCAAGAGAAAGCCGGCAGCCACGGCTATGCCTAGCGATGCCACAGGGTGGTCGCGCACGTAACCGCGGCACTGCTCCATCGCTCGCACCTGGGCATTCTTCAACTGCTCATCCGTCACGCCGAGAGTGTCCGCCGCCTGGCCGGCTGCGCTGGCGAATTGGTCAACCGCGTGGTGCGCGCCTGAGTTAATGCGGTCCACCACTGGACGCGCGGCATCCGATACCTTGTCTATCGCCTCATGTGCGCCCGTGCTCGCTTGATCGACGGTTCGTGCCAGGGTACGGCTCCCGTCGGTGGGACTTGACGTGACTGTTCCAACTGCTTCCATGGCTGTCTCCTCTATCTCAAACGTTGAGGAGGATCAGAATTGATCCCCATCGAGCTGACTACCAGCGGCAAAGGCGGCTCCGTGCATAAACAGTAGATGGTCACCAACACCAGGACTGGTACACCGAGCAACCGGCCACCAACATCCTTGCCACTCACACTTCGCCTCTTTCGCAACGCGACCAGCGATAACACGGCCTCGAGAGACTCGCTCCGACCCTCTACCTATAGCCGCGGCCGACGGGTCGATTCGATGAGCAGATCGAACCGCCGGCATCCCAGTCATGGCGCAGTATTACTCAATGCGAATCTGGTTCTCGACCGCTTCACGCCGGCGACACTACGTGCAACCGCGGCGGCCTGATGACCCTGCCCTGGTTTCACGTACATCAGATTGTGTGTACATTTCTGATGAACGGAGGGCGAGATGGGCAAGAAGGAGCTGGTTGGGAATCGGCAATACACCGATGAGTTCAAGGTAGAGGCGGTCAGGCTGGGTGAATCGATCGGAGGTAACCAGGCCGCCAAGCGATTAGGGATTCCAGAGTCGAGCCTGTGGAATTGGATGCGGCTCAGCCGTGCAGGCAAGCTCAAGGCAGCTGTGGGAGCTGCTGTATCGGTGAAGCGATCGGTCACGGAGGTGGAGGCCGAGAACGCCCGATTGCGCAAAGAGCTGGCGAGCACCAAGCTGGATCTGGAAATCGTAAAAAAAGCGGCGGTGTATTTCGCGAAGGAGTCGCGGTGAAGTACGCCTGGATCGAAGAGCATCGCGACCAGTTCCACGTGACGCGGATGTGCCGTCAGCTCGGCGTGTCGCGTACCGGGTATTGCCAGTGGAGAACGCGAGCGCCAAGTGATCGCTCGATAGCCAATGCGGCGCTCGATGCGCAGGTGGCGGCGATTCACGCGGGAAGTCAACGCAGCTACGGCCGGCCGCGCATCGTGGCAGGGCTGCGTGAGCAAGGCGTTCGGGTCAGCCACGAGCGGGTGCGCAACAGCCTCAAGCGGCAGGACCTGCGCCCGGTATACAAGCGCCCCTATCGCGTGACGACCGATTCTGCCCATGACAAACCGCTCGCCCCCAACGTGCTGGACCGGCGCTTCGATGGCTGGCGGGTCAACCAGGCCTGGGTGGCTGACATCACCACTATCGCCACGGGCGAAGGCTGGCTGTATCTGGCCTGCGTCATGGACCTGGCCAGCCGCAGAATCGTGGGTTGGTCGATGAGTGATCGGATCACGGCCGAGCTGGTTTGCCAGGCGCTGACGTCGGCGTACTGGCGGCGCAAACCGAGCGCGGGATTGATCATGCATTCGGACCGTGGCAGCCAGTACGCCAGCGACCGTCACCGGCAGCTGATCAAAGACTACGGATTGATTCAATCGATGAGCAGGACCGCCAATTGCTGGGACAATGCGCCCATGGAGAGCTTCTTCAAGACCCTGAAGGTCGAGCGCATCCATCTGCTGCGCTACGACACCCGCGCCCATGCCAAGCTCGACATCGTCGACTGGATCGAAGGCTTCTACAATCGCAGGCGCATGCATTCGTCGATCGGCTACCAGACACCAGTCGACGTTGAATCGGGTCTCATGGCTGCCTAAAGTGGTGTACGTCGAATCGA
>Ga0209706_10001307_pt1 | contig 14137 bp, 11 predicted proteins | sample PPLLaktember2015_6_FD_187263 | JGI IMG/M metagenome (GOLD analysis project Ga0209706, IMG submission 187263) | Freshwater sediment microbial communities from Prairie Pothole Lake near Jamestown, North Dakota, USA - PPLs Lake P8 Core (1) Depth... | ecosystem: Environmental > Aquatic > Freshwater...
CCGCCGAGCCTGACGGCAGTTCGAGCGCCGAGCGCAGCGATTCGCGCGCCGCTTCGAAGTCGCCGAGCATCGTGTGGACGTTCGACTGGTGGACGAGCGCGCGTCGTGCGGCAGCGTGGTCGTTGTGCTGGCGCGCCAGCTTCTGCGCCTGCGCGAAGCCGTCCAGCGCCTCGCCGTATTCGCCCAGTTCGCAGCAGGCGCTCGCGAGCTGAGTGATCACGCGGCACTGGGCACCGATGTCATCCTGCGCTCGGTACACCTGCTCGGCCTGCGACAGCTGGCGGATCGCTCCCGACCAGTCGCCGACCTGCATCAGCGCCGAGCCAGCGATGAAGTGCGCCCGCGCCATCAGTCCATCGGCCGTGCGCGCACGCGCGACGCTCTGAGCACGTAATGCGAACACCACCGCGTCGTGCGGCTCGGTGTTCAGCAACCGTTCAGCGCGCTCGATCAGCGCGTACGGGTCGATCTGGTCGGTCGAACGGCGCGCCACCGGGTCGACTTCCTCCGGCACGGGGTGGTCTGGAATCGCCGGATCGTCTGCGCGGATCATCGCTCGAGCACCCAGGTGTCTTTCGTGCCGCCGCCCTGCGAGGAATTGACGACCAGCGAACCCTCGCGCAGCGCGACGCGGCACAGGCCGCCGGGCACTGTCACGATGTCGCGGCCCGACAGCACGTACGGGCGGAGGTCGATATGGCGGGGCGCGATGCCAGACTCGACATAGGTCGGGCAGGTCGACAGCGCGAGCGTCGGCTGCGCGATGTAGTTTTCAGGCTGGCTCTTCACGCGCACCGCAAATTCCTCGATTTCTTTCCGCGTCGCCGCCGGTCCGACGAGCATGCCGTAGCCGCCGGCCCCGTGCACTTCCTTCACGACGAGCTCGCCAATGTGGTCGAGCGTGTACTGCAGGTCCTCGCCATCGCGGCACTTGTAGGTCGGGACGTTCGACAAAATGGGTTTCTCGCTCAGGTAGAAGTCGATCATGTCGGGCACGTACGGGTAGATCGACTTGTCGTCGGCGATGCCGGTGCCGATCGCGTTCGCCAGCGTCACGCGGCCCGCGCGGTAGACGGAAAGCAGCCCGGGAACGCCGAGCTGTGAGTCGGTGCGGAACGCGAGCGGATCGAGGAAGTCATCGTCGATCCGACGGTAGATCACGTCCACCCGCTGCGGTCCGCGCGTGGTCCGCATGTAGACGTTGTTCTCCTGCACGAACAGGTCCTGTCCCTCGACCAGTTCGATCCCCATCTGCTGCGAGAGGAAAGCGTGCTCGAAGTAGGCCGAGTTGTACATGCCGGGCGAAAGCAGCACGACCGTCGGGTCGTCGACGCCCTGCGGCGCGACCGAACGCAGGTTGTCCAGCAGCAGGTCCGGGTAGTGGGCGACGGGCGCGACGCGGTTGCGCGCGAACAGGTCCGGAAAGAGCCGCATCATCATCTTGCGGTTCTCGAGCATGTAGGAGACCCCGCTCGGGACCCTGAGGTTGTCCTCGAGCACGTAGAACTCGCCCTCGCCGGCGGCGTTCGCAGCGCGCACGACATCGATGCCGGAGATGTGCGAGTAGATATTGCTCGGCACGTCGACGCCGTGCATCTCGGGCCGGTACTGGGCGTTGCCGAAGACCTGCTCGGCCGGAATGCGGCCGGCGCGCACGATGTCCTGGTCGTGGTAGATGTCGTGCATGTAGAGATTCAATGCACGGACCCGCTGCTTGAGGCCGGCTTCGAGCTGGCGCCATTCAGCCGCCGGAATCACGCGCGGCACGACATCGAAAGGAATCAGCCGCTCGGTGCCGGCATCGTCGCCGTAAACCGCAAACGTGATGCCGACGCGCCGGAAGACGAGATCGGCCTCGGCCCGCTTGAAGCGCATCGTCTCGGCTGCCTGCTCCGTCAGCCAGCGCTCGAACTCGACGTAATGCGTACGGACATGGTTGTCCGGGTCGTACATCTCGTCGTACACGCTGACCATCGGATAACTACCCTCCTGAAGGGGTCGATCGAGTCTAGCAAGGTGTACACCAGCACCATTCACCGGATCATCCCGGGAAAAAGGGCTCGGGAGGCGCGGGATTCGAGTCGATACCGTCGGGAGGCTCGTCCTCCTCCGCCGTGGCGGAAGGAAGAGGACCCGGCCGGTTGTGCCAATAACGCACCGCAACGGAGCGCCAGGCCGAAACTGTCGTGCTGCCGTCCCGCGCGAAGCGCCATTGGAGTGCGCCCGCATGGTCGGTGCGCAGCAGGAGAATGCGATGGGCTCGATAACGCTCCATGACTCCGGCATCCGGGTGTCCGAAACGGTTTCTGTAGCCGGCCTGCGCGACGGCCCAGGTGGCTCCGAGCGTTTGCAGCAATGTTTTGCTCGACGACGTGCGGCTTCCGTGATGCGGAGCGGCGAGCCAGGCAACACGCAGCCCGGGTTCACGCGCCAGAAGAGCTGTCTCGTCGGCTGCCGGCACATCGCCGGTCAGCAAGAGCCGGGTCGATCCGAGCGTGACCGCGATCACGCAGCTCATCGCATTGCTCGAGCGGCGCCGCGCATAGTCTGCCGAATGAGGATGCAGGACGATGAATGCGAGCGCTCCCGACTTCCAGGCCATGCCCGCTTCGCAGCGCTCGACCGCGGCGCCTTGCCCGAGCGCGGGATGACCGTATGGGATCGAACTGATGACGCGTTCGACAGCGAGGGCACGCAGGAGCGAAGCGGCGCCGCCCGAGTGATCGCTGTCGAGATGCGAGACGATCAGGCCATCGAGCCGGCCGATGCCGCGGTATCGGAGATACGGCAGGATGACGCGTTCCCCGGCATCCGACTCGTTCGAATAGCGCGGACCGGCGTCGTAGAGCCAGGCCCGGTCGCGCGTTTCGACCAGCAGTGCCGAGCCCTGGCCGACGTCGAACGCGGTCACCCAGAGATCGCCGTCGCCAGGGCGCGTCGCGGGCCAGACGAAGACCGGCAGCAACGCCAGCAGTCCAACGGCGCGTAACGGCCATCCGGGCGGGGTGAGCAGCCAGGCGACGCCGATGAGCGCGAGCGCCACGAGCGCAATCGGCGGATCCGCCACCGGATGCGTTGCCCAGGAAAACGACGACAACCACGCCAGCAGGCCGGCGAGGACCCCGAACATTCCGTTGGCGGCCAGGAAGAACAGTTCTGCGACCGCTGCGATCGGGGCCGGCAAGGTCGCCAGCGCGGCTCCAATCAACGCAAGCGGAGTCACTGCCCAACTCACGATCGGAATCGCAATCGCATTCGCAAGCGGCGACACGACCGACAACTGATGAAAGAGCACGATGCTTGCGGGCACGAGCGCCAGCGTGACCGCGATCTGCACGCGCGCGGCGGTCAGCATTCCGTATTTCCAGCGATGACCCGGCGCAGGCGGCCTCCCCTGCACGACCCAAACGATCGCGGCGACGGCGCCGAATGAAAGCCAGAATCCGGGGGCGAGCACGGCCCAGGGTTCGATGAGGCACACCAGCGCGGCTGCGAGTGCAAGCGCAGTCGCCAGGCCGATGCGCGACCCCGTGAGCCAGGCGGCCGCGACCGTTGCCAGCATCAGGACTGTTCGCTGGGCCGGAATGCCCCACCCGGCCAGCAGTGCATACAACAGCGCGAAGATCAGCCCCGCCACGATGCCCGCGGTCTGCGCCGCCGAACGCACCAGCAAGGCCGGTATACGGCGCCAGAGCGCACCGACGACCAGGCCGGCCAGGCTGGCGATCATCGTGATGTGCAGGCCTGAAATGCTGACGAGATGCGCGATACCAGTGCGGTTGAAAAGCGTCCAGTCCTCGTCGCCGATCGCGCGCTGGTCACCGAGGACCAGCGCGAGCAGGACGCCGCCGTGGCGCTTGTCCGCGAGGGACGACTGAAGGCGCTCGCGCAGCCCCGATCGCGCGCGCTCGACCGCATAGCCCGGACGCCAGATCATGGCGTCGAGTCGATCGGGTGACGGGTCGCGCGGGCCGCTGCGAACATAGCCGGTCGCACGCAGGTTGCGCTCGAGCATCCAGGCTTCAAGGTCGAACCCGCCGGGGTTCATCGCGCCATGCGGACGCCGCAAGCGCACGGTGAACGACCAGCGCTGTCCCGGCTGCACATCGAAGCCACCGTTGTACCAGCCAAGCAGCAGTCGACGCGGGACCCGCACGTCCGGAGTCAGGACACGCTCGACGTCGAACTCGAAGCGGACGCCGCGTTCTGCGCGCGCCGGCAGACTGGCGACGACGCCGATGACTGCGAGGTCCCGCCCTTCATCGGCGAACGAAAGTTCCTCGCCGATCCGCAGCGTCGACTGCGCAGCGGCATAGGCGAAGCCGAGCGCGCCGCACGCAGCCAGCAGCGCGCCGAGCCGGAGCACCGGCCTCGCGTCTTTCCACGCCGCCGCCACGATCGCCACTGGCAACGCGATCGCCATCAGCAACACGATCTGCAGCACGGAAGGAAGCGCGGCCTGCAGTTGCAGCACGCAGACGCCGGCGACGAAAGCAACCAGCGCGGACAGCAGCATCGGGTTTCAGGCTTTCACCGACGCCAGCCAGGCGCCGAGCCGCGGCAGCGCCACGATCGCATTCGAGCGGTTCTGCTGCGCGAGATCTGCGAGCGACATAGCACGCAGCGCCGCCAGTTCGGTCGCGATCCTCGGCAGTTCACCGGGCTCGTTGCGCTGCGCGTGGCCGTCGATGCGCAGCCATTGCGGTGGGATGTAGGGAGCGTCAGTTTCCAGCACCCAGGCATCGGCAGCGAGTTCGGCTGCATGGCGGCGGATGCGCTGCGAACCGGAATAGGTCAACGCGCCCCCGAACCCGAGCTTGAAGCCGCGCTCGATGAACTGTTGTGCCTGTTGCCGGCTGCCGTTGAACGCATGGATGATGCCGCCGCCGACGTCGATGCGGCGCAGGTGCTTCATCAGCAGATCGGCGGATTGCCGCACGTGGACGATCACCGGCAGCCCGAAGTCGCGCGCGACGCGCAGCTGTTCCCGGTAGAACCACTGCTGGCGATCGATGTCGGTCACCGGCTCCGCGAGGTCGATGCCGATCTCTCCGATCGCGACGAAGCGCGGGTCGGCCAGGGCCACCGGCACCAGTTCGCGCAGGCGGTCCACATCGGCTTCGGCTGCCCGATCCAGCCACAGCGGATGGATTCCAAGCGCAAAGGCAAATCCATTCTCGCGCGCCACCGCCGCCGCTTTCTCGTGATCGTCGACGTGGCCGGCCGGCATCACGAGCATCGAAACCCCGGCCGCCCGAGCCCGGCCAACCACCGCGGCGCGATCGCCGTCGAACTCGTCCGCGTCCAGGTGACAGTGGGTGTCGATCCACATCGGCGCCGAGTTTACGCAGCCTCCGCACCGGCACGCCGGAAACTCGGTCGACTGCCGCGCCGGGCATCCGGCATGCCTACACTTGCGGAATCATGCGCAAATTCTTCCATCGGCTGATGCCGAGCATCGACAAGGTGCGCGAAGTGCGCGTGCTTTCCATGTTCGGCGAGCGCGTGTTCCATCCGGCTCTGTGGCACGTACACCGACGGTCGGCCGCCGGCGGCGTCGCGGTCGGCCTCTTCTGCGGACTCATCCCGGGTCCGCTGCAGATGGTGGGCGCCGGCATTGCCTGCGTGATGTTCCGCGTCAATCTGCCGATCGCACTGGTGATGACGCTTTACACGAATCCGCTGACGATCGTTCCGCTCTATCTGATTGCGTACAAGATGGGCTCCTTCGTCCTCGGCAGCGCGGGAGACCGCCCGGTCCCACCCCCGCCGCACTGGGACTGGAGCTCGATCGGCCGGTCAGGCGAAGCGATCAGCCAGTGGATGCTCGGCCTGGGTCCACCGCTCGCGCTCGGTGTGTTCCTGCTCGCCTGCCTCCTCGCCGCACTGGGTTATGCAGTCGTGCGTGGATCGTGGAGCGCCTACCTGAGGTACGCGTGGCACTCGCGCCAGCGCCGGCGTCCTGCCGGGTCGACGGACGATCAGGCCGGGGCCAGGCGGCCGTGATTGAGCCGTAGCACGCGATCGCATTTCGCCGCGAGCTCGGGGTCGTGCGTGACGATGACCACCGCGGTCCCACGGCCGCGCGCAAGTTCGACCAGGACCTCGAAGACGACGTGCGCGGTGTCGCGGTCGAGGTTGCCGGTGGGTTCGTCCGCGAGGATGCAGGCCGGCCGGGTGACGATCGCGCGGGCGATCGCGGTGCGCTGTCTCTCACCGCCGGACAGCTCGGCCGGATGATGCTGGCTGCGCGCCGAGAGGCCGACCGCAGCCAGCGACTCGGCTGCCTGCTGACGCGCCTGCGCCAGCGGCAAGCGACGGATCGCGAGCGGCATCGCGACATTGTCCAGCGCGGTGAATTCAGGCAGCAGATGATGGAACTGATAGACGAACCCCAGCCGCTCGTTGCGCAAGCGCCCGCGTCCGGCCTCGCTGAGCTGCGCCAGGTCATGGCCTTCGATGACGATGCGGCCGCGATCCGCCGCATCGAGCCCGCCCAGCACATGCAGCAGCGTGCTCTTGCCCGAGCCCGACGCGCCGACGATCGCGACCAGCTCGCCGCGTGCGAGTTCGAGGTCGGCCCCCTGCAGCACGTCGACCGCGAGACCGCCTTCGCGGAACGACTTCGCGATTTCGCGCGCGAGAAGCACCGGCTGCTCAGTCATAGCGCAGTGCCTCGGCCGGCTTGACGCGCGACGCGCGCCAGCTCGGATAGAGCGTCGCCACCAGCGACAGCGCGATCGAGATCAGCGCGATCGGAACGATGTCGCCGGCGCGCGGATCCGAGGGCAGCGAACTGATGAAGTAGATGTCCTTCGGGATCAGCGCAAACCCTGCCATGCGTTCGATCCACGGAAAGATCACGTCAAGATGATTCGCGAGCAGCAGCCCGCCGGCGACGCCGAGCAGCGTGCCGAGCACTCCGATCAACGCACCCTGGACCATGAAAACCGCCATCACGCTGCGCGGGCTCGCGCCCAGCGTGCGCAGGATCGCGATGTCCGATTGCTTCTCCGTCACGGTCATCACCAGGGTCGACACGAGATTGAACGCGGCGACCGCGACGATCAGCGCCAGGATGATGAACATCATCCGCTTCTCGACCTGCACGGCGGCAAACCAGCTGCGGTTCTGACGCGTCCAGTCGCGCACCAGCAGGCCCGGTCCGAGCGAACGCGCGAGCTCTAGCCCGATCTCGGGGGCGCGCAGCATGTCGGTGAGCTTCAGTCGCACGCCGGTCGGGCCGTCGACGCGAAACAGCCGTGCCGCATCCCCGATGTGGATCAGGGCCAGCGCGCTGTCGTACTCGAAGTGTCCGGAATCGAAGGTCGCGAGCACCGTGAACTGCTTGAGGCGCGGCACAACTCCCGCCGGCGTCACCTGGCCCTGCGGTGCGATCAGTGTCACCTTCTCGCCCATTGCGACGCCGAGCGTGCGCGCCAGTTCGCCGCCCAGGACGATCCCGAACTCGCCGTCGCTCAGCGCCGACAACGGGGCACCGCGAACCTGGCTTGCGATATCCGAAACTGCCGGCTCCGCAGCCGGATCGACGCCGCGCACCAGCACTCCGCGCACGCTGTCCCCGCGCGTCAGCAGCGCCTGCGCGTTGATGTAGGGCGCGGCGCCGACCACGTCCGGATTCCGGCGCGCCGCCTGCTCCACCGCGCGCCAGTCCGGCAGCGCGCCGTTCAGCGCCGCGACTTCGACATGCGACACCACCGACAGCATGCGGTCGCGCACCTGGGAAACGAATCCGTTCATCACGGACAGCACGACGATTAGCGCCAGCACGCCGAGCGCAATGCCGAGCATCGAGATGCCGGAGATGAACGAAATGAAGCCGTTGCGACGGCGCGCGCGCCGGCCGGCACGCGTGTAGCGCAGCCCGATTCGAAGTTCGTACGGAAGATTCAATGGAAGGTCGGGCACCGTTGAAAGCGCAGGGCGAGGCGATTGTATCCAAGCAGGCGTTGCGTCGATGCGCGTCTCGTCGCGCCCGTAGAATGACTCGATGCGCCTGACGCTGTGTCTGCCCGGCTCGCTCGTGCCTTCCGAACTCTCCGCCGACCTTCTGCCTTCGCTCGACACGCCGGTGCTTTTCGACCGGCTCGCGCGATCGGAGATCGCGAACGAATCCGCGGCCGCCGAATCCGTGCGCGGGGCAGCTCATTTGGACTGGATCGCCGATGCCCTGTTCCAGTCGAAGCCGCCGCCGGTCACTGCGCCCTATGCCTGGGCCGCCGCCTGCGGGTCGCCGAACGACGGCCAGGTCTGGCACGCCGATCCGATCCACCTCGCTCTGGCCGGCGATCACCTGATCGCGCAGCGACTCGACGCACATCCCGCGGAGGAAAACGAAGCTGAGGCATTGCTTGCGGTCGCCAATGAACTGGCCGGGCAGTACGGATGCCGGTTCCTGAGATCGGGGCACCACTGGTTCCTGCAAGCCGGGCAGCCGTGGTCGATCGAAGCCGTTCCGCTCGACGTCGTGATCGGCGATTCGGTCACCTCGCATCTGCCCGGCGGTCGCGACGCCGGGCGCTGGAACCATCTGCTCAACGAGATCCAGATGGCATGGCACGTGCACGATGTCAACGAGCGACGCGAGGCGAGCGGTCGACCGATGATCAACAGCCTCTGGCTGCACGGCGGCGGCGTCTGGGAGCCGTTGCGATCGATCGTGTACAAGGAGGTGCAGTCAGAAACGCCAGCCTGGCGCGGGGCAGCGTTAGCCGCAGGTGCACGGGCGTCTGTGCCCGGGTCGACGCCGGTCGACAACGCGCTGCTGATCTGGGACGAAGCGTTCGTGCCAAGGAAGCGCTTCGATCGTGGGGCTTGGCTGACCGCGATGGCGATGGTTGACCGCCGCCTCGCCACACTCGGGGAGGAACACGCTATCGATTTCGTGCTTTCGGGTCGCGAGAAACTGCGCCAGTTGCGCGCTCGGCCGTCGGCTCGCTGGCTGCGCTGGCAGCGCCTGGCCGTGCCCGCTGTGTTCACCGAATGACGCGACTCGTCGTTCGCGACTTCGATCCCGCAACCGCGCGCAGGCTGGCGGGCGAAGGCCTGCCGGTGGCGCTCGCGCGCGTGCTGGCCGCGCGCGGAGTCGAGCGGCTCGAAGAGACCCGCCTGCTGCTCGCCGGACTGACGGCGCCCGGCGCGCTGTCGCACGTTGATGATGCCGCCCGCCTGCTCGCAGACTCCATCGAGGCCGGCGCACGCCTGCTGATCGTCGCCGACTACGACTGCGATGGCGCAACCGCCTGCGCAGTCGGAATGCGCGGCCTGCGCGCGATGGGCGCCGAGGTCGACTACCTAGTTCCCAACCGCTTCGAATACGGCTATGGCCTGACGCCCGAGATCGTCGAGCTCGCGGCGCAGCGTCAACCCGACCTGCTGATCACCGTCGACAACGGCATCGCCAGCGTAGAAGGCGTTGCGCGTGCGAACGAACTCGGCATCGCCGTCCTGGTCACTGATCATCATCTGCCTGGTGCCGTCCTGCCAGCGGCGGCGTGCATCGTCAATCCAAATCAGCCGGGGTGCGGTTTCCCCAGCAAGCACCTGGCCGGCGTCGGAGTGATGTTCTATGTGCTGCTCGCGCTGCGGGCCGAGCTGCGTTCGCGCGGGCACTTCGGCGAGGACACGCAGCCTCGACTCGATGCGCTGCTCGACTTGGTTGCGCTCGGAACCGTGGCCGATGTCGTGCGGCTCGACCGCAACAACCGCATCCTGGTCGCGCAGGGACTGCAGCGGATCCGCAGTGGCCGCCTGCATGCAGGCATCGCGGCGCTGTTCCAGGTCGCGGGGCGCGATGCGCGGACCGCTCGTGCTTCTGACCTCGGTTTCGCGATCGGGCCGCGCATCAATGCCGCCGGTCGCCTGACCGACATGACGATCGGCATCGAGTGCCTTGTCACCGACAGCTTCGAGCGCGGACTCGAGCTCGCGCAGCAACTCGATCAGCTGAACCGCGACCGGCGCGCGCTCGAAAGCGACATGCAGCTCGACGCGCTGGCGGCGATCGATGAAGCGACGGTGGATTCGCGCAGCACGATCTGCCTGTTCGATGAGGACTGGCACCAGGGCGTGGTCGGGCTGGTCGCATCGCGCGTGAAGGAGAAATTCCACCGGCCGACGATCGCGTTCGCGCGCGCTGGCGAGCGCGAGCTGCGAGGCTCCGGCCGTTCGATCGAAGGCGTTCACCTGCGTGACACGCTCGACCTCGTGACCAAGCGTGCTCCTGCGCTGGTGAGCCGGTTCGGCGGCCATGCAATGGCGGCGGGCCTGACGCTGCCGGCGGAGAGCTACGAGCGCTTCGCGGCCGAGTTCGAGGAAGCGACGTGCACGACCTGCGACCGCGCACTCTTTGCGCGGTCCGTCGCCACCGACGGGCCGCTGGCAGCGGGCGAGATCTGCCTTTCGCTGATCAATGCGATCGACGAGCATGTCTGGGGCCAGGGATTTCCGGCGCCGCTGTTCGACAACGAGTTCGATGTGCTCGAGCAGCGGCTGCTGAAGGACAGGCACCTGAAGCTCTCGCTCGGTCTCGACGGCAGGCGGTACGACGCGATCTGGTTCCGTCACACGGAGCGACTTCCGGCGCACGTGCGGCTCGCGTATCGGCCGGTGGCCGACGAATACATGGGCGCCCGGCGACTGCAGCTCGTGATCGAACACGCGGCGGAGTAACGATGTCCGGCGGCGATCGTCGAAAATCGAAAGCGGCATTGCGCGCTGCCACCGCGTCGGCTAGCGTAAGACGCGATCCACCTTCCTGGCTGGCTGCCATTTCGCGCTTGAGGCGACTACCCTCTTCCCTACGAATGCGACTCAACCCGCAGCAGCGGATCGTGCTGATCTACGTCGTGCTGGGCGGGCTCTGGATCTTCCTGTCGGACCTGTTCATCGAGGCGCGCTTCGCGGAGCCGGCGGCGCGCGCGACGGCGCAGCTCGTCAAGGGCTGGGGCTACGTCATCGTGACCGGCATCCTGCTTTACTTCCTGATCCGGCACGCAGTGCGAAAGCTCGAGTCGGCCAACCAGGCGCTGGTCGACACCTATGACCAGACAATCCGCGGCCTGATGGCGGTTCTCGATCTGCGCCACCAGGAGTCACGCAACCACACGCAGCGCGTGACCGCGATGACGGTCGAGTTCGCACGACTCGCCGGCGTCAGCGGCGAGAATCTCGTGCACCTCGAGCGCGGCGCCGTGCTGCACGATGTCGGCAAGGTCGGCATTCCGGACAGCATCCTGATCAAGCCCGGTCCGCTCACGCCGGCGGAGCGCGAGCTGATGAGCACGCATGCGCAGATCGGCCATGACCTGCTGGACTCCATCGACTTCCTCCGACCCGCGATCGACATCCCTTACTGTCATCACGAGCGCTGGGACGGCAAGGGTTATCCGCGCGGCCTCAGCGGCGAGCAGATCCCGCTGCCGGCACGGCTGTTCGCGATCGTCGACGTCTGGGACGCGCTCAGCTTCGAGCGCGTCTACAAGGAGCCCTGGCCGCAGGACGAGGTGCTGGGATACCTCGAAGCACAGGCGGGCCGGCAGTTCGATCCGACGCTGGTGCGGGTGTTCGTCGACCAGATCGATCGCATTCGCGCTGCGGGCGACGCGGCTGACATCGCCGCCGCGCAGGTCCGACCCGCAGACGACCCCACCGCCGATCGCCGCCTATAATCCGCGGCTTTCGAAAGGTCACGATGGAAGCCGAACGCCTCAATCAGATCGAAGGCACGATTGCCGAGCTGCGCGGCCGCCTCGCTGAACTCCGGAGGTATCTTTGACGTCGACGCGAAGGAGCGTCGACTTGAGGAAATCGGCCGCGCGCTGGAAGACCCGAAGGTCTGGGACGATCCCAAGCGCGCACAGGAACTGGGGCGGGAGCAGAAGAACCTCGACCTGATCGTGCAGAAGATGCACGCGCTGGAAGCGGGCGTGCGCGATTCGGGCGAGCTGTTCGAGATGGCGCGCTCCGATGAGGACGACGCGACGCTGGTCGCGGTCGAGTCCGACGTTGCCGCCCTGGCGAAGAAGGTCTCCGAACTTGAGTTCCAGCGGATGTTCAACAATCCGCTCGATCCCAACAACTGTTTCATCGAGATCCAGGCCGGCGCTGGCGGCACCGAGGCCCAGGACTGGGCGTCGATGCTCGAGCGCATGTACCTGCGCTATGCCGAGCGGCACGGTTTCAAGCCCGAACTGCTCGACGAAACCGAGGGCGAGGTGGCGGGCATCAAGGGCGCGACGATCAAGCTCTCCGGCGAATATGCGTACGGAATGCTGCGCACGGAGACCGGCATCCACCGGCTCGTGCGCAAGTCGCCGTTCGACTCTAACGCGCGCCGCCACACGTCGTTCGCCAGCGTCTTCGTCTACCCGGAAGTCGACGAAACGATCGAGGTCGACATCAACCCGGCCGACCTTCGCATCGATGTGTATCGCGCTTCGGGCGCGGGCGGCCAGCACGTGAACAAGACCGAGTCGGCGGTTCGGATCACGCACGCGCCGTCGGGCATCGTCGTGCAGAGCCAGAACGACCGCAGCCAGCACCGCAACCGCGCGGAAGCGATGGCGATGCTGAAGTCGAAGCTGTACGAGCAGGAGCTGCGCAAGCGCATGGCCGAACAGAGCGCGCTCGAGGCTTCGAAGACCGACATCGGCTGGGGCCACCAGATCCGCTCGTACGTGCTCGACCAGTCGCGGATCAAGGACCTGCGCACAAACGTCGAAATCGGAAACACGCAGGCGGTGCTCGACGGCGACCTCGACGATTTCATCCAGGCCAGCCTGAAGCAGGGAGTCTGATGACGGAACGCCCCGCACAGTCCAAGCCGGAGCTGTTGCCGCTGCCCGACGGGGTGGCGAGCGGCCGCGTCCTGGTGCGCCGTTATCGACCGGGCGACGGCGCGGCTTTTTTCGCCGGCCTGGCGCCGCAGCGCGCCGAGCTGATGCAGTGGATGATGTGGCCGCAGAAACACCAGCGGCCCGAAGACTCCGAGTCATACGTCGTCCGCATGCATGCCGAGTTCGCGTTGCGATCGAACATGCCAATGGGAATCTGGAGCGAGGCGGGCGAGTTCCTCGGCGGCTCCGGCTTCCACGCGCCGGACTGGAATACGCCGAAAGCGGAAATCGGCTATTTCCTGCTGCAGTCTGCGCGGCGCCAGGGACTCGCCAGCGAAGTAGTCCGGCTCCTGATCCAGTACGCGTTCGAACACATGCAGGTAAACCGCGTCTCCGGCACCTGTGACGCCGGCAACGCCGCCAGTGCAAACGTCATGCGCCGCGCCGGCCTGGCCGAAGAGGGGGTGATGCGAGCCGAAGCGCGCGACCATCACGGCCGGCTGCGTGACACGCTGATGTTCGGCCTGGCCATTGCCGGCTATCCGGCCTGGGTCGAACGCCACGGCGTGCGCGACCTCGCCTACATTTCCTGAGACCATGACTCCGCGACGCCTTTACATCCTGACCGGGGCTTCGCGCGGGCTCGGCGCAGCGATGGCCGAGCAACTGCTCGCGCCGGACGTGCATCTGCTGACGATGGCGCGGCATCCCGACCCGGCGCTGGCTGACCGGGCGCTTGCCGCCGGCACCGCGCTCGAACAGTGGGCGATCGACCTCGGCGATGGCGTGAGCGCCGCCGCGCGGCTCGCGACCTGGCTGCATCAGCATGCCGCGGCGGGCTTCAGTGCCGCGACGTTGATCAACAACGCCGGCCTGCTCGGCCGGGTCGGGCCGATCGAACGCGCCGATGCGAATCAGCTCGCCGCGGTGCTGCGCGTCGGCCTCGAAGCGCCGCTCCTGCTCAGCGCCGCATTCCTGCGTGCGACGCGCGCCTGGGCAATCGACAAGCGCGTGCTCAACATCTCCTCGGGCGCCGGTCGGCGTCCGATCGCCGGTTGGGCCGCGTACTGCGCCGCGAAGGCCGGAGTCGATCACTATTCGCGCGTGGTTGCTGTCGACGAAGCGCTGCTGCCTCACCCGGCGCGCATCGCGGCGCTGGCGCCAGGGGTCATCGACACCGACATGCAGGGTGAGTTGCGCGCCAGCGAGGCGGAGGGCTTCCCCGAGCAGTTCCATTTCGTCGACCTAAAGACCAGCGGGCAGTTGCCGACGCCGGAAGC
>Ga0209706_10001308_pt1 | contig 14130 bp, 9 predicted proteins | sample PPLLaktember2015_6_FD_187263 | JGI IMG/M metagenome (GOLD analysis project Ga0209706, IMG submission 187263) | Freshwater sediment microbial communities from Prairie Pothole Lake near Jamestown, North Dakota, USA - PPLs Lake P8 Core (1) Depth... | ecosystem: Environmental > Aquatic > Freshwater...
CAGGCTTGGTCAGCAGGGCCTTCGCGAAGGCCTGCAGGATCGGGGCCGTCTGCGGATTGTCCTTCTCGTACTTCATCATGGTTTCCGCAGAGTTCTTGAGATGCCGTGGCGTCAAGCCGAAGTCGAACAGCGCCGTCACCTCGATCGGCTCGTGCAGGCGCACTTCCTGCAGGCGCGGCCTTTCGCCCTCGGGCCATTCGCCCAGTTGCGCCTCGCCCCAGACGGCAAGATCGCGCGCCGCGCGCTCGGTCTCCGGCAGGCCGGTCAGGTAGGCATGGCTGTCGCCCAGGTCGGGCCGGGTGATCCCGCTGCGCTGCTGCAGGCTCGCGAACGCGATCGCGCGGTCGCCGATGACGACGCCGAAGCGGGGCATCGAACCGCCTTGGGAAAAACGGATCAGCTTCATCGTGATGCTCCGTGAACTTGTCGGCCGGGTCAGAACTCGACCTCGATGCCCTTGGCCTTCGCCACGGCGAGGACCGCGTCGAAGACTTTCGCGTGGTCCCAGGGTGCGTCCGCGGCCTCCTTGCGGAACTCGCGGTAGGCCCGCTCGACGTTCATGTACAGGCGCGCCGGACCGCGCCACCCGCCGTACGGGCCGAAGTCGATCTTCTTCGACGCCTCCAGGGCGCTCAGCCCTTGCCCGAAGCAACGCCTCGATTCTTCGCGCACGTATTCGAGGTAGGCCTTCATCTCCATCGCGCCCTCGATCCCGCACACCGGTCCGTGTCCGGGGACGATGACGTCCGGGTCGAGCGAGATGATGAGATCGAGGACATCGAGCCATTTCTCGTAAGTGCCGTTCCAGCCCATGGGGGTGCACTCGCGGAAGATCACGTCGCCGGCGAACACGACCTTTTCCCTGGGCACATGGATGATCGTGTCACCGATCTGGTGGCACGGCCCCACGTAGATGAGGTGCACTTCCGTGCCGTCGAGATCCAGCACGTGACGCTCCTCGAACACGGTCGACGGCAGCACCAGCTTGATGCCGTCGAAGTCGTAGTCCTGCTGCAACTGCCTGGCGACGGCCAACGCGCCCGGATGCAGGGCTTTGAGCAGCATGCGCGTGAGGAAGCGATCGGCCCCCTTGAGCAGTTGTTGGGTCTCCTTCGGATCGGCGACGTGCGGCATCAGCTCCTTGACCGTCCGGTGCGCGATGATCTCGGCACCCTCGAAGAGCTGGTTCCCCCACACGTGGTCGCCGTCCTCGTGCGTGTTGATCACGCCCTTCGGCATGCCGCGCCAGACCTTGCCGAACAGCTCGATCATCTGCCGCCCATGAGGCAGGTCCGACTGCGTGTCGATGACCACCCCGCCGCCCAGGTTGATGAGCCCGGAGTTCGCATCGCACACGCGATTCTTCTCGTTCAGAACCGCAAAACAGTTCTCGCTTACTTGCTGCAGTTTCATGCGTGCGCTCATTCAAGGCGGCTGTTTCGGGCCGTGCGTCGCGACCGGGTCGGCGTCGATCAATGCAACGGCGTTGAGCCCGCCCGTTCGGCCCGGTGCCATGGCGCCGCTGGCGTCGCCCGCGGCTGCTACACTCGCCCTGACCTCTGGAAAGGTCGGGCCCGTCCCTGCGGCGATAACCGGATGCAGGCCGGGCGCAGTATGCAGCCGGACATCAGGATCGAATATCGGAATTCCGCAGAATCCGAAAGCGATGGCCCCCCCCGTCACCACTGCCGAACCCGCAGTCACGGTTGTCGAGATCAGCGACCCCACTGCCGCCAGCGCGGGCATCGAGCTGATCGATCAGGATGTGATGCAGCTTCAGTCGATGCCGCTTCGAGCACGACGAGTGATCGTCCGTCTCGAGTCCGCCGCAGTCGTGTTCCATTCGACCAACCTCCGCGTACGGACCCGTACGAGCGTCCGCAAGGGCCTGCTCGCCTACGTCACGTTCGGCCCGCAAGCGAGAGGGACGGTGAACGGGTTGCCGGTTCGCCCCGATCTGATGCTTGTCGCGGAGCCCGAATCGGAGGCCAGGTTCGTTGCCGACGCGGGCTGGGAGAGCATTACGTTTCTGCTTCCGCCGCAGGACATCAGCGCGCATCTCACTGCCCGCCAACGCGAGAGCGAGTTTCGTTTGCCGCACGGCGTGGAGACGCTGCAGGTGAACGCGGAGAAGGTTCGCAGGCTTTTCAGCTGGGGCAAGCGACTGGTGGACACCGCCGCCCGCCAGCCCGCCCTGTTCAACGAGCGGAAGAATGAGCGGGTCGCCGCCCACATCGAGTTGCTTGAAACCCTTTTGGCGACGCTAGACGTGGCCAAGGATTTCGAGCCCGACCCCAGCGACCGGACGCGGCAGGCCCACAGTCTCATCGTCAAGATCGCCGAGGACTACGCCCTATCGCATCCCGACGATCATCTCTACGTGAGCGACCTGTGCAGAGTCGCCGCGGTGAGCGAGCGGACGTTGGAATACGCGTTCAAGGAGGTCATGGGATTGACGCCCATGACCTATCTCATCCGGCTCAGGCTGCACCGGGTGCGGCAGGCGCTCCTGGCGGGGACTCAGGGGTCAACCACGGTCTCGGCCGAGGCGCTCAACTGGGGCTTCTGGCACTTCGGTGAATTCTCGCGCGCCTACAAGGAGTGCTTCGGTGAGCTACCGTCGGATACTCTGCGACGAAAGCCAGGTGAGCCGCAGCGGTAAGGCAAAGGCTGCGTCGCACGACGCGTTCCGGCGTGATCGGCAGATGCGGCACTCGCACGCCAAGCGCGCCGGAGCACATGCCGTCGAATTCTTCCGCGGACGGCGACTCCTCCTGCGAGGCGGATAATGCCATACTGCGAAAATCCCCTCCACGATGGTCTTCATGACCGAGCCCTTGATTCCCCGCCCGGCGGCGACGCTCGCCCTCCTGCGCGACGGCGAGGGTGGTCCCGAGGTGCTGATGATGCGGCGCACGCACCTTGCCGAGTTCGCGAGCGGCGCCTACGTCTTCCCGGGCGGCGCGGTGGACGACGCCGACCGCGACCCGGCGCTCGCGGTGCTTGCGCAGGGCACGGACGACGCGCAGGCGAGCCGCGCGCTCGGCATGCGGGCAGGCGGCCTCGCCTACTGGATTGCGGCCATTCGCGAGTGCTGCGAGGAAGCGGGACTTCTGCTCGCGTATGACCGCAGCGGGGAGCTCGTCGCGATCGAAGGCGACGCGCGCTGCGCCGAGTTCGCCAGGCAGCGGCGCGCGCTCGCGCAGGGCCGGCTCGCGCTGGTCGACCTTCTGCGCGAAGGCAATCTCACGCTCGCGACCGACCAGCTCGCCTACCTGAGCCGCTGGATCACGCAGGCGGGGCGTCCCCGCCGATTCGACACACGTTTCTTCGTGGCCCGCGCGCCCTTGCGCCAGAAATCGGAGCACGACGGTGCGGAGCTTCTGCATCACGTCTGGCTCATCCCCGAGGAAGCCCTTGCCCGCCACGCGCGCGGCGAGCTGAACCTGTTGTACCCGACCATCAAGACGCTGCAGGCGCTGGCGCGATTCAAAACGGTCGACGAAGCGCTGGCGTACGCACGTGCCGATCGCGCGATGCCGGCGATGACGCCGCGCGCGGCGACGAGCCGCTCGGGGCCCGCCACGCTCTTCTGGGGAGACTACGCCTACGCCGAAGTCGGCAAGCTGGACCCCGCTGGGACTGGCGCAGCGAGCTGCGAGATCGTTCCGGGCATGTCCGTCAGGCTCTCGCCCCGCGTACAGCGGATCACAGCACCGAATCCGGGCATGATGACCGGGCCCGGAACGAACACATACCTGCTCGGCGATGCGACCACGGGCATCGCGGTCGTCGACCCTGGTCCGGCTATCGATAGCCACATCGACGCGATCGTTGCCGCAGCCGGCGGTCCGATCCGCTGGATCTTCTGCACCCACTCCCACATCGACCACTCGCCGGCCGCCGTGCCGCTCAAGGCGCGCACCGGTGCGACGACGTTCGGCATGCTGGCGCTGCACTCGGAGCGTCAGGACTCGACATTCCAGCCCGACACGCGCCTGACGCACGGCGAGCATATCGCGGTGGCCAGGTGCACGCTGCGGGTGCTGCACACGCCGGGCCACGCCTCGAACCAGCTCTGCTACCTGCTCGAGGAAGAGAAGCTGCTGTTCACGGGCGATCACATCATGCAGGGCTCGACGGTGATCATCAATCCTCCCGACGGCGACATGCGCGCTTACTTCGACTCGCTCCATGCGCTGCTTGCGGAGGACGTAGCGTACGTCGCGCCCGGGCACGGCTTCCTCATGGACAGGCTGCCGGAAGTCGTCGACCGTCTGATCCTGCACCGGCGCAATCGGGAGAACAAGGTCTGGCATGCGTTGTGCGCTCTGGGCCCGGCAACAGTCGAGGAGCTCGTATCCACGGTGTACGACGACACTCCGCCGGGCCGGCACGGCATCGCCGCCCGCTCGCTTCTTGCGCATCTCGTCAAGCTCGAATGCGAGGGGCGTGCGCGCCAGGCTCCAGGCGAGCGCTGGGCCGCAACCAGTTCCTGAGTTCCAGGCCGCCGCTACGGCGGCCGCACGTCGGCCGCATACGAGCCAGGGAATGAACGCTGGTCTGTCGCTGCTCGAGATAGCGGGTGCGCTACTTGGCGCGTGACCTCACGGCAACTCCCACTTCCCCTTCCACACCGACCAACCCGAGTTGCTGTCGAAGAGGCCCGCGCTGTTCTCCTGATAGGTTCCCGATCCCTTGATGCCTGCGTACTTTCCCGTCCCGCTGGTTACCTGGAGGTTCCTCAGGCGACGAAGCCTGCGACCGTTGCGGCTGGCACCACCTTCACGTTGGCCGCGAGAGGGTAGGACTTGTTGCCCGGGTAGATGACGATCAGCCGATCGAGGTGCAGATCGTCGAGCGCGATACGCATGGATGGCGTGAGTTTGGGTGCGTCTGCCCGCTTGAACTCCACTCCCACCCTACGCCCATGCTTGAACATCAGCAGGTCGAGCTCAGCTCCTTGATGCGTTGCCCAGAAGTGGGCCTCGTCGGGTTGCGCAAGCTGCAGCACCTGCTCCAGCAGGAACCCTTCCCAAGAGGCACCGAGCTTGGGATGGGCAAGTTGCTCGGCTTTGCTGCGCAGGCCGAGCAGCGAATGCAGCAGTCCGCTATCGCGCACGTAGACCTTGGGTGACTTGACCTGGCGCTTCCCGATGTTCTCGAACCAAGGCTGCAGTTGCCGCACGAGGTAGGCATCTGTCAGGAAGTCCAGATACCGGCGCACGGTAGATTCCGACACCCCCAGCGAGCGCGCAGGCTCTGCGCAGCTCCAGACCTGTCCGTGGTAATGCGCCACCATCCCCCAGAAGCGCCGGACCGCCGTGGCGGGTGCCCCAAGACCCAAGCCTGGCAGATCGCGCTCGACGGTAAGGCGGATGAACCCTTCACGCCAGCTGCTGCTATCCGCGTCCGTCTCCGCCAGGAAGGACAGGGGAAAGCCGCCTCGCAGCCAGAGCTTGTCCATGTGCTGGACGCCAACCTCGGGAACTGACAGTCCTGCCATCTCGACGATCTCCAGCCGGCCGGTCAGGGACTCGCTGGACTGGCGCAAGAGCGCGGGTGAAGCACTGCCCAGGATGAGGAACCGGGCGGGCGAGCCCTCACGGTCGATCAGCACCCGAAGGACCGGGAAGAGATCTGGCCGCCGCTGCACCTCGTCGATGACGACCAGGCCCCGCAGAGGTTCGATAGCGGTCATCGGCTGCGCCATCCGCTCCAGATCGAGGGGGTCTTCCAGGTCGAAGTAGTTGGGCGATCCAGGCGGCAGGAAACTGCGCGCCAAGGTCGTTTTGCCCACTTGGCGCGGGCCGATCAGCCCAACCGCCCGGCTGCGTCCGAGCGCGTTGCGCACGTAAGTCGTCAGGTCGGGGCGATCGATCAGAGAGCTCATTGGCCGCGATCTTACCATGAGAATCCGGCATGTAATGAAGGTTTTTCATGGCCACAGACTCTGCCTTTCACCTAGCCGCGAGTGCCGCAGGTCGCGCGCGGCGGCGTTTGGCCGCCTAGCCTGCCTTTGTGCCGCGCCGCTTTAATCAGCCTGCAGGGCCGGCCGGCGGTTCAGTCCTGGCCCAGCTCCGAATACAGATCCATCTGCCGGTCGTCGCCGATCACGCGGTCGAAATCGAGGCCTAGCGCGGCGAGCACAGGCTCCGCGACCGGTCTGACCTGTTTTGCAACGTAGTGTTCGCGATCGAGCGGATGCTGCACGTTGTCGATGGGCTCGGGTCCGGCCTTCGTCATGACGTAGCTGATCAGGTGGCCCGAGCTGCGGTTGGACTTGCGCGCCGCGGCCACGTGCGGCGGCGTGGTCGCGGTGTACTGGTCGGCATCCTTGCGCAGGTTCTTGCGATAGACGAGCGCCTCGTCGAGCTCGCCCTTGCGCACCTGCCGCACGATCTGCGCGAGGTACTGCTCGACGGGCTGGTCTGCGAAGAGTCGCTGGAACAGCTCGCGTTGCACCTGCTTGGCGAGCGCGGTCCAGTCGCGGCGCACCACCTCCATGCCTACGAATTCGACCCTGTCATGCTCGCCTTCCCGCAGGAGGCCGGCGTACCGCTTGCTCGCCCCGCGCGTGCTGTGCCGCGCCGAGGGCAGAAAGAGCTTGAGGTACAGCTTCTCGAACTCGAGCTCGAGCCGGCTCGGCACGCGCCAGCGTTCCTCGATGTAACGCGCGATGTCGCGATTCAGCGCTTTCGCGAGCTCGCCCCCTTGTTCCCGCGCCCGGCCGGGATCCTCGCTCCCCGAGTGCACGAACAGGCTGTCGGTATCGCCGTAGAGCACCCGGAAGCCGACGGCCTCGAACCAGCGCTTCGACCAGAGCAGCATCTCGCGGCCCATGCCGGTGATCGAGTTGGCGAGCGCCGGGTTGTAGAAGCGGCAGGCCGGCGTGCCGAGCACGCCGTAGAAGGAATTCATCAGGATCTTGATGGCGTGCGAGGCCACCTCGTCGCCGGCCTTCTTCGCCGCCTCGCGCCGCGGGAAGAGCTCGTCGAGGAGCTGTGGCAGGATCGCGGGCTCGCGTCGGAACGCGCCGCCCGGCGTCTCGATGAGGTCCGCACCCGGCGGCGGCTCGGCGACGTAGGACACCGGGTCGATGTTGAACGTGCGGATGATGCTGGGATACAGGCTCTTGAAATCGAACACCCAAACGTTGCGATGCAGGCCGGTCATGGGCTCCAGCACATGCCCGCCCTGCTGCGCGGCGAACACGCGCGAGTCGTCGGAGCGCACCGTCGGCGCAACGATGTCCTGGTGCCGCAGTTCGCTCAGGTAAAGGAAGTCGAACGAAGCGATGCTCGCCGCGACCCGGTCCGGCATCATGCCCGTCAAGCGCGTGCGCGCGAAGGCGAGCGGGATGAGGTTCAGCCGCGCGACGATGTCGTAGGCGAGCCGTGCGTCGGTGCGCGCATAGAGCGCGAACGCAGCCAGATCATGGCGGTAGTTGTGCTGGATCTCGGCGATGCGGTCGCGCGCATCGCGCTTGCCCGCACCTTCTTCTCCTCCGCGCAAAGCCTTACCCTCGCCCAGCACCTCGCGCGCGACGGCGTCCAGCGAATAATCGTCCATGCGCACGAACGCCCCGCGCAGCAGATCGATGCCGTCGAGCACGAGCCGTCCCGGCACGCTCGCCTGGCCGCTGCCGAACCAGCCCTCGGCTTTGCGGATGCGGATCGGGCCGGTGTCGCGGCCGAGGTTGAAGGGATGGCGCAGGCGCGCCGCGACGCGCTCGAGCACCGTCAGATCGAAGTCGATCGTGTTCCAGCCCGTGAGCACGTCGGGGTCCAACGCCGCGAGTCGCGTGCAGAACGCGTCGAGCGCGTCACGCTCGTCTGCGCAGCGCGTGGCCCGCTCGGGCATCGGCCGGTCGCTGCCGTCGACGATGAGGACTTCGTCCACGCCGGGCGCGTAAAGAGAGATCGCCAGCAGGTGCTCGCCCTTGGCGTCGGTTTCGATGTCGAACGAGAGGACGCGCGGCTCGACCTTCACGTCGGTGGGCCGCAGCTCCGGGTTGTCGAACACGAACGTGACGCCCTTGCCGCGCTCGCCCTTGCCTTCGATCTCGCAGCCGCCCTTGATGCCGCGGTCTATCAGGTAACGCACGGCGAAGCGCACGTCGGCCTCGAAGGTGTCGATGCCCGCTTTGTGCAGGCGATCGCGCAGCGGGGTGACATCGGACGGAGTCGTGACCTCGAGACGGCACGCCGGTGCCCCCTCGAAAGTGCGCTTGTCGGTGGCGCGCGGCGGTGGCGCGTCGAGCGCCCGCGCGCGCTCGGCATCCTCGGCACGGATGTAGAAGTGTGGGCGCTGCCGATCGTCGCGCACGAGGAACGTGCCGCCGTCTTCCAGGCGGCCGTACAGGTACAGGACAGGTATGCGCTCGCCCGCCGGCCCCGAGACGACGCGATAGTTCGTCTGGAAGAGGAAGCCGCGCACTTTCATCTTGCGCCTCCCGGCCCTGCAATGCGGCGAGCTCGCAGGCCGCGCGTCAAGCCTTTGCCGCGTTGCGCGCCTGCTGGCTCATGCCAAGGTGGGCGCCGCTATCGAGCAGTACCAGCTCCCCGGTCAGGGTGCCCTGCATATTAGGCGCGTTCACGCATAGCGGCTTTCAATAGACAAGACCTGACTACGCTGCGGGCGCGATGTTGACGCCGTGCACGCCGTGCCGCTCGATCAGCCGCGCGACAAGACCCGAAGCCTTCGCCTCTTCGACAAAGGCGGCGAGAAAGGCCGCGCTCGCGACGCGTGCCTTGGGCGTGCCGACCGCCTGCTGCACGGCGGTGAAGCGTTCTTCGAGCACACGCGCCCCGGGCAGCTTCTGGACGTCTTTCATCAGACGCGGACGCAGCCCGGCGAGCGCGTCGAGGTTTTCGCGCACGAACAGCTCGTAAGACGCGTCGAGCCCGGCCGCGTGCACCAGCTCGGCGTTCTTGATGCTGCGGCTGAGGTACAGATCATACGCGCTCCTCACCGCGACCGCGATGCGCACGCCTTTGCGATCGATCTCCTCGACCGAGCGCACCTTCGAGTCCGCCGGCACGAGGTAGGTGGCTTCGATCTCGAGATAGGCGGCGCTGAAGGCGATTTGCGCGGCGCGCGCGGGTTCCGCGCCGATCAGACCGACGTCCCAGTCGGCGACCGCGTCGGCGAGCTTGCCGGGGGTCTCGTAGGGGATGAGCTGGAGCGGCACCTCGAGCCGCGCGGCGATCTCGCCCGCCATGTCGGGGGCGATGCCCTGCGGATCGCCGTTCGCCGCACGCCCCGTGACTAGCAGGAAGTTCGACAGGTTGATCCCCGCGCGCAGCACGCCGTTCGGCGCGAGCTCCTTGACCACGGCGGGGTTGGGGGTGATGGCCATTGCTCAGACTCCCAGGTAGTAGTGGTCGACCTTGTCCTCCGAGCAGGCCCTCGGCGCTCGCGCCCTTGAAGGCGGTCTCGTCGTGCACGATTGCGTGTCGTCAGGCCGGCCGTGCGTTCGCCACCGCGAAGATCTCGACGGCGGCAGTCTTGCCCTTCAAGGGCACCGCACCCAGGGCGTCCGTACGGACGCGATCTGTCAACGCGCGTTGCGTGTCTGCGTCGATCAGGACGCCGCGCCCCGCAACCTTGCTGTGTTCTTCCAGCCGCGCCGCCAGGTTGACCGTATCGCCGATGCAGGTGTACGTGGCGCGCTGCTGCGTGCCCGTGTAGCCGGCCACGACCTCCCCCGTGGCGATGCCGATGCCGATGCGGATCGTCGGCTTCCGCGTTGCGCTGCGCTCCAGGTTGAATTGCTCGATGAGCTCGATCATTTCCAGCGCCGCGGCCACCGCGCTTCCGGCGCAATCGTCCAGCGGCAGCGGCGCGCCGAACAGCGCCATGAGCCCGTCGCCGATCATCTGGTTGACCACCCCGCCGTGGCCGCTGATGGCGTCGAACATCAGCGTGTAGTAAGTGTTGAGCAGTTCGATCGTCTCTTCCGGCGGCTGGCTCTCCACCAGCGCCGTGAAGCCGCGGATGTCGGAAAACATCACCGACGCGTGCATGCGCTTGCCGCCGAGCGCAAAACCGGATTGCTGCAGGTCCTGCGCCACCTCGGAGGTGGCGAAGCGGCGCACCAGCTCTTTCTGCTGGTCGCGCAGGCGCTTCTTCTCCAGACTGGCGCCGATGCGCGCTTTCAGCAGCACCGGGTTCACCGGCTTGGGCAGGTAGTCCTCGGCGCCCAGGCCGATGCAGCGCACGATGTTGTCCAGCCCCTCGACCGAGGAGGTTACGATCACCGGCAGATCGCGCAACTGCGGGTCGGCCTTCAGCTGCTCGAGCACCGCAAAGCCGTCCATCTCGGGCATCTCGATGTCGAGCAGCAACAGGTCGAACGGTTCGCTGCGCAGCATCTCCAATGCAACGCGGCCGTTTACCGCCAGCGCCGCGCGGTAGCCCTGCAATTCCACGCTGCGCGACAACAGCAGGCGGTTGACCTTGTTGTCGTCGACGATCAGCAGGCGTGCAGCTGGGTCAGCCATCGCGCAGGTCCTTCAGCGCGGCGGCGGCCCGGGCGTATTCGACTTCGAGCGCTGCGATGGCAGCCTCGTCGCGCGCCGGGTCGGCATCCAGGCCTTTGAGCTCCAGGTCGCGCGCGAGCGCACCCAACCTCATTGCACCGAAGGTGTTGCCATTGGTCTTGAGCGAATGCGCCGCACGCCGAAAACGATCGGCGTGGTTTGCGGTGCGCGCGCTGCGAAGCTCGGCCAGCATGCCGGTTGCTTCTTCGATGAACGTGTCCGCCAGGTCAGCCACGAACTCGGCACCTGCTGTGTCCTGCAGCTCCGCGTAGACAGTCTTGTCGATCGCCGATTCGTCCATAGCCGGCTCACTCCGCTTCTGCTTATTCTGGGCGCGCCGGCACGCGCATCAAGGCTTCGACCAACTGGTCCACCCGGATCGGTTTGGTGATGTAGTCGTCCATGCCGGCGGCGAGGCACATCTCGCGGTCGCCCTGCATCGCGTTGGCCGTCATCGCCACGATGCGCGGGCGCTTGGGCGCAGGCCATTGGGCATTGATGCGCCGCGACGCTTCCAAGCCGTCCATCTCGGGCATCTGCACGTCCATCAGCACCACATCGTAGGTCTGCCGGACGAGCGACTCCACGGCCTCGACCCCGTTGAAGGCCAGGTCAGCACGGTAGCCCATCTGCGTCAGGATGCGCAGCGCGAGCTTCTGGTTCACGACGTTGTCTTCCGCGAGCAGAATGCGCAACGGGTGGCGCGCCGCCATTTCGGGGTCTGTCTTGGGCTTGGCCGCCTTGATCTCCTTGGGCGCCACGGCGTGCGCGAGCAGGCCCACCAACGTGTCGAACAGCTGCGACTGGTGCACCGGCTTGGCCAGGTAGGCGCTGAACAGGCCTTCGGTGTCACCGGCCTCGCGCCGGCCGAGCGAGCTGAAGAGCACCAGCGGCAGGTTCGGCCGGCTGGGATGGATGCGTTGCCCGAGCTGCAAACCGTCCATCTCGGGCATGTGCATGTCCAGGATCGCGAGGTCGAAGGGTTCTCCGTCCTCAACCCAGCGCAGCGCCTCGGCCGGAGACTCGGTGGCACGCGGCACCATGCCCCACTTGCCCATCTGCAGGTCGAGCACGCGCCGATTCGTGGCGTTGTCGTCGACCACCAGCACACGCCGTCCTTCCAGCTCGGGCTGGGTGCCGATGAAGTCGCGGCGGCTCTGCGGCGGCAACTCGGCGAGCGGCGCGCGGATCGTGAAGTGGAACGTCGTCCCCTTGCCGATCCCGTCGCTGGTGGCCCACATACGCCCGCCCATCAGCTCGGCTAGCTGCTTGCTGATGGCGAGGCCCAGGCCCGTGCCGCCGTACTTGCGGGTGGTCGACGAATCCGCCTGCGAGAATGACTGGAACAGCCGTCCCATGCCCTCAGTCGATAGCCCGATGCCGGTGTCGCGCACCGCGAAGTGCAGCTCCGCCTCGCCGGCTGCCACGGGCGATGCGGTCACGCTGAGCACCACCTCGCCATGCTCGGTGAACTTCACCGCATTGGCCAGCAGGTTGAGGATGATCTGCCGCAGCCGCGTCACGTCGCCGCGGATGCCGCCTGGCACCTCGCCCTCGAACAGGTAAGCGGTGTCCAGATGCTTCTCGGTCGCACGGGCACTCACCAGGTCGAGCGCCGATTCCACGCAATCGCGCAGGTCGAAGGGCTGCCCCTCGATGTCCATGCGCCCAGCCTCGATCTTGGAGAAGTCGAGGATGTCGTTGATGATGGTCAGAAGCGTGTCGCCGCTGTCGCGGATGGTGGCCGCATAGTCGCGCTGCTCGTCGTTGAGCGGCGTATCGAGCAGCAGCCCACTCATGCCGATGACCGCGTTCATCGGCGTGCGGATCTCGTGGCTCATCGTGGCCAAGAAGGCGCTCTTGGCTTCATTCGCGGTCTCGGCGGCAGCGCGGGCTTCCTGGGTCTGCTTGAACAGCCGCGCGTTCTGGATCGCGATCACGGCCTGGTCGGCGAAGGTCTTGAGCAGCGCGATCTCCTTGTCCGAAAACGGCTTGGGCGGCTGGCGCATGATCACGATGGAGCCGATTGCACGGTCCTTCCACACCATCGGCACGCTGGCGGTCGAGTGGTTGCCAATCAGTTCGACGGTGCTGCGCACCGTGGCCGGCGCATCGGCCATGGCAGCCGCATCGGGCACGTGAACGGAACGTCGCGTGCGAATGACCCGCGCTGCAATGGTCTGATCGAGCGGAATCGGAAACGTACGCACAATGGCGTCGAGCGCCGACCCCCGCCATGCGGCCATATGCACCAGCTCGTCGTCGCCGAGCAGGAAGATGCCCAGCTGCTCGATGGCGAACAGGTGCCGGCAACTGTCGAGGATCTTGTCGAACACCGGTGCGGTGTCGGCCACGGAACTGCTGATCACCTGCAGCACCTCGGCAGTGGCCGTCTGCTGCTCCAGCGCCTCCTTGGTCTCGTTGAACAGCCGCGCGTTCTGGATCGCGATCACGGCCTGGTCGGCGAAGGTCTCCAGCAGCGCGATTTCCTTGTTCGAGAAGCCCGTGGCTGGCTGTCGGATGGCATACAGAAACCCCACGGCCTGTCCTTCCCAGGTCATCGGGGCGAGAACTTGAGAATAGGGTCCGATCTGCAGCCGCTCCGCGACGGAGCGCACCGTCCAGTGCACACCAGGATCCAGCGTATCGACGTAGTGCAGAGGTCGGCCGCGCAGGATGCTTTGCACGTACGGCTCAGCAGGAACCTTCGCACCGTCATAGATCTCCCGCAGAGTCGCGAGGGCCGAGCCGTGGTGGGCGGCCAGCGCAACATGGCCCTCCGGCGCAACGAGCACGATGCCTTGCTCGGAGCTGTCGAACAGCCTCTTGCAGCTCGCCAGGATCTTGTCGAACACCGGCGCGGTGTCGGCGACCGACGCGCTGATCACCTCCAGCACTTCCGCGGTGGCCGTCTGTTGTTCCAACGCCTCCTTGGTCTCGTTGAACATTCGCGCGTTCTGGATCGCGATGGCCGCTTGGTCGGCGAACGTCTTGAGCAGCGCGATCTCATGGTCCGAGAACGGCGAAACCGTGTTCCTCGCCACGAAGATTGCGCCGATAGCTCGGTCCTCCCAGATCAGTGGCGCGAACACGGCCGAGCGGCTGCCGGTGAGTTCGGCGCCCCGCCTCACCATCAGCGGCACACCGTCTCCCGCAAGCGCGTCTGCAAAATGCACTGCACGCCGCTCTCGAATCGCCACCGCGGTCCCGGTCTCCCTGTCCATGGGAAACGGATACATCGTCCGCAGTTGCTCTGCTCCCGGTCCAAGATAGGAGGCCGAGTCGATCAATCCGTCTGGGCGCACCAGGTGGATTCCGATCGCCGAGCAATTGAACAGGCGCTGACAGCTCTGGGTGATTTTTTCGAAGACCGGCTGCGCGTCGGCCACCGACTTGCTGATCACCTGCAGCACCTCGGCGGTCGCAGTCTGCCGCTCCAGCGCCTCCTTCGTCTCGTTGAAACATACGCACGTTCTCGATCGCGATCACCGCCTGATCGGCGAAGGTCTCCGCGAGCGCGACTTCCTTGGCCGCAAACTCGCCGGCCTCAGCGCGCAGGATCAGCAGGCAGCCCATGGCCTTGCCT
>Ga0209706_10001310_pt1 | contig 14107 bp, 12 predicted proteins | sample PPLLaktember2015_6_FD_187263 | JGI IMG/M metagenome (GOLD analysis project Ga0209706, IMG submission 187263) | Freshwater sediment microbial communities from Prairie Pothole Lake near Jamestown, North Dakota, USA - PPLs Lake P8 Core (1) Depth... | ecosystem: Environmental > Aquatic > Freshwater...
GGCCGCGGTCGGCCTCTCCGCCAGGATCGAGAGCGAGATCCGCCAGCTCGCCGACCAGGACGCCGCCGGGTTCAGGTCCGATTTCGGCATCGAGACGAGCGCCCTCGACCGCCTCATCGCCACGGCCTACAGGATGATGGGCCTCATCTCCTTCTTCACCGTCGGCGGCGACGAGGTCAAGGCCTGGACGGTGAACGACGGGACGGTCGCCACGCGGGCCGCCGGCGTCATCCACTCCGATATCGAACGCGGCTTCATCCGGGCCGAGGTCGTCTCCTACGAGCACTTCGTCGTCCGGGGCGACATCGCCGGCTGCCGGACCGACGGGACGCTCCGGCTCGAGGGCAAGACCTACCCGGTCAGGGACGGCGACATCATCAACTTCCGCTTCGCGGTCTGACCTCTCCCCTATCTTCCGGCTTGACTTTGGAGGCCGGGAAAAACACAATAGGGCGGAATTCCCATGGCCGTCGTCATATTTGCCGTCCTGGCCGTCCTGTGCGCCGGCGCGGTCACGGCCATGATCCTGTCCCGCAACCAGGCTCACAACGCCCTCTTCCTCGTTCTGGCCTTCTCCAGCCTGGGCGGGATCTTCGGCCTCCTCGACGCGCCCTTCGCGGCGGCGGTCCAGGTCCTGGTCTATGCCGGGGCCATCATGGTCCTCTTCCTCTTCGCCATCATGATGTTCAACCTGCGCCAGCCCCTGCCGCCCGAGAGGCGGCGGGTCCGGACCTATCTGGCTGCCGTTCTCGCCCTCGTCCTCCTGGCCGAGCTCGTTCTCGCGGGACGGCGGGCCCTGGCGGGCGGAGGCGCGGAAGCCCTTCCGTCCGGGGGCGCGATCGCCGATCTCGGCCGGCTCCTGTTCACCGACTACCTCTATGCCTTCGAGATCACGTCGCTTCTCATCGTGGCCGCCCTCGTCGGCGCGCTGGCCCTGGCCGGGAAGAAGGAGAGCGAGTGATCCCCCCGGCGGCCTTCTTCGTTCTGGCCGTCGTCCTCTTCGTCCTCGGCATCGTCGCCTTCTTCGTCAAGAAAGACCTCCTGACCCAGTTCATGGCCGTCGAGGTCATGCTCAATGCCGGAAACCTCGCCGTGCTGGCCCTGGCCAAGGCCTCCGGACGGCCGGACGGCCAGGCCGTGGTCCTCTTTATCATCACCGTGGCCGCGGCCGAGGCGGTCATCGGATTGGCCATCATCGTCCTCATCTTCCGTCAGAGGAAATCTATCCGGACCGACGACCTCCGGGACCTGAAGGGATAGCATGGCCCGGTACTTCTGGCTCATCCCTCTCTTGCCCGGGGCCAGCGCTTTCGTCCTGCTGCTTTTCGGCCGCAGGCTCGCCCGGAGGTGGGTCGCCTGGCAGGCTTCCGCGGCCGTCTTCCTGTCGTTCGCCCTGACTTTAGCGGCTCTGGCCAGGCTCACGTCCGCCGGCGGCGGGGCCGCTCCCCTGTCCAAGACGCTTCTGCCGTGGATCGCGAGCGGAGCGTTCAGCGCGTCCGTCGCGTTCACCTTCGATGAGCTCGCGGCCGTCATGGCCGTGGTGGTCACCGGCGTGGGGTTTCTCATCCACGTCTATTCCACCGCCTACATGGCGGATGACCGGGCCTATGCCCGCTATTTCGCCTTCCTGAACCTCTTCACCTTCTTCATGCTCGTGCTGGTCATGGCCTCGGACATCGTGCTCATGTTCGTCGGCTGGGAGGGGGTTGGTCTCTGCTCCTACCTCCTGATCGGGTTCTGGTTCGACCGGCCGGCCGCGTCCAAGGCGGGAATGAAGGCTTTCCTCGTCAACAGGGTCGGCGACGCGGCCTTCATCATCGGCATCCTCATCCTCCTGGCGAACGTCGGGAGCTCGAGCTTCGCCGCGATCAACGCCGCCCCCGGCTCGGGGCTCCTCGGCCCGGGGCTGGTGACCCTCATCGCCATCCTTCTCTTCGTCGGGGCCACGGGGAAATCGGCCCAGATCCCGCTCTACGTCTGGCTTCCGGACGCTATGGAAGGGCCCACGCCGGTTTCCGCCCTCATCCACGCGGCGACCATGGTCACGGCCGGCGTCTACATGGTCTGCCGCCTGAGCGGATTGTACACGGCGTCCCCCGCGGCGGCTTCGGTCGTCGCCTGGGTCGGAGCGGTCACGGCCGTTTATGCCGCGACGATGGCCCTCGTCCAGCATGACATCAAGCGGGTCCTGGCCTATTCCACGATCTCCCAGATCGGCTATATGTTCGTGGGCTGCGGCGTCGGCGCCTACGCCGCCGGGATGTTCCACCTCCTGACCCACGCCTTCTTCAAGAGCCTGCTCTTCCTGGCCGCGGGCAGCGTCATCCACGCGCTCGGCGGCGAGCAGGACATGCGGCGCATGGGCGGTTTGCGGAAACGCCTCCCGGTGACTTTTCCCGTTTTCCTGGTCGGGGCCTTGGCCATCTCGGGGATCCCCTTCCTGTCCGGGTTCTTTTCGAAGGACGCCATCCTGACGGGCGCCTTCGCCGGCGGGCACTATGCCGTCTATGCTCTGGGCTTGGCCGCCGCCGTGATGACGGCCTTCTACATGTTCCGGCTCGTCTACGTCACCTTCTACGGCTCGGAGCGGACTTCGCTCGCGCCGGGCGCTCATATCCATGAATCGCCGAGGGCCATGACCGTCCCTCTGGTCATCCTGGCGGTCCTCTCGGCCCTCGCCGGCTTGATCGGCCTGCCGGTCCTTTTCGGCGAGCGGGCCAATGTCTTCGGCCGCTTCCTCGAGAGCTCCTTCGCCGCGGCCGCCCATCACCTCGCGCCGGCGACCGAGATCGTCCTCATCCTCGCGGCCACCGCCTCGGCCCTGCTCGGGCTCGGCCTGGCCTTCCTGCTCTACAGGCGCTCCCCCGGGATCCCGGCGCGGCTGGCCGGCCGCTTCCCGGGGATCTACAAACTCCTCCTCGGCAAGTATTACGTCGACGAGGCCTATGACGCGGTCATCGTCCGGCCCCTTGTCCGCGGGGCCGAAGCGGTCTACGAGAACTTTGACCTCAAGGTCGTCGACGGGGCGCTCAACGGGTCGGCGTCGGCCGCGAGCGGGGCCGGCAGAGGCCTGAACGTCCTCCAAAGCGGACTCGTCCGTGATTACGCCCTGGCCTTTCTCCTCGGGGCGATCATCTTCGTGGGGTTCCTGCTGCTATGAACACCCTGGCCTCCGGGATCCCCATCGTCTCCCTCGTCACCTTCCTGCCTCTCGCCGGAGCCGTGCTTCTCGTCTTCATCCGGGGAGGGTCGGCGAGGACCGTTCGGGTCGTGGCCCTGGCCATATCGCTCCTGACTCTGGCGCTCTCACTCGTCCTTTTCGCCGGGTACAGCGGCGCCTCGGGCCTCCCGGAGCTCGTCGAAAAGGCGGCCTGGCTCGGCCGCGGGCTCGACTACCACGTCGGCGTCGACGGCATCAGCCTCTTTTTGATTCTGCTGGCGGCGTTCCTGACCCCCCTTGCCCTCCTGTCCTCCTGGAAGGCCGTCGACGACAGGGTCAAGGAATTCTCGCTCTTCATGCTCCTGCTCGAAACGGGCGTCATCGGCGTCTTCGTCTCCCTGAACCTCTTCCTTTTCTACGTCTTTTGGGAGGCCATGCTCATCCCGATGTATTTCCTCATCGGCATCTGGGGAGGCCGCCGCCGGATCTACGCGACCATGAAGTTCGTCCTCTTCACCATGTTCGGCAGCCTGCTCATGCTGGTGGCGATCTTCGTCCTCCAGGCCGCCTATTTCCGGGCGACGGGCGCCTATTCCCTCACCATCGCCGACCTGGCCGCGACGTCCTTCGCTCCCGGCCTGCAGACGTGGCTCTTCCTCGCGTTCTGCCTGGCCTTCGCCATCAAGATCCCTCTCTTCCCGCTCCACACCTGGCTGCCCGACGCCCACGTCGAAGCGCCGACCGCCGGATCGGTCCTGCTGGCCGCCATCCTGCTGAAGATGGGCGCCTACGGTTTCGTCCGGCTGGGCATCCCGATATTCCCCCAGGCCGCGGCCGCGTTCGCCCCGGCCCTGTCGATCGTGGCCGTCGTCGGCATCATCTACGGCGGCCTGATGGCCCTTGTCCAGAAGGACATGAAATCGCTCGTCGCTTATTCGAGCGTCAGCCACATGGGCCTGATCATGCTGGCCGTCTTCTCGCTCAACTTCGAGGCGACTGAAGGCGCCCTCTACCAGATGCTCAACCACGGGATCAGCACGGGGGCGCTGTTCCTCTGCGTCGGGGTCCTCTACGAGCGGACGCATACGCGGCTCATCGCCGACTACGGCGGCGTCGCGGCCCGCATGCCGGTCTTCGCCGGCGTGTTCCTCGTCGCCATGCTCTCGTCAGCCGGGCTGCCGGGCCTCAACGGGTTCGTCGGGGAGATCCTTTGCTTCTTCGGCATCTTCGCCGCGAACAAGGTCCTGGCCGCGCTCGGCGTCTCGACGGTCATCCTCTCGGCCGCCTATCTCCTCTGGCTTTACCGGAGGATCATGCACGGCCCGGTCACGGACCCCGCGGACACGAGATTCCGCGACCTCGACCGGCGCGAGCTGGCGACCCTGGCGCCGCTCGTCGTCCTCATGGTCCTCATGGGTCTCTTCCCGGGCCCGATCCTGAGGAAGATGGACGCGTCGGTCTCGCGGTACATCGAATCCCTCAAAGCCAAGCCCCCCATCGCCATGACGATCGAGGGGCCCGCCCTGACCACCCGGGCGCCGGAGCCCGCGGCGGAGCCGGAGCCCTGACATGACGATCCTGGCTCTGGCCCCCCTCATCGCCGTCGTCGCGGGCGCTCTCGCCGCGCTGCTACTCGAGGCGTTCCTGAAGCGGAAGGACCACGAGATCCCCGCCGCCGCGGCGGTCATCGCGCTCTTCGCGGCCGGCTTCTTCATCGTCCGCTCGTGGGGGCTCGAACTGGGTTATTTCGGCGGGCGGCTCTCGCTAGACCCCCTGGCCCTGTTCCTGATGGCCGTTTTCGTCGTCTTGGCCGCCCTGGTCATCCTGATGAGCCTCGTCTATGCCCCGCGCCGGGACATCAACCTCGGGCAGCTCTGCGGCCTCCTGCTTTTCGCCGTGGCCGGGCTGATGGTCATGGTTTCGTCGACCGACTGGCTCGTCGTCTTTCTCGGGCTCGAGGTCCTTTCGGTCGCCTCCTACGCCCTGGCCGGGCTCCGGAGGAACGACCGGGCCTCGTCGGAGGCGGCGGCCAAGTACTTCCTCATGGGCAGCTTCGCCGGGGCCTTCTTCGTCTTCGGCCTGGCCCTTCTCTTCGGCGCTTCTGGCAGCCTGGATCTCGCGTCCGGTCTCGCCGGGGGCGGGACGGCGCCCGGCTTGCCCGCGGCCGCCGTCGCCGGCCTGGGCTTGATCATCGCCGCGTTCTTCTTCAAGATCGCCATCGCGCCTTTTCACATGTGGGCCCCCGACGCATACGAAGGGGCCCCGACGCCGGTCACGGCCTTCCTGACGATCGGGCCTAAGGCCGCGGGATTCGCCGTTCTTCTCCGGGCCGTGTCCCCCCTCCTGGACAGAGGCGGCGCCGCGTCCGTTCTGGGGCCGGGGATAAGCGTCGCCGCCGTGCTGACCATGTTCTGGGGCAATCTGGCCGCTCTGCGCCAGAAAAGCGTCAAGCGGCTCCTGGCCTATTCGGCCATCGCCCATTCGGGCTATCTCCTCGTCGCCGTCGTCTCCGGGGACGCCCCGGGTCTTGTCTTCTACCTCATCGCCTACCTGTTCATGAACGCCGGGGCTTTCGGCGTTCTGGCCGCCCTGTCCGGGAAGGGCGAAGAGCGAGTCTCCTTCGCCGATCTCGCCGGCTTGGGCCGCCGGCAGCCCTGGCTGGCGGCCAGCCTGGCCGTGTTCCTCTTGTCTCTAGCCGGATTCCCGCCGACGGCCGGATTCCTGTCCAAGTTCTACGTTTTCAGCACGGCCGTCGCGAAAGGGCATGTCCTGCTGGCCGTCGCGGCCGTCCTGGCCAGCCTCATCTCGGTCGCCTACTACCTGAAGGTCGTCGTCGCGATGTACATGCAGGAGCCGGAGACCGAAGCCGCCCTCGAGGGGGAGGATCCGGCGCTCTGGCTGGTCATCTTCCTGTGCCTCTTCGGCGTCGTCCAGCTGGGCTTGTGGCCCGGCAATCTCCTGACCCTTATCCGCCAAGCCCTTTCGGTGCCCTTCTAGCCTCGACCCGCCCGCTAGTTCAAGCGTGGGTCATTCAAATCGCGGTCCTGACCAGAGGTCGAAAATATCCGCTCAAACAGGAATCGTACCGGCGGACAGAATGGCCTCTGAATCCGGGATAGCGGCTCAATTCCATCTGACTGGAGCCTTCAAGTCGCCGGAAGGCTGGAATCCCGCCTTTTTCCGGAGTGGATTGCAATTTTCCCGTCATTCTGATCATATGGAAATATTCTGGCATGAAAACGGCTTTAAGATAATGGGCTTCTATGGGCTCTGGCTTGCCGTCCGATAGCGGCTCACGGGCTGGCGGTCATGAATGAGGCGAGGAACCCGGCCTTTTCTCGACGAACGATGAAGATCCTGGTCATCCTCAATTCCCTTTCGGGCAATGGCCCTTCCCGTGAGGGAGAAAGTAGGGCTGAAGAAATCGCTGACACATTCCGGGCTGTAGGTATCGATGCCCAGGTCAAATCCCCCGAAATCACCGACTTCAGCGCGTTTATGAAGCAGGTCGAAATGTCCCATTTCGACGCTGTGGTCGCAGCGGGCGGGGACGGCACCATAGGCACGGTGGCCGGGGCGCTGGCCGGCACGTCCACCCCTTTGGGCATTCTGCCGCTGGGCACGTTGAACCACCTCGCCAAGGACCTGAAGATCCCTTTCGACTTGAAAGAGGCGGTCCTCACGATTGCGGCAGGCAAGACCCGCGAGATCGACGTCGGAGAAGTCAACGGCCACATCTTTGTCAACAATTCATCGATCGGGCTCTATCCAAAGGCCGTACTCAGGCGAAACCAGGAGATCATTCGCTTGGGCCGCGGAAAATGGCCGGCCATGCTGGATGCCTCGATCCGCGTATTCTTGCGATTCCCCCTGGTGACCCTCAGGCTCGAGACTTCCGACGGCAGTCTGACGCGCACCACACCGTTCCTGTTCGTCGGCAACAATCGCTATGAGATGAAGCTCCTGCGCGTCGGCGACCGCCCGTCTTTGGAACGGGGGGAGCTTTGTACCTATCTCTTGAAGAACGCGAGCCGGCTCGCTCTACTGAGAATTCTGCTGCTGGGCCTCCTCGGCATCAAACGGGAAAAGGATTTTACCTTCATACTCTCCAAAGAGGTTCAAGTCCAAACGCGCCGCCGGCACATCACGGTAAGCGCAGACGGCCAGCTCATGACGCTCCAGACCCCCCTCAATTACCGGATCCGGCCCAAGGCCTTGCGCGTCTTTGCGCCGGAGACTGCAATGCCATGAGGATGATCGCGCACATTTCGGACCTCCATTTTGGGATGGAAGACGAACGGATCGCAGATCGATTGTTGGAGGATCTCAACGGAATCGATCCGAGCTTGGTCGTCATCAGCGGCGATCTGACCCAACGGGCTCGGAAGAGGCAATTCGAAGCCGCAGGCGCATTCATCCGGAAGATCACGGCGCCCTGTCTGGTGGTGCCGGGAAACCACGACATTCCCCTTTATGACGTCATTCGGCGCACCTTGATGCCGCTGCACCGGTACAGGCACTACATCACAGACGACCTGAACCCCGTCTTTGAAGATGACGAGCTGATCGTCCTTGGTGCCAATACGGCGCGGGCGGCAACTTTTAAGAACGGCAGAATCTCGGCCGCGCAGATCAAAATGCTGGCCGACCGGTTGTGCTCGGCCGGGAGCCATCTCTTCAAAGTGCTTGTCACCCATCACCCCTTCCTGCCTCCCCTGGATAATCCTTACGCAGCCTTGGTGGGACGGGGAGGCCTGGCGGCGGAAGCGCTCGAGCCCTGCGGCCTCGATCTGCTGTTGGCCGGACATTATCACCGAGGTTACATGGGAGATCTCCAAAGTCACGACATCACGGTCAAGCGATCGATCATCGTCGCACAGCCGGGCACGGCGATCTCCAAACGGACAAGAGGCGAGAGGAATTCTTATGACAGGATCATCATCGACCCGCCTGATATATGTTTCGATCGATACGCGTGGGATGGCCGCGGGTTTGTCAAAACGAAGACGACCTGCTACAAAAAAGTGGGCGGCGCCTGGCAGCTTCAACCCCAGGATATTTGCGGGACGAGGTCCCGACCGGCGGCGGCCTAATCCAGCGTTCGACCTGCCGTCTCGGGAATACCCGCCCAGAAAAGCGCCGCCGTCAGGAAGGCCGCGGCGATCATGAGGAACGAGAATCCGAATCCCCTCGTCTGGGCCAGGGAACCCACGGCGAACGGCGCGACGGCGCTGACGATGCGGCCGGTGTTGTAGGTGATCCCCTGAGCCGTGGCCCGGACGGCCGTCGGGTAGATCTCGGCGGTCAAGGCGCCGAAGCCGGTAAAATAGCCGGTCCCGAAGAAGGCGACGAACGGTCCCAGTGCGAGGAGGACCAGGGGCTCCCTCGTCCGAGAATAGAGGAGCATGAACGCCGCCGCGGCGACGAGGAAGGCCACATAGGATCTCTTCCTCCCGAGCCTGTCGCTGATGAAGCCGAAGCTGATGTAGCCCAGCCACATGCCGGCCTGCATGAAGATGACGAGGGCCGACATGGCCCGCGAGGTGAGGCCGATGCCGCCTTGGTCGGGGGCCATCGACAGGTAGGCCGGAAGCCAGAGATTGAATCCCCACCAGGCGAACATCGTGCAGGCGTTCATCAAGGTGATGAAGAGGGTCAGGCGCAGCCGCTTGCGTCCGAAGATCTCCCCGAAGCCGGCGCGGACCCTCGGCGCGGCCGCGCGGGCGGATTTCCAGATCTCGGGCTCCTTGACCCGCCTCTGGATCCAGAGGGTGAAGAAGGCCGGAAGGACGCCGACGAAAAAGACCCCCCGCCATCCCCAGACCGGCAGGATGAGCGCGGCCACGGCCGCCGCCGCGGCATAACCCACCGCCCATGAACTCTGGACGATCCCCAGGGCCTTGCCGCGGTGCTCGGCCGGCCAGGTCTCGGAGACGAGCGCGGCCCCGCTGGCCCACTCCCCGCCCATCCCCAGGCCGAGGAAGACGCGGAAGACGGCCAGCATGACCACGCCCGTGGCTAATCCGCAGGCCGCCGTGAAGACCGAGTAGATGACGATGGACGCCATCAGGGCCCGGCGCCGGCCGAACCGATCGGCGACGAGTCCGAAGACGAGCCCCCCGACGGCCGAGGCGACGAGGGTCAGGGAGCCGAGGAGGCCCGCTGTCGGCTTGCTCAGGCCCATGTCGGGCATCAGCGCGGCCAGGACCATGGCCCAGAGCATGACGTCGAAGGAGTCGAGCATCCAGCCGAACGAGGCGGCGACGAGGGCCCGGCGGGCGTCGGGGGAGGCTTCCTTCCACCAGGCGAAGCGGGCCATCATCGGATCTCCAGGCCGTTGAAACGCAAGAAGATGATGCAGCCGACCCCGTAGATGACCCACCCGATCAGAGCGACGAGCCGGCCCCCGGAGGCCGGGAAGGCCGCCCCGATGAGGAAGATCAGGAGGGCGGCGCCGGCGATAACGGCCCTCGCCTTGACCGTTTCGGCCACGATGAAGGCCCAAACGCCGAAGATGACGGCAATCCCGATCCCGATGGCCGTATAGGGGATCTGAGGGACCATGGCACCGCTTATAGCACAAAACCGGCCGCGGCGGGTAGGACCCTCTCGGGTCAGTGCAGCAGATAGAGCAGCACGAGGTTGACCAGGAAGATCAGGATGATGCCGAAGGAGTCCCAGGCCCAGATGAACAGCTTCTTCTCGGCATTGTAGATCAGGCCGGCGATCGCCAATCCGGTCATGGCTACGGCCAGGAGCGTGGGGACCAAGTTCAGGTCCTGGACGAAGGAGAGGATCGGCCCTTTGAAATAGAACACGTCTTCGATGGCCAGGATGAACATGTTGAAGATGTTGCTGCCGAAGATGTTGCCCACCGCCATATCCACGGCCCCGATCTTCATCGCGGCCAGGCAGACCGTCATCTCCGGAAGCGAGGTCGAGATGGCCACGAAGATATTGCCGACGAAGGTCTGTCCGAGCCCGGTCATCTCGGCGATGCGCTCGGCGATCGAGGGCAGGAAGACGGCGGCGCCGACGACGACTGCCGCGTGCAGGGCATATCGGAGAATGGCCGCGCCCAGCGTCAGCGCGGAGGCCTCGCGATCCACGACCAGGCCCGCCGCCGCCGAGGTCGAGCGTCTCTTCTCGAATTTGAAGGCCATGCGCATGGTCCCCAGATAACCGAGCGCGATGAGCGGTGTATAGAGGCCCACCCACCCCAGCCCCGGCAGCTGGGCGCCTAGAAAGAGGCTCAGAGAGACCCCGCCGAGGAAGAGGATGGACATCCCCGCCGACAGGATGTTGGCCTGGTTGACCTTGGAGGACAGGGGAACTTTGCGGGACAGGGTGTCGAGGATGCCGAGGATGAAGACGTTGAAAACGCAGCTGCCGAGGATGTTGCCGACGGCGATATCGGGGAGGTTCGAGGCGACGGCGCTGAGGCCCGTGGCCAGCTCGGGGAGGGACGTCACCCCGGCCATGAGGACCAGGCCCAGCCAGAGGCGGCTGAGACCCGACTTTTCCGAGATGATGTCCCCGTAGCGTGTCAGCCTTGTGCCCGAGAAGACGATGAGGGCGGTGACCCCCAAGAATTCGAGCCAGACGAGCATGCTGTGACCTCCTTCGAATACCGTAAGAAGAACGGCCGGAGCGGGTCGTAAGCCGGATCCTGTCCCCGCTTGCGCGGGCGACGGTCATTTGTCTAGTCCCGGGATTGCTCCCGGGATCCAGCGGCCGACCCGCCCCCTGGGACGGGCCATCCCAAAATGGGGCTCGTTTGGCCTTGCTCCGGATGGGGTTTGCCCTGCCCCCGGCGTCGCCGCCGGGGCGGTGAGCTCTTACCTCGCCATTTCACCCTTGCTCCCCGGAACGCTTGCGCGCCCCGGAGGGCGGTGTGTTTTCTGTGGCACTTTCCCCCGGTCGCCCGGAGTCGCTGTTAGCGACCATCCTGCCCTTCGGAGTCCGGACTTTCCTCCTCTCCCCCCTCGCGGGAAGGAGAGGCGACCGTCTCGCCCACTCCGGCCGTTATCTTTATACAGTATTGCTCGAGTTAAGGAAAGGATAGGAAACGTCCGGCCGGAAATTGCCGTATTCCCTCTTGAACCGCGTACAGGGCCCAGACGCCCGGAAATCAGGCCAACGTCCGAACGGACCTTTCCCGGCCCCATTGGCGGGTCTTGGCCATGGCGATGAACGCGGCCTTATCGTCGGCGTCCACGACGCCTGCGTCCCGGCCGATATTCGCTTTTTTCAAAAGGGCCTGACCGCCCTTGTTAACCGCGATGGCCTTGAGATGGCCGTAGGCGTCACGCACGAAATCGATCGCGGCGCTTTCCGACGACAGCGCCTTGGCGCCCTCGTCGGAGAGGATGACCGCAACAGCGTCGAAAAGCACGGAGGGCGTTCCGGCCAGCTGTCCGTCGGCCGACATGATCGAGTTGTCGGCCAGCTTCGCACCCGCGACTTTGGGCGCGACGATCTTCACGGAGGCCCCTGCCTCGATCGCGGCCTTTTTGATCTTCGCGATGGCCGCGCCGTCCGAACCGTCGGCGATCAAGACGCCGACCGACCGCCCCATCAGCGTCGCCTTCATCTTGCCGATGATCTGCAGGGCGGGCGAAGGAGCCAGCCTTTGTACGGGCGCCGCCGGAGCCGGGGCCTCCGGTAGTTTTTTCAAGCCCAGACCCGCGGCAACACGGTTCGCCAGGTCTTTATCTATGTGCCGTAGATGTCCGACCATCGCCTCGCGGACGTGCACATGTTCAACTTTCGAAAGCTCGAACACCAGCGCCGAGGCGATGTGGGCCTGCTCATGGACGGTCTGGCTGATATAGAACTGCTTCGCCTGGCTGTAGTGGTCGGCGAAGGCGGCGATACGGATGCGGCCCTTCTCTCCGGCTTCGGGCACGACCGCGCTGCGAAAGCCGCCGACCGGCATCTCGCGCGGCGAGTCCTCGGACAGGGAGTTTGGTTCGTAGGCGACTCGGCCCGACGGCTGCGCCATCTGCATGTGGCCGTCTCGCTGGTGGTTGTCGAACGGGCATTTGGGCGCGTTGATGGGAATCTGGTGGAAATTGGGCGATCCCAGTCGCGATAGCTGGGTGTCCTGATAGGAGAATAAGCGGCCCTGCAGAAGCGGATCATTGGAAAAATCGATGCCCGGCACGATATTGGCGGGGCAGTAGGCGACCTGTTCGGTTTCCGCGAAGAAATTATTCGGCCATCGGTTTAGCACCATGCGGCCGATCACTTTCAAGGGCACCAGTTCTTCGGGGATCAGCTTGGTCGCATCCAGATGATCGAAGGGGAATCGGGCCGCCTCCTCCTCCGTGAATATCTGAACCGCGAATTCCCACTCCGGATAATTTCCCGCCGTGATGGCCTCGAACATATCGCGGCGGTGGAAGTCCGGGTCAGCGCCGCTGATCTTGACGGTCTCGTCCCAAATGGTGGACTGTAGGCCAAGCTTGGGGCGCCAGTGGAATTTGACGAAGGTGGATTCGCCGGCTTTATTGATCAACCGGAAGCTATGCACGCCGAAGGCCTCGATCATTCGCAGGGACCGCGGGAGCGTGCGGTCGGACATAATCCACATGACCATGTGCATGGATTCGGGCGTGAGCGAAATGTAATCCCAAAACGTGTCATGGGCCGTGGCGGACTGCGGAAAGCCGCGGTCGGGCTCCATTTTGACTGCGTGGATGAGATCGGGGAACTTTATGGCATCCTGGATGAAAAAAACCGGGATATTGTTGCCGACGAGGTCCCAGTTGCCTTCCTTCGTGTAAAACTTGACGGCGAATCCCCGGACATCGCGCGGCGTATCGATAGAACCCGCGCCGCCCGCGACCGTCGAGATCCGGGCGAATACGGGGGTCTTCTCCCCCACTTCCGTGAGGATCTTCGCCGTGGTGTACCGTTTGAGCGAGGCCGTCAGCTCGAAGAAACCGTGCACGCCGGTCGCTCGCGCGTGGACGATTCGCTCTGGAATCCTCTCGTGATCGAAGTGCGTGATCTTCTCCCGCAGGGCGAAATCCTCCAGCAGCGTCGGTCCGCTCGGGCTGCCCCGGAGTGAGTTCTGATTGTCGGAGACGACGACGCCCTGGTTCGTGGTGAGCGGAGGATGGCTCCCTCCGGCGATCTGGTGCAGCTCGCCTCCCGCGGCCGGCTTCGCGCCTCCGCCGGGGCCTCTCGCCGCTGCCTGTCTAAGCTTTCGGGAACCGTCTTTGACGGATTTGCCGGTAGCACCCATGGTCAACCTCCTCTCTGTGAATCTCTAATAATGCGTTTTATAAAGGCATAGCAAGACGATCCGGCAAAGCGACCGACGCCCCGATCTTCGAGCCGCGCGTTCGCCTGAAAAATCCGTTCCGGAAATCCATGAGCGTCGAATGACCTTCCGGGTTGCTTGCGATCGGCTGCTATTTGCTCGACCGGCCCAGGAAAAAGCCGAGGATGAGAAAGCCGATCGCTGTTCCGCCGAGATACGGCCAAGGATGCTGGCGCACGCTTTCGTCCGATCTTGAGGCCAGGTCCTTTACCTTATCGATGCCATGCTCGTAGGCTTCCCGCCCTTGTTTCTGCAATCCCTCGGCCACTTCGCCGAGCACCGATTTCAGGCTGCCGTACTTTTCTGAGACCAGATTCTGCAACTCGTCCTTCTTGTCCTTGGCCACCTCTTCGAGAAGCTCTAGCGCTTCGCTGATCTTTTTAGCATCCGATTTTTCCGCCATTATAACCTCCTGTCTTTCAACTCATCAGCCTCGCCAGTCGGCCCTCAAGATCTCCCGCTCCGCCTCGGGAGAAGCGAGGGCTTGGACCCCATGGGTTGCGGTCTCCTCAATCGACTCCTGTAAATGCACTTTTCGTGCCAGCATCCCTGGCCCATACCCCCGGATATCTGTCCTTTGCGGCAGGAAGCATTCCTGCCTTTGAAGAAAGACCGGG
>Ga0209706_10001311_pt1 | contig 14102 bp, 5 predicted proteins | sample PPLLaktember2015_6_FD_187263 | JGI IMG/M metagenome (GOLD analysis project Ga0209706, IMG submission 187263) | Freshwater sediment microbial communities from Prairie Pothole Lake near Jamestown, North Dakota, USA - PPLs Lake P8 Core (1) Depth... | ecosystem: Environmental > Aquatic > Freshwater...
ACACTGGAGCAGTTTCGCAAGGATCGCATCGAGGTGAAGGCCGAGGTCGAAGTAGTGCAGGGTGTGTCGGATTTTGCCGAGGGCATCGGCAACATCGGCTCGACCTGGAAATTCGAGCCGTCGCAGAACGTCAAGGCCGTGACCGTGAGCGGCGTGGCACCGACCGCCGAGAACCTGCGCAGCAAGCGCTACCCGTTTTACCAGGAGCAGTCGATCGTCACGCACGGCGAGCTGTCGGCCCCGCTCGCGAACATGATCCGCGAAGTGCAAACCGGGCAGGACTTCCGTGCCGTGGCTAAAAAATATGAACTGCTGCCGCTGACGCCGACGACTCCGTGATCGCACCGCGCACTTATCGCTTCCGGCTGGTGTTCTACATCGGCGTGCTGCTGCTGTTCCTGGTGACGGCGCTGGTGCTGACATACCATTCCAGCAACGCCCTGGTGCTCAAGGAAGCGGAAAACAACGCCGCGCGTCTTGCGCAACAGATCGAAGGACATCTCAAGATCGAGGCCCGTGACCTGGCCGAGCGCGCCAAGATGATGCGCGACAACACTGGATTCACCGGTTACCTGTACATCGCCATTACGCTCGGGACCGATCCGGGCGCGATGCGCGAACTCTATCAGCGCCAGTTCGGCTGGCTGCAGATTAATCGCTCCGTCATCCTGTCGCGCTCCGGTCGGGCACTCATCGGAGCGGAGCACGCCGATCTGCGGGCGGCGCTGATCCAGCGCGGGCTGGTGAAAGGCGCCGAAGAGCATCAGTTCTATCACGAGGGTCAACGTGGGCTGGAGATTGTCGCCACGTCGCCGATCAGCTACCGATCGCAATCGCTGGGCGTGATCGCGGTGACCCGGACGATCGATGCGGCGTGGATGAAGGTCGCGCGCCAGATGAGCGGCGGGCAACTGTTCCTGGTCAAGGACGGGCGCATCGTGCTCAACACGACCGCGGAGGGGGGCGCTGGACAGGACTTCAAACCATCCAGCGACCGTGTTGTGGTCGATGGCGAGTCTTATCTGGTGCGGCGCGTGACCATCGGCGGCGATGCGCAACTGCCGCAGTTGTGGTTTGCGTTGTCGCAACAGGAACTGACCGCGCACCTGCACATGCAGCGCACCCGCATGCTGATGCTGGTCCTTGCGGGCTGCCTCGGCGGGCTGATCATCGGCTTCATGATGCTCAGGAACTTCAACGCGCCGTTGAGCCGCTTGGTAAAACTGACTGAAGAGGTGGGCGCCGGGCGCCTGCCGGAGATTCCTCGCGGTCCGTCGCACGACGAGATCGGTTATCTGACCAACCGATTCTCGGAGATGGTGACGCGCCTGCGTGAACAGCAGGACGAGGTAAAGCGCGCACAGACCCAGCTGGAACACGAGGCCACCACCGACTCGCTCACCGGTTTCTACAATCGCCGTTATCTCTACAATATCTTCCCCAAGCTTTGGTCGGAGGCGATGCGCAACAACAAGAACCAGACGTTGATCATCGTCGACATCGACCACTTCAAGAAGGTTAACGACCGGTATGGTCATCAGGTGGGGGATCGTGTGCTGCTGCACTTCGCCAGGGTGCTGAGAGACAACTGCCGGGTGAGCGATTTCCTGTTCCGGCTCGGTGGCGAGGAATTTCTGGTTCTCACCAGCGGCGACAACGAGGGCGGCATGCATGTCGCCGAAAAAATCCGCGTCGCACTCGAGCGTGACGCCTACAGCGACGACGAGCGCAGCGTCCCCCTGACCGCCAGTTTTGGCGTCGCCCAGGCCAATACCAGCGATGGCGTGGATGGCCTGAGCAGGATGTTGCAGCGTGCCGACCAGGCCCTGTATGCGGCCAAAAACGGCGGGCGCAATCGCGTGGTGGTCTGGTATCCAAAACGCGAGATCGCCTGACGACATCGCTGGGCGACGCCACGGAATGGTTTGGGGCCCCGCCTACCTTCTAGCATCTGGTGACCCGGCACTTTGCGGCCGGAAAAAAACCGGAGCGGTACGCTGGACTGGCGAAAGTCCGGAATGCCGCCGATCGGCGGCGACGCAACTACCCCAGCAGATTCCGCAGGTGCGCCACATGCGCCGCGCCGCGTTCCTGCTTCTGCTCAGGATTTACGCTGCTGCCTTTGCCTTCCCATTGCAGGTCATCGGCCGGCAACTCGCTCAGGAAACGGCTTGGCTCGCATTGCACGACTTCGCCGTAGCGCTTGCGTTGCTTGGCATAGGTAAACGCGAGGGTTTTCTTCGCACGCGTGATGCCGACATAGGCGAGACGGCGCTCTTCCTCGACAGCGCTGTCCGCGTTCGCGTCACCAGCCTCGATGCTGGAGCGGTGCGGCAGCAGGCCTTCTTCCATGCCGACGATGAACACGTGCGGGAACTCCAGGCCCTTGGCGGCGTGCAGGGTCATGAGCGACACCTGATCGGATTGATTCTCGTCGTCTTCGTTATCGAGCATGCCGATGAGTGACAGGCGCGCCACCAGCTCGGCAAAGGTGGATGGTTCGTCCTGCTGTTCCTGTTTGGCGAGGCGCGTGAGCCAGCCGGTGAGTTCGAGCACGTTTTCCATGCGCTTCTCGGCGGCTTCGAGGTTGTCGCAGGTTTCCTTCAGCCAGGTGTCGTAGGCTATGTCTGCGAGCAGGCTGCGCAGGACGGTGGCCGGCTCCTCTTCCCTGGCGCGGTCGGCCAAGTCCGAGAGCCAGACGCAAAAGCGCTTGAGGGAAGCCAGTTGCCGGTCGCTGAGGTGCTGGGCAAGACCCAGCTCGAAGGACGCCGCAAACAGGCTTAAGCTCCGGCCCTGGGCATAGGCCGAGAGCTTTTCGAGCGTGGCCGCGCCGATTTCGCGGCGCGGCGTGTTGACCACGCGCAGGAAGGCACTGTCGTTGTCCGGGTTCGCCAGCAGCTTGAGGTAGGCCATGATGTCGCGCACCTCGGTGCGCTCGAAGAACGACAGCCCGCCGCTGAGATAATATGGGATGCGCTGTTCGCGCAGCACCCGCTCGAACAGTCGCGCCTGATGGTTGCCGCGGTACAGGATCGCGTAATCGCGGTGGTCGGTGTTGTGCATGAACTTGTGGTGCATCAGTTCCGACACCACGCGCTCGGCCTCGTGCTCGTCGTCGCGGCAGGCCAGCACCCTGACCGGATCGCCGAAGCCGTGTTCGCTCCACAGGCGTTTCTCGAACAGGTGCGGGTTATTGGCGATCAGCTGATTGGCGGCCTTGAGGATGCGGCCGCTGCAACGGTAATTCTGTTCGAGCTTGATGACCTTGAGAGTGGGAAAGTCGTCCTTGAGCTGGTGCAGGTTCTCGGGGCGCGCGCCGCGCCAGGCGTACACCGACTGATCGTCGTCGCCGACCACCGTGAGCGCACCGCCACTGCCGACCAGTAGCTTCACCAGTTCGTACTGGCCGGCGTTCGTGTCCTGATACTCGTCCACCAGCAGATAGCGCACCTGCGTCTGCCAGCGTTCGCGCACCTCGGGATGCCCGCGCAGCATATGCACCGGTTGCAGGATGAGGTCGTCGAAGTCGAGCGCATTAAAGGCCTTGAGGCTGCGCTGGTATTCGGCGTACACGCGCGCCGCCGTGGAGAGCAGGGTGTCGCCGTCGCTACCGATGGCCGCCTGCTCGGGGCTGAGCAGCGCGTTCTTCCACGCCGAGATCTGCCACTGCACGGATTCCGGCGTGATACCTTTGTGTCCGCGCAGGCTCTCGCGAATGAGATTGAGGCTGTCTTCGGAATCGTGGATCGAAAAGCCCGGCTTGTAGCCGCTCGCCGCGAGTTCCTTGCGAAGGATGGTGAGGCCGAGGGTATGGAAGGTCGAGATCGCAAGACCCTTGGCGTCCGTGCCTTTGAGCAGCGCGGTCACGCGCGTTTTCATTTCACGCGCCGCCTTGTTGGTAAAAGTGACGGCGGCAATACGCGTTGGCTGAATGCCGCATTCTTGAATGAGCCAAGCGATCTTGCGCGTGATCACCGAAGTCTTGCCGCTGCCGGCGCCGGCCAGCACCAGCAACGGCCCGTCGATGAAATGTGCGGCTTCTTTCTGGCGGGCGTTGAGCTTGGTCACGGCGGCAGATAATAGGTGATGGGCCGTTATTGTAGCGGCCGGGGTCGCGTAGCCAAGGCTTGATTTTGTAGGCGTGATCGGGCAGGGCGTGGATGCTGGCGCGCTTGAGAGATTGCCGCCTTATGCATCCCGAACTCGCAACCTGCAGTACTCTGGAAAAAAATCTACGCGCAGCATCGTGTTGGCCTGATTTGAACAGGAATCTTGCCATGAAGAGGATCCGAATAAATAGGCCCCAAAGCCGAGATTTTTCGGTAAACTGGGTGCAGCGAAAAAAAAGTTGCTCATGATGCATGAAGTCGAAACACCGACATCATCGGTAGACGCCAGTCGGTTCCGCCAGAAGTTTTTTACACCGATCCAGAGACCTGTATAAATAAATGCCCACACCGGCCAAATCGCCCGTGACCGCGAATGACAAGGGCATTTACCACGCCCCTTGGGAAAAAGCGTTCGCCAGGGTATTGACTCCCTTCGAGGAATTCGTTCACCGCCAGACCACCTCCGGCCTGTTGCTGATGGCAACGGCTGTCTTGGCCCTGGTGCTGGCCAACAGCGGCCTGGCCGCGAGCTACCAGCACCTGGTCCATTTGCAGGCTGGCATCAGCATCGGAACCTGGGGGATAGAAAAGACCCTGCATCATTGGGTCAACGATGGATTGATGGCGCTGTTTTTCTTTGTCGTCGGTCTGGAACTCAAACGGGAAATACTCGTGGGTGAACTGGCAAGGCCGCGCCAAGCCGCCTTGCCGATCGTTGCCGCGATCGGCGGCATGGTGGTGCCGGCGCTGATCTATTTCGCCATGAACCCGGCGGGTGAAGCGGCGCGCGGCTGGGGCATTCCCATGGCGACCGACATCGCCTTCGCCATCGGCGCGCTGGTGTTGCTCGCCAGCCGGGTGCCCAAGGCGCTGATTACGTTCCTGGTGGCATTGGCGATCGTCGACGACCTGGGCGCCGTCGTCGTCATCGCCCTGTTTTATACCGAACGGCTGGTGCTGGAATGGCTGGCCGCCGCTGCTTTGATACTGGCGGTGCTCACGTTGTTCAATCTCGCCGGGATCCGCCGGATCGCGCCGTACTTCATTGCCGCCGTGCTGCTTTGGTATGCCCTGTTGCAATCCGGTGTCCATGCCACCCTGGCGGGGGTGCTGGGCGCCTTTACCGTGCCGGCCCGCCCGAAATACGATCCCGAGGTTTTCAGCCGACACGTCAAGACGCTGATCGCGCGCTTCGATGCCAGCCACGAAGCCGGCAAGAGCATCATGACCAATGACAAGCTGCAAACCGTGGTCCAGACACTGGAGAATGGCGTGCAGCAGGTTGAGACACCGCTACAGCGCCTGGAGCATATCTGGCATCTGCCGGTGGCGTTTCTGGTGATTCCGGTATTTGCCCTGTTCAACGCCGGCATCCCGCTCGAGTTCGGCACTCTGCGCGAAACGCTGTCGCATCCGATCACCCTGGGTGTCGGGCTGGGACTGGTCGTTGGCAAGTTCGTTGGCATCACCGGCGCGAGTTGGCTGGCACTGAAGCTGGGTATTGGTCAGCTTCCGGCCGGGACCCGTTTCAACCAGATTGCCGGCGTGTCACTGCTCGGCGGCATCGGCTTCACGATGGCGATCTTCATCGCCGAATTGGGGTTTGCCCAGCAAACCGAATACTTGCTGATGGCCAAGACCGGGATTCTTACCGCCTCGGTGCTTGCCGGCATGGCCGGCTTTGTCTGGTTGTATCTGGCCAGTGGGCGGCGGTAAGTGCGGTGGCCGACGTCTTCTATGAGACAGCGACTTTGCTACTGCTTACCTTCTCGCTGCCGGCCGTGCGCGCGGCCGCCAGCTGGGTGAGGAACCTGGCCGCCCAGCGATAGATGTTGTGCTCCTCGACTTGGAGCAACATGCGCTGCAGACGTGCGCGCCGTTCGTCGGCGCTCATCTCCAGGCCGAGGCGGATGGCATCGGCAAACTGCTCGGTGTCGTACGGATTGACGATCAGCGCGTCGGCCAGTTCGCGCGCCGCGCCGGCGAATTCCGACAACACCAGCACACCGTCGCCGAGGCCTTGCGCGGCGACGTACTCCTTGGCCACCAGGTTCATGCCGTCGTGCAGCGAACTCACGATGCACATCGGCGCCATGCGCAGGAAGGCGTGCACGGTCTGGGCGTCATGGTGCGCGATCAGGAAGTGGATCGGTTTCCAGTCGTCGGTCTGGTATTTCCAGTTGATCTCGTCGGCCAGCGCCTCGAGTCCGTCTAGGTGCTCGCGGTAACGCGGTATGTGCGTGCGGCTCGGCGCGCCGAGCTCGACGAGCGTGAAGCGTCCGCGGTACTGCGGATATTTCTCCAGCAGCCGGGCGACGGCGCGGAAGCGTTCCGGCAGGCCCTTGGTGTAGTCGATGCGATCCACGCCGACCGCCACGAAGGCGTCGCCGAGTTGGTGCTGTTCCCGCAGTCCGGCGATCTGTTGCGCCAGTTCTTCGCCTTCCGGCACGTGACGCTCCGACCAGGGCTGGACGCTGATCGGAAACGGCCGTACCAGCGTGCGGTTGCCGCGCAGCTCGACCGCGAAGTGGTCCCAGTCGAGTCGCGATTCGAGCACGCGATCCACGGTGTCGAGAAAGTTGTTGCCGTACTGTTGCAGGTGGAAGCCGAGCAGGTCGGCGCCGAGCATGCCGTCCAGAATCTCCGCGCCCCACGGGCAAATGCGGAATGCCTCCGAGTTTGGCCAGGGGATGTGCCAGAACAGTCCGACACGCAAGTCGGGACGCGCATCCTTGAGCATGCGCGGCACCAGCGCCAGTTGGTAATCCTGCACCAGCACCACCGCCTGGCCGTCGCCGACCTCCTCCAGCACCGCATCCGCGAACAGGCGGTTGGCATGGCGGTAGTGGTCCCAGTCCTCGGCGCGAAACACCGGGCGCTCGTGCGCGATGTGGCACAGTGGCCACAGACCCTCGTTCGAGAAGCCATAGTAGTAGCCCTGTTCCTCCTCACGCGTCAGCCACACGCGCCGGAGCGTGTAGCGCGCGTCATTGGGCGGCACCGTGAGCCGACCTTCGGCGTCACTCGTGGCGCGGTCGGCGTCGCCGGCGCCGTGCGCGATCCACACGCCGCCGCAGACCTGCAATACCGGATCGAGCGCGGTGACCAACCCGCCGGCCGGGACGATCGCGCGTGGCTTGCCGTCGCGCCACTGGTGCATGTACGGCTCGCGGTTGCTGACCACGATAAGCTGGTGAGCCTCGCCGAGCGCGGCAACCGCGTGCGCGCGCAACCGATCCGGCGTCCATACCTGTTCGCTGTGCAGTGCCGCCTCCGACAACGCCTTGCCGGTGGAACGCGCCGCGCGGAACGACGCCGCCAGCCGGTCCGATTCGCTGCGCAGCGGCCCCAGTGGCAGTCCGCGTGGCGGCGCCTCGGTGACGTTCTCGGTGCGCAGGCGTCGCATCCAGTCGGCGAGCTTGTGCAGCGGGCGCTCATAGGTGAACCAGGTGCTGCCCACCACCAGCGCCACCGCGAGCAGCGTGACGATCAGGACCCAGAAGGCAAACTGCGCAAGCCGCGCGAGCGCGCGGTCGTCGAGAAACGACACGTCGTGCGCGACGATCAGCACGCCCGTGGCCGGGCCCGAACCAGGCAGCGGTTGCAGCAGAACGTGGACGCGCATTCCGGTCACGCGCAGGAGCAGCGTGACTTCCTTGCCGGATCGCAGTGCCTCGCGTACCGCGCCGTCGAGTTTGCCGGCGAATTCCGTCACCGTCTTGCCCGCCGCAAGCAGCCGGCCATTGGCGCGAAACACCGCGTAACCGAGCAGTCGCTGGTAACCCTCGAGCCGTGGCCGTAGGGCCTGGCGCGCCTGGGTGTCCGGCAGTGTGAGCGCCTGTGCCGCGCGTTCGGAGAGCTGTTGTGCCAGGACGTGGGCGCGGCGTGTTACGTCTTCGAGGTCGATCTCGCGCTCGTTGTTCACCTGGTGCCAGGCGAACAGCCCCGTGACCAGGCCGATGATGGCGGCGATGAGCAGCCCCAGGCGCAGCGAGCGCGTGAGCTTCGGGCGGGTTGGATTGGCCATGTATCCCCTCCTGTGTTACCGGCCGTGCCAGGCGTGGCGTGGCTGACGCGGAGCGTGCGTGCCGGGTAGGCGAACTCGATGCCGCGCTAGCGCCGGCCGCGAAACAATGCGAGCCGCACAGCCGGCTGAATGTTCATGTAGACGTTATAATCGGCGTCGAGCACGAAGTACACCATCCCCAAGACCAGCGGCGAGTTGCCACTCCTTGCACGAAGCGCGTCAATGGCGGGCCATCTCGAGCGTGGCGGCGTCAATCTCGCGACGCGGCGAGTTGGCCACACGCAGGAAGGCACTTTCGTTGTCCGGATTCGCCAGCAGTTTTCAGTAAGTCATGATGTCGCGCACATCGCTGCGTTCGGGGAGCGACAGCCCACCGCTGAGATAATATGGGATGCGCTGCTCGCGCGATACCGCTCGAACTGCCGCCCAATTTGTTGTCATTGTCCGGCAGGTCAAATATAGCATGCTTGCTCCAATCGTCGGCGCTTATCTCCAGGCATCAACCAGTACACGCAGCACGTGACCCGGACAAAGTTCCGGTCGGGCGCCTACGCCGGAGGCCGCAACGCCATCGGTGCGGGGAGACTGTGTTCCGGGTGGCGCGGACGTTCGAGCATGTCCGGTAGACGGTCCCGCCGCCCAGCGACGGCACGCGCTGTGTTGCAGTGCGCGCCTTCCACACGGTTAGTGTCGCCGCGCTGTTGCGGCCTGCGCGCATCGGGTTTATGGTGTGCTCACACCGAGCGCCTGCAATAAAGTCGCAGGAAAACTTCGTGGCTGGCATCCTCGGTGCGCGTCTATTGCGGCCGGGACGCAAAGTGCAGCAACACAGAGGATGGATATGCCTCAGCTGAACATCGTGAATCTGCCGGAGGCGGAGGACACGGAGTCATGACGAAGCGCGAGGACGCAGAGTTTGTGTCGATTGCGGGGCGCCAGCGTGTGGCGATCGAGGCTGTTTCCCCGCAGCTGGATGGCGGCCGCTTTCCCATCAAACGCGTCGTGGGCGAGTCCGTGACGGTCGAGGCCGATGCCTTCACTGACGGCCACGATCGCATCGTTTGTGCGCTGCTTTATCGACACGAGACCGAAGCTGACTGGGTCGAGGTGGCGATGACGAGGTTGCCGAACGACCGCTGGCGCGGGAGCTTTACGGTGGATCGGCTCGGGCGTTACCGCTACGGCGTTATCGGCTGGGTGGATGCGTTTGCCTCCTGGCGCGAGGAGTTCCGCCGGCGCCCGGACGACGATCCCGATGTCACGATCGCGGCACACGCCGGCGCCGAGTTAGTGCGCGCCGCCGCGGCGCGCGCGCCGCAGCCGGAACGTGCGACGCTGGCGGCCGCCGCGGCGCGTCTGGCGGCGGCCGATGCACCGGCGGCTGCGTGCCGCGCCATTGCCGATGACGCGGAACTCGTGCAATACATGACACGTTACACGGAGCGACGCTTCGTTACGCGTTCCGTGAGTGAATTACCAGTCGTGGTCCACCGCGAACGCGCGCGCGTCGGTGCCTGGTACGAATTCTTCCCACGCTCCTGTGACGGCGACAGTCGCGTCCGCATGGCGGACTGCGAGAAGATGCTGGCCTATGTCGCCGCCATGGGATTCGACGTCGTTTACCTGCCTCCGATCCATCCCATCGGTCGCACCTACCGCAAGGGGCCGAACAACCTGCTCGCCGCGTCGCGCGATGACGTCGGCAGTCCTTGGGCCATCGGTGGACCGGAGGGTGGGCACAAGGCGGTGCATCCCGAGCTCGGCACACTCGAGGACTTCCGCCGCTTCGTCACCAGGGCGGGGGAGCACGGTCTGGAGGTTGCGCTCGACCTCGCGTTTCAGTGCTCGCCGGATCACCCATATATAAAGGAGCATCCCGAGTGGTTCCGTCACCGTCCCGACGGTTCGATTCAGTATGCCGAAAATCCGCCCAAGAAGTACCAAGACATCTATCCGTTCGATTTCGAATGCGACGTCTGGGAGAGTCTGTGGCGGGAACTCAAGAGCATCGTCGAGTTCTGGATTAGCCAAGGGGTGCGGATCTTCCGAGTGGATAACCCGCACACCAAACCGTTCGTTTTCTGGGAGTGGCTGATCGGGGGAATCGAGGCGTCGCACCCGGATGTGATTTTCCTGGCCGAGGCCTTCACGCGCCCGAAGGTCATGCACCGCCTCGCCAAGCTCGGCTTTTCCCAGAGCTATACCTACTTCACCTGGCGCAACACCAAGAGCGAACTGGTGGAGTACTTCACCGAGCTCACGCAACGGCAAGGACGCGAATACTTCCGGCCGAATGTCTGGCCGAACACGCCGGATATTCTGAACGAGTATCTGCAGTTCGGCGGCCGGCCGGCGTTCATGGTGCGCCTCGTGCTCGCGACGACGCTGGCCGCGAACTATGGAATCTATGGCCCGGCGTTCGAACTGGCCGAGGCGCGCCCGCGCGAGCCCGGTGCCGAGGAATACGCGGACTCCGAGAAGTACGATGTCCGACGCTGGGACCTCGATCGGCCCGACAGCTTGCGTGACTTCATCGCGCGTGTGAATCGTATTCGCCGCGACAACCCGGCGCTACAGAGTGACTGGGGCCTGCAGTTCCATGCGATCGACAATGACAAGCTGCTCTGCTACAGCAAGAAAACCGCGGACGGCACGGACATTGTGCTCGTGGTCGTCAACCTTGATCCGCATTACCGGCAGAGCGGCTGGGTCGATTTGCCGCTCGAGCGCTTCGACCTGACTCCCGGGCGCCCGTATCAGATGCACGATCTGCTGAGCGATGCGCGCTTTCTCTGGGATGGCGCACGCAACTATGTCGAACTCGACCCGCAAACGACACCGGCGCACATCTTCCGGTTGCGGCGGCGAGTGCGCCGCGAGTACGACTTCGATTACTACCTGTAGGAGGGCGCGCGTGAAGCCGGAAGAAAATCCAATCCTCACGCCGCTCGCTGACGACCCGCTGTGGTACAAGGACGCCGTCATCTACGAGGTGCACGTCAAGGCGTTCTTCGACAGCAATGCCGACGGCATCGGTGACTTCCGTGGCCTCACCGCCAAGCTCGACTATCTGCAGGACCTCGGTGTTAACGCCATCTGGCTGCTGCCGTTCTACCCATCGCCGATGAAGGACGATGGCTACGACATCGCCGACTACCACAATGTCCACCCCGATTTCGGCACGCGCAAAGACTTCCGGGAGCTCATTCGCGAGGCACACCGGCGCGGCCTGCGCGTTATTACCGAACTCGTCATCAACCACACCTCGGACCAGCATCCGTGGTTCCAGGCGGCGCGGCGCGCACCGCCGGATTCGCCGAAGCGCGACTTCTACGTCTGGAGCGACAGCGACAAGAAATTTCCCGAGACACGCATCATTTTCAACGACACCGAGAAGTCCAACTGGACCTGGGACGAGGTGGCCAAGGCCTACTACTGGCACCGCTTCTTCTCGCACCAGCCCGATCTCAACCACAACAATCCCAATGTCGTGCGGGCAGTCACCCGGTTGATGCGCTTCTGGCTCGATCTCGGCGTTGACGGGTTGCGGCTCGACGCGATCCCCTATCTGTGCGTGCGCGAGGGCACGAGTAACGAAAACCTCCCGGAGACGCACGCCGTCGTCAAGCAGATGCGCGCCGTGATCGACGCGCATTACCAGAATCGTCTGTTTCTCGCCGAGGCCAACCAGTGGCCGGAAGACGTGCGCGACTATTTCGGCGACGGTGATGAATGCCATATGGCCTACCACTTCCCGCTCATGCCGCGCATGTACATGGCGATCGCCCAGGAGGACCGCCATCCCATCACCGAGATCATGGCGCAGACGCCGGATATCCCGGAGAGCTGCCAGTGGGCGATCTTTTTGCGTAACCACGACGAACTGACGCTCGAGATGGTCACCAGCAAGGAGCGCGACTACCTGTGGCAGATGTATGCTATCGACCCGCGCGCGCGGCTGAATCTTGGCATCCGGCGCCGCCTCGCCCCGCTGCTTGAAAACGATCTCGACAAGATCAAGCTCATGAACAGCCTGCTGCTGTCGATGCCGGGCTCGCCCATCATCTACTACGGCGACGAGATCGGCATGGGCGACAATATCTACCTCGGCGACCGCAACGGCGTGCGCACGCCCATGCAATGGAGCCCGGACCGCAACGCCGGCTTCTCGCATGCCGACCCGCAGCGGCTGTACCTGCCGCCGATCATGGACCCGGTGTACGGCTTTGAAGCGGTCAACGTCGAGGCGCAACAGCGTGACCCCTCGTCGCTGCTCAACTGGATGAAACGCATGCTGGCCGTGCGTCGGCATCATCGGGCCTTCGGGCGCGGGCAGCTTACGTTCCTGCGGCCCGGCAACCGCAAGATACTCGCCTACGTGCGCGACCACGGCGAGGATACGATCCTGTGTGTGGCAAACCTGGCACGCTCGGCACAACCCGTGGAACTCGACCTCATGCGTTACAAGGCTCGGGTTCCGGTGGAGCTGATGGGTCGTGCGGCGTTCCCGCCGATAGGCGACCTGCCCTACCTGCTCACACTGCCCGGGCATAGCTTCTATTGGTTTCGTCTTACCAAGGGTGAAGAGGTGCCGGCGTGGCACGAGGAGCGTCTGCCCCCGGAAGAATTGTCGGTGCTGGTCCTGTTCGACGGCTGGCGCAGCTTTTTCCGCGAGCGCGTGGTGCCATGGCGTATCGGCATGGCCGAGAAGCTGCGCTCGCAGTTCGAGACCGAGGTTCTGCCGCGCTACGTCGCCGCGCAGCGCTGGTACGCCGCCAAGGGCGAGCCGGTGGTACGCGTGGAGCTCGCCGACTTCGCCGAGTGGGGCGGGGAGTCGGCGCCGTGGCTGGTGGGGCTCGTTCGGGTTTCAACCCCGGCGGCGGAACCGGCCGTCTACTTCCTGCCGTTGTCACTTGCCTGGGAAGATGACGCTGAAGCCGCCACCGTGCCCAGTCTTGTGACGGGGCGAACGAGCGTCGAGAGCAGGGATTCCGGATCGGTGCGCGGCCCTCGCCCCGGTCTTTCTGGCGAAGAGCGCCTGCGCGGGCTGCTTCCCGCCACCCTCGCCAGGGTACGGCAGCAGGCGCGCGTGGGGGTGCTCGCCGATGCGTTCGCCGATGAGGCCTTCTGCCGCGCAACAGTGCAGGCGATGGGTGAGGGTCGCGAGTTGCGTTGTGGCGACGGAACCATCCGCTTCATCGCGACCGGCGCGTTCGCCGAGCTCGCCGCCGGTGCCGGTGAACTCGGTGTACACCCGCCGGGGGCACAGGGAAGCAACACCACCGTTCGCCTGGGCGATCGACTATTTCTCAAGGCCTACCGGCGCCTGCACGCGGGCGCGAATCCGGAGCTCGAAATGGGCCGGTTCCTGACCGAGACCGCGCGCTTTCCGAACGTCGTCCCGCTCGCCGGCGCCATCGAGTACGCCGCGGGCGACGGCACGAGCATGACGCTCGCGCTGCTGCAAGGCTATGTCGAGAACCAGGGTGACGGCTGGAGCTACACGCTCGACTATCTCGAGCGCTTTCTCGACAACCGCCGCACGGCCCCGGAGCCACCGGCGGAGGCGGCCGAACTGCATGGCGGTTATGCCGCGATCCTGCGCACGCTCGGGCGACGCACTGCCGAATTGCACCGTGCGCTCGCCACGCCGAGCGGGGATAAGGCCTTCGACCCGGAGCCGATCGAACATGGCGACCTGGTCGCGTGGACCAAGCAAGTGCACGCCGAGGCGCGCCAAACACTCGAACTGCTCGCGCAGCGGCGCGCGGCGCTCGGGGGGGTAGCGCGGGTAGAGGCCGATGCGCTGCTCGCGCGTAGCGATGTGCTGCTACGGCGTATCGAGACCGGCGTGCCGGCACGCACGTCGGCGCGTAAAACCCGCTATCACGGCGATTTTCATCTAGGCCAGGTTCTGATCGCACGCAACGACTTCTATATCATTGACTTCGAGGGCGAGCCGGATC
>Ga0209706_10001312_pt1 | contig 14100 bp, 14 predicted proteins | sample PPLLaktember2015_6_FD_187263 | JGI IMG/M metagenome (GOLD analysis project Ga0209706, IMG submission 187263) | Freshwater sediment microbial communities from Prairie Pothole Lake near Jamestown, North Dakota, USA - PPLs Lake P8 Core (1) Depth... | ecosystem: Environmental > Aquatic > Freshwater...
GGGGTCCGGGGTTCAAATCCCCGCGTGCCTACCAAGACCAAAAAAAGGAGGCTGGTTTAAGCCAGCCTCCTTTTTTTCAAAGCCTTGAAATGCCGGTGCAGGAGAAGTTCAGCAGGGCATCACTTCTTGCACTCTTTAGTGGTAGCCCCCCACCAATTTTGGGCCTGGGTGGCCTTGGTGTATTCTGATCCGCAATCCTGGTAACCACTCCAGCTGTACTTGAGATGATCGGAGTTCTTGTACATGGTGTCGTGCTTCCAGAACTCTGATTCCGTTGCGCCCGCGCACCCGGCCAGGAACGAAACCAACACAACAAGACAAAACAACTTCTTCATGACTCAAATCCTCCTTCCTTTGATTAACGTTCTGAAATCCAATCAAATACCTGACCCATAAAATTATGAAACCGTCTCGCACGGCGAGACCTTGTTTCCCTTCTCTTGCCCTGGTATCGCGGAAAAACGAAGAATTTCAACAATCAAATATGGACTTTTATAACCATTCAGAAGTCGTATTTCAACAAAAAAAGCAAAAAAATTATTTTAATCCTTTTCATGACTGCGCTGAAGAATCCCAGAACAAGGCAAGGTTTTCACTGGCTGTCAACGTCGCGGAAAGCACTTAGGGTCATAACCGTAACCCTTGAGGCGCTGGTTTTAGCAGCTTTACTCGCAATTGGGCAAGGGCTCCCCACTGCGTAATTTGGTAGTCGGTCGAGCCCTGGAAGGAGAATAAGGGTGGTCGCAAAGATGAGTGGGTACCGAAGAATTTTGTTGACATTATAGTCAAAATACATAATAAAATTCAAATTATTGAAAGTCCGAGCTCCAACAGACATTCACTCTATTTGCTGTTGGGAAAATCAGAGATCGAGGGATTCCTTTTCGTGGTGAACGCCTCAGAATTATCAAAAGTCAGTTGTCTTTCCAAAATTTAGGCAAGATGGAATGAGGCATCTGGGTAAACATTTACTTTGGATGCCTTATTTTCTTTGATTGTGTGGGATATGAAGAACTTCAGGATTAGAGCAAAAGGACAGGCGGAGAAGGGGATTCAAGCCGAGGGGCTTACTGCCTTTGAGGCGTTGAAGCTTTTGGAGACAAAGGGCCTGGATAGAATCGTGGCGGTCAAGGTCAACGGGGACAACCGTGATCTATTTTCTTTCCTGGAAGAAGAGTCAGAACTGGAACCCGTTGATTTGGATTCGCCCGAAGGACTCGAAATATTGCGGCACAGCACTTCTCACGTGATGGCCATGGCCGTGAAAGATCTTTTTCCTGGTGTCAAGGTCACGATCGGACCGGCGATTGAAAACGGTTTCTATTATGATTTTGACTATGAACGACCTTTTCGAGATGAAGATCTCTTGAAGATCCAGGAGAGAATGGCTGAAATTATCAAGGCCAATCTCCCCTTTGAGCGAAAAGAGCTGAGCGCTCGGGAGGCGCTGGATTTCTTTAGCAAGCAGGGGGAAGAGTATAAGGTCGAACTCATCCGTGATCTCGGCGTGGAAAAAGTGTCACTTTACAGACAGGGCACTTTTACCGACCTTTGCCGGGGGCCTCATCTCCCCAGCACAGGGAGAATCAAGGCCTTTCATCTCACGAAAGTGGCGGGAGCCTACTGGCGGGGGGATGAAAAAAGGCGGATGCTGAGCCGCATCTACGGAGTGGCTTTTGCGGACAAGAAGGCGCTCAAGGATTATGTCTCAAAGCTGGAGGAGGCCAAGAAAAGGGATCATGTGCGCCTCGGGAGCCAGCTCGGGCTCTTCAGCACCCATGAAGAAATCGGTGCGGGAATGATTGTATGGCATCCGAAAGGCGGAATGCTGCGCCACATCCTTGAGGAGTTTGAAATCAAGGAGCACTTAAAACGGGGTTATGAGCTAGTCAAGGGGCCGGAGATCTTGAAAACAGAGTTATGGAAGAAGTCCGGTCACTTCGACAATTACCGCGAAAATATGTACTTTACCGAGATCGATGAACAGTCCTACGGCATCAAGCCGATGAATTGCCTTTCTCATATGCTCATTTACAGCTCCACGATCCGGAGTTACAGGGATCTGCCCAAGAGGTATTTTGAGCTAGGACTGGTTCACCGTCATGAAAGATCGGGAGTGCTTCATGGGCTTCTGCGGGTGAGAGAATTCACCCAGGATGACGCTCACATTTTGTGCACGCCGGAGCAACTGGACAGTGAAATCAAAGGGGTTCTCGATTTTGTCAGAGACATGATGGCCATCTTCAGGTTTAATTATGACCTGGAAGTCAGCACGAGGCCAGAGAAATCAATCGGCTCGGAGGAAGACTGGGAACGGGCGACCCGGGCGCTCATCAACGCGATGGAAGACACGGGCATGCCTTACCAGATCAATGAAGGGGACGGCGCTTTTTACGGGCCCAAGATCGATGTGAAGCTGAGGGATGCGCTGGACAGGAAATGGCAGTGTGCCACGATTCAATGCGATTTTACTCTTCCTGAACGGTTCAATCTCTTCTTTGTGGATAAGGACGGGCAACGACGCCGGCCGGCCATGATTCACAGGGTCATCCTGGGAGCCCTGGAAAGATTCATCGGGGTGCTCATCGAGCATTACGCAGGGGCGTTTCCGGTATGGTTGGCTCCTGTCCAGGCGGGCATCCTCACGGTGACAGACAGGAGCATTGCCCATGGAGCAAAGGTTCTAGGTGCACTCAAAGAGGCAGGAATCAGAGCGGAGGGCGACTTCCGAAATGAAAAGCTGAGTCTGAAAATCAGAGAGGCCCAGCTCCAGAAAATCCCGTACATGCTAATTGTCGGCGATCGGGAATCGGAAATGGAGGGCGTTACCCCCAGGCTGCGAAGCGGAGAGAATTTACCCTTCATGAAACCGGTGGAGCTGATTGACAGGATCAACGAGGATTGCAAACAAAGGAGGTAGGGTTATAGTTAAGAAAACCGATGACGTCAATGTCAATGAGAGGATCCATGCAAAGGCCGTCCGCCTGATCGGCGCCGATGGACAGCAGCTGGGAATTCTGCCGACCCAGGAAGCTCTGGAGAAGGCGATTCAAGGTGGTTTGGATCTTGTTGAGGTTGCCCCCAATTCAGACCCCCCTGTCTGCAAGATCATGGACTATGGGAAGTACAAGTACCAGACGAGCAAGAAACTCCAGGAGGGGAAGAAGAAGAGCAAGACGCTCCAGTTGAAAGAGGTCCGGGTGAGACCCCACACGGATGAGCATGATCTTGACTTCAAGATCAGGAACATCAAGAAATTTCTTGAGAAGAAAGACAAGGTGAAAGTGACGGTGCTCTTCAAGGGGCGGGAAATGGCCTACCTGAACGCTGGCATTGCACTTCTGGGTCGGATCGCCCAGGATGTCGCCGAACAGGGCACTGTGGAGCAGCAGCCAACCAAGGAGGGCTGGCGTCTCAACATGGTTTTGGTCCCGAAGTAGTTAATCAGCCGACCCCTTGTAGGACCGGCGACGAGATTCTTCGGAGAACCGAGAGTTCGGGCAGAAGACCACTCGATTTTCTCCTACTCAAAATGCGACTTTTAAACCTCGGCCTTCCGTGAAAGTCGGGGATGTGATATGGGTATGCCTTAGAGGGAGGTAAGCTATGCCGAAACTAAAAACAAAGCGCGGGGCCGCAAAGCGCTTCAAGAAAACCGGGTCAGGAAAAATCATGAGGAGTAAAGCCTTCGGCAACCACATTCTGACCAAGAAAACGACCAAGAGAAAACGAAGCATCAGGAAATCAGCCGTTCTCAATTCTGCGAACGTGAAAAGCGTTAGCAGACTCATTCCCTATCTGTAGGGGGTTTGACCGGACCCCCGGCTTCCGCCGGAGTGACGGTCTTGATGACGTTTTTCGACAGAGGCACTCGTGATTGGGTGAAAAGTATTTTTTCGTGAAAGTGAGGGTGAATCATGCCTAGGGTGAAAAGAGGCGTCAATGCCAGGCACCGCCGAAACAAGGTGCTGAAGGCTGCAAAGGGTTTCCGCGGAGGGCACAGCAAGCTCTTCAAAACGGCTTTCATTACCCTGAACCGCGCAAAAGCTTTTGCCTACAGGGATCGGAAACTGAGAAAAAGAGACTTTCGGAAGCTTTGGATCGTCCGCATCAATGCAGCGGCACGCGAGCAAGGGCTCTCCTACAGCGCCTTTATGAGCGGACTGCAGAAGGCGGGAATTGATCTGGACAGAAAGGTCCTTGCAGAAATGGCGGTGCATGACCCAGCAGGTTTTGCGCGTGTGGCCAACATGGTCAAATAAAGGCTTCAGGGAGAGAATGCCTCCGTTCAGGAAGAGACGAATCCATAGGCTTCGTGGCGCTCGAGAGAGGAAAGTGACATCCTGTTCTCATGAAGGATCAGGTTCTCGACATTGAAAAAAAGGCGATCCAAGATCTCGGGGAGGTGAGGAACCTCTATGGACTGGAGAAGTTTAGGGTCGCTTACCTCGGGAAAAAGGGCTTGCTCACGTCGCTGATGAAAAGGCTGGGAGATCTCTCGCCTGATGAGAGACCTGAAGCCGGCCAGCTGTTGAACCGCCTCAAGAGCGATCTGACCAAGCGATTTGATGAGGCCCGGGAAAGGGTCCTTTCGCGGAAGGAAGAGGACGTAGGTCTTCTGGATGTGACGCTGCCCGGTCGGGAGCCCTTTAGAGGCCATCTCCACCCAATCACACAGGTTTCATTGGAGATCTGCAACATTTTCAGAAGGATGGGATTCAATGTCGTAGAGGGTCCGGAAGTGGAACTGGATTACTACAACTTTGAAGCGCTCAACATCCCCGCCGATCATCCAGCCAGAGACATGCAGGACACCTTTTATGTGTCCGAAAAGGTGCTCTTGAGGACCCACACGTCCCCCATGGAAGTTCGTGTGATGGAAAGCCAGTCGCCACCGGTTAGGATCATTTCTCCCGGTAAAGTATACAGGAGGGATTCCGATGTGACCCATACCCCTATGTTTCAGCAGGTGGAAGGGTTACTGGTAGACAAGGGCGTAACCTTTGGCGACCTGAAGGGGACCCTCACCAGTTTTGTTCATCAAATGTTTGGCAAAGAAACGGCGCTAAGGTTTCGCCCCAGCTTTTTCCCTTTTACCGAACCAAGCGCGGAGGTGGACATCCGCTGCGTTATATGCCGAGGCAAAGGTTGCCGAACCTGCAAAAACACAGGGTGGCTTGAAATCCTTGGGTCAGGCATGAATGATCCGGCGATCTATGCTTTCGTGGGCTATGACCCGGAGGTTTATTCCGGTTTTGCCTTTGGCATGGGAATCGAGCGGGTGGCCATGCTCAAGTACGGAATCGACGACATTCAGCTTTTCTACAGGAACGACATGCGGTTTCTGAGACAATTCTAAAGAATGGAGTACTGGAGTACTGGAGTATTGGAGTAATGGGTAAAAGAAAGAAAGGACAAACTCAGTACTCCAATACTCCAATACTCCAATACTCCAGTATTTGCAGCGCGGAGCGCTTCTTCTCATGCGTGTAAGTCTTAACTGGCTCAAAGAATATGTGAACATTCCTCTGTCAGTGGAGGACCTGGCCGATCTCCTCACAATGTCCGGTCTGGAGGTGGAGTCTAAGGAGCCCTTGGGTCGGTCGCTCGAAGAGGTAGTCGCGGCAAGGGTTCTTTCCGTCCGAGCCCATCCCGAGGCGAATACTCTGTGGCTTTGCGACGTTGAAGCAGGCCGTGGCGCCGTGCAGGTGGTGTGCGGAGCCCCGAACGTGCGAGTAGGGATGATGACCCCTATGGCTTTGCCTGGGACAACCCTGGCTGGAGGGGTGGAGGTAAGAGAGACCCGCATTCGCGGTGAGGTCTCCGTCGGCATGCTTCTGGCAGAAGATGAGATGGGATTGACGGACGATCACACAGGCGTCATGGTTCTTCCCGAATCTCTGTCTGCCGGCACCCCTGTGGCTCAGGCGTTGTCCCTGCCAGATTGGGCTCTGGAAATCGGCCTCACGCCCAACCGGCCTGACTGCGCCTGCGTGATCGGAATTGCCCGCGAGATTGCTGTACTCACCAAAGGAAAACTTCGCAAACCCGAGATCCGCTTTAAAGAGAGTGACCGGAGCATTGAAGCGTTGACCAGCGTGACGCTGGAAGACCCTGAAGGCTGCCCCAGGTATGCGGCCGGCATGGTCTGCGGGTTTGAACTCAAACCTTCCCCGTTTTGGATGAGATACCGCCTTCATGTTTCGGGCATAAGGGGAATCAGCAATGTGGTGGATGTGACCAACTACGTTCTCCTGGAAATGGGACAACCTCTGCATGCTTTTGATTATGATCGCCTCAAGGAGAACCGCATCGTGGTGCGTAAGGCGAGGGACGGAGAAGTGTTCACGACCCTGGACGGGAAGACCCACACGATGAACCAGGACAACCTGATGATTTGCGACGGTCAAAGACCGGTGGCCTTGGCGGGCGTTATGGGTGGGCTCAACTCCGAGATTTTTTCCGAATCGAAGAACGTATTGATCGAAAGCGCCTTTTTTGACCCCATTACCACCCGAAGGAGTTCCAAGCGGTTGGGCCTTTCGACCGAAGCGTCGTACCGCTTCGAAAGGGGCGTGGACATCGACGGAGCGGTGCGCGCCCTGCGACGGGCGATGATGCTCATTTCAGAACTCGCCGGTGGCGAAGTGATTCAGGGAATCGTTGACAATTATCCGACTCCTCGCAAGCTGCGCGAGATTGAGCTCAAAGTCGACAAGACCAACCGATTCCTCGGCACAGACCTATCTCGCGAGACCATCGGAGGGTTTCTTCAAGCCCTTGAAATGGATGTTCAACCCCTGGGAGAAAATGTTCTCCGGGTCAAGGCGCCTTCGTTCCGAGTGGACCTCACACGCGACTGGGATCTCATGGAGGAAGTGGCTCGGCTGGAAGGATATGACAAAATCCCTGTCACCATTCCTCCGATCCGTCCTTCGGATGAGAAGGAGTCCCAGGAAATGACCTCGGGGCATCGGGTCAGAGAAATCATGGTCGGTCTTGGCTTCAGCGAAGTGATCTCTTTCAGCTTTATCGCGCCTGATTCGGCCGAGTTCCTCGTCGCTGAGAAGGACAGCTCTCTGCGATCTTTTGTCACCCTGCTCAACCCTCTCACCGTGGATCAGTCGGTCATGAGGACATCTCTGATCCCTGGGCTTTTGGCTTCGGTCAAGACCAATCTCTCTTACGGGGAGAAGGATCTCAAGTTGTTTGAGTGGGGGAGGGTCTTCATCCGGCAGGGGACTGCGGAACTTCCGCAGGAAAGGCTCGTGCTCACGGGTCTGATCATGGGACTGGCCAATCCCAAGGAATGGTACCGAGAGGAAAGAGCTGCAGACTTCTATGATGCGAAAGGCGCCGTGGAAGGGCTTTTGAAGGCCCTGGGATTGCGATCCCTTGCCTTTGAAAGAGGGGCCACCCCCCCCTGGTATTCAAAGGAGGCGGCATGCGTGATCCGCCTCCAGGATAAGATCATCGGCGCTGCAGGGCAGCTTTCTCCTGAAGTGCTCACGCGCTTCGACGTTGACGCGCCAAGGGTCTTTGTTTTTGAAATCGACGGCGCGGTCCTGATCGAGATGGCGACGGGAGAAAGGACCTACGAACCCCTCGCGAAATTCCCCGCCCTGTACCGGGATCTCTCGATTATTGCAAAGAGAAATCTGGAGAGCGCCAGGGTTCAGGAGATCATCCTTAGGGAGGGAAGGGATTTGGTGGAGTCAGTGACCCTCTTTGATGTGTTCGAGGGCGGTAAAATCGATCCCTCCGAAAAGGCTCTTGCTTTCAGGATATGTTATCGATCCAGAGAAACCACCCTGGACGGCAAAGACATCAACAAGCTTCACGAGAACATTGTGGAGAGAATCGGAAAAGAAACAGGCGCCAGGCTGAGGGAGGTGTAGCCAGACGATGCAAATCCCTGAGGAAAAGAAATTTTTCAGGATCGGCGAAGTCAGCAGGATTATCGGCGTCGAACCCTATGTGCTGAGATACTGGGAAAGCGAGTTCCCTCAGATTCGCCCTGTCCGTGCAGACACCAACCAGCGAACGTATCAGAAGAAAGATCTCGAACTCATCCTGGAAATCAAAAGACTCCTCTACGAAGAGAAGTTGACCATCGAGGGGGCGCGACAGAGGCTGAAGCAAAAGAGAGAAAAGACGGCGGTCGCAGACGCCGGCTTGATTGAAGAAGTGAAAACGGATTTGCTGGAGATTCTCAAAGCCCTGTCGTGAAAGGGGACCTGATGAACCTGAAGGCCCGCACCGCATTTATCACCGGAGCCGGCCAGGGAATCGGCCGAGCCTGCGCCGAGGTGTTCGCTTCGCGTGGTGCGGACCTTGTTTTGTTGGATAAGAATCCGGCTACGCTTTCTGAGGTGTGCAAGAAAATGGGAAAAAAAGGCCGAAAGGTCGTGTCTATCTTGGTTGACCTCACTGACACAACCGCGCTGCGCCGGGAACTTGAAGCATACTGCTCGAATCTCACCATAGACATCCTGGTCAATAATGCGGGCTTTGACCGGCCCGGCACGACAGTCAAGATCGACAGGGCCGGGTTCGAAGCGGAGCTCGGAATTCACCTCACCGTGCCGCTGTTCCTCATGCAGTTTGTCCTTCCTTCCATGCGATCGAGAAAATGGGGCCGGATCATCAATGTGAGTTCGATTTACGGTCTTATCGGCGGAAAAGGGGAAGTGGCTTATTCCGCGGCCAAAGCAGGAGTGATCGGTTTGACCAAGTCCGTGGCCAGGGAAGCCGCAGCGGACGGGGTCACGGTGAACGTGGTGCTGCCCGGCCTGACCCGCACACCCACCATTGAGAACTTCATGGCACAGAAATTCAAAGATGCGATCATCCGTGAAACGCCTCTCGGCCGGATGGCCGAACCGGAAGAGGTGGCTAGAGTCATCGCCTTCCTTGCTTCCGACGATGCTTCCTATGTGACCGCTACGGCCATCCCCGTATCCGGTGGATGGGGAATATAAGAAGCTTTTATCTGTTGACAGTTACAGCGCTTTTCCCTTATAGTCCCGCTTCAAAAGCATTAGGTTCTCAGCATCACTTTTGTCAGTGTTTTTTCAGCCCAGAGCATCCAAACAGGTCTATCATCGTTCAATAACCTCAAAACAAAAGGGAGGAGAAATGATGAGTAAGAGCAGATTCTCAGGAATGGTTCTTTTCGGCTTGGTTGTCACTTTGTCGCTTATGATGCTTCCTGCCCTCTCCGAGGCGCGAGACATCAAGGTGGGGATCGTGGACACCTACAGCGGCCCCCCAGCGGTATACGGCAATGATGCGCTCAACGGGTTCAAGCTCGCCTTGGAGGAAATCAATAAGCAGGGCGTGCTGGGCGGAAAGATCGAGTTCACCACACGGGACGAGAAATTTAAAGTGGACGTGGCTCTTGCCATGGCCAAAGAGCTGGTCATGAGGGAGAACGTGGATCTCCTTGTGGGGACCATCAACAGCGGCGCCTCGCTGGCGATTTCGGACGGTGTGGCCAAAGCGGAGAAAGTGCCTTTCATCGTGTGGACCGCAAAGGATGAGAAAATCACCGGAGAACTTGGCCACCGTTATGTCTTCTCCACGGCGGAAAACACGGCAATGGCAGGAAAAGCGGGCGGCGTCGGACTGGCCAAGAAACCTTACAAAAAGTACTGGATCGCCGGTGATGACTACGCTTACGGCCACGCGATTGCGGATGCGGCCTGGAGAAACCTCAAAGCCCTGAAGCCTGATGTGGAGAAGATCGGAGAGTCCTGGTGGAAAATCGGGGAACCGGATCTGGTGCCTTACCTCACTTCTATTTCAGCTGCCAAACCGGATGCCGTGATCTTCTGCACGGGCGGAGCCAGCATGACCAACTGCCTCAAGGCGCTTAAGGCGACGGGTTTTGCGGCCAAGATTCCCTCCTGGATTCACACTGCCATTGATCACGCGGTGCTCAAGCCCCTGGGAGCAGAGGCTCCCGAAGGCGTGACGGGCACGATTCAGTACCTCTTCTATTACCCGGAGACCCCTGAGAACAAGGCTTTTGTTCAAGCTTTTGAAAAGGCTTATGGGAACCCCCCGGGTTTTCCCGCTTTTAACGCGTACATTACGGCACAACTGATTGCCGAAGCCTACAAAAAGGCCGGGAAGATCGACAAAGAAAAATTCATCGATGCCATCGAGGGGCTGAAGGTGAAGGGCCCAACCGGCAGTATGGTTGAGATGCGGGCGTGCGACCATCAGGCGGTCTACCCCATGTATTTCGGTACGACAAAAAAGCACCCCCAGCAGGATTTCGTAATCGCCACCGACATCCTCACCTTGAGCGGCAACGAGGTGATGCCGACCTGTGACGAAGTGATGAAAACTCGTAAGAAGTAGTCTTGCCGTGAGGGGAAGAGGGGATTCCTCTCTTCCCCCGTTCAGGGAGAAACACATCGGTCATGGCCTTTGATCTGAGCGCCATTGGAAGTCAATTCCTCGTGGGACTGAGCCGGTCCATGATCCTGTTTATCGTCACGGCGGGGTTGAGTTTTGTGCTGGGCGTCCTCAGGGTGCCTAATGTAGCGCATGGCTCCCTTTACATGATCGGCGCGTTCTCCGCCTTCAGCATCACCAAACTGGTGCCTGGCCCCGCCGGGTTCTGGCTGGCCCTCGTGATGGCTCCTCTGGTGGTTGCGGCGGTCAGTTTCATTGCCGAAAGAGCGCTCTTCTGCCACCTCTACCAGAGAGAGCACTTGATGCTCCTCCTGTTCACTTTCGCCCTCAGCCTCATTCTCGGAGACCTGGTCAAGCTCACCTGGGGAGCCGAATACAAGTCCATCATGGCTCCAAAGTTATTCGACGGGTCGGTGCACATTTTCGGCGCCTCGATTCCCCGGTACAATTTCTTCCTGCTCATCATCGGGCCCCTTGTGGCCGTGGGCCTGTGGCTCTTCACCAACAAGACCAGACTGGGGAAGATCGCCAGGGCGGCAGCCGTGGACCGGGAGATGGTGGGAGCGGTGGGAATCAATGTGAGCTGGGTTTTCGCTTTCGCTTTTGTCCTGGGCTGTTTCATGGCCGGCCTGGGTGGCGCCCTCATGGCTCCCACCATCAGCATCACCCTCGGGATGGATCACAATATCATTATTGAAGGGTTTCTCATCGTCACCATCGGCGGCCTGGGGAACATGTGGGGGGCCATGGTCGGTTCGCTCATTTTCGGTCTTTCCCAGGCTTTCGGGGTGCTCTTCTGGCCCCAGTTCGCCATTGTTTTCCCCTACACGGCCGTGGTGATTGTGCTGCTCCTCCGGCCAACAGGGATTCTCAAGTCCGTTTGGTAAAGAGGAGTCACCTTTGTTGAAAGGCCTATCCTTAAAGCCCCTTTTGCTCTGTGCGGTCCTCCTGGTGATCCTGCTCCTTTTGCCGCCCATCCTCCCACGATTCTACACCTACATCCTCGCCTCGATCTTTGTGACGGCGCTTCTGGCCATGAGCTTAAACATGGTAGTGGGGCATGGGGGTATGTTCCAGTTTCACCATGGAGCCTTTTACGGGGTCGGGGCCTATGCCTTTGCCCTGTTGCTCTTCAAAGCACACATGCCTTTGTGGTTTGGATTCATTGCGGCTCCTGTGATCGCTGCCTTCGCGGGTCTTCTCATCGGGTGGTTTTGTGTGAGGCTCACGAGCCTTTACTTCGGGATGCTTCAGATCTCCCTGGGCTCGCTCCTGTGGGCGATTGTTTTCCGCTGGTATGCTCTGACGAACGGGGATGACGGGATCCATGGCGTTCCTATTCCCAGCTCTATTTCCTCATCGTCGAACGCCTATTACTTCATCCTCTTCTTTTTTGTCCTCTGCCTGGGGGTCATGTACCTGATCCACCGATCGCCCTTCGGAATGACCCTTCAGGCTATTCGAGACAATCCGGCCAGGTGTTCGGCAGTGGGCATTAATGTGAGGCGCCATCAGCTTATGGCGATCGTGATTGCGACTTTCTTCGCAGGGGTGGCCGGAGTTCTTTTTGTGGTTCTGGAGAAATCGGTCTTTCCGGACTTGCTCTTCTGGGTCCTTTCGCTTGAGATTTTCATCATGTGCCTTTTGGGCGGATGGTTCACTTTTGCCGGCCCCATCCTTGGCGCGGCGATCACCGTGGCTCTGAGGACCTTTGTCGGCATATACACGGAATACTGGACGTTGATTCTCGGAGTGCTCTTGATCCTCCTCATCTTTTTCCTGCCCGAAGGGGTGATGGGCTTTTTTGTCCAGAAGTTCGGAAAAGGGCGGGACAAAGAGGCTGCGCCGGCAAGGGGACAACATGCTGAAAGTTGAGAACCTCTACAAATCCTTTGACAAGTTCCTTGCGGTCAGTGGGGCGGAACTCACGGTGGACAAGGGGCAACTCGTTGCCGTGATCGGGCCCAACGGCGCAGGCAAGACCACGCTCTTCAATTTGATCACGGGCATGCTCAAGCCGGACAGGGGTCGGGTGGTTTTCAACGAAGAGGATATCAGCAAACTGCCCCCCCACGATATTTGCAGAAAGGGCATTGCCCGTTCGTTTCAGATCGCCAATGTCTTCCCGCGGCTTAGCGTGTTCAAGAACGTTCAGGTGGCCGTGCTTTCCCAGCAGAGGAAGAGCAACACGCTTTTCCGGCCGGCCCATCGCATGGCCGTGGAAGAAACCAACCGGATCCTTTCCAGCGTGGGGCTTCTCGACAAGGCCGATCATCTGGCCGGTTCGCTCTCTCATGGGGACCACAGGATCCTGGAGATCGCCATCGCCCTTGGCAACGAACCTCAAATGCTCATTTTGGACGAGCCCACGGCTGGGATGTCGCCCGATGAGACGTCGTCGACCATGGGCCTCATCAAGCGTCTTGCCGAGACCCATGGGCTCACGATTCTTTTCTGTGAGCACGACATGGACGTGGTCTTCAACACGGCCCAGAGCATCATGGTCATGCATTACGGTAAAACGATTATCCAGGGTAAGCCTGAAGAAGTGAAAAGCAACATGGAAGTCCAGGAGGCTTACCTCGGGGGTGCGGATGCTTGAAGTGGAAAAAATTGACACCTATTATGGCCTGAGCCACATTCTTTTCGGCGTGTCTCTCAAGGTGGAAGCAGGCCAGGTGGTGTGTCTGCTGGGGAGGAACGGCGCTGGCAAAACCACGACGTTGAAAAGCATTCTTGGTCTGGCGACACCCAAACAGGGCCGGATTCGATTCAAACAAGAGGATGTGACAGGGAAAGAACCTTATGTCCTTGTGAGAAAAGGAATGGGGTATGTTCCCGACGACCGGAGGATCTTTGCGGATTTGTCGGTCGGCGAAAACCTTGAGATTGCGGAACGGAAAGCCAGGGAGAGGGAGGTTTGGAACAAAGAAAGGGTCTATGAGTTGTTCCCGCCCCTCAGGAGGCTGGATTCGCGCAAGGGTGGTTTGCTCAGCGGCGGGGAACAGAAAATGCTGGCCATTGGAAGGGCGCTGATGAGCAATCCGGATTTCCTGCTTCTCGATGAACCCACGGAAGGCATTGCCCCTGTCATGGTCCGTGCCTTTGGACAAACCATCGTTCGTCTCAAAGACTTGGGGTTGACGGTGCTTCTCGCGGAACAGAACGTGAAATTCACCTTGAAGCTGAGCGACATGGGTTACATCATCGACAACGGCCGGATCTGCTATCAGGGAACCGTGAAGGAGTTGGTCGAAAATGAAGACGTACGAAGGACGTGTGGGATCTGAAGCTAAAGAATGCAGAAGACAGTAGACAGAATACAGCAAACCCAAGTGAAATAGAATTGGGAAAGCAGTTCACAGGTCTGCCGGAGGACCTGGAACGCTAGACATTGCAGCCGTTATCGAATAACAAATAACGGACAATGGTAAACGGATAACGGTGAACGGCCCATGAACCATTTTGTTCTGAAAGACATGAATACGAAAAAGCCTGCGCCCGGTGTGGAGATGCGCATCATCAGCGGCGAGAAGATGACTATGGTTTTCTTCAAGCTGGAGCCCGGCGCGGGAGTCCCTCTCCATGCCCATCCTCACGAGCAAATGGGTACCGTTCTGAAAGGCTCGATCGAATTAGTTGTGGCTGCTGAAAAGAGGATTGTCCTTCAGGGCG
>Ga0209706_10001313_pt1 | contig 14091 bp, 13 predicted proteins | sample PPLLaktember2015_6_FD_187263 | JGI IMG/M metagenome (GOLD analysis project Ga0209706, IMG submission 187263) | Freshwater sediment microbial communities from Prairie Pothole Lake near Jamestown, North Dakota, USA - PPLs Lake P8 Core (1) Depth... | ecosystem: Environmental > Aquatic > Freshwater...
TAGACCCGGCCTTTCTTCCGGATCGAGGCGGCCATGAGCTTGGCCGCGGCCTTGATGGCCATCATCTCCCGCGATTGGATCTCCGCGAGGATCCATTGGATCAGGCCGAGATAGTTGTGAGCCGACATGTCATGACTCCTTATCGGGGACCTGTCCGTCCGGCACCTGTCCCCCTGCTTCGACCGCGTCCCAGGCCACCTTGCCGCACCCGAAGAGGCCGGCGTCCTCGCCGAGCGCGGTGAGCTCGATCCGGACGGAGCGGGCGGCGAGCGGCTGGGCCCAGCGCCGGAACTCGCGGCGCACCGGCTCGAGAAAAAGATCTGCGGCCTGGAAGAGCCCTCCGCCGAGGACCACGACCTCGGGGTTGAGGATGCTGACGATGTTGGCGACACCCATGGCCAGATAGGTCACGACGTCCGCGACGACCTCGAGGGCGAGCGGGTCCCCGGCCCGGGCCGCCGCGGCGACCGTTTCGGCCGTGACTGCGTCGATCCCGCCGGCCAGGTCCGCCATCACGGACGGCCGTCCCTGCGCCAGCCGCTCGCGGGCCTTCCGGGCCACGGAGGTCCCCGACGCTTCGGCCTCGAAGGAGCCCATGGCCGCGTATTCCGGCCTGAAGCGGGGATCGAGGCCGAACCAGCCGACCGCGCCGGCGATGTCCTCGGAACCGTGGAGGATCCGGCCGCCGGAAATGAGCCCGGCGCCGATGCCCGTCCCGACCGCGAGAAAGACCGCGTCGCGGGCGCCCGCGGCCGCGCCCCGCCAGGCCTCACCGGCGACATAGGCGCTCCGGTCGGACTCGAGGATAAGGGGGACCGGCGCGGAACGGAGTCCCCGGAGTGAAGCCAAGGACCGGACCTTGTCCAGCAGCGGATACTGGTCCCAGCCGGGAATATTGGGCGCCCAGACCTTGCCGCTCGCGGGATAAGCGATGCCGGGAACGCAGGTCCCGACGGCCAGGAGACGGCCTCCCGCCTGACGCGCCGCACCGGCTAGGACCTCGATCCGGCCACGGACCTGCGCCGCGGCCTCATCGCCCCCCGCGGGGTCGACGGCGATCTTCTCCTTGGCCCGCAGCTCGCCGTCCCGGGTGAACAGGGCCGAGGCGATCTTGGTCCCGCCGACGTCGATCCCGCCGCAGAAGTCCATGCCTCTCATCGCTCCTTGAGGTGGACGACCCAGACCTCGCCCGGCTGCAGGGTCTTCTCGAGGACGGCGCGGTCCCCTGCCTTGACGAGGGTCGCGGCCTTTCCGGTTTCGAGGTCTACGGCCGAAGGCCGGGCCGCGTCCATGCGGACGGCGAGCTTGGCCGTGGCGGCGTTATCGCCGCGATTGAATCCGAAGAGGAGAGAATAGCCGTCGCCGCGAAGGAGCCGCGCTTCGACCAGGGCGTCCGCCCCGGCGGCCGTCACCTGGACCGCCGGTCCGATCTTCAGCCAGTCGGCCAGCCCGGCGAAGAACTTGCCGTTGTTGGGGTTCTTGAAATGGTGGTAGGCCGAGCCGGGGAAGGAGCCGACGATGATGGCCCTGCCTTTGCCGAAAGCCGCGGCCACGACGGCCGGCCGCCCGTCCGGGAACTTGGCCACGACCCGGCTCGACCGGCCGAAGACGTCGAACGACTCCTCGAAGAAGAGGCTGTCGAGCTTGTCGCCGGGCTTGAGGAGCGGGAAGGCCTCGTCGGCCGCCGTGATCTCGACGACGCCGGTCTTGGCGAGCGGCGTCAGCTCGATCTCCCGGCAGCCGAAGACCTGGTCGAGGCCGCCGCCGGGGACGACCGGGCTCGAGGCGCCTTTCTCGTCGACCCAGCCGCAGCGGGCCTCGGCGACGAGCGTCCCGCCGCCGCGCACGTACTCGACCAGGGCTTTGACGTGCGGCTGCGACATCATGACCGGATATGGGGCGATGAGGAGCCCGTACGACGCGGCGCGCTCGGTCCCCAGGTCCCGGACGTGGAGGAAGTCGACCGGGATGTTCCGTTCGAAGAAGGCCCGGTGGACGCCCTGCAGCGACTCGCTCAGGTTGTTGACGCCGATCGTCTGGCCCTCGCCGGTGTAGGCCTGCTGGCCGCCGACCATGTGCGAGAGCGGATTGTAAAGGATGGCGATCTCGGCCCGGGCCGGCAGCGCCTTGAGGAAGAGGTCCTGGTTCGCCGTGATGACCCGGGCGATGCGTCCCCCGGCCTCGGCCCGCTCGGTGACCTTGCCGTCCAGCTCGACCAGGCCGTAACCGCCGGCCTCGTAGCCCGTGCTCATGGGGTAGTAGGCGTAGATGTTGACGGCCCGGGCGCCGTAGGCGACCGTGCTCCACATCCAATCGCGGGTGTCCGCGCCGACGACCGGATAGCTCATCTTCATGCCGAAGACGCCGTAGCCGGCCTGGAGCTCGCCGATGTAGAAGCCGCCGTTCCCGATCCCCATGGACCGGACGAAGTCGAGACCCGACGAGCGGTAGAAGGGCGACCAGGGCCGGATCGTCCAGGCGTGCTTGGGGTAGATCGAGGCGCCGTAGAAGTCGACGCGGTCGGACATCTTCCGGTCGTCGGGAGTGCCCGACCAGTCCGGCCGGGTGAAGATGCCCGGGCCGGCGGAGTGGCTGGTGACGACGGAATCGGGGAGGACCGACTTGACGGCCGCGGCTTTGAGGGCCAGGTCCTCGGCCAGCTTGTCGGAGATGAACTCCTTCCAGTCGATGTAATCGGTGAAGGTCAGGATGGTGCCGAAGCGCGGCGGCTGGACCTCGTCGAAGGACCCGAGCGTCCTGTACCAGGCCTTGTTCAGGGCCTCGACCGTGCCGTATTTCTTCCGCAGCCAGTCCCGGAAGCGGGCTTGCGTCGAAGGACAATAGCAGAACTGGACCGACTTGAGGTCGCCGACGTAATAGACCTCGGCCCAGTTGATGATATGGGGCTCGCTCCAAAGGTCCCAGCCGTAGAAGGCCGGCTTCCCCCTGAGCGCCCGGGCCGCGGCCTTGAAGAAGTCGAGGATCTTCTCCTGGACCCCGTCGTGGTCGAAGCAGAAGCCGGGCGAAGCCTGCGATTCGACGGCGACCCCGTTCGAGGAGACGAACTTGGAGTCAGGGTGCCGGGCCCCGACCCAGTCGGGGGCCGAGTCGATGTAGACCTGGACGATGACCCGCAGGCCCGCCTCACCGGCCAGATCGGTGAGGAGCTCGAGGGCCGAGAAATCGTACGCCCCCTCGGTCCTCTCGCAGGCCGTCCACTCGATCCAGGTCCGGACGGTATTGAAGCCCAGGCGCTTGATCTGCTCGATATCCTTCTTCCAGATCTCCCGGGACACGGACGTCACGGTCTCGAGCATGGGGGCCCGGGCCTTGCCGCCCGCGTACCAGACGGAGACGGGAAAGAAGCCTCTGGTCTTGTCCGGAACGGGGCCGGCCGCCGGAGGGGCGGCGCCGAGGAGAAGGGCCGCGCCGATGAGGAGGAGGCTGATCGCCCTCGCGGACGCGCGTGCGCTTTTCATCATGATCACCTCGCGGAAATCGATCGTCAATCGCGCCGGGAGCTTGCGCCGAAGGACTTCCCGATGACCTCGAGAAGCTCGGAGCTCCCGGCCCGGACGTCGCCCCCGAGCTCCCAGATGATGACCCCGGCCGAGGCTCTGTCCCTGACGTACTGGCACTTGAGCCCGACCGAGCTCATGTCGTCGTAGGAGATGAGCTTGGTCCCGTCCGTCCGGCGCATATAAGGCACCTGGGCCTGGCCGTCCCAGATCCGGCTCCACTCCGGCGCGGAGAGGGCCATGACCTCCGAGTAGTCCCAGCCTTCGCTCGTCGTGAACGGCTGGCCCAGGGCGCCGCAGTCGAAGGACCGGCCGAAGAAGGCCACGCCGACGAGGAGCTTGGCCAAGGGGACCTGGCGGCTGCGGGCATAGGTGAACGTCTCGTCGAGCGAGCCGCAGGCGTCGCCGGCCGGCGCGTAGAGGGGCGAATTGTGGCCGGCGTGGTCGGACCAGGCGCCGTGATAATCGTAGGTCATGAAGCCGATGAGATCGAAATCGTCGGCCAACCGCTCGTAGTCGATCCAGCGGCCGTAGTAGTTCCCGGACGGGACCGCGGCGGTGAGGAGGAGCGGCGGGGCCTGGGCCTTGAGGGCCGCGCCGAGGGCCTCCACGAACAGGATGAAGTTCGCCTCCTCCGTCTCGTTGGAGACGAACTCCCAATCGAGGTCGACGCCGTCGTAATCGTTCGTCCGGCAGAATTCGATGAGCTGGGAGACGAACCGGCCGCGGTTCGCGGCCGTCGAGGTCGCGCCCGGGAAACCGGCGCAGTTGCCCCAGCCGCCGAGGCTGACGAGCATCTTGACGCCGTTCGCCCGGGCCGCCGCGTTGAGCTCGGGATAGAGGAAGCCGGCCGGCACCACGATGTTGCCCGACGCGTCGGGCCAGGCGAAGGCGTGGGCGATATGGGTCAGGTATTCATAGGCGATCTGGGTGTGGCCGAGCACGGCCCTGTTCGGAGTCCGGTAGTATCCGACGATGGTCTTGGCCGGGCGGTCCGGCCCGGGCGGAACTTGGGAGACCTCGCAGGCGGCGCCGAGGAGTGCGGCCAAAACGAGAGCCGGACCGGCGGCCGGTGACAGCGTCCGACGTCGGGAGCGGGCCATGATCACTCTTCAGACGTCTATTTAATCTTATCAGGACTATTTTTTCAATCCGGCCAGGGATCTCAGGACCTTCATCTTCTCCGGCGACTTGGACAGGGCATCCCAAGACCACAGGACGACGCCCTTGGAAGGCGGTCGCAGCGCCTGTTCGAGGGCGGCCTCGAATTCAGCCGCGGCGAGCGGTTCCGTGATGTAGGCTTCGGCGACCTGTATGCTGGGGAGGACGAGCGTCCCGCCGGCTTGGGCGGACAGGTCCTCCACGACGTCATGGACCCAGGCCGGCGTCTGCCTGACCATGTGGTGATAAGCCATGGGCGACAGGTAATCCGCGAGGGGCGCGAGGAGGGCCGCGGCCTGACCCGCGACGGACCGGACGGCCCCGCCGAAATCGCCCTTTCTCCAGGGGACGAAGTGGAGATTGACCTTGACCCCGGGATCGGCCTGGCGGGCCGCCGCCGTCAGCCTTTCGACGGTGCGGGCGATCCTCTGGCATTTCCATTCGGCCCACTCCTCCGCGTGGGCCTCGAGGATCCACTTGGCCTTCCCGGCCGTCCCGGCGAGATCCGCGGGAATCTCGACCCCGAATTCGTTTTGAAACAAGCGCATGCAGAGCGGACAAAAGCATGTCTGGGGAAGGGAGTTCGGAGCGCGATCCGGAGCGACTTTCTCCCAGAAGACGAAATAGCGTATAAAATCGAAGCTGACGACATCGGGCCGGCCCACGGCGACGAGGCTCCGGAGTCGATCGATCCGATGTTCCAGGAATTCGTCGCCTTTGGTGGGACAGACGAACTCGACCCATTCGTCCCGGGCCGGCTCGCCGGAAGCGGTGATCGCCGCGAGCCCGGGATCCGCCTTGAGGGCCTCGGGACCTTGGAAGACGGGATAGATGAGGAAAAGGGCCAGGCCGTTCGTCCGGGCCCGGGCCCGGAAATCCCCGTTCACGAGGAGCGCCTCGCTGACGAACAGGGTGTTGATCCCCAGCTCGCGCCAGAGGCGGAAGAGACCGTCAAAAGGGGGCGACGCTTCATAGATCTTGACCCCGATCATGGGACGCGCGGCGTCGTCGCGGCCTCCCCTGCCGCAGCCCGGGCCGAGGAAAAAGAAGACGATCAGGACGAGCGTCGGAGCCAGGCGGGCGAGCCTCAGCCCATTTCGGGGAGACAGAAGGAGATCGAGCGCTGTTCCCCGCAGGCGCCGCAGCGGAGCGAGGCTTCGAGCTTCTCGCATTTGAGCCCTTTCTCGGTGCGGAATTCGGTTTCCCATTTGCCGCCGCAGGCGGCGCAGGAGACGGGCTGGACGATCGTGACCTTGGCCCGCCGGGCCCGGGCGCCGGGCGTGGGAACGTCGACGGTCCGGATGCGGAGATCCATGCCGTGGACCTCCTTGAGCTCGGCGAGATAGGACCGGAAGAAGCGCAGCGTGTCCCCGGATCTCTTCACGGCCAGCCGGCGGGCCGCGGCCGTGCGCATGTTCGCCGGGAGGACGGCGGCGTAGGTCAGCTCCTTGCTCAGGTAGTCCATGGCCGCCGTTTCGAGGTTCCGGCCCCGCAGGGTCGACTTGACGAAGAACGCGGCCACGCCGACGTAGCCCGATTTGGACAGGCAATCGGCGTCATGGACGATGTCCGTCAGGCGGTTGCGGCTGGCGCCGGACTTGTAAAGCGAGCGCAGGGCCCGGACGACATGGCCGATGTCGGCCATGCCCAACCCTGTTTCCTCCAGGGTGGCCCGGGCCAGGCGGGCCGCTTCGTCCTCCTCCGGCTTGTCGCCGGAGTGATATCGGCCGCCGGCGAACTTGCCCGAGTCGTGGAAGAGGGCGACGAGCGCGGCCAGGTCCTTGTTCTCTTTCTCGAGCCGGGCGAGGCGGTAAGCCTGGGTGGCGACGAGCACCGTATGCTCCCAGAGGAAGCCCGCCTTGCCGTCCTTCTTGCCAGAAAATTTCCGTTCGCCCTCCTCGATCGTCCGGCAGATGCGCTCGACGAGGCCGGGAGAGAGGGCGGTCAGCGAGCGGTAGAATTCCTGCTGTTTGAGGAGCATGGGACCTGGCGCCCGCTCATTATCGGACCCCGAATTCCGGAAGTCAAGCGGTTCAGTCGCCGGGACGGGCGACGAGTCCGTAAAAGTGGAACCGGCCGGCCACCTCTCCCGCGAGGACGAAGGCGAAAGCCAGGAGCAGGGCCGGCGTCGCCCCGCGTTCGTTCATGATATTGTTCCCGCCCGTAGCGACTTCGATCCCGACACAGATGAACCCCGCGGCCAGGCAGGCGATCCGGACCCAATGAAAGATCCGGGGCGGGCCGTCGGCCGGACGGAGGGACGGCCCGGGGCGGGCACCGAGAAGACCGTGCCGGGGAGCTTTGATCATCGCGACCAGGATCTCGACGCCGATGAAGGCCAGGGCCAATCTCAAGAGATCGAGACCGAAGGCCCCCGGACCCGCGACGACGCGGACGATGACCTCCGTGGCCACGTCGCCCAGGACGAGCGTCGCCAGGAGGAAGGAGAGCGGGGTATAGACGTCGCGCCAGGCGGGCAGGGCGGGGAGCATGTAGAGCTTCGTCATGCTGGCCAGGAAGAGGCCTCCGCTGAGGCCGGCGGCGGCGAGCGTGCCCCAGACCAGGCCCCGCCCCGGAGAGCGGGTCCAACCCAGCCAGACGGCCAGGACGACGAGGGCCAGGAAGGCCAGCTCGAACAGGATCTCCCGGCTGAGCCAGGACGTGCGCAGGTTGCTCAGGACGAAGCGGGCCCGGAACGGGTGGCGGAGGTGGAAGAACGAGACGAGGGCCGCTAGGCCCGTGAGCAGGACGACCAGGGCCAGGATGACGAGCCAGGTCACGCGCCAGCCGAACAAGGGCACCCGGCCGCGGACGAGGAAAGGCAGGTGGAAGAACCAGAAGACGCCGACGGCCATCTGGCCCAGAATGGTGAAGGCGACGAGCGGCCACTCCTTGAGCATGGACGGTCAGACTTCTTCCCAGTTCGCGACTTCGGCAGCCCGCTCCGCGGCCCGGGCCGCGTCGCGGTGCGGCTTGATGATCAGGCCCGGGTCGGTCTGGGCGGGGTCGGGCAGCGGGAAGATCCGGCGGACCTCGCCGTACTTCTTCCGGAGCTCGGCCATGTCGCCGAAATCGAGGGCCCGCTGGGGACAGGCGGCGACGCAGGCGGGCGTTCCCCCGGCGTCGATCGCCTCATAACAGAAGTTGCACTTCGAGACGGTGTTCGTCCGCGCGTCGAAGCGGAGGGCCGTGTAGGGGCAGGCCCACTCGCAGTAGCGGCAGCCGATGCACGCGCCGGTGTCGACGAAGACGATCCCGTCCTCGCGCTTGACGATGGCCTTGACCGGACAGGCCAGGCCGCAGACGGGGTTGGCGCAGTGGTTGCAGGCCATGGAGATGTTGTAGGCGATGACGGACGGGACCCAGACCCCGTCCTTCTTCTCCCAGCCGCCGCCGGCCACCTCGTAGACCCGCCGCCACAGCACGCCGGGCTCGAGGTCGTTGCGGTCCTTGCAGGCGACCTGGCAGGCCTTGCAGCCGCTGCAGGCCGCGGCGTCGAAGTAGAAGCCATACTGCGTCACCATCTCAGGCCGCCTCCGCCTTTTCGACCTGGACCATGATCGTGTGCTGGGCGTTGCCGAAGGCGAACGGCGTCCAGCGCTCCGACGAGAGGACATTGACCGAGCCGCGCCGGTCGACGCCGTTCTTGTCCGGCGTCCACCAGGCGCCCTGCGGCAGGGCCACGACGCCGGGCATGAGGCGCGGCGTCACCCGGCACTTGACGACCACGGCGCCGCGGTCGTTCCAGATCTTGACCGCGTCGCCATTCTTGATCTTGCGGGACTCGGCGTCGATGGGATTGATGAACAGGCGCTGGGGGAAGGCCTCCTCGAGCCAGTCCACGCCCTCAAGGGTCGAGTGGACGCGGGAGAGATAATGGTGGCCGATCGCCGAGAGGGGGTATTTCGCCGCCTCCGGGCCGAACGGGCTCTCCCATTCCCGGACGTACTTGGGCACGGCCGGGATGTCCTCCGGCCGGCCCAGGTCGTGGAGCGTCTTGGAGAAGATCTCGATCTTGCCCGACGGGGTCCGGAGCCGGTGCTTCACGGGGTCGCGCCGGAAATCGGCGAAGGCTATGGCCGGGCGGGTGACCGGGAGCGAGTAGACCCCCGCATTCGATCTTTCCAGCTCGTCGAGCGTGGGCAGTCCGGGAAAGCGGGTTTCCCGGTAGCGGTCGAGCGACCAGGAGACCCAATCGCGCTCGGTCCGGCCCTCGGTGTAGGCCTGCTCGAGGCCGAGGCGGGCCGCGATCTCGGAGGCGATGCGGTAGTCGCTCTTGGTCTCGAAGGGCGGCTCGACGATCTTGGGCATCAGGATGACCTCGTCGCCGTACTTCCAGCCGTCCTCGAGGCCCCAGGTCTCGAACTGGGTGCAGACCGGGAGCAGGATGTCGGCGAACCGCGCGGTCGGGGTCAGGAAGTTGTCCTGGACGAGGAGGAACTCGACCTTCTTCTCGTCGGCCAGGATGCGGGCGGTCCGGTTGACGTTGCCGTGCTGGTTGACGAGGGCGTTGCAGGCGACGGCCCAGATGCACTTGATGCCGGTCTCGAGCTTGTCGACGCCCCGGACGCCGTCGGCCGCGCCCATCTCCTTGCCCCGCAGGACCGCTTCCGTCCAGAGGAAGCTCGGGATGAGGGCCTTGACCGGGTTCTCCCCGGTCGGGAAGACGAGCCAGAAGGGGCCGCCGTCGGGGGCTTGGAGGGCGATGCCGCTGGCCCAGCCGCCCGGGATGCCGACGTTCCCGGTGATCGCGGCCAGGACGCAGCCCGCCCGGACCGGCTGTTCGCCGTAGGCCCGGCGCTGCATGCCGTAGCCCTGGTAGAGGACGCCGGGCTTCGTCGTGGCGTACTCGCGGGCGATGCGGGCGATCGTCGCGCGGGGGACGCCGCAGATCGCCTCGGCCCATTCCGGGGTCTTGGGGACGCCGTCCCGGGCGCCGAGGAGATAGTCCTTGTAGCTCTCGGCGCCTTCCGCACCGGCGGGCATCTGGGTGTCGTCGAAGCCGACGCAGTGGGTGCGGATGAAGGCGGCGTCGGTGAGGCTCTCGTTGACCATGACGTAGGCCATGGCCGTCATCATGGCCGCGTCCGTGCCGGGCCGGATGGGGATCCACTCGTCGGCGAGGGAGACGGCGCTCAGGGTCAGGCGGGGGTCGATGCAGACGACGCGGGCGCCCTTCTCGCGCGCCTTCTGGACGAACCATTCGCTGTTTGTGCCGTCGCGCATCTCGGCCGGGTTCCAGCTCCACATCAGGATGTACTTCGAGTTGAGCCAGTCCTGGCGCTGGTTGCCGGTGACGCTCGTGCCGTAGACGGTCGGGGTCGCCGCGGAGATGGCCGCCCAGGAATAGCTGTTGTAGTAGCCGAGCGAGCCGCCGTAGAGGTTCATCAGGCGCTGGGCGGTCTGGCGGCCGTTGATCTGGTTGTAGCTGCCCGTGCCGTACGGGACATAGAAGGCCTGGTTGCCGTAAGCGGCCTTGAGGCGCGCGAACTCGGCGGCGATGCGGTCGAGGGCCTCGTCCCAGCCGATGCGCACGAACCTGCCTTCGCCCCGCGGCCCGACCCGCTTCATGGGGTATTGCAGGCGGTCGGGATGGTACTGGCGCCGGCGATAGGCCCGGCCGCGGACGCAGGCCCGGAGCTGCGGGTCGGCGATCGTGTCGCCCGGCCGGTCGTCCGTCTCGATGCGGACGATGACCCCGTCGCGGACGTAGACCTTGAGGAGGCACCGGCCGCCGCAGTTGTGGGAGGGGCAGCCGGCGCGGACCATGCGCTCTTCGGAGGGAGCCTGCTCGACGAGGGCGTGGCGCGGGTCGCGCCGCCGGAATCCCGCGGCCAGGCCTTTGGAGGAGGCGGCCGCCGAGCCGACGAGAGCGCTCCAGCGGAGGAAGCCGCGGCGGCTCATCGCCGCCGTCTCGATCCCTTTCTTCAGCGCCATCTGAGGCTCAATTCACAAACCCCGTCAAGAATGAGAGGGCGTGTGGGGGGATTGTCGCCGCACGGGGACCGTCCCGCTTGGCCGCAGAGAGAGCGTCCCTTTCACCCGGCCGAGGATCCCGACCCAGACCGCCGCGGCCAGGGCTTCGAGGAGGATGGCCTGGATCGGACGGCTCAGGGCGAGCAGGTCCGTGCCGGGGACGAGAAGGTCGAAGAGCTTGAACGAGGCGGCCACGACCCCGGCGAAGAAGACCGCGGCGGCGCTTCGAGAACGGGCCGCCGCCCGGCCCATGATGAAGACGGCAAACGGGACCATGACCAGGCCCGGCAAACCGGGCAGGCGGGCCATATGGAGAAGATGTCCAAGGGTCGCTTCGCCCAGGCCCCAAGCCGCGCCATAGAAAAGGGCCGTGCCGATGAACTCGGTCCGCGACCCGCTCTTCGTCTCCATCCCGTTCATTCTATCAGGAAGACCGGACCCGTCAAGGCGGCAGAGGCGGAAACCTTCCGGGCCCTAAGCGATCCGGGCCGAACGGGCGTATAATCCAGGAAACCGGATTTCCAAGCCGACGGGACGGGAGGACGGACCATGATGAGAACAGGCCCGAGGGTGGGATTCATCGCCATGGCGCTCGTGCTGTCCCTCTCCTCTTTCGCCGCGGGCCCGACACAGGTCCTTTGGTCCGTGACGTCATTCGGGCACGACGACTACTTCCAGGAGCCGTCGGACATCGAGATCGACCGATCGAAGTCCATGATCTACGTCGTCGACGCCGGGAGCGCCAGGGTCCTCGTCTTCGATTTCACGGGCCGGTTCAAGCAGGCCATCGGACGCAAAGGGCAGGGCCCCGGGGAGTTCACCCGGCCGACGGGGGCCTGCCTGACCGGCGGCGGCGGTCTGGCGGTGGCCGATTTCGGCGCCAACCGGATCGAGATCTTCGATCCGGCCGGACGGTTCGTCCGGCTGGTCAATGTCACGGAATCGAGGGTCGCCGACCTCGTCCAGGCAGGCGGGAAGTTCTACACGGTCCCGGCCTCCGGGATGAGCGGCTACGCCATCGCCACGGGCTCCGACGCCAAGAGCCAACCGCTGGTCAACGTTCTCGACGAGGAAGGGAAAAAGGTCCTCGAGATCGTCGTCGACGACTTCCCGGAGCCGCACCCCTTTATCAGGGCCATCAAGCACCGGGCCAGCCTGGCCCTGTCCCCCGATGGCCGGCTCTTCCTGGCCTATTTCGCCGCGAATCTCATCCAGGTCTTCGATCAGACGGGAGTGAAGGTCGGAACCTTCACGCGGCCCCTGCCGTTCAAGCCCGCGGTCCCGGCCCTGGTCGCCGAGCGATCGCCGGAACAGGGGGTCGTCCAGATGAGGGCCGAACTCGACTTCGTCAGTCCCGCCGCCGAATTCGGCCCGGACGGAATGCTCTATGTCCTGACCGTGACGGAAGCCCTGGCCCAGATCCGCAAGACGAACCCCGAGCTGAAGGACCCCTACCCGATGCGGATCGACATCGTCGACGCCCGGACATTTCAGGCCGTTCGAACGGTTCCCTGCGACCCCGGGATCAAGGCCTTCGCCGTCCTGGACGGCGGGCGTCTGGTCTATGTTTGCGAAGACGCAGAGGGCGAGCTCGCCCTCAAATGCGTCAAGTACTGATCGCCGGGCCGGATCAGCCGACCTGGGTCGTCAGGAAGACCTGGAGGCCCATCTGGCCGATCTGGTCCTGGATCTCCTCGATCTCGTCGATGTGGGTGTCCTCATCGTTGAGGATGGACTGAAGGACGTCGCGGGTCGCGTTGTCCTTGACCTCGCTGGCCAGGACGATAGCCTCGTTGTAGGACTTGATGGCGCCGGCCTCGGCCATGCGGTCGTTGACGAACATCTTCGGCACATCGGCGCCGATCGAGATCTTCTTGAGCTCGCTGACGACGGGCAGGCCCTCGAGGAAGAGGATGCGGCCGATGAGCTTCTCGGCGTGCTTCATCTCGACGATGGCCCGCTTCTCGATGGCCTTGTGGAGCTTCTCGTACCCCCAGGCGTCGCACATCTCCGAGTGGACCATGTACTGGTTGATGGCCGTCAGCTCGTCGGCGAGAAGAGAGTTCAGAACCTTGATGAGTTTCGGATCCCCTTTCATGATGTCCTCCTCCAATCGGGTTTTCGGATCGCTTTCGCAAGAAGGAACTATTCTATCCGTATCCCCCGCCAAAGGCAAGCCGCCCGGGGAGGGGCCGGCCCTTTCCCGGGATTGGAGCGGGGGGCGTTTTCGGATAGAATGGCCTCATCTCCGAAGGAGGGACGCATGAGACGCTCGATCGCCCTGACGGTTGTCCTCATCGCCTTGCTCGTCATGACCGGGTGCGCGCCCGGCCCCAACAGCCTCGAGAAGACGGCCGATGACGAAGGCCGGACGGCCGGGTTCTTCTTCGGCCTCTGGCACGGCCTCATCTCGCCGGTCACGTTCGTCATCTCGGTCTTCAGCAAGAACGTCCGGCTCTACGAGGTCCACAATACCGGGACCTGGTACAACTTCGGCTTCGTCCTCGGCGCCGGCCTCTTCCTAAGCGGCGGCATCCTGGGCCGGAGGAAGAAGCGGGGTTGACCTTCGCCGCGGCCGTTCTGTTCGTCGCCGCCCTGGTGCGCTCCGCCCTGGGCTTTGGCGACGCGGTCGTGGCCATGCCTCTGCTGGCCATGACCTTGGGTGTCCGGACGGCGACGCCGCTCGTCGCCTTCGTCGGGCCGACGATCTCCATCCTCATCCTGGCCCGGGAATGGCGCAAGATCGAGTTCAAGACGGCCGCGCGGCTCGTCGCGGCGACCCTTCTGGGGATCCCTTTCGGCATCTACGGATTGGCCCGCCTGCCGGAGGCGCCGCTCAAGATCGCCCTGGGCTTCGTTATCCTGGCCTACGGAATTTTCGGCCTGGCCCGGCCGGGAGCGAGGATCGAGAACGAGAAGCCGCGGTTCCCCTGGATCGTCGGCTGGTTCGCCGGGGTCCTCGGGGGCGCCTACAACACGAACGGACCGCCGATCGTCGCCTACGGGATGCTCCGCGGCTGGCCCCCGGAATCGTTCCGAGCGACCCTGCAAGGCTACTTCCTGCCGACGGGCCTGGCCGTTCTCGCCGGGCACGGCCTCGCCGGGCTGTGGACGGGGACCGTAATCAAGTCCTATCTCTGGTCGCTTCCGGCGATCGTCCTCGGCGTCGTGCTCGGCGGCTTCCTGAACAAGAGACTGACGCACGCGGTCTTCGCCAAGGCCGTTTACGTCTCGCTCTCGGTCATGGGCGCCTGGATGCTCCTCCGCGAGCTATAAGACGGGGTCAAACCTACACTTTTACAGTTTTCAAGGGCAGCCCAATTGGTTGAAACTGTAAAAGTGTAGGTTTGACCCCGTCTTTTCTTATTCCAAATTGACGGTCTTCGCCGGGCCGTAATAGATCCCGTTGAACAGGAGCTTGAACGTGCCGTGGGGC